>Ga0209211_10004238_pt1 | contig 22561 bp, 17 predicted proteins | sample RifGroA2_FD_183992 | JGI IMG/M metagenome (GOLD analysis project Ga0209211, IMG submission 183992) | Groundwater microbial communities from Rifle, Colorado, USA - Groundwater A2 (SPAdes) (version 2) | ecosystem: Environmental > Aquatic > Deep subsurface > Groundwater | place: Rifle, Colorado...
CCCCAGCAGGGCCGGAGCCGTTTTTGGATTTACCGTGGGATTATGAGGGACAAGGACAAACCTTCTCCGAAGCGGCATTATCAATAAAATCCTTTTTTGATCATGAGTATCCTCTATTGGGAAATCTGATCGAACCGGATACTGTATCCGATACCCTAGTGAAATATAATGGAACTAAAACTGGCGACTTTTATTCCTCCCACAATGGATACGACTACGCAAAGTTAGCTAAAGTTAACCTGGGCGACGACGTTCTTTCAGCAGCAGCCGGTACAGCAGAGCTTATAACTTCATGTGGAGCATGTGGGAATATGATTGTAATCGATCATGAAAACGGATACCAAACTAAATACATGCATCTGTTGGATGGAAGTCCATCTATCTCGACGCCTGGGGTTAAAGTTCATGTCAATGCACATCAAAAAATTGGTGAGGTTGGATTTTCAGGCCACGTAGAACCAGAGGGACCAGAAGGAGCACATATACATTTTGGAGTTTATCAAGATAAAAATGACGATGGGAATATGGGCGATAATGTACTAGATGGTCTAACAGATCCATTCGGGTGGCAATCGGAAGGCCCAGATCCTTGGGAAAATTATTCATTTTTCTATGGAGGAATTCAAAGGTCAGGAAATAAAAGTTACTATCTTTGGAAGAAGTCGCTAGGCGGTACATCTTCAAACCTAACATCTTCCGGTGGTAATTTCAGCGCCGGACGTTATTCTATTGATTTTCCATCAGATGCCGTTTCGCAAAGTGCTACAATTGAACTTACGCCGGAGCCAATTGTTGCTCCCTCTGCAAATCTTTCATCCGTTGGATCAACGCTTCTTGCAACCGCCAAAGATTTACTTGGTAATATCATCACAAACTTTCCTGAACCATTCACCTTAACTATTTATTTTTCAAATATCGATCTTTCAAGATACAACACATCAACATTATCAATATATTCAAGTCAGGACGGTGAAGTATGGAATCAAGAGCTAACAGATATTGATTTTATCAATAATAAAGCGACGACAACTATTGCCCACTTTACCCACTTTGCGCTTATGGCGGAACGGCTCGACGCCCTAGTTCCTACAACAACAGCAATACTTTCAGGCGAGCAAGGTATTACCAATTGGTTCAAATCAGATGTCTCAGCGAGTCTTTCTGCTCAAGACAACGACGGAGGACTTGGTATTGATTACACCATGTATAAATTGAATGATGAAGATTGGCAGCAATACCTGAATCCTTTGTTGTTTTCAGATGAGGGACATTACAAAATCGAATTCTATTCTGTGGATAATGATGAAAATATGGAAGACGTAAAGAGTGTTGAATTTGATATTGATAAAACTCCGCCCGAAGCGGAAATTAAATTTAATGTTGATACGCTTGACGTAGATATTATTGGTCACGACAGCTCGGGATCAGCAGAAGTGAATGTTTCCAATCTTCCAAGAAAGAAGAACAGCATTAAAGTAACTGATCAGGCAGGAAATACTCTTGAATTGATTGGAAAAGAAAAAGAACGTGGGCACAATGCAAAAGTAGTTATAGAATCATTAAAGTACAATCAAGATGACTCAATAGACATTGACCCCGCCCGGCTACTTATAAATTACAATCTTGATAACGCAACACTTGATTTACGAAAACTCACACAAACGTTTGAAATTAGAGGGGAATTAAAGATTAAGCTTATATATTCAGCCAAAACTGATAAAACTCAGGTAATTACCAAAGTAAAAGGCCAAGGAAAAGTAAAAGAAGAACTTTCGGGAATTAGGATATTGAAATTGACTACAGAAAACGGTACGCTAAATTACAGTTATTAAAATGGCAACCAAAAATCAAAAAAACAAACTTTTGTACTTAGGATTTATCGCAGTAGCAATAGCTATTGCATTTTTTGTTTTTAAGATCACAAATAAGACTGACCTGAGCTTGTTTAATAGAAACGATTCGCAGTCTTCCGATAAGAGTACAAATCAAATTTACACCTCAAAAACGCTAAGAATTTCCGTAGGCGTATCCAAGGAATTTCAAATTGAAGATAAGCTTATCGATGTTATATTTAAAAAGGGAAATGAGGAAATAATCTTAAGTCGAATTGGCACAAATTTTACTACGATAGAAGAATATCTTGATAACCTGGAAAATAAAAACAAAACAAAAATTAATGATAAAGAAACCTTAAATTATAATAGTTACAAGATTATAAGTGGGTACATTAACCGTAGAGATGGCAACAACGAAAAGGTATATTTTATCTATCCGGATCAGTGGGTTGTATATACGATATCTACTACATATCCCAACCTTTATGATTATCTTGACAAAATCGCGAGGTCTTTTAGATATACTCCTTAAGAGATTCTTCGCTTCGCTCAGAATGACAAACTCAGTTGGTTTTTCATAAACCTCAAGCCCACACGTAGCTCATATAGCAGGATTTGTAATTTTTAGAACGGGTATGTCCCCAGGTGTAATCGTAAAACACCTCGAAGGTGTAGTGTGAAGGTGTAGATTGCCAAATTATAATCCAGATAGACATTCATTAATCTGAAGCCGAGGTTTCCTTGACGGGAAACTTCATTAGTGCTAAAATAGTTTTGGTTTTGTAATAAATGATTCGGTGGGTTTACCCACCTTTTTTGTAATCGAATATTTTTGTGTATTTAATACTAAATACTTTATACAAAATACTTAATACTAATTTTTATGGCAGTTGTTCAAAGATCAGAATTTTCTTTAGCTCTAAATCAGATCGCGTCCGAACGCGGTGTTGATCCTCAAATTGTTGTAGACACAATAAAAGGCGCTATTTTGGCCGCCTTCAGAAAAGATAATCCCGGGATTGAGGATGAAATCGACTCTTACACTGTTGAATTGAATGAAAATACCGGAGAAACTAAAATTTTAATAGAAGGAAAAGATGTAACTCCTCCCGGTTTTGGAAGGATTGCGGCGCAAACCGCCAAACAAGTGCTGCTTCAAAAAATCAGAGAAAAGGAAAAAGACGCAATTATAGAAGAATATTCAAAAAGAGTCGGAACAGTTGTAGCAGGCATGATCTTGCGCTTCCTCGGGCCAAATATAATCGTTGATATAGGAAAAGCTGAGGCGGTAATCGAACCTCTTGATAAGATTCCAAATGAGCAGTATTTCCTTAATAAAAAAATGCCTGTTTATATCAAAGAAATTAATGATGAAAAAAGAGAAATTTTAGTTTCTAGATCTGCCCCAGGACTAATTGAGGGGCTTCTTAAGAGAGAGGTTCCTGAGGTTAATTCGGGGAGTGTAATAATTAAAAAAGTTGTACGGGAACCGGGAAATCGAGCCAAGATTGCGGTGTATTCGGAGCAATCCGGAATTGACCCGGTTGGATCTTGCGTAGGACAAAAAGGAGTAAGAATTCAAGCGGTAATTAACGCTTTAGACGGGCTTGAAAAAATAGATGTAATTCAGTGGAATCCGGATCCGGCAAAAATGATCGCTAATGCCCTGTCCCCGGCAAAAAATCTTAAGGTACAAATTAATGAGGAGGAAAAACGGGCAGAAGTGACTGCCCCAAGAGAAGAACTTCCTTTGGTGATTGGCAGAGAGGGTCAAAATGTGAGGCTTGCCTCAAAACTAACTGAATACAATATTGAGGTTAAAGGGGAAGAAGCACCAGTCACAGAAGACACCCCGCTTCGCCAAGGCTCCGCGGGGCAAGCTGAAAAGCCAACTGAAGAGACTGAAACCGAACAGAACCAAACAGTGGTTACAAGCAAAACAAAGAAAACTGATCCCGTGGCAGACGAAAATGTTAAATCTGAATAAGCTATGGGAAAGTCTTTTCTAAAAAACAAAATATGGACAAAAAAAATGAAAATAATAAAAATCAGTTTCCTCCCGTTGTATCCGTCTTAGGTCATGTTGACCATGGCAAAACGGCCCTTCTTGATAAGATTCGCGAGACAACGGTTGCCCAAAAAGAATTAGGCGGCATAACTCAAAAAATCGGTGCTTCTCAAATTGAGATAGAACACGAAGGCGCAACGAGAAAAATAACATTTATTGATACTCCCGGACACGAAGCTTTTTCAAACATGAGGTCTCAAGGGGTGTCGGCCGCGGATATCGTGCTTTTAATTGTGGCGGCAAATGATGGCGTAATGCCTCAGACAAAAGAGTCTATAGAAAAAATTAAAGAAGCAAATATCCCCTACTTAGTTGTTTTTACAAAAATAGATCTTGAAGGAATGTTTCTTGAAAAAGTGAAGCGACAGTGTCTCAAGGAAGGAATATTGCTTGAGGGACTTGGTGGAAACGTGCCCTTTATTGGAGTTTCGGCCAAGACAGGCGAGAAAGTAAAAGATCTCCTTGATCTAATTTTGCTTGTGTATGATTTGGCCTCGATTAAAAAAGACGATAAGAGTGACTTTATGGGGGTCATAATTGATTCAAAATTAGACAAGAGAAAAGGAACTATTGCTTCGGTTATAGTTAAGCAAGGTAAGCTCTCAGTCGGCAAAACCATATTTGCTCATGGTGTTCAAAAAGGGAAAATCAGAGCCTTAATTGATACATTCGGTAAAAATACGGATTCGGCAATTCCCGGAGATGCGGTTGAAGTGCTTGGTCTAAGCGAAATTCTACCTGCAGGAACTGTTCTTTTTGATAAAGAGGTTGAGCCTGTCCAGGTAAGAAAGGATACTCAGAAAACAGGCCAGGCGCCTTTCGATATTATCGAGTTTCTAAAGGGTGAGAAGCCGGATATTATACCAATAATTTTAAAAACTGAAACTAGTGCGGAAATGGAAGCTTTAAAAAATTCACTGCCTCAAAAAGTTCGAGTTATTTATGAAGGACAGGGAGGCATAGCAATTTCCGACATATTAATGGCAAAAGACTTTCATGCATTAGTTGTTGGTTTTAATGTTGAAATAACTCGTGAGGCAAAATTTCTGGCAGAAAGCGAGAAAGTATTCTATAAATCTTACGGGATAATTTACGAACTCCTGGACGAATTAAATCAGTTGATACTCACTTTGTCTCAAAAAAAGGAGGAAAAAGAATTGGGACGAGGACAAATAGTGGCATCATTTATGGGGACAACCGGAGCGATATTGGGTGTTAAGGTGGCTCAAGGAAGAATTGCCGTAGGTGATCGGGTTAAGCTTGTGCGAAAGGATAAAGAATTAGGCTCAGCATTAATCACTTCAATTAAACAAGGAAAGACTGACATTAGGCATGTTGAAAAAAATGGAGAGTGCGGAATAATGATATCCTCTCAGGTTGACTTTGCTCCGGGAGATGCTATAATAGCCTATAAGAGTTTGTAAGACTTAAGACCTAAGACTTAAGTCTTTTAATTTATCATGATTAATCCTTTAATTTCTGGTCACAAAGAACAAATTCGAGAACTTATTGAATCAGAACCCAGTATTGGGATTGTGATTGGAGAAAATCAAAACCTCGACTTGCTTGCCGCCGGTCTTGGATTTTATTTAGTACTGAAATCAGCAGGAAAAAATGTTCAAATTGTTTCAAGAAAAGGAACAATCGTTGAATTTTCAAATTTGTTCGGCGTTGACCAAATAGCAAAATCATTCGGTGGAAAAGCCAAAGTTTTAACAATATCCGTTCCATATAACGAGGGAGAGATTGATAAAGTTTCGTACAACATTGAAGCCGACCGGCTTAATGTGAATCTATTTGCGGAGGAGAAGGGAATTAATTTTAATGAAGCCGACATTGAATATATTAAAAAAGGCTCCTCGCCTTCTCTTGTAATCACAATAGGAGTTTCAAATGAATCCGAAATGAACGGATTGGTAGACTTAAAGTCTGTTAAAACAATTCATATTGATAAAAATCCCTTAAATTCACTTTTCGGAGATGTTTCGATTGTTGATCCTTCTTTTTCCTCAGTTTCCGAGATTGTCGCGGAACTAATCAAGGATCTGGAATTAGGACATGACGCGGACGCATTTCAAAATCTCTTAAACGGAATAACTTACGCAACCCGTAACTTCTCAGCCAGCAATACAAGTGCTTCCGCTTTTGATGCGGCAGGATTTCTTCTTCAAAACGGGGCAAGGAGACAAGATGTTCCGCGGGGGCAAAAAGATGCCAGAAACTTTCCCAGAGAAGAGTATTTCTTAAATCAAAAACAAAAGCCTTTCCAAAATCAACCTCAGGAAAAATTCGAAGAAATTGAGAAAAATCAAGAAACTCAACCGGATATTCCTGCGGAAGTTCCAAATGACTGGTTTCTTCCAAAAGTCTTTAAAGGATCAAAGAAAGGCAACTAGGATAATCTACCGATTGAAAACCTAATTCAATTTTGTTAAAATACAAAAAGAATTGATTATATATTATAGATTGTATATTATTCTAAGTTTTGACACTTCGAAATCTTCAGAAGATAATCAACAATAAATAATAAATAATCTATATTCGAATATGCCTTTAACATCAGACGAAAAGAAAAACATAATTAATAAATATGCGAAAGGCAAAGGTGACACTGGAAGCCCTGAGGTTCAGATTGCTCTTTTAACCTCGCAGATTCAGAAGTTGACCGAGCATCTGAAAATTCACCAGAAAGACACTCATTCAAGGCGAGGCCTTCTCAACATGTTATCTAAAAGAAGAAGACTATTTAATTTTTTGACAAGAATGGATAAAATAAGGGGAGAAGAAATAGGAAAAGAAGTAGGGATGGCTGCATAAATTGAGCAATTGCTTCCTCAATTATTTCTCCAGAAAAAAAATGAAACAATCAAAAAAAACACTCCAAATCAATGGAGCAACACTGACGCTTGAGACAGGAATTTTAGCTCAACAGGCTACTTCAGCTGTAGTGGGCCGAATGGGAGACACCATGGTTGTAACCACAGTTGTTATGGGCAAAAACGATTCAACCCTTGGATATTTTCCATTAAATGTTGAATATGTTGAGAGATTATATGCCGGAGGAAGAATAAAGGGAAGCCGTTGGGTAAAACGCGAAGGAAGGCCATCGGACGAGGCGATATTAACAGCTCGAATGATAGATCGTACCATAAGACCCCTTTTCCCGAAAGAACTTAAAAAGGATGTTCAGGTAGTGGTTACTGTTTTATCCGTTGACGGCGAGAACAATCCTGATATATTGGCCGCGATTACTACTTATGCCGCTCTCGCAATTTCAAAAATTCCATGGAATGGTCCAATCGGAACAACGAGAATTGGATTGATTACCCAGAAGGATCAAGAGGAAGAATTTATAGTCAACCCTACTGCTACGGAAGAAGATTTGCTTGAGCTTGATTTAATTGTTTCTTCAAAAAATGGAAAAGTTGTGATGATTGAGGCCGGCGCAAAACAAGTAAGTGAAGAACAAGTTTCCCGCGGCATAAGTTTAGCACGGGAATGGAACGCAAAAATTACCAATCTCATTGAAGAATGGGTAAAAGAAATAGGTGATAAAAAGGTCGAAGTTCAAAAAGATGAGAAACTTGAGGAAGTTATTATGCTTGTGGAGAAGTCCTACAAGGACCGCATGGTTGAACTAATTGAAAAAGGTGTAAATAGCGAGGTGACAGGAGAGCTTGACGCAATTGTCGAAAAAATTTGGGGACTGGAGAAGGAAAACATTGAGGATAAAAGTAAAGTCGCGGAGGCTGTTGACTATATATTTAAAAAAGCCGTGCGCGAGGAGATTGTCAACCGGAAAAAAAGGCCTGACGGCCGGGCAATTGACCAAATCAGGCCTATAAGCGCCCAGGTTGGTGTTCTTCCGAGAACCCATGGCTCCGCAATCTTCTCAAGAGGTGAAACCCAGGCATTAAGCGTTGCAACCCTTGGCCCTTCTTCCATGGAACAATTAATTGAGGGACCTGAAGGGGAGGAGACAAAAAGATATATGCACCACTATTCTTTCCCTCCATATTCTGTTGGCGAAACAGGAAGGCTTGGATCACCAAGCAGGCGCGAAATTGGGCATGGAGCGTTGGCTGAGCGCGCGCTGGAACCTGTAATTCCTGACCCAATCAAATTCCCTTATGCAATCCGGGTGGTTTCGGAGATAATGTCTTCAAACGGTTCGACATCCCAGGCGGCAGTTTGTGGATCCACCTTGTCTCTAATGGATGCCGGTGTTCCTTTGCTTGCCCCGGTTGCCGGTATTGCCATAGGTCTTATGACCCGTTCGTCGCAGGGCTCCTCAGGGCAAGCTCGTTCAAAATCCTCGACAGATGATGAGTATGTTGTACTGACGGATATTATTGGTCTTGAGGATTTTGCGGGCGATATGGATTTTAAGGTTGCAGGAACCGAAAAAGGAATAACCGCAATACAGCTTGATGTAAAGATTGACGGCTTGTCAGACGAGATAGTTTCGGAAACTTTGGCAAGAGCCAAAAAAGCAAGACTTGAAGTCCTTGAGAAAATGTTATCAATTATTCCTCAAGCGCGTGAAGATGTATCAAAATATGCTCCCAAAATTAAGACGGTCAAAATTGATCCTGAGAAAATAGGCGAAGTTATTGGGTCAGGCGGAAAAACAATCCGAAATATTAGCGCTACAACAGGTGCAACCGTAGATGTTGCGGAAGACGGCACTGTTTCAATTTCATCAATAAGTGAGGAGGCAGTGGAAAAAGCGGCAAACTGGGTAGATTTGATCACTCGTGAACTTCATAAAGGAGAGGTATTTGAAGGGATAGTCAAGAGAATTGTTTCGTTTGGGGCATTTGTCGAGATAGTACCGGGAAAAGAAGGTTTGGTTCATGTTTCCGAGATGTCAACGGAATATGTAAGGGATCCTCATGATGTTCTAAAGATCGGGCAGACTGTCAAAGTGAATGTAAAGGAAATGGACGAACACGGAAGGATTAATCTTTCTATGTTGTTTGGGGAACGCCCTGAAAGAACTCGTGAAGAGGGACCAGCTCGTCCCCCTCGGGAAGAAAGGCCAAGGGACGACAGGCGAGAATTTCAAAGGCGTGATGACAGGGCAGGTTCAAGAAGAGAAAGTGGGTCACGAGGCGGATCAAGACCATTTAGACGGGACAGCAGGCGAGGTGGACGAGCTCCTTTTGATTCCTTGCGTCCCGACACCAGAGAGAGAAGGTAAAATAATCCAAACCTTGTTCGATCCTAAATTTTAATGTTATACTGTTTGCATGGATGATGCTGCCCATTCCACGATTTCAAACGGTTCGACTTTAGTTCAAAAAGACTTTAACATTGACGACCAGCTTAAGAAGCTCGAGGACTCCATAAGTTCCGCCTCAATGCCGCAAGATCTTCACGATAAAGCAATTGCTATGTTGAACAGATTAAAAATTATTAAAAGCGATTCCGCTTTTTTTATGGAATTTGATAGTATATCGCGCTATATCGAGTGGATAACTGCTTTACCCTGGAGTAAAACATCTCAGGATATTCTGGATTTGGCCCATGCAAAGCAAGTCCTTGAAAAAAACCATTATGGATTGGGCGATGTGAAAGAAAAACTACTTGAATATCTTTCGATTATGATCCTGAAAAACCAAAGACATATGGAAGGCGCCGATCGCTTTGCGCGGGCGCCAATCATTTCCTTGGTTGGTCTTGTTGGAGTCGGAAAAACAACAATTGCCTTTTCCATCGCAGAGGCTCTTGGCCGAAAAATTCAGCGTATCCCTTTTGGAGGTATGGGAGCCGCCTCGCAACTACGAGGAAAGACCAGGCTTTTTCCGGACAGCGAGCCCGGCTTAATTATTAAAGCATTAAGACGGGCGGGAACTAATAATCCTGTTATACTACTTGATGAAATTGACCGTGTTTCGCAGGATGCCCGGGCAGACATAATGGGGGTGTTAGTTGAGCTTTTGGATCCTGGGCAAAATAAAAATTACACAGACCACTTTATTGATTATTCCTTTGATCTTTCGAATGTTTTGTTTATTGCCACATCAAACAACACAAAAGATATTTCAACGGCCGTCTTGGATCGCTTGGAGATTATCCAGATGCCCTCATACACGGATCAGGAGAAAATAACAATTGCCAAGAACTTCATGTTTCCGAAGGTTTTAAATGAATCCGGTATGACTTCCAATGACTTAGTGATTGAAGACCCCGTGTGGCAGGAAGTAGTGAGACCGCTTGGATATGATTCGGGAATCAGATCACTTGAGAGAACAATTCAAGGCTTGGTCCGAAAGGTGGTGTTCTATCAGCTCTCAGGCAAAATTCCGCAAGGACAAGTTTTTCGGGTGACCTTGCAAAATGTGAGGGAGTATGTGCCGCAATGGTAGTAATAATATGAAAAATAAAAGATCAAAAATTAAAAATAATGAATATTTTATATTTTATATTTAAGATTGAATATTTTTACCGTGGATAGTGTTTCGTTTATATCATTAGGAGGAGTCGGAGATGTTACAAAAAACATGTCTGTTTATCAACATGGGAATGAGATATTACTTGTAGATTGCGGAATAGGTTTCGTTGATGAATCCATGCCGGGAGTGGATCTTATGATCCCGAATGTTTCTTATCTTAAACAAATCAACAAAAAAATAGTCGGAATGATTTTAACTCATGGACACGAAGACCATATAGGTGCCCTTCCCTTTGTTTTACCGGTTCTTCCTTCTTTTCCAATTTATGCATCTAATTTAACGGCGGCTCTGGCAAATGAAAAATTAAAAGAGTTTGGAGAGAAAAACCTTGTGCAGACGGTGAGATTTGAGGATACTCTAAAACTTGGCTCTTTCTCGGTTTCTTTTGCCAGAGTTACGCACTCAATAATTGACGCCGCAAATCTTTTGATTAAAACTCCTATCGGAAATTTTTATCACGGAAGTGATTTTAAATTTGATTTTACTCCTGTTGATGGAAAACCATCGGAACTGCGAAAAATTGCAAAATGGGGAGAAGAAGGAATTTTGTGTACGCTATCGGACTGTCTTGGATCGGAACGCCCCGGACATTCAAAATCAGAGCTAAAGATAACGGAAAGCTTTGATGAGGAGGCAAAAAGGACAAAGGGAAAATTATTTATAACTACCTATTCATCAAATATTTCCCGGATGAATCAGGCCTTGGATGTTGCCAAGAAATACGGAAGAAAAGTCTGTTTTATGGGGAGGTCTTTTCTTAAGGCTCGGGATGTTGGAAGAAAATTAAAGTACATAGATTTACCCCCAAAAATGGAAATAAGACCCGCCGATGCAAAGAAACTTCCTCCGGGACAGGTAATGCTTTTAATAGCAGGAAGTCAAGGGCAGGTAGAGTCTGCGCTAACGAGAATTTCAGAGGATCAGGACAGAGATATAAGAATTCAAAGGGGAGACACCGTCATTTTCTCCGCAGATCCGATTCCCGGAAATGAAATAAACATAAATAGCCTGATCGATACAATCTCAAGAAAAGAGGCAAGAGTTGTTTACTCACAAATTACAGATGATTTTCATGTTTCAGGACATGGATCACAAAACGACTTGAAGCTTTTATTGTCTTTGACAAACCCCAAATTCGTTTTACCGATAGGCGGAACTTACAGGCAAATGGTTGCCTATAGGGAGTTAGCCCGCGAAATGGGTTACACAGATCAAGAGGTAATTTTTGCGGACAATGCCCGCGAGATAATTTTTACCCAAAACGGGTTCAGACCTGGAAAGCAAGTGAACCTTCCTCATGTTTATGTTGATCAAATTTCAGGTGAAACTGTTGAGAAATATATAGTTTTGGATAGACGAAAAATTGCAGAAGAAGGGGTTATAATTGTTATTTGTGAAATCGACTCTCAAACAGGGCAGTTGGTTTCTCCACCCGACGCAATTGTGCGCGGAATGATTTTTCCTGAGAAAGACGCTTTCGTCAGAAAGCTTTCAGACAAATTGAACCAAACATTCCCCGCTCGTTTGGCTCCGGTTACAAATTGGATGTATTATAGAAAAACCTTACAGCAGAAAGCTGAGGAAATTCTTTATGAGGAGAAACGCGAACCCCTCGTTGTTCCCGTAGTTCTGGAGATCTAACCACAATTTTTAATTTGAAATTTTTAATTTTTATTGGATTTTTAATGTTTTAAAAATTTAAACATTTAGATTTGATCCCGATTTAATCGGGATTGATTTAAAATTGTAAATTATAAATTTAAAATTGTGCCGAAATAGTCATGCTTAAAAATGTTGTATAATCTTTGTATGGCGAGAAGAAAGTATAGGAGGAGAAAGCCTTTTAAAGTAAAGCTTAAGAAAACCACAATTTATACCTTATTTTCCATACTTTCTATTGCTTTTGGCGGGGCACTTTTTGCCTCCTATACAAAAGGAAACGAAATTTTGACCGAACTAAATGTTTATTTAACTTCTTATTTCGGACCTCTCTCTCTTACAGTTCCGATCAATGTAATTTTATTTGGCTTTTTATTAACAAGGATAAGAGCAAGTTTCACAAAAGCTAATGTTTTTTTTGGTTTCCTTCTTTTAACTCTTGCTTTAATGGGGCTTTTTCAATCAGGACAGGTGGGAGAGAAAATTTTTCAAATCTCAAATTCCATTTTTGGTTCTATTTTAACTATCTTGCTTTTTGCGGCCGCAACCCTTGTAGGACTCGTAGTATTTTTAAATCTTTCTCTTGGCCAAGTTTTTGAAGGGATAAAAGGTATGTTTAAGTTATTAAGTATTCTCATAAATAAAATCTCACCTCTTTTTAAAAGTAAAAAACAATTTGCTGTTTCAAATATGAAACAAATAACAATAAAAGGCCTGAAAGAAGAAGAAATAAACAAAGAGCCTCCAAGACCTTTACCAAAAGCCAAAAAAGGAGAAATGGCAGACACGCTTGTTTTAAACAAACCTTTAGAGATGGGGGTTTGGGAGTATCCTCCCCTGTCTCTGCTTTCCGTGCATGCAGGAAAAAGAGATACGGGAGATGTTAAAAAAATCGCAGCAATAATTGAACGGACTCTCCAGAGTTTTGGAATTCAGTCAAGAGTTTCAGAGATTAATGTAGGACCATCTGTTACCCAATATGCTCTCGAAATTGCTCTCGGGACAAAACTTTCAAAGATTACCGCTCTTGCAAATGATCTGGCGCTTGCAACTGAAGCGCCAACGGGACAGATTAGGATTGAGGCGCCGATCCCCGGAAGAAATCTTGTCGGAATAGAAATACCAAATAGGTCTCTTGAAATTGTTTCCTTAAAAACCATGCTTGAGTCAGCACCGCTGCAGAAAGCAAAATCAAAACTTGCCGTTCCTCTGGGACTTGATGTTTCAGGCAATGCTGTTGTTGCGGATTTATCTAGAATGCCGCATATCTTAGTTGCCGGAACCACCGGATCAGGAAAATCGGTCTTGATAAATTCCGTTATCTCTTCCATTTTATTTCGCGCCTCGCCAAGTGAGGTTAAAATGATATTGATAGACCCAAAAAGAGTTGAGCTTACAGGATATAACGGAATTCCTCATCTTTTAACACCTGTTGTTGTTGAGACAGATCAGTGTGTTTCAGCTCTAAAATGGGCTATGAAAGAGATGGATAGAAGGTATGTTAAGTTTCAGGATTCGGGGGTAAAAAATATAGAATCTTACAATGAGCTTGCCGGATTTCAAGCTCTTCCCTACATAGTTATTTTTATTGACGAGTTGGCGGATCTGATGACTCTGGCGGCAGCTGAGGTTGAGGACTCAATTGCTCGCTTAGCTCAAATGGCAAGAGCCACCGGAATACATCTTGTCTTATCCACCCAAAGGCCATCAGTTGATGTTTTAACCGGTTTAATTAAAGCAAATATTCCCTGCAGAGTTTCTTTTAATGTGTCATCAATGGTTGATAGCAAGGTAATTATTGATCAGCCCGGGGCAGAGAAACTTTTGGGGAGAGGAGATATGCTTTATGTTCCTCCGGAGCAAGCCAAACCTACGAGAATTCAAGGGACCTTTGTTTCCGATCAGGAGGTAAAAAGGTTAGTTAACTTTATTAAATCGCGAGGAATTCCTGTCCAATACACAACCGAAGTTATTGAGCAGCAAGTAAATCTTGGAAGAAGAGGAGTAATTGGGGGGTCTGGTGCCGGATCGGGAAGAGATGATTATTTTGAGCAAGCCGTAAGAATAGTTTGCATGCACGATAGAGCTTCATCTTCCCTGCTTCAAAGGAGGCTTTCTGTTGGATTTAATAGAGCCGCCCGAATTCTTGAGCAGCTTGAAGATGCAGGAGTTGTAGGGCCGGGAGATGGATCAAAGCCAAGAGATGTCCTCATTAAAGATCCGGATCAATTCTTAAGCCAAATGTAATCAGTCGGTTATGAAAAAAGTCAGCGATTTATTGAAAGACGCAAGAGTTGAGAAAAAATTAACTCTTGATGAGGTGGAAAGAGAAACAAAAATCAAAAAAGAATTTATTGAGTCAATCGAAAAAGGAGCTTTTCATAATTTACCCTCCGAAAGCTACGCTCTGGGATTTGTCAAAAACTACGCCAAGTTTCTTGGAATTGCGGAAAATCGAGCGATACCTCTCTTCAGAAGACAATATGCCTCAAAGCATTCCCTTGTCATAATTCCGGAATTTAGGAAAAGTCAGGATAAGTTTAATAAAAAAATCTTAAATACAAAAATATTATTGGTTGTGGGGACAATATTTCTTGTTGCCCTTTATATATTTTTTCAGTATAGCTCTCTCATTTTCCCCCCAAAACTAAAAATAACAGAACCTCAAAACGGACAGAAAATATCAGGAAATGTTATAGAAGTTAGGGGAAAAACAGACCCTTATGCGACTGTTTTTATAGGTGAGGATGAAGCATATGTGAACATTGCGGGAAATTTCAAAAAATCAGTTTATATGTTTTCAGGAGATAATAAAATTGAGGTAGTCGCGCGAAACCGATTTGGAAAAGAGTCCCGTAAAGAGATCAACATCAGCGTGAAATAACAATTGACCACTGACCACTGAAAATCTCATAGTCAGTTGTCAAATTGCATTATTGCTTTTGAAACTTTTTCGTGATAATTTAATAACATGATAGATCCTGTCCAGGCAGTATTATTAATGGTAATAATACTCTTAACGCTTCTTCTTTTGGTTTTGGGAATTCAAATCTTCTTTATCTTAAAAGAGCTTCGCAGAACTGTAAGGCGAGCAACAAAGGTTCTTGAAAATACTGAAATGATCACGGAATCCGTTTCGGAGCCGATGTCTTTTATTTCGAATCTATTTCTGAATACGAGGTCGCTATCGGCGATCTCAAAAATTTTAAAAAAAAGAGATCGTGACAGAGAATAAAAATGAACATCGGGGAGGAAACACTTTTTTCTGGGGGCTTATAATCGGAGCTACCTTTGCTACTCTTCTGTCAACTCAAAAAGGCAGAAAAATTCTTCATGACTTAACTGATTTAGGACTGGAACTTATAGAGGATTTTATTGATGAGCGGGTTGGCAAAGATTCGTTGGAAAAAGAAACTGAGGAAGTTCAGGAAGATATCGAATCGGAAGTTGCAGAGGTTGATGTTCCGGAAAAAGGGGTTGGTACAAAACCCGATGAGAAGACAGAGGAAATAAAAGAAAATCCTTCAAATCCGATTAAATCGGATTCAAAGAACGGCAGTCTTAAAAAGAGGCTTTTTAAGGGAATCCGCCGCAAGTAACAATTGACCAATTGACAGTTAACCTAATTCGAATCACTTTCAGGTGGTAAGTCGGTTCGCACTTTATACCCTTGATACTATTTAATTTTTGATATAATACTTCTCAATCTATGAAAAAGGTGGTTGTGATTGGCGGAGGAACGGGAGTTTTCACTGTCCTTTCCGGGTTAAAAGAATATGAGTACGAACTTTCCGCAATTGTTACGATGGCTGATGATGGAGGCTCAACAGGTATTTTGCGTGAGGAATTCGGAGTCCTTCCTCCGGGAGATATACGCCGCGCTTTGGTTGCACTATCAAGCTCCGACAATAAAATAGTCTCTGACCTTTTCAATTACAGATTTGATTCAAATTCTTCTCTTCATGGGCACAGCCTTGGCAATCTTCTTCTAACAGCACTTGAAAAAATCACAGGAAATATCAACCTTGCTTTAAAAGAGGCGGTTACAATTCTTAATGTAAAAGGAGAGGTTGTTCCTGTAACACTTGAAAAAACTAAGCTTAATGCTGAGCTTGAGGATGGTAAGGTAATTGAAGGAGAGTCAAATATTGATATTCCAAAACATGACCCCCGTTTAAAAATTAAAAAAGTATTTCTTTCTCCTCCTGCTAAGGCGAATAAATACGCGGTAAAAACCATAATGGAAGCAAATTATATAATTTTAGGTCCTGGAGATTTATATACCTCAATCATTCCAAATCTTTTAGTTCAAGAAATTGTACCTGCTTTAAAAAGAACCCATGCTCAAATAATTTATGTGGTCAATATTATGACTAAATATGGCGAAACAAATAAGTTTCAAGCATCCGACTTTATCAGGGTAATTGAGGAATATTTGGGGGAAGGAGTTCTGGATTATGCAGTTGTAAATGTTGAAAAGATGAAAGGCGAGATTCTTCAGAGATACAAAGAGGAGAATGTTGATTATGTTGAATACGATAAAGAAAAATTTAATTCAAAACCAAAAATTCTTACAGGCAAGTTTTTAAGAAAGGGTCATTTTTTGCGCCATGATCAGGAAAAACTTGCCAAAACTCTTTCAAAAATAATTGGAAGGTAAATTAAATACTACAAATACTACAAATATTTTCAATGAATAAAACTGAAATCATTGAACTGTTGGAAATTGGTAGTATTAAAATGGACACAAGAAAGAGGGCTGCGAAAATTGTTCGGGTGGGAAGCTAATCCACCCTCCAGGTGCACTGCCTTGTCTTATCATGTTTGAGAATTTATTAGTGAAAAATAATTCGTGGCTGTTCGTGCTATAATAGTTAAGCGGGGGGCACATGAGAACGAAACAGATAATCGATCAATACATAAAATTTTTCGAAGAAAAAAAACATGTTCGAATTCCAAATTCCTCGTTGGTTCCTGAGAATGATCCTACTACTTTATTTACCTCGTCCGGAATGCAACCTTTAGTCCCATATTTACTTGGAGAAGCACATCCTGCCGGAAAACGTTTGGTAAATGTCCAGAATTGTTTTAGGGCGCAAGACATTGACGAGGTTGGAGACAATCGCCATACAACATTTTTTAGAATGCTTGGCAACTGGTCGCTGGGTGATTACTTTAAAAAAGAACAAATTCCTTGGGTCTTTGAATTCTTAACCAAAAGGTTAAATATCGATCCGGGCAGACTTTATGTTACCGTATTTACGGGCCTGCCTGCCGGCAGGCAAGGATTCGATAATATCCCCAAAGACACAGAGTCGGAAGAAATATGGCGTGAATTATTCAGAAAAGAAAATATAAATCCTGATGCTCGAATTTTTTATTGTGGAGCGGATAAAAACTGGTGGTCCCGAACCGGGGTCCCCGAAAAAATGCCAACCGGCGAACCGGGAGGTCCGGACACCGAGGTTTTTTACGATTTTGGTTCGGAACTGCAAATACACGAGAGCAGCCCTTATAAAAATCAGAAATGCCATCTAAACTGTGATTGCGGAAGATTTCTCGAAATCGCAAATGCAGTATTCATGCAGTATAAAAAGACTCAAAATGGATTCGAAGAATTGCCGCAAATAAATGTTGACTTTGGAGGGGGACTTGAGCGTTTAGTGGCGGCAACCGAAGACAAACAGGATATTTTTCAGACCAGTTTGTTTTTGCCAATTGGTGAAACAATAGAGCAATTAACAAAAAAAAACTACAGGGAAAATTCCCGCGCAATCAGAATAATTGTTGATCATTTAATAGCAGGTGTATTTATTGCAGCAAATGGTATTAGACCTTCTAATAAAGGACAAGGATATATTTTGCGAAGATTACTTAGGCGTTCGTTTGACAATTTTGATGTGCTTGCGGGCGTGGACCTGCCTGCCGGCAGGCAAGGTATTAGTTCGATAATCACAAGAATTGTTGAACAATATAAAGATACTGATGAATATTTAGTCAAAAAGTTCGAGCTTATTAAAAATATAATTTTTGAAGAAGAGCAAAATTACAAAAGGACTTTATCAGAGGCAAAAACATTTATTAGCAAAAAATATAACAAAACAGGCGATGAATTGATGGGCATAACGGAAATCTCTGCAGAAGATGCCTTCTTGCTTTACTCGACTCACGGTTTGTCACCTACTCAAATAAAAAGCATGGGTTTTTCTTTTGATGAGCAGGAATTTGTAGATAAAATGGAGCAGCATCAAAAAATTTCAAGAGCAGGAGCAGGAAAAAAATTTGCCGGGGGGCTTGCGGATCATTCGGAAAAGACAGTAAAGGGACACACTGCAACCCATCTTCTACATCAGGCGCTTCGTGATGTGCTGGGAGAGCAAGTTCACCAAACAGGTTCGAATATTACAATAGAACGCATAAGATTCGATTTCAACTTTAACAGAAAATTAACCGCAGAAGAAATTAAAAAAGTTGAAGAAATTGTAAATTCGAAAATCGCAGAAAATCTTCCCGTTCATTTTGAGATATTGCCAATATCGCGCGCCAAAGATATTGGAGCGATCGGATTATTTGATGAGAAATACCAGGATAAAGTTAAGGTTTATTTCATAGGAGGTGCTTCTGGTGCTCGGGGTCCTACCGCTCCGCACCCCCGCTCCGCGTCACCCCTCGCTTATTCAGAACGAAATGAAGACTATTACTCAATCGAGTTTTGCGGAGGCCCCCATGTTGATTTTACAGGCAAGCTCAAAAGGTTTAAAATAGTAAAAGAAGAAAGTTTGGGAAAAAATAACAGGCGGATTTACGCAAAAGTCGAATAAATCAAATAGCTATTTTTATTTTATGCAATTTCCTTTTTTAAAAAGCAAAGAACCACAAAAAAATTTTTTTATTTCTCTTTTAATAAAACCGTTCAAAATAGGAGCAATCTTATTTGAGGAAATTAACTCAAAGTTATTTATTCTTTCAACCCACGAACTTGAAACAGAGAAAGAAACCGCAGATTTGTCTTCCGAGGATCTCTTGTTGATTTCAGATAAAGCTATTAGTTTTGTTGAGGGAAGTCTGCCGGAGAAGTCTTCCGTAGAAAAGACTATATTTTCAGTACCTTACGATTGGGTAGAGGAAGGAAAAATTAAAAAAGAACATCTGGTAAAGCTTAAAAAAGTTTGCGAGGATTTGGGGCTTGTCCCAATAGGGTATCTCATGACTATTGAGGCAATAGTCCACTTTCTTCAAAAATCAGAGGGCGCCCCTGTATCGGCAGTTTTTATTGAAACAGCTCAAAATAAGATTTTTGTTTACCTTGTGCGCGCAGGCAAAATTCTTGAGGTTCAATCGGGAATTATTGAGGAAGATGTTCTGAAAACTGTTGAGAATCTTTTGAAAAAAATTGAATCGGTTGATATTCTTCCTTCAAAAATTATTTTATTGGATTACAAAGGAGCTGAAGGGGTTCAGCATGAATTCCTCTCTCATTCCTGGCAGAAAGAAATCCCCTTCCTTCATTTGCCGCAGATAATGGTTCTTGAAAAGGGATTTGAAAATGAGGCAACCATTAACGGGGTGGCAACACAAATGCAGCTTGAAGTTTTACAGGATGTGAAAATTAACGAGGATGTACCCGAAAAAGAAGATATACTTGAAGAAACTGATCCTGAGGAATTCGGATTTGTAAAAGAAAGAGATATAGCCGAGAAGGATAAGACTGAGAAAGAAGATGAGACCGAAAAACAGGAATTATCAGATGAGCCGCCCGTCTCATATTTCAAGAAGGATGATGAGCGAGAAGATCGGCGGCCTGACGCTTCTCTTATTTCCGCATTTCTCAAAAGATTAAAAATTCCAAACACCTTACGAAATGTTAATACTTATCTTAAACCGGGAGGACTTATGAAGCCCAAAATTATTTTAGGCGTGATTGGATTGATTATTTTTGCAATTGCTTCATCATTTCTTTATTACAATTTTATATTAATTTCAGAAATCTCAATTTTTGCCGATAAAAAAGCAGTCGATAAAACTCTTAATCTGGAATTTCTTGAAAATCCAAAATCTGAGAATGCCATAAAAATTGATTTTGAGACAGAAGAAATAAAAGGAGATGAGACAAAAAACTCAACAGGGAAAAAGGAAACAGGGGAAAAAGCAAAGGGAGAGGCAACAATTTACAACAAAACGGAAGCTAAAAAAACCTTTCCAAAAGGAACAATACTGGTAGCAAATGATTTAGAATTTGAGCTTCAGGATGAGGTTGTAGTTGCATCAACCAGTTCTTTTTCAACTACCCTGTCAAATGCTAAGGGGAAAATATTGGCCACAAAATTTGGTAAAGAATATAACCTCCCCTCCAATTCGAATTTTACGATTAAAGGTGCTTCTTCCAACAATTATATTGGTAAAAATAGCGATGCAATAACTGGTGGCACAAAAAAAGAAACTACGGTGGTTTCGGAGAAAGACTTAGAAGATTTACTTGAGTCTATTGCCGAAAAACTTGAAAAAGAGGCTTTATCCAAGGCTCAAAAGCAAAAGGATTCAAATTTTGAAATTTTACCCAAAGCCATATCTCTTGAGGTTCTTGAAAAAAAATATACTAAAAAAGAGGGAGAAGAATCAGGAAATGTTGGAATTTCTGCGCGGATCAAGTATCAATTTGGCAAATACAGCAAAGAGGATGTCAGAAATGTTGTGGATTCCTTATCTCGCGGAGAGGTTCCCGGAACTTATGCTTTAATAGAAGGTGAATCGAGCGTAGAAATTGCAGACATAAAAGTAGACCAAAAAAATAAATCTGCATCCGTCAAAATAAAAGTTAATGCAATTTATTCTCCTAAAGTTGAAAGCGAAGAATTAGCAAGTGGGCTTCGCGGAAAAAATGAATCATATGTCAAAAAACAAATAGAGAGCATTGCGGGAATTACGGATGTCAGAGTAGACTTCAGGAGAACTTTGCCTCTTTTCCCAAAAATCATGCCTCAAAACTCTAAAAATATAAAAATAGAAGTTAGGAATTAACATGCCTCATTATTATATTAAGGGTGAGAAAGACAGCTTTAAAAAATATTTTAAATTTGCCGGTTTTTTATTTATTTTTTCAGGACTCGCTTTTTTTATCTATTTTTTCTTTCCTGTGATTTCTTACCAACTTTTCCTGGCAAATGCCTACTCGGGCAATAAAATAGAATCTCCCATACCAAAGTACCTAATCATTAACAATAATGGAGGAATTCGGAGTCTTATCAGCCAGGGAATAACATCATTGACTTCCGATTTTACTGATGCAAGAAATTGGTATCCAAATGTCCCTTCGGATACAAAAGAAAAAGTAAAGGTTGACAAATATTTCCTTTCTATTCCCAAGCTTAAAATAGAAAATGCCGAAGTATCAACTAAAGATTATGATCTCGAGAAGCATCTGGTCCAGTATTTTGGAACATCAATTCCCGGGGAAAAGGGAACGGCTGTTATATTTGGGCACTCAACGCTTCCCTACCTTTTTAACCCTAAAAATTACAAAACAATATTTGCCACTCTACATACAATAGAAGTGGGGGATGAGATCTATGTGAAAGTTAAGGATATAAGTTATAAATATAAAATTTTTTCTATAACTATCACATCGCCTGATGACACAAATATCCTTTCTCAAAGCTTTGATTACAGTTATATTACTTTAGTAACATGTACGCCCCCGGGAACTATCTGGAAAAGGCTAATTGTTCGTGCCGGTCTTGATTCAATTGCTGATTAAAGATACCATATTCTTATGCTTGAAAATATTTCGCGTGAGGCGCCAAGCGAATCTGAAGGGTTCGGAATGACTTCTGATGATTTTAAAAATCAAAAAATAAAATCCATTATTGGTTCGATTAAATATTATTTATCAATAATAGGCCCGGCCCTTATAAAAGTTTTAGACGGAGTAATTTACCTATTTCTAAAAATAATAAAATCATTCTTTAAAACCTTTCTTGAGATGGTTAAGGGAGGATAAGGTTAAGTTAAAAGTTTAAAGTGCAAAGTTCAAAATTAATGCTTTGGCAATAAATTCAAAATTCGAAAAGATTATAACTTTAAATTGACCAACTGTAACTTTTAACTTTTAAATTTTAATTTTTAACTTAGGAATATGGATGAAAAGAGTTTAGCTGTAGAGGCTATAAGAAAAAAATTAGTAGGTAAAAAGTTAACATATAAAGAAATTTATGCAATTATGGATCAAATTGCAAAAGATAAACTGGGAGATGTTTTAACCACATATTTTGTTGCTTCCGGATATTCGGAAGGTTTTACAAACGACGAAATTTATTATTTAACACGGGCGATGGTTGAGACGGGTGAAAAGCTAAGCTTCTCGGGCCTTGTAGCAGATAAACATTCAGTCGGCGGAGTTCCGGGAACTCGAACAACTTTAATTGTGGTTCCGATTGTGGCTGCATGTGGCTTTAAAATTCCAAAAAGTTCCTCGCGCGCCATAACCACTCCGGCAGGGACGGCAGATGCTATGGAGGTTTTAGCAGATGTCACTTTCACCAAAG
>Ga0209211_10004243_pt1 | contig 22546 bp, 28 predicted proteins | sample RifGroA2_FD_183992 | JGI IMG/M metagenome (GOLD analysis project Ga0209211, IMG submission 183992) | Groundwater microbial communities from Rifle, Colorado, USA - Groundwater A2 (SPAdes) (version 2) | ecosystem: Environmental > Aquatic > Deep subsurface > Groundwater | place: Rifle, Colorado...
GCAGCAGCAGGTTGGAACCTAAAAAAGATGATGGAGAAGTTAAAACAAGAACTTCTCCATACATACTTTGACTTTATCTACCGTTGTAAGTTATCCTTACTAATTTTGAGTTCGTAAGGAGCGACTAGTTAATTGCCGTTGCAATGCGTATTCGAGCGGCACAACTCGTATCAAAAGTAGTTGTAACTTGATAGTAAAGTGCTTCGAAATCGGCAACTAACCATACCGCCATCCGTTACCGCCAATTTTGAAAGAACGAACCAGATACAATATTGATAATGGAAACATCAATAAAACAAGAGTTCAAATTTCCAGTTGGATACGAAAAATTTCATAAAAAACAGCTTTTCAATTTCCAACTAAATAGACCTTATTCTTTTGGCTATGCCAGATTTGAAGACCTGAAAGAAGTAGGACAAAAGATTAAGACGTTTACTGACTGGAAAAGAGAAATGCTAAAACTCGCTGAAAAAGCGGTTTCCGAAGATAGATTAAAGAATGCTGCATTTTATTATCGAGCAGCAGAATTCTATACAAAATCGAATGACCCAGAAAAAGATGTTTTGTATAAAAAGTTTATTGAGCTTTTTTACAAAGCTTTTGAAAACGATGTAATCGAAAAACATAAAGTTCCATATGAGAACACTTTTTTGTCTGCACTAAGAATCCCTTCATCTGATAAAAAGAAAGGTACAATTGTTATCCATGGTGGTTTTGACTCCTTTATTGAAGAATTCTACTCCATGATGAAATACTTTTCAAATCGTGGCTATGATGTAATTGGATTTGAAGGACCAGGTCAAGGTGCTACATTAAGAAAATATGGTATTCCAATAACCATTGAATGGGAGAAACCAACAAAAGCAATTCTGGATTATTTTCAACTTGAAGATGTAACAATGATTGGTATTTCAATGGGCGGTTGGTTTTGTTTACGAGCGTCTGCCTTTGAAAACAGAGTAAAACGAGTGATTACAACAGGACATGCAATAGATTACATGAAAAGTATGCCTCCAATATTTCGTAAAATTCATATATGGTGCATGGAACATTGGCCAAATTTTATGAATCGTATGGCAGTTATGAAGTTTGAGAAAATAGAAGGTGTTGCATCATGGGTGGTTGACCATTTAAAGTATATCACCAAGAAAACAAAACCTTTAGATGCTTTGGATTTATACCAGCAGTTGAATGAAAAGAATATCCATTCAGAACTTGTAAGGCAAGACGTTCTGATTTTGACCAGCAGGAATGACCATTTTATTCCTTTTAAAATGCACGAAATGCAATTAAAGGCTTTAGTAAATGCAAAATCCGTTACTGGAAGAGTATTTACAAAAGAAGAACATGCAGAGAACCATTGCCAGACTGGAAATTTTGAATTGTCTCTTGAAACAATGAATGGTTGGATCCAAAACTTAAATAATTACTAAATATATAACGTAATATAATGAAAAATACTGAGATAGAGATAGTTCTAGAATTTGTTGAAGGGATTAACTCAGCTGACATTGGGAAAATAGTTAATTTAATGTCGGATGAACACATATTTATTGATTCGGGAGATTGTAAATATCAGGGTAAGGACTTTATGAAACAAGGATGGATAAACTATTTTACCATGTTTCCTGATTATAAGATTGAGATTATTGATATTATTGGAGGTATCCCAATTGTAGGAATTTTTGGATATGCAAGTGGAACATTTATAGGCATGAAAAATAAGAATAATAGTAATTATTTTAGAATTCCTGCATCATGGAAAGCTATTGTACAAGAAGGAAAAGTTGTGTACTGGCAGGTCTTTTGCGAGTCAAAACAAATAGAACAAATCGTTGAAAGTAACAAGTAATAGAAAAAAACTGGCGGTAACATCGTGTATAAAACATTGGGGTTTAAATGGTTAATTAAAGCGTTCTTACCCGCATCGGCGTTTGTGTCGGTGGATAGGAACGAAGCCCGCAATCCCCAACGTTTCATACACATAACCGTTATGCAAAATTGTAAAACATTACCTACAACATAAAAACATCACTATGGATTTATTTAAACGCTTTAAAAGAAAATGCCCAGATGGTACAATCCATTGGGTTTATCGAAATATTAATGATGCATTTCCTTTAATTGTTGCAGATGTTGATGCTTCGGTTAATAGTAAAGTTAGTTTAGAAGATGTAGCTCAAACAGAACTTGGTGCAAAATATTCTACAAAAATTAAAGGACTCTTATTTGAATTAGATTCTGCAAATCAAAACATAATGATTGAGTTTAGAGCTGTATATTCTGTTTATCAGGGAGAACCTTGTGGTAATGCAAAATTTTTTAGTGCGAAAATCGCTGAGATTATAGAGGACCATAAAAATCTTAGACACCTTAAAACTAAGATTGAAGGATTAGTTAGTATCTTAGGAGCTAATGGTATTTCCGAAAAAGGATTTGTTAATGCCTATTTAGACATTACAAATAGCTATGGAAAATATGTTCCTAAGCAAGCTACTCAGGCAAAAGTTCACGAAATGGCAGAAGAATCACTTGACTGGCAAAAAACTAAGAAAGGAGGCAATGATGAAGACAATTAGTTTTATAAGTGCCAAAGGTGGTTCTGGAAAAACTATTATTACTGCTTCAATTGCTGATTTTTTAGGCAAACTTGGAAAAAAAGTACTCATAATCGATTCTGATGGTAGTACCAATGGAATGACATTATTTTACTTGAAAGAAATTAGGGAACATATAACGAGTTATAAGAAATGCTCTGGGATTTTAGAGGATTCTTTTAAGATTGATGCTATAAATTACACAATGATAAGTGAGAGTGTTTTTCTTTTGCCAGCTACTTATGAATTTGTCAATACAGACTCATTTAGTGTTTCTTCATTTGAACAAAATTTAAATAGCATAATTGATTTTCATAAGCAAAATGAAATAGAAACATTTGATTATGTACTAATTGATTGTCAAGCAGGTGTTGACATTCATTCTGAAATAGTTGTAAAAGACTCTATTTCAGATGAAATTGTAATTGTAAGCGAATTTGATCCAATTTCTGCTGCAGGTATTGAAAGACTAAAGGGATTATTTCACAAAGAATCAATATATAATCGTTCTTGGGTTTTGCTAAATAAGGTTTTGCCAGAGTTAGCAAACACATCAAATGATTTTTTAGAAATTACGAGATACCTTCCTCCAATTATTTGGACTTCTGAAGTTGTTAAAAGGTACTCAAGGAAAGAGCTTGCCCTTGACTACGAGTTAGGGAATGAATATACCTTAAATATAGTTAAACTTTTAAAAGTCCTTTTTGGAAAAGAAATTATAAAGCCTCTCAATGCATGGTTAAACAGTCGTGAAGAAATTATAAAAAAACCAATATATGATGAATATTTAAAACTACAAGAAGAATATATTGAAATGCAAAAATCAGAAAAGGCTGGTTTATATTCGTTAATCCTTCCTATTATTGTTTCAATTACAGGAATAGTTACAGTAATAGTTACAGTAATTATCACAACATTTAGGATTCAAAATACAACACAAATTAGTGATTTATTTCTAGGATTAAATAATATTTGGCTTTCTACGTTTATGTCATTTTTGTTTGGAATAGCTACAATTTCTATATTTCGTTTTTTTAGTAAACGAAAACAACTCTCAACAAGAAATGAGTTTAGGAAAGAAATATTATTAGAAAGTTTAAAAGAACTTGAGAAATTAAAGCATTCTGATATAGAAAAAATATTGAGAAGAAATAAAAACAACTTTGCATAACATCATATAAATTTTATTGGGGTGGAATCGCATATATTAAAGAGTTTGCTTCTAAATTAGCTCTTAACGTATCGACAGGAAATTGCTTCAAATCCCCAACAAAACTTATATGTAACGTTGGCAAACATTATAAAGGAGCAACCTGAAACTTTAAAAGCATTTTAATACAATGACAATGATAAGAGCAATATTAAATTTGATTATTATAACACTTCTAGTTGGTTGTGGAACAAAATCGAATAGCACATCAGACAAGGATAATAGCCATTCGAGAACTGATACAAGTAAAATTGAAAATGCAATTACAGAATCAGAAACACAAGAGAATAAGATAGTTGACAAAAGACAGATTAAATTTCCAAAGAGTAAGGTTGCAGATACGTTAAACTATTATCTGAATCAAAAAAACAATATTCCATTTGATTTATATAAAAGTATCTTTAATCAAGAATTATCTGATATTGACAAAGCCTATATTAAAGAAATTAAAGCACCGATTGATTCAATGATTCCCGTTATAATTGCGTTTAAGACAGTCGAATCTGATAGAGAAAAAGAATACGTTGATTTACATATATTTGACTTCAACTGGACTCTTTTAAAATCGGTATCTGTGGATTATGAAATGCATTGGGATTTGTTTCGACAGGAATATAGATTTTTAAATGATTCGATTTTTGAGATATATAAATACGAAGGATTGAGTTATGAAAATGATTCAAATGTAAAGACAACTTTGAAAATAAAGCTTGATAAGTTTAAAATATTAGATACACTAATTATTAAGACTGATACATTAAGTCATTAATAAATAACGATTTGCCAACACACAATATAGCCAATAAGGGTTTCAGTGGTATGCGAAGGGTTGTAGCCCGCTTCAACTTTTCGTGTAACTTGATAGGTAATCGCCCGCAATCCCTTACTGGCCATATTGTCAACCGTTGTATGCCATTATGAAGACAGATAAGATGTTAAGATTTTGTTGTAATTTCTAGGACTTAATGAAATAAATTAAATAAATATTTTAAAATATGAGAATAATTGCGACTATAGTTTTTTTATTGTTTTGTTTAATTTCATTCGGACAAAATGAATCTAAAATAGATTGTGTAATACTTAATTCAAATGACTCTACGATGACCCTAAGTTTTATTGTAGACTTTTCAGTTCCAATGGAAAATGTAAAAGATAATAACAATAACGTACAGACTGATAAAAAATATTTTTATATAGATACGTTAAAGTTAAATCTTTATAATCAGTTGAAAGACTGTGTAGATTTTTATTATAAAATACCTACATGTATCTTAGACATAGTTGATTATATTGAGAATGATTCTTTAAAAGAAGAAGCAATATCGCTATATGTTCGAGAAACATTCTTAAATGAAATAAAAACTGTATCAAGTACTCAGGTTCAAATTCAAAATGGTGAAACGAAAACTAATGTAAAGCTTACGATAAATTTTGTTGTCTATAAAGGAATTATAAATAAAATTACGATAGAACCAATTGAGTTTTTCTATGGAAAAAATGAAGTTGTGACAAATAAATTGAAAGTTAATATAAAATAACGGCATACAACAGCACCTATACCCAATGCGGTTTCCGTGGGATTAAAACAGCTTCCTGCCCTTGGCAATTCTCGGGTTTGGGGGACAGGTTCAGGTTTTAATTCCGCACAGGGCATAGCTGCGGGGCGTTAGGCAAAATACAAATACGAAAAACAATCATTATGCGAATAATTATTATGGTGTTTTTTTTGAGCCTTTTGACCAATATAAAAGCTCAGACTCGTGGTTATGCGCTTGATACTGTTATTGACTTAAATGGGGACAAATTAAAGGAAAATATAAGTGTAAAAATTTTCCACAGTGACACATCCGATTTTATTCTTACAGTAAACGGACGTTCAATTACAGGTGTGTTAGAAATGAGAAATCAAAATATTTCTGGTTTTAAGATTGTCGACTTAAATAAAAATGACAAATATAAAGAGATTGCAGTTTATTCTTCAGGCCCAAGTAGCGATGATGATTATCATTTCTATGGTTACGATAGTAGTGTGTTTTTTATGAACCATATTTTTGAAAGTTTGACTTTTAGCGGTAATGGAATTGTTTATGGCGAAGACTGGAAAGGTTTTTGGATTGCTCACGATAAATATATATTAAACAATGAAACAAGAAAACTTGAGCATATTAAGCAGTTTGCTTATTATGTTGGAACTACTGTTAAGACAATAGGTGAATTTGAAATCTATCGTGAAAAGGAATTAATTAACAAAGTTGCACTTGTTTCAAAAGACTCAGAAATAACATTGTTACTATGTGATAATAAAGACATAGAATTTTATGACATGTTGTATTTAGTAAAAACTAAGACACAATTATTAGGCTGGGCTAAATTTAGGGAGATATATGATAACATTGTACCATTGGATATGGCAGATTAAAATGTACTTTGCCTAACACCGCATATAAAGCATTTGCGGGGAAGTGCGGACTTGAAACTATGAATAAGAAATTAGCTATATTCGTTAACGGAAATGAAGCGCCATAAATCGCAACCGCTTCATATGCGAAACGTTAGGCAACAGTTAGGAGGAGCGAACTCAATGGAAGAATATCTACAAAAAATAATGAAAAGTTTTGAATTCTATACACTTGCTTGTGGAATAAAAGACCAGGAACAAACTTTGCGTAAAATTCAGAATGTTTCAAAAATTAAGACAGATATTCCAATTTCACTTTTCGGAATCTTGACTGGTTTATGTTTAAACAAACCAGAATATTATTGGAAGAGAAACATCGCTCTTGAAATTGAAAATCAACTTGAAATCTACATCAAAAATGACTTTTTAAAATTCAATGAATCAATTATAAATTCCAGTACTGAATTTTTTGAGTCAATTAGAGCATTTGAAGATATTACTAATGTAATCACTGAATTGAGAGATGTTGCATTCGAAGATGGATATAAAACAAAACTTTTAAGAAATCCCCTGTTAAGCCAAATTTATGAAGACTTCTTAATGAATCTTTATCGATTAATTAAAAACATAATAGATGAATTTTCAGACAAGGATTATTCTAATTTAAATACATTAGGCGCAATAGTTCCTTGTTTAAAAAAGCATGGATTTGAAAAATCGACAGAAATCAATGTCAATTTAAGGAATGCTGTTAATCATGGGAATTTGTTTGTTCGAGGGAGTAAAATTGAATATCGATATGGAAAAAACCCACAGAGTTATAACTACGAGACTATAAATATCTGGGAGTATGATAACTTAATTGATGAAGCATATGATATTGGAAGTGGAATACTGTTTGGATTACTAAAAGTATTATCTAAATATCCAGAAGCAATAGAAAATAATCATAATGCTTCAGAGGAAAATGCAAGAGAATGGTATCGATTGACATATAAAAATTCCAAAATTAGAGTTCTATTTTTGAACTCAGTAGAGTCAGGTAATATCAACCAATTAAATATACATATTTCAACAAATTTAGAAGACTATAATGGCTTAGTGTTTGCCTTGATTGAGTTGGCTAGAGGCGCCTTCTTTAGATTTCCTCAGTATGATAGTTATTTTGTTGGATTTGAACACAGTAGAAGTTCAAGTGGATTTATTCGCTTAACAAAAGAACAAATGTTGAGCACCGATGATATTGGTGAATTATATCAAATGATTGTTGATTGCAAGGATATTTTAATGATGCCAATATTAAGCAGTGAAATAAATATTAATGCTTTCAAATTTCATGTTTTTCCAAAAATAAAATCTGAATATTATGAAGTACAAGATATTAAAGATTGCAGTATTCAGGATTTTAAAAGAATTAAAGCGACTGCTATTTTGTCAAAAAAATATAGTAAGAAAAATATGCGGATAATTATTGATAAAATAATTTCTGAATTAAAAATACTTGATACTCCTCAAAATCCTTATGTAGAAGCAAAATATGGAAAAATCGATTGCGATATGGTTTTTATAAACATATTCACTCACAGCTATGACAGAAAGAAATTTAACCTTTTTCCAAGCAATGATTCATTCGTCTGTACTGCGCATTACTACAAAGACAGTACATGTCCAAAATTAAATCATGGTGGAGTAATGGAGTCTTTATGGAATTCTTATAAAAAAGAGAAATATAAAAATATTGTGATTGCATGGAATCCTAAATTTTAAAACCGTTGCCTAACAATAAATATACGTAATGCGGAGCGATTTGGTAAATTTGAACTTTAAAGCAATTAATTAACAACATAGCGGTTTGATAGTGAAGTGCCTTGGAATCCCGCACTACGCATATTCGAGCCGTTATAACCAAGCAAAAAAATGAATATAATGAAACACCTTATCTATTTCTTAATTTTAATTTTCACATATTCCTGTAATCAAAACAACAGGACTGACAGTAATTTAAAAACCGATTTAAATGTAAAAACTAACCAAATTAAGACTGATACAGTTGCTAATTTGGAACAAAAAAGTGAAGACTTAATACAAGATACTAGCGACTGTATTTTTGACCAATTAACGCAGACAGACGAATTCCTAAAAGGTATAAACGAACTTAATGGTTATAAATGGGACTATAAAACTCGGACTGCTACTATAATTCTTCAAAATCAAGATACTTTATTTATTACAAGAGGCGGTTGCTATGATTTTGGGGTATCCGCTGAATTCAGATTAAGATTTGATACGACAGATTATTCAGAATGGAAAAATGTATTTAAAAAAGTACTTTGGATTGCGAAAGTTTTGGATAATGAGTTTTCATATCAAGAAATTAAAAACGAAATTGACTCAAGTAAAATAGTAATTGAGAATTCTGATTTTGGTGATATTATAGGTTTTTCGAGTGAGCATTTGCAAGACAGCCACTACGAGATTTCAAGAAAAATAGAAAAGGACTATACTGTGATTACAATAAGTTATTATATTAATTAAATGCCAGGCTATAACCTACGGTATAAGGCATGGCGGGTTTACAGCGATTCGACATGTCGAATCTTTTTTGTATCTTTCGTGCTGGTCGGTCAGATTTTCGTTGAAAATCCGCCACGACCTCATACCATCAACGTTGGGCGTAATTAAAACAAGACACTGCAAACCATAAGAATGAAGACGGATAAGAAACTGGACCAACAGCAGATTCAAAAAGGAATCGATAAGGGACTTGAGAAATATAAAAATCTTGGTTTTTTTGAGCAATATGCAATGTTTATGGGTGTTGCGCAACTTTTGGAACTTGGAGTAAAAAATCTACTCGTAGAAAGATTTAACTATGATTTAAAAATTCTTGAAAAAAAGACACTTGGACAAACAAAAAGGGAGCTGGAAAAAGTCGAGCTTAGACCTGATTTCTTGAAATTATTAGGTAGTGTAACTGATTATAGAAATTATATTGCCCATGAGATTCTTGCAAATCGAAGTTTATATTTGGCCATTATAAGTAACATAGCACCAGAAGGTCATTACGACAAAGAGCATAGGATATTGCATAAGGCTATATATGAACTTGAACAATTAGTTTTTCTATTTGAATGGACAAATGAAAATAATGGTTGGTAAAAATAATTATATGAGAAAAGTATTTTTAGTTATTGGTTTTTTGATTGCTGTATCAGCATTTGGACAGGAAAAAGATAGATTTCAAGGAGAATCTGAACTTAAAGACTGCGAAGTAAAGGTTGATTTATACTATTCAACAAAAAGGAATCCTGATTTAATGAAATCCGTTGAGAAATATCAGGATACTGAATTAGCCTTAGTCACGATTGACAAAAAGAAAGGAGTTTCCTATACCTTTTATTACTTAATAGGTACAAAAACATCTTTAGGACCTACAGCTTATTTAGTTGAACCAAAATTTATGAATGATGATAAGACTCAAAGGAAGTTCTTTCTATTCTTAAAATATAAACCTAAAAAGCACATATTCTATGATGCAGAATGTTTTAGGAAGAATCCAGCAATAAAAAATCTGAGATTTGAAACATTTGAATTTGAGGATGATAAATAGAATAACTACGCCCAACAAATGGTATAGTGCATGCGGGTTTCAGAGGTTTTCGAGTGTTTGTGGCTCGTAAAAAAAGTCGGTGTAAACTGATAAGTTTTTGCTTCGTAATCCCGCACGACACCATACCATAAAACGTTACCAGCAATACTATGAAGACTCCAGGACTTAAAGATTTATATATAACTTTATCTGAATTGAATAATAGTTTTACTCATTATTCTTTAGTTTGGAATCAATTCGGATTAGATTACGCTGAAATTTTTAAAAATAATCCTAAAACTTTGACTAAGGACTATTTCACTGAAAATCCTTACAAAAGGAAGCATAACATTAAATTTGGAGAATTAGAAGCAGAACACCATAAAACACATGAGACATTAATTAAAGGAATATTCTTACTCATTTACACACATTTTGAAGGATATTTAAAAGACTTGATAATATTTTCTACTAAAGTTGATGACACAATAATTCCTATTGAAAATAAAGTAGAGAATGGAGAAGAAGACTTCATGCTAATTGACAAAATTTTCAATCGGATTGGAATTGATAAGAACCTATTCAGCGAAGAAGGATTATTGACTTTAGACTATATTAGACTGAAAAGAAATCGGTTGATTCATAGTAATGCTGAAAATATCAGCAAATCGCTGAATGGAATTATAAAACAACACGGGGATGATTTAAATAGGTATTGGAATAATATACTTCCGAGCAAACTTCAAGGAATAGATTTTTCAGACAAGCTAAATGTAAATATTATGACATTTAGTTCTATAATTGATATCATCAATATTATTCGTGGAATTTCGTTGGAAATTGATAAATTGGTTATCAATAAACTTACAAGCATTGCTATCGTTGAAAAGGTAATTATTCCGAGTTTTTCATCTTTGCAACATAGAAAGCTAAAAGGGATAAAATTTGAACGATTAGTTTCAAAATATAAAAGGTTCTGTATTTCAGAATATGCAATTGAAGTTAATGATGAAATGGTAGAACTTTTGAAAAGCAGTATAGCTTAAAGGCAAAGCACCCCCTCGGAGAAGAAATTATTGGTTTCTTGTCCAAGGGGCGATTGTTGGTTCGATTCCACATACTGCACTTAAAGAAAAAAGAGTATGATTAGAATTTATCTTGATTGGAATGTTATGAGTCAAATGAAACGTGGTATGCATCAAGATTTATTTGAAATAATAACTAAAAATAAAAGTTTTATTTCTTTCTATTCCACTGCTCACATAGGAGATATTCTTGCAAGCTATTCTGATGATAATCAACATGAAGCAATTATTAAGGAAGATTTGGCTTATATTTCTAAATTAACAAACAATTGCTGTGTTTTAAATCGCAAAGGGAATGACACATATATTGATGTAATTTCTCCTTTTGAACTATTTGAAAGCCAATTAGAAAGCAAGGAACTAACTAAAAATTTTGGACTTGATACAATAGAAGAAACTTTTTCTGATATCGGTGATGGAACAATTGGCAAAGGCTATGTTAGCCTTTTAAAAAGCATTCCATTTGATTCCAAATTCAAAGAGGCTCTTACTGACCCCAAAACATCAAAAACATTAGATAAAATATTTCCTGATTTAAAAGACAATCCAACAATGGGTGGTTTTTTTGAAAGCTTTTTCAAAATGTTGGACCGGATGAATAATGATATAGCTTACAGTGATTTGCGAAAAGCTTTTCAAACAGGTTTAAATATTAATAGGGATAAATTATATGACTCTAAAAATCCATTTGAGGAATTACAAAATTATCTAAAACCATTAACTGATAATGGAATGGATGGGCTATTGGAAACAATAAATGGATATTCGAATAAAAAAGATCCTACATGGTTTGAAACTTTAACAAATTCATACATAAATCTTGATATAGCAGGTTATCAAGAAGATAAGGTAAGTATTAAGAATGGGAAGAAACAGACATTTAAAAATACAACAGAAGATGCTTTTCATGCAGCTTTCGCAACTGTTTGTGATATTTATGTTGTCAATGATAATCGCGGATATAAAAAAACATTAGAATTATATAAGCATCATAATATTAATACGAAAATTTTTAAACCAAATGAATTTATTGATTACTATATTAACTGTCTAAATGTTGAAAGTGGTGCACAATATTTAAATTTAATTGCAGCTCACATAAAAGAAATTGAGCCTATTGTAACTCCTAATGAAAATGGGAATGGCTTTTTTAGAGTTTACTATTCTAATTTCTATTTCTTTAATTATTTCAATAAAATCTATGTTGTCGATTTTGAAAATCAAGATGAACCCACTATTCTTTTAAGTAAAGAGAAACCAACAAACGGAAAGTACACTTGGTCTACTGAAATAGAGGGTTTAATAGAGAAATTAATTAGTTGTTTTGGACAAGATGAAAATGAATTGGGAAGTCTTGCTCATGAAGAATTTGAAAACCTTGATAATTGGAAAGGTAGAAGTTGGAAAGTGGGTTCAATAACGCTTAATCTTCGTCAATTTAATGGTCATTTTCAATTATATATCGACATACCTAATAACGATAAGGATGAAAGTACAGCTGGTAACAATGTGTATAGTGCATAAGGGTTTCAGTAGTTTTCAAACGGTTTCACCCGCATCAATTTTGGGTGGTAACTTGATAGGCTTGAAGCCCGCAATCCCTTACGACACCATACACTTACCGTTACCGGCAAGGCTGAAGAACGACACTGCACAAAATAATAACCTTATTAGAATATGGCAAAACAGAAATATTACGTAGTTTGGGTTGGACGACAAACTGGTATTTTTGAAACTTGGGAAGAATGTAACGAACAAATATTTGGCTTTCCCAGAGCTGTATATAAATCTTTTAAGACAAAGGAGTTGGCAGAGCAGGCATTTATGACTTCAAGTAAAGAGTATATTGGTAGAGAGATTTTTGAAGCAGAATTAACTAAAGAACAGCTTGAGAAAATTGGTGAACCAATAACTGATAGCATTTCAGTTGATGGTGCATGGAATACTTCAACAGGGGTAGTTGAGTATCAAGGTGTACATACTGGCACAGGTAAACTCCTCTTTAAAGTCGGGCCTTTTGATGATGGCACGAACAACATAGTTGAATTTTTAGCTATTGTTCACGCATTGGCCTATTGTAAGCAAAATAATATTAAATTACCAATATATTCGGATAGCAGAAATGCCATCGGATGGGTAAGGGATAAAGAGGCAAGAACTAACCATGATAAAAGCGATAAAAATAAAAAGTTATTTGAATTGATTGAAAGAGCAATTAAGTGGTTAAATGAAAACACTTATGAAAATGAAATACTAAAGTGGGAAACAAAAGCATGGGGTGAAAATCCCGCCGATTTTGGTAGAAAATAATTTTATCTTTGAAAATAAATTGGATTATATTTTGGAGCAGTCAGTTAAAACAAACCTAAGTGCATTGAATGACAGACAACGAGAAGCTGTCATAAGTGAAGAAAAACGCCTATTAGTTTTGGCTGGTGCTGGTTCAGGTAAAACAAAAACACTTTTGCAAAAACTAATATACCTTATTGAAGAAAAAGAAGTAAGTCCATCCAATATTCTCGCAATTACATTTACAAAAAATGCAACAAATGAAATGATTGACCGCTTAATCATTTCTGCAGATACGACTGGTGAGTATGAAAAACTTTTAGTTAACAAAAAAGTAAGCAAAGAGGATAAGGATAGAGAAAGATATATTCAGCAAAAAAAATATAAATGGATTGACGGATTAACGATTAAGACATTTCATTCGTTCTGTTATAGCATCTTGAGAAATTATGGCGTAAACGAGTTTGACAATAAGTTTAGGATTATCGGTGATGAAAAGAAAGATGAAGAAGATGAGCTGTCAAAACATGTAGCCCCAGAAACGGTGTTTGAAGTTTTTCATAAGTTGCTTATCGAACAATGTGAAGACACTGAATATCTTTTACAATTAAAACGTTATATACTTGATTACATAATTGATAAAATTCATATAAAAAAGGCAGACCCACGTTTTATGCCTAAAGACGGCAAATATTTTACAACGCTTGACGGAACAAAAGTCCGTTCCAAATCCGAACAATTTATCGCTGACTGGTTTTACAGGCACAGCATTAAGTATGAATACGAACCTCTACTAAATGTTAAAGATTTTTCATTTCACCCCGATTTTTATATTCCAGTAGCTAATCTTTACATTGAGCATGTTAGTGAAAAGAGCTATTCAACAAAAGATAAAGAGGAGCAGTTTCAAAAAGGGAATTTGCTTCTTGTAAAGACTTTTGAGAGTATGACAAAAGATTCTGCCTTATTTAATCATACGCTCAATAAAATTGTACAAAACAGGTTACCATCAAATTACCATAAAACCGTGACTTTAAATTTTAAAGAGGAATTTCACGGTTATCAAGAAGATGTTAAGGACTTTGTTCAACAAATAATGAGAATAACTGACATGATTAAGGTCGAAAACATTGATATTGATTTGGTTTTAGAAAATGCTCGTAAAGACCAGCATGAAAGAGTCCGAAATTTTTATGAACTCGCAATTCAAATTGTAAAAAAATATATTCACTACTGTACTGACAAATCCTATCTTGATTTCAATGATTTAATTTCACGTAGCACCTCACTATTCCAAAACTATCAAGATATTTCAAACAAATACAAGAGTAAATATCAATATATATTGGTTGATGAGTTTCAAGACGTAAATAATTTGCAGGTAGATTTAATTAAACTTTTACTTACTGACCAAACGCAACTGTTTTGCGTGGGTGACGATTGGCAAAGTATATATGGCTTTCGTGGTTCTAATGTGAGTTATATTGTTGAGTTTGAAAACCATTTTAAAAATGCAAAGACAGTTAAGCTCAATCTAAATTACAGAAGCACACAAAATATAGTTGGCGCAAGTAATGAAGTAATAAAGCACAATAAGTTTAAGGTAGAAAAGGAAGTTCATGCATCAAAAAAATCGGAACATAAAATAGTCGTTTATGCTGGAAACAGCGAAGAAGAGAATTTGCAGTTTTGCTTTGACAAAGTAAATGAACTTATAAAAGATGGATTGAATAATGATGAAATACTTTTTCTGTACAGAAGAAGTAAAATGTTTACACCCTACTTTTATAGATTCAAAAATGAAGGTGTAAAAATTCAGGGAAAAACCATTCATGCCTCTAAAGGACTTGAGTCTAAAGTTGTTTTTATCATTGGTTTGACAGAAGGCAATGGAGGCTTCCCGGATATTTGGTTGGAGGACAGAATATTTCAAGTGATAAAAAAAGCAAATCATGACTTGTTAATGGAAGAAGAAAGAAGATTGTTTTATGTTGCCATAACAAGAGCGAAAGACAAACTTTTCCTAATCACGGAGAAAGGAAATGAATCCAGTTTTCTTAAAGAAATACCAGAGGTTTTTACTGTAAGAACAACACTTCCATTAAAGTCAATAGTTGACAATGTAATAACATGTGACAGTTGTTATAGTCAATTAGAAAAACTTTGGGTAGTTTGCCCCTATTGTGGACAAAAAGTAAAAGAACAAACAAATGGACAAGAAAACTAAACAGACTAATCTAAAAAAGCCCAGCCGGTAACACATGGTATAGTGCATGCGGGTTACAGAGGGTTGCGAACGTTTGTGTCTCGTAAACAAAGGCATTGTAAACTGATAGGAAATCGCCTCGTAATCCCGTACGACACCATACCATCAAACGTTGCCGCCAATGCAAAAACGGTATAAGCTCCCATAAAAATAATTTGCAAATAAGTAAATTATAATTTACCTTTGCTCCATAAAACTTGATTGGATTTTAAATGAAATGTTCTGAATTATACAGACTTCTGACAAAAGACGGATGGTATGTTGTATCTCAAAAAGGTTCGCATGTTAAAATGAAACATGACTTAAAAACTGGATTGATAATCTTTCCAAATCACGGTTCACAAGAAGTTGGCAAAGGATTGGAAAAGAAAATACTTAAAGACGCTGGGATAAATTAAAAAGGGGACAAACAAGATGAAAAAGCTAAAAGGAAAAATAAAAATAGTTGTTGAAAGGACTGATACTGGGTTTTCATGTTTTTCTGAAGACTATCCCATTTTTACGACTGGAAAAACTATACCTGAATTGATTGAAAATTCTTATGAAGCTGCGACCTTATATTTTGAGGATGAAAAAATTGAATTAAAACACTCAGACTTACAATTTGATGTGGATTTTCAACAATTTTTCCAATACTATAAAGTCATTAACTCAAAATATTTAGCCGAAAAGATTGGAATGAATCCAACTTTGTTAAGTCAATATGTACAAGGACATAAAAAACCATCAGACAATCAGACCGAAAAGATTTTGTACGGTATTCATCAAATTGGAAAGGAATTATCAGAAATGAATTTGATTTATAGAAGATAAAGCACAGGCGGCAACCCACGGTATAAGGCATGGCGGGTTTTCAGGGATTCGATAAGTCGAATCATTTTTGTACCTTTCGTGTCGGTCGGACAGATTTTCGTTGAAAATCCGCCACGACCTCATACCGTCAACGTTGTACACCATTAACCCAACTTGCCCAAAAGCAAGTGTAATATTGACTATAACGGCTCATGGATTTTGATAGATTTGACTTTTGAAAATTGATTTTTTTACTTTTGTAACTACTTGATTAATTGAGCCGTTATTTGATATTTTAAAAAAGACAGAGCAACATGAAACTAAAGAAAATTAACATACGAGAAAGAGAAGAATTGGAACCTATGATTATTGATGACCCCGAACTTATTGAAGAAGGACTAAAAATTATTACACATCAATTAATGACTGATAGTGGGCCATTGGATATTTTAGCAATTGATTCGGATAATTGTTTAGTAATAATTGAACTCAAAGTTGAAGCAGTTGATGGGCATATTGACCAAGGTTTAAGATATTATGATTGGTGCACACAAAATATTTCATGGATAGCTCAAGCATATAAGTCATTTAAAATTAATCCAGAGATAAATCCCCGATTAATATTAATAGCTCCTGCATATACTGATACTGTAAAAAGAATTTCAAAATATATTGATGTTGATTTACAACTATTCGAGTACATAGCTTTAGAGAATGAAAAGAGTGAAAGGACTATAGTTTGTAAATCTATTGATTTTGGACAGCAATTTGAACCAACAATAATACCTACGATTGATAAGAAACTAGACTATTTTAAAGACAAAAAAGTAAGAGAATTATTTGAGAACGTTCTAAATGAACTTAAAGAAAAAGGGATTGAAGTAAAGCCAATCAAAGATTTATGGATTTCCTTCTGGTATAAAAGTAAGCGTTTTATGTATATGTCCCCTAAACAAAACTTTTTTGTGATTGAAGTGCTAACTCCTGAAGATACTTGGACGCAAAGAATTAGAGTAAATAATGAAAAGGAATGGCTGAATGTATATGAAACCCAGATTAAAAAGTACATGGATTATATAGAAAATAAATAAAAACGGTGTACAACAACGGGTATATTCCATGCGGGTTTCAGTGGTTTTCAAGCCTCAGTTCCCGTATTTAGGTTCCTTATCGTGGGATAATGACGCACCTCGCAAACCCGCACGAAACATACCAGCGGCCGTTGTGCTCCATTGGTTCGCCGCTTCGGAGGATTGATTGACAATTAAAAATGAATAAATTAAAAGTCCTCGTAGGACTGTCTCTCGGTTGATACGAACTCGTGTTCTAATTGATTTTACTGCATATACTAAGATTTGATTTCTGATTTACAATTAGACAGTCCAACGCTGACTTTTTAACGAGTTGATTTGACGGTCGATTGATACTCGTAACGATGAACTAAAGGAGATAACGGACAATGACAAGCTAATAAATTTGAATGATTAAGGAATTTCAATATATTGACACATCATCAAAGACACCTGCTGGCATTGCAAAATCACATCGGTTGATACGTGTACAGAAGGATAAGGAAATACAATTTCTCAAACTATGTGCTATGATTAAACTTGATGATTATAAAACAACCAGAGCAACTAATCAACGTGATGAACGAAGATTTAAACGAGCAAGATAATTGTAATTACTGGTATGTAGATAATTGATAATACAGAAGCGAGACCAGCTTGATAAAAACGGACAATATCGTTTTATTTTGCAATGATTACGTAACATTGTAAAGCAACGATTGATTTAAGGGGCGAATTATGTCAAAAAAATGAATAAATTTGAAAGAGCAATAAAATCAACGGAGCACAACAACGGGTATAAGCAATGGCGGGGCTTTCAGGCGTTCGAGCACCTCGTCTCGCAGCGTAGGTCTGTAACGTGGGATACGGACGCAGCTACGAAGTCCGCCCCTGCTCATACCCGCGGCCGTTGCCATTAATTCGGCTGGTTTGCGTGACACAAAACATTCTTAAAAAAAACAGGGTAGAGGTTTATAAACCAAAATCGGATTTTAGGATTAAAAAGCAAACGGGTTTTAAGACTTTAGTGAAAACCGTTTGGATTTTATGGTCAAAAGACTTCAGGAAAAATCGTCTGGATTTTAAGAACTTCGGACTTTATCCGTTGATTTTTATGGACTTAAAAACCAGTTTAAAACCAGTTTCAGTTTTTGGTTGTCCATTAGCAATTTCCCCGGTTTTGACGGATGGTTTATCAAAACCAGGTTTAAGTTGACTGATTTTTTAGGCCAGACTTTAGTTCGCTTTTTCAGCTTTCGGCACATCGGGATTTTGGATTTCAAGGCAAAACATATTTTCCGCCCGGTCTGACCTAACACATCAGTCATTTGGACTTTGTTTTTAATGGACGATTTGACGAAAAAACGAGAGGAAACAACTAATGGCAACACCGCATATAAAGCAGTTGCGGTTAAGTACGGAATTGAAACTGTGAATAAGAAAATAACTATATTGCGTAAGCAAAATGAAGCGCAAGCAAACGCAACCGCTTCATATGCCAACGTTAGCATGCATTAGAAGTGAAAAAATTATAATTAAATATTAAAAAATTACAATATGAAAGTTGCAAAGATAATTTTAGGAATGTTTTTAATAATTTCATTGGGAAATGAGTTTGTTAGAGCGGGATTTCAAATTGGTAGTTTCTTCAATCTTGGTGTAGTTGTAGGAGTTTTATTGATGTTGGTTTTGGTAGCTTGGCTCTTAGGAAGTTCAATGACAATTAATAGATTAAATCTAAAGTCATGGACATTTTTAAAGATTTACTTGCTTTCATTATTAGGATTCTTACTAATTGCATTTATAAGTTTATTTTCAAAAATTTCTAATAAAGAATATGTTGAATATAATGGAGTAAAGGTTTCCATTGATATTTTTGATAGGATGAGTAAAAAAACTTATCCCAATGATAAGGAAAGAAGAGAATTTATTTTGTGTATTGTTGAGAAACTGGCAAACTCGGAAGAAATCGCAACAAAGTATCGAAAAGAACTAGAAAATGGACATTTAGATGTTATTTTCAATAAAATTGCAAGTCGTGAAATTCAATCACCAATTGGAATGGAAGAATGTTATACATTAGCTAAAAGAGAATGGACATTAAAATTGAAGGAGGAAATGAAACAATCAGTAAAACTTAATCTTATTGGAACCGAATTTGAGCAAAATTACAATATTGATGATTTTTGTAATTGTTATATTGAGGAAATTAGCAAATACCCTTATAATGAAGTTTATAAAAAGGAATTTCAAGAAAGTGAAATAAACCAGAAAATATGGGAAAAATGTATGACAGAAAATATAAAATAACGCATGCTAACACCGCATATTAAAGCAGTTGCGGGTAAGCGCGGATTTGAAACTATGAACAATAAATTAGCTATATTGCGTTAGCAAACCGAAGCGCAAGCAAATGCAACCGCTTCATATGCCACCGTTATGCGTAAGCGTAAGAAGACCGACAAACAAACAAAAATAGAATATGCCATTAATACGTTGTTCAGAACAAAAAAGACTAACATTGGAAGAGTTTTACAAAGAATTTATACCTAACAAAATTGACAATTTTGTTGACGTTGGCACACCTATGCTAAATGTGCTAAAACTCCTCAATGACACATTTAAAGAAACAACTATTTATGGACTAACATCGCATGCGACTTTGTTACTTCTTAACCAAAACAGTTCATTGAGTCCTTGGTTTGTTGCTTTGAATGGACTTGAAACTTCACCAAATGGACAAAGGAACGAGTATTACATAGAATACTCAATGACGTCTGACAAGCAACCCTGGCCAGACGCTAAAATTAAAGGTGGCACAACTTCTTTGGACGAGTTAAGAAAATATATAATCATTGCAATGAACGAAAGTGAAGGCTGGTCGGACAGTAACGAACTTAAAGAACTTTATAAAAGCATAAAACATGCGAACCAATAAACGCCATACGCATAACAATGTATAAAAATAATAGCCGGTTTAGTAGTAAATTCAAGGGTTGGAGCCCGCTCCAACTTTTGTGTAACTTGACAGGGATGAAGCCCGCAAACGGCTACTATTCTTATACAAACCGTTATGAGGCCATTTTAAATTCGGTTTTTCCTTTTTTTTCCAAACATTGAAATCCGGTTTTCCAAATGGGCAGGTACGGTGGTTCTTGTGAGCGGACACCGCTTCGTCAAGCGTGTTTTCGCCCCGCCCGCGGAAAAAATTGGCCAACGCTGTGCTCAACACCCTTTAGTGCGCTAGTTTCCATAGAACGGCAGAAAGAAAGATTGACCCGCTGCCAGGTTTGGGGGTAGCCATGGAGCGCCGCAGCATTTGCGGTAGCGCAAAATCCGGCACCCGCGCCCATCTTTCTTACCGCCTCAGGGCGGTGCGCCACCTTGTAGTGCTTGAATGATTCGTTCTCCGGAGGAAGTACAAAAAGGAAAAAACCGGGCCCATAACACTGGCTAAAACGCAATACTAGCGGGCGTTTAAGTTGAAAATGACAGCGTATCTGTGAGCCCCGCCGAAATAAATTTTCGACGGTATAGAAAAAAATGTTAAATTGCCATTGTAAAATTTATTTCGGCTATGGAGCAACTCGGATATTTAAGTGTAATCAAGCCCGTACAGCGTTTAGCCGTTCCGTTAGCGGGCAATCATAAAAATACCACTCTGCAAATAATAAAATTTGATAATAAATGAAAGCTTATCTTTTAAATTGGGAATGGGATCATTTGATAGATATGACTGATGATGCTACATTAATTTCATATAGTGATTCGGAAAATTTAAGATTTGTATTAACTGGGATTTCAAAAGATCCCTTGCCTAACATACTATATTTACAAGCCAATTTTAATGTTATATCTAAAAAAACAGATTTCCCAATTATTGATGTCGGATTCCCGGTCTTAAGCAAAAGGATGATTAGTATATTGCTTAAAATAAAAAATTTTTCGCATAGAGTTATTGAAACCGTTATGATTGATGATACTTATTTTGGTCAATTATTTGATGAAAAGGGATTGTTATTGAGTAATGTACCGATAAATAAAGAATATTCGGCTTTGCAAATATTAGAATATACAAATGCGTTTGATTATGAAAATTCAGATTTTAAACCTTTAAGAAGTAATCCAAACATGCCTGGTGTGATTAAAAGATTAATTTTAAGGAGACCTAATAATGGATTTCCTCCAATTTTTAAAATAATTGAAAAATCATCAGACTTATTTCTTTCAGAAGAAGCAAAGGATTCATTATTAGAAAATGACATCAAAGGGTGTGTGTTTACACCTATCGATGTAAATTATTGAAAATAGTAAAAATGACAGCCCATAACACAGGGTATACATCATGCGGGTTTCAGAGCAATTTGCAAGTTCATCGCTCGCTAGTAAAGGTGGTAACGGGGGATACGGAAGTGGCCCCGAACTCCCGCACGCTGCATACCCTCAACGTTAGGCGTCATTTTAAGAACCAACACAACAAGCTATGGATGAAACATTTAAATGTTTAATTACAGACTTAACAGCAACAAGAATAGAAGGTAATTCTTACCGTATTCAAGTCAATGATGAATATTTATTTGTTAGACATGGAATAAGGTTTGATTTAATTATACAACAAGACGAATTTATTAAATATAAACACATTCTGGCGGGAGCAATTTTAAATAAACAACTTTCAGATAAAGAACCAAATAATGTCTACTGGTTTACTTTGACATTAGATAATTTGAATGAAAAATTAAATCAAATAGTTTATCCTCGCACACCAAAGTCAAAACTTGATAATCTTTTTAAATCATTATATCAATTACAAAAAATTGATGGAGAAGTTGTACAAATATTTGAAGTTGTCTCCAAACCTGAATTTTATTATAAGCTCTTTTTTAGAACCCCAGATGAATGCTATTATTATTTCAAAGAACTTGATTATCAGAATTTAATTAAATGTGTATTCAGCGACAATACAAATAAACCGTTTAAATTTCGCATTACCTTTAAAGGTTTAAACCATTATCTAGAATTAACAGAAAGAGGTGATTTATCCAACAAGTGTTTTGTTGCAATGTCATTTGATTCTGAGTTAAAAGAAACGAGAGAAGCAATAAGAAAAGCAATCTTGCAAAATAATTTTGATCTACTACTGATGCGTTAAGATTTAGTTACTAAATAAATTTCTTTGTTCTTTGACGTTTTGATTTGTTTGAGATTCTGTGAGTAATTCTCTTATTGAGGTTTTATCAAATGCTGATA
>Ga0209211_10004245_pt1 | contig 22535 bp, 13 predicted proteins | sample RifGroA2_FD_183992 | JGI IMG/M metagenome (GOLD analysis project Ga0209211, IMG submission 183992) | Groundwater microbial communities from Rifle, Colorado, USA - Groundwater A2 (SPAdes) (version 2) | ecosystem: Environmental > Aquatic > Deep subsurface > Groundwater | place: Rifle, Colorado...
TAAGGCAACTTGATATCGATTGTGCTCAAGTTTATGGCTCAAGCTCAAGCTGTTACCAAGGAGATACAAGGCTTGGGTATTGCAGCAATGCAAACAATCAAGCTTCAGATGAAATATCAACACAAGTGCCTGAAGAGAGTGAAACTAGAGGAACAATAGAAACTCCTGAAGAGAAGGAAACTGAAGCAGCAATAAAAGTAGATGAACAAGATGAGACGGAAGAAACAACACAAGTTCCTGAAGAAAAGAAAACTGAAATAACAGGAACTCAACCAGCTACTTGCAGCATAGGATGCTTAGACCAAAACAATAATTGCATACCTGTAGGAATAAGGATACCTGGAAAATACTGTGACATAGACAGAGAGATTAAACCTCAATTGAACAGCGGTATTTCATGCAATAATAATTATGAGTGTGGAAGTAATTTTTGTGCAGATGGAAAATGCACTGCAGCAGGCTTTATGCAGAAGATTCTCAATTTTTTTGGTTGGATAATCAATATATTTGGTGGAGATGGAAATAAAGAAAATACCAAGGAAATTGCAGAAGAGATTAGAGTTGTTGAAGAAGGATCTAAAGAGCCACAACCTTCTCCTATTGTTAATCTAGGACAATCTTTTACTGACAACATAGTTAATGTAGATATTGAGGGAGTTGGAGAAGATATTGAAGTAATAATAATCTCAGGACCAACTGTAGAGATTGAACAGATACCTGGATTTACTCAGACTCATCCTGATGATAATCCTGGACGTGCTACCCTCTTCCCATTGGTATTTGAATATGATGGGCCGTTGAAAACTGAAATTGAACGATACAGAAACCTCCCTATAAATTTGACCATTAAAGTCAAAGAATTGGACCGTGAGACTGTTGCATTCTCTTGGCATTATCGCCAATACCTGTTAACAGATGTTCAGCCTGGCTTTGAAGGCAGATCAAGATATACATTGACTGCTCCTTTACATTACACACGTGTCCCAATGTTTAGGGATCCGAGCGGCATCAACCCTCAAATGTCAAGAAATCCTGAAACAGACTCTGAAGTTGAGATTTCCGGAGTAATACAGGATGTCTATCCAGTGGTAGAAGTCAATGAAACGACCAGAAAGATTACGCTTACGTTTGACTATATTGAAGCAGGAGGCATTTGGGATTGGGTACATAATTTTATACAGGGAATTCCAGACAAGCGAAGCATGAGTGTAATACAAAACGATCCAGCAAATCCTGATCGTGAGCTCTCTGCAAGAAACTATTACGAAGTTTGGCCGATATTGTATTCCCAATCAGAAGGATTTAGCCTTCCTCAAAAAGCTAAAGAAAAAGTGGTGTTAACTTTCTCTAGATCAGAAGAGAGGAGATAAGCAGGGTTATACTTTAGAAAGACCTATTTTTTATCTTCCAATTTCCCAACAGCATCCTCAAATATCTTATCAGGCTCCTGCTCTGCATCCAAGTTAACTATCAATCCTTTCTTAGAATAATATTCTATCAATGGCTTTGTCTGGGCATTGAAAGTCTTTAATCTGTTTCTAATGGTCTCTTCCTTGTCATCATCCCTCTGGTAAAGCTCACCGTTGCATGAATCGCATTTTCCGGAAACTTTAGGTTTCAGATTCTCAACATGGAATATTGCACCACAGCCTTTGCAGGTTCTTCTTCCTGCTAATCTGTGGACAACAACTTCATCTTCAACATTTAAGCTTATGACATGGTCAATCTTAGCAGACTTATCATTTGCACCAATTTTACCGAGAGCATCTGCCTGAGCAATTGTTCTTGGAAATCCGTCGAGAATAAAGCCGTTTTTGCAGTCTTTCTGCTTCAATCGTTCAGCAATTATATCAATTACTAATTGATCAGGAACTAAACCACCAGAATCCATAAATGATTTTGCTTTCTTGCCAAGGTCTGTGCCTTCTTTTACTGCTGCCCTCAGCATATCTCCTGTAGAAAGCTGGGGGATAGAATATTTGTCAATCAGCTTTTTTGCAAGTGTTCCTTTGCCTGCGCCTGGCGCACCCAATAATATCAGTTTCATTTTTGCATCACCAGATAAATGATTTGTATTTCAGTTAAGGTATGAATATTATCCAAAGTAAGTAAGTTTCTGCTTGATATCAATATCATTATCCCATGCTGATTCAAGTTTCTGCAATACTGGCAGGATCTCTTTTTTTAGCTGTATCCATTGCTGCAATGAATCTCCGATAAACTTTGCATTTGCCTTGTCATCTTCAGTTAATCTTAAGAGAAGAGAACTTCTGTTTATCTTCATCAGCTCTCTAAATAAATCAAATATCTTTTTTTTATCTTCAGAAACAAATGCTTTGAGCTCATGCATATTCACAAAACTCTCTGCAGTAATCAATTCTTCAAATATTTTTGCAAAATCAACTATTTTGTCGCACATCTTGTGCCTTATCTCTCTCAATAAGAAATTAGGATAATCAATATTAGCGATCTCAAATTCATCATTGAGCTTATTATAGTCAGGCAAAGAACTATACTTTTTTCTTAGCTTCTCATATTCTGCCTTTATTTCATCTGCCATCTAAACACCTGTTTTCCCGTAAATACTAATCAGTTATTAATATAAGTAAGTTATCAGTGTTTATTTATATTTGTTTCGCTAAGGTTTATATATTTTAACATAATACATACAGATAATATGGCAAATGCAATCGCGCACATCATAATACCTTTGATTTTCTTCGAGGCAATACGCCATTATCTTAGCGATGAGAAGCAATTTCCAAGATACATAGTTCTTGTTGGAGGGATTGCAGGGTTATTGCCTGATATAGATATACCGTTAAGCTGGCTTGCATCATTCATTCTTGGCAGAGAGATAAATTTTCATGGATATTTTACCCACACTATTTTGTTTGCATTGGTATTTTTCTTTTTATTCGTTGTTTATTACTTTATAAGGCGCAGCAAAATATCAAAGAATATCAACCACAGCCATGCGCCATTGATATTTTTAGTCATCTCAATAGGAATAATGTTCCATCTTGTGCTAGACTGTTCATTTGGAGGATATAGTTTTTTCTGGCCGTTCAGCGATGCAAATTATTGCTTGGCATTGATTCCGCATGAGCTAGCTGTTCCTTTAGACGCAATAATGCTGGTTGTCTGGCTAGTGCATGAAGAAGTTAAGCATAAGATAAAGGCATACTTTTAATATCAGAAAGATTTATATTAAAGATTGATATTACTTGTAATATTAAAAATAGAACAGTTTAACTAACATAAGCATATTCAAAAAAGGTGTCTGCATGAAAAAACAAAACAAAGACCGATTTCAGATAGGAGTGATGGGTAGCGCAGGAAATATCTGCACGAGAAAAGGTTATAAATGCGCGTATGAAGTTGGCAAAGAGATTGCTAAAGCAGGCCATATCCTTGTTACAGGCGGTGGTCATGGTGTCATGGAAGGCGCATCTAAAGGCGCGCATGATTTTGGAGGATTAGTCGTTGGTATTCTGCCAGGAAGCGCAAAAGAAGAAGCTAACAAATTCTGTGATGTCATTATCCCAACAGGCATCGGGTTTGCAAGAAATCTTATGAACATCCAATCATCTCACGGCATCGTTATAGTTGAAGGCGGAGTAGGCACACTGACAGAAGCAGCTTACGCATATACAAACCAGACTCCTGCAGTTGCATTTGTAGGCTCTGGCGGCACAGCTGATAAATTAGCTGGAAAAACAATGGATGTCAGAGAATTAGAAACGATTGTAGCTGGCTTTAATGCAAAAGATTGCGTAGAGAAAGTAGTAAAGCTCATTAAGCACCATAAAGTCAAGTTGATAAAATATACTGTTGACATGAAAAATAACTATAAGAGCGATTAGAAAATAACATATAGTTTTAATTTAATAATTAATTTTTGTTATTTTTGATTAAATTTATATACAAATTCTGATAACTAGATTAGATGGTAAATAATAAACTTAACAAATCAAATAAAAGCAACAGTAAAAATAAAATCACTTCAATAACTTTAGTAACCTCTAACTTGAACAAGCTACGTGAATTCAAAGCAATCCTAGAGCCTAAAATTAAAGTGGAGCATATTGCATTAGAATTTCCTGAGCTAAGGCATGATGACAGCAGAAAGATTGCTGAGATGAGTGCAGAGATGATTTCTGAAAAACTCAAAAAAGCTGTTGTAGTCGAGGATTCGGGCATATTTATTACTGCATTGAAAGATTTTCCTGGGACTTGCACTGCATATGTACATAAGAGAATAGGCTTAGACGGAATATTAAAGTTGATGGACGGAATCAAAGAAATAGGGAAAAACGGAAGAACCAATAGGCAATGTTTCTATAAGAGTGCAATTGCTTACTGCGAACCTGGAAAGAAAGCAATTAGTTTTCTTAGCATAGAAGAAGGAATAATTGCTGAACAGATTCGCGGCAAGAACGGTTTTGGTCATGATCCTATATTTATTCCAGTAGAGAAAGGCCCTGTTAGAGAAAATACACAAAAAAGAACTTATGGAGAGATGCCAGACTGTGAACAAAGAAAGAAGTTTCGCAGAAGAGCTATTGAACAGTTGATGGAATGGCTTTCTAAAAACTAAGTTTGTGTGGATTATCCACTAAATAAATCGAATGTTGCTAAAAATTTTATTTCATCAAAATAAATCACAACTTTTATAAACAAAAAATAGTTTGATGTATTAAAAAATTAAAAGCAAAGATCAAAGATGGCTACTAGCTTACAAAAAAATCCAGAAGATAAACAAGAAAGGCCTGAACAACAAAAAACAGAAGCAAAAATTGATGCTAAAGACAAGCAAGCAGATGAGAAAGCTTCTACAGTTACTAGTTCTGCAATTACTTCTACAGAGATTAATAAAGAGCTGATCAAGCATGTTGCAGCACTTGCAAGATTAAAATTAACTGAGAAGGAGCTAGAAAAGTTTGTCCCAGAATTAAAAGAGATCATAAATACGTTCTCGCAGTTAAATGAAGTCAATGTGGATAATATTGAGCCAAGCTTCCAGCCTGTTGAGCTAAAAAATTCTTTGAGGGATGATATTGTCGAGAAAAGCTTCACTAACGAAGAAGCGCTTTCTAACTCAGAGCATAAGAAAGAGGGATATTTTAAAGGCCCTAGCGTCTTGTAATAACAAAATAATAAAAATGATAAGTGATATTAATAAATATAAAAAATAAAAATAACTGAAAAGATTAATAAGAATAATAATTGAGCTCAATGGAAGGCATCACAAGAGTCAAACAATACCTTGAATTCGTAAGGAACGAGACAGTTTCAGTAGAAGAATATACTGCAAGAGCGATAGATGAGTCCAGAAAGATAAATTCTGAATATAATTATTTCAACGTAATCACAGAACAATCTGCATTAGAGCAGGCAAGAGAGATCGACAGGAAGATAAAAGCAAACAAAAAAGTCGGCAAGCTTGCTGGATTGCTAGTAAGCGTTAAAGACTGCATATGTGTAAAGGGTGTTGAATCAAGAGCAGGAAGCAAGATACTTGATAATTACAAGCCATTGTTTGATGCAACTGTAGTTGCCAGATTAAAGAAAGAAGATGCAATCATAATAGGCAAGACTTCCCAGGATGAATTTGGATTTGGAAGCTTTAATGCAAATGTTGGAGTTGATTTTAAGATTCCTCTAAATCCTTTTGATAAGGAGAGAGTAACAGGAGGAAGTTCTGGTGGAAGTTCAGGAATGACACAAAAAGCTTCATTTGCCCATGTCTCGTTGGGAGAAAGCACTGGAGGCAGCATTGTCGCGCCTGCAGCTTTCTGCAGCGTCTATGGATTATGCCCAACTTATGGCAGGGTTTCACGTTATGGCATGATGGATTATGGCAGCAGCTTGGATAAGATAGGGCCAATAACAAAAGACCTCTATGAAAATGCTCTTGTGATGGAAGTTATCTCAGGCCATGACACTAATGAAAGCACCACACTTAATGTTCCAAACGAAGAGCACAGCAAATATCTTGAAAACGGAAACAGGAAGATCAGAGACATGAAAATTGGTGTTGTCAAGGAAGCGTTTGGTGAAGGAGTGAGTGAAGATGTCAGAAACATGGTTTGGGAAAATATCACAGAGCTTCAGAACCAGGGTGTTGAGATAGAAGAAGTTTCTTTGCCATTAACAATGAAATATTCAGTTCCAACATATTATTTGCTTGCTGTAAGCGAAGCATCTACTAATCTGGCAATGTATTGTGGCATGAGGTATGGCAAGAATGAAAAATTAGAAGGCAATTTTAATGAATATTTTTCTGAGGTAAGAAGCAAAAACTTTGGCGCAGAAGCAAAGAGACGAATTATACTTGGTACTTTTGCAAGGATGTCTGGCTACAGGGATGCATATTATATAAGGGCAGCAAAAGTTAGAACACTGATTATTAATGAATACAAAAGATTGTTCAAGAGATTTGATGCATTAGTTACTCCAACTATGCCAATTTTGCCTCCAAAATTTTCTGAAATAGAAAAATTAACACCATTACAGAATTATATGATGGATATTATGACAGTAGGTCCAAATCTTGCAGGGATGCCGCATCTGAATGTGCCTGCAGGATTTGAGAATGGATTGCCAGTCGGGATGCTTTTAGTCGGAGACCATCTGCAGGAAGGCAAATTATTAAGGTTGGCGAATGGGGTCTATTAAGTCAGATAAAAGGATTACCCAATAATAAGATTAATAATTCTAATTACAAAAATTTAAAAACAATAACGCTTTTATTTCTTATTATTAGAATACTCTATTCGTGATAAAAATGGCATACGACTACACCCAAAAATCTTTGCAAGGATTAGAGAATGAAGAAAAACCAAAAGAATGTCCAAACTGTAAAAGCAAGGAGATCGTGTTTGAAAACGAAGAGATAATCTGTAAAAAATGTGGATTTGTGTTTGAATAGGCAAAGGTTTATATTATAATAAATTGTATAGATTGGTTATTTAGGGTTAGATTATATATAGCTAAGATTAGATTATCAGACATCAGAATTAGATTAATAATTATAATTACATATTAACTATAAAAAAGAGGTACCATGCCACCGATATTAATAGCCATACTGACATACTTCTGGGAATTATTGAAGACATGGTTTTCATTATTTGCTGCGCCTGTATACAATCTTGAGATGCTCTGGATCATCATCCCTACATACCTTAACTGGATTTTTGCAGACTTTTTTCAGGAAAAGAAGGGCACAAGCTTAGGAAATGCAATCAGCAATGCAGTCATCATATTATGGGCAGCTGTCGACTGGACAAGGACAAGCATAAGGTTTCATGGAGCAAAACTGATTACAGGATGGCATCTTGCAGGCAATATTTTTGCATCTGTAATAGTATTTGCTTATGGTGCATGGATAGTCTATGAAGGCATAAAAGGCAAGAACATAACCCATTATATTGGAAGGATAAGGATAGTTACATATATTGTGCTGATGATAACCCCATTAGTCTATAATTCAGACATCGCACTAGGCAAAGCGATAATTTCAATGATATTGTTCTTCCCTGTATATTATTATCTGGTTGAATTGATTGACTATTTGTTGCCAGACCCTGAATCGATAAAAGAGGATGAAGGCAAGTCTGGAGGCAGCAGCGATGGCCCAGGCAGCTCTTTTGACCTTTCAAATACATCAAGCAGCTCAGGAAGCTCAGAGCTTGGAAACTTAGGTAGCTTAGACAATAATGCTTCACAAAATGATTTCAAGGATTTTAAATTGTGATTTGGCAAAGGATTATTCTTTTGAAAGCATAAAACTTAAAAACAAGCAAACAATTGATTGGTAAAATTAAAACATAATAATAAATAATAAGAACAATAATTAACAAACGAAATAACATCAAATATGATTATAGATTAAGATAAATAAGATTTAACCAACCAAATAAATTACAAAAAAATAAATAAACTTTAGACAAACAAATAATTAACATAAAAAATGACTAAACAAGTCTTACATCAATTTACAACAGATATTGTCATCGGCCTAGAAGTTCACGCACAATTAAATACTAACACAAAGCTGTTCTGCGGCTGCGCAACATCTTCAGAATCTGGGAAAGAAGAGCCTAACACAAGAACATGTGAAGTTTGTTTAGGCCATCCTGGAAGTAAGCCTGTGCTAAATAAGAGAGCTCTTGAATTTGGGATGAGATTATGCTTGGCTCTTGACTGTTACATTGCTCCGACAATCTTATTCTCGAGAAAATCATATTTCTATCCAGACATGGCAAAAAATTACCAGATAACGCAATATGAAGTGCCATTAGGCAATTCAGGAAAATTAAGGTTAAGTTCAGGAAAGGAAGTTGGCATAGAGAGAGTGCATATTGAGGAAGACCCTGCTGCGTTAGTGCATCCTGCTGGCATGCAAGAGAGCAAATATGTGCTTGTTGATTACAATAGAAGCGGAAATCCATTATGTGAAGTTGTTACAAAGCCAGAAATGACTTCAGCAGATGAAGCAAGAGATTTTATGAAGCAGCTTGTTACAATATTGGAATATCTAAAAATATTTGATGTCAATAAATGCACATTAAGGGCAGATGCTAATGTTTCTGTCAAAGAGTCAGGATACACTAGAGTGGAGATAAAGAACATTACAGGTTTTAAAGAGATTGAAAGAGCTATACTCTATGAGGTTGAACGGCAGAAAAGAGATGTCAAAGAAGGCAAAAAGATTGTCATGGAAACTGTCGCATGGGATTCTGACAAAGGAGTAACGTTGCGCTTGCGATCCAAAGAGACAGAGGAAGATTATGGATATATAATTGATCCGAATCTAGTTAAGACAGAGATCAGCAAAGACATGATTATGCATGCAAAGATGAACATGCCTGAGCTTCCTCAAGAGAAAGCAAAACGCTATGTTGCAGAGTTTAAGATAGACAAAGATGATGCTGTTATTATCAGTAATGACCTGAATGTTGCTGTGTTGTTTGAAAAGGTCGCGGGAGAGATCAATCCTGTTGCTGCATCAAAATGGTTCAGGAAAGAACTTTTGCGAGTGCTTAATCTAAACAAACTTGATGCTACCCATCTATTGATTGATGAAAGGCACATAATTGACCTGCTGAAATTGGTTGAAGAAGGAAAAATAAGTGACAGAGTATCTCAGCGCCTTCTTGAGAGGATTATTCTTGAGCCAGCGATGCCGAGCGAGATAGTTAAGAAAGAAAACTTGGAGAAAGTTCAGGACAAAAGCCAATTAGAAAAGATTTGTGAAGATGTGATAAAGACACATGCTTCTGTTGCAAAAGAATATGCTTCCGGAAAAGGAGAAGCTCTTAATTACCTTATAGGCAAGGTAATGCGCGCAACGCAAGGCAAAGCAGATGCCAAGGAAGTCAAGTACATGATAAGGAAGTTAGTTAAGTAAAAAAGTAAATTAAGTTTTAAGTTCTAAATATAAGCTAAATAAAACAGTAAGATTTATATACATCTAATCTACATTATATACTATGGTTACTAAATCTACAAAGTCTACAAATATTAATTCTACGACCATTCGAATAAGTTCATCAACTAAAGAAGCTCTTGAAAATCTTGATTTTGTGAGGAAAGATACATTTGAGGAGATACTATTGAAATTGATTGAGCACTATAAAAATAAAAAGTAATTGCAGCTAATAGGTGAGGAGGAGTGAAGATAAAAAGGATAGATAGTATAGAAGCAGTATTTATAATATTAGTAGTATTTGCATTTATAGCTACTGCAGTAAGTGAAGTTCATGCAGGCAGCGTAAGCTATCGTTATGTGAAATGGGAGATAACAAAGAAGAACGGTAGCGAGTCATGCAATGCAAAGTCATGCATTCAGGTATCTGAATTCGTCTTATTGCTTGACAACCTGAATGTTTCATGGCCATTAGGGACTAATTCAACAAATCCTGGAGGAAGCAATCCTGCAGGAGAAGAGCATAATAGGAGCATAGATACAAATCTTAATACAAAATGGCTGGATTCTAATTTTAATTCTACAAGCACGACTGCAATTTACGGAAAGTCTAATCTGACGATAGACACAGGCACAGGAAATACTGTAACATTCAACGGCTACAAATGGGCAACTGGAAATGATGCGACGCAGAGAGACCCTATAAGCTGGAATATCTATGGCAGCAATGATAACATAACATATACGCTGCTTGACAACAGGTCAGATGAGACAATTACCTCATTGAGAACAAATTGGACAAGCAACTACAGCTTAAACGCAGTAGATATTACTAATCCAGCAATTGACTTTTCTACTCTTACTCCGGCAAACGGTACTTCAATAACCTCAACGTATGTTGAAACAAATTACTCAATCACAACAGCTAACCTAACTGATGTTATCTATAATTGGAACGGCACTAATTACACACTCTTTAATGATTCGCTTGTATTCATGATGAATTTTGACAATAGAAGTTCATTAGGAGAAAATAGCACACTTGCTGTGGATATTACAAGATTTAGCAACAATGCAACAATATATGGAGCAGCGCCTATGAACTCAACTTCAAGATATGGAAATGCACTCCAGCTTGATGGCTCAAATGATTATGCGCTCACCACTAATTTCACAAATCCGACAACTGCAATAACTGTTGCTCTCTGGGTAAAGAGCGCAAATACAAACTGGAATGATTATGGATGGCTCGCAAGCAAAAGAGATGCTTTTGTAATGCATCCAGATAGTAACACTAAATATGTTTATTGGTTGCTTCATAACGGAACACATGAAAATGGAAATTCAAGCTGGAATACTTTTGGTTATGCGCCTTCAGATATCACGATATGGCACCATTATGTCGGAACATACGATGGCTCAACCAGCAACATAAAACTCTATGTAGATGGAATACTGAGAGTTTCTGGAAATAATGCTATGGGCAACATTAAAGCTGATACTGGTCCAATGTATATTGGAAAAGATGATTACACCAATAGGTATGGCAAAGGAGCTATTGATGATGTCCAAATTTGGGACAGGGCACTTACCGCTAATGAGATCTATGTGCTTTATGTCTCAAGCTTGACTAAAATAAATAATAGCGATTGGAGCTTATATGTCAATCAAAGCAAGAATGCAACACATGGATTGGATGATGGAGTGTATACATATTATGCAATTGCAAAAAATGGCAACGGATTTACAAATACAACCTTAGTAAACTATGTTACTGTTAATGCAAACCCACCAAATGTAACATTGAATCTTCCTGCTGCAAATTACGCAAATGATAGCGCAGCATCTGTAAATGTATCATTCAACTGCTCTGTTACTGATTCAAGCGGATTGGTGAATATTAGTTTATATATTACCAACAGCACAAATTCAAGTTTTGCACTGAACCAGACAACAAGCATTTCAGGAACCTCAAACTTCACAAGATGGTTTCTAAATCTTTCAACAGGCAATTATACATGGAGCTGCAGATCATATGACTCTTTTGGCCAGCAGGCATTTGCATCTTCCAATAGGACTATAAGGCTAAATTATACTTCATCCTCTTTCTCAAGCGATTCTTGCGTTAATCTCAGCGACTCATCTACTTACAACGGAAAAGTTTCTTTCTCCAACAGTAGATATTATGTGTCACAGAACATAACATTATGCAGGGCGACTTATAATACAACAGGAATACTTATGCAATATAATGCAAACAATGTAACCATAGACTGCAATAGCTCAGTCTTGGTAGGAAACAACAGAAGCACTACTTACGGCATTTACATAGGTGAGTATGATTATCCAACGATCAAAAACTGTATCATCAAGCATTTTGGGACTGGAATATCTGCCAGCTCTGGCTCGAACAATGGCTTGATAGTAGATAACACCATTTTTGTAGCCTCTGTTTATGGTATATATCTTCGCGGTGTCGTAGGCTACAATATTAGCTTTAATAATGTGACAAGAGCAGGGATACAGCTAGATACTTCATCCAATAATAATCTGATTGCTAACAATGTTATTTATGGAAAAAGCCCATCAAACTATGGGCTTGGAGTTCCAGATGCAACTTTTAATAATATAACTGGAAATAATATATCAGCAGATGGCTCCGGAATCTATTTATTCAAGTCATCAAACAACAGATTTTATGATAACAGGATAGAAGGCACTTCATATTCAGGCATCAACATTGCAGGATATACGCAAAAGAACTATTTTTACAATAATCTTTTCAATAATTCTATTAATGTCAAGCATCTCACTGGCTCAGAGCTTAGAAATTATTTCAATACATCTAATTATTCTGGCACAAACATATGGGGAGGAAGCGCAATAGGAGGAAATTTCTGGGCAAATCCTACAGGCACAGGACACTCAGAGACATGCCAAGATGCAAACTCAGATTCTTTTTGTGATATCAAATTATGGGTCGGGGCAGATAGCAATGATTATCTTCCGTTGGCAAAATCTGACAGTATTGCGCCAACTGTAACTATAACAACACCAGGAAACAACTCTTTTGTAAACGGCAATATTACTCTCGCTGCAGCAGCATCAGACGGATTTGGTGTGACTAACGTGACATTTGAATACAAGAACTCAACGATAAATTATACACTTTTATGCTATGACACAGCATCTCCATACATATGTACATGGCAGACAGCATTATTCTCAGATGCCGCTGCTGGCTATGATATTAAGGCAACTGCATTTGATGCAGCAAGAAACAACGGAACTTATGTAATACATCTTGCGATAGATAGGGACATACCATATGCAAAAGATATCACAATAACATATCCTTCAGGCCAAAGTTATGTAAGAAACGGGCAGAATGTGGTGCTTGGAATCAACACAAGCGATTCTGAAAGTGTTGGCTCTGGCATGAACACAACATTCGTTGATTTAACTCTTTTGAATGCTACAGGAAACAAGTCGATGATCTTTGCTTTAGGCAGCAAGAGCGCTGCACAATGGTCATGGTGGAACACTTCTGTCAACGTAAGCGCAGCTACAGGAGAAAAATCCTTGCCTGTTTATGTCTATGATAATGCTTCTGGACAAAATAATATAAGGGGAGCAGACAGATTTTATGTGATTGTAGATAATGATGCACCTACGTATAGTGGGATTTCTGATAACAGTCCTGTATACAATAACAGCCAGATAGCATTCAGCATAAATACTTTTGACAATTATGCGTTGCGCGGATATATTTTTTCTTCAAACATTTCAGGAACTTGGACAAATGACTCGGAAGCCTCAATCTCAGGAACAGCATATCCAATTACTTTATCAAAAACCGTAACAACAGGAAATTACAGCTACAAGTTTTATCTGAGAGATAATGCAGGAAACGTAAATGCTACAACATTGACTGCATTTACTGTTGACGGAAACAGGCCTGACTTTAGCATCACAATAATAAACCTGACTGATGAGATTATTTTATCATCCAGTAATGTTAACTTTACATTTTATTATGCAAATGGGCTTGCATTGAACTGCTCGCTTCTTCTCGGCAACGGCACAAATTCGACATTAAATAATCCTGCCAATAATACAGTACAGACATTTAACCTAACAGCTGGTGAAGGGATTTATTCATGGGCGATCGAATGCTATGATAATGATACTTCCTTATATTGGCAGACTGCAGCAAGAAGCTTTACAATAGACACAGCGTATCCTTCAATCAAGGCAGTGTATCCAGTAGATGCAAGATATTATGCAACTTCAGTGACTCAGATTAATTATATTTTAGCAGATACAAATGTATACGGATGTTGGTACTCAACAGACAATGGCGCCACTAATTCATCTGTCCAGGATTGCATCAATTTCACAGGGCTTTCAAGCAACGAAGGATCTAATACCTGGATTGCATATATAAAAGACAATGCAAACAAGCAAAATTCAAGCAGCATTACATTCACGCAAGACAGCACAGTACCTTATTTAATTTACGGAAGCTCTTCAACAGCAGCAGGAACCCTGCCAACTAGTTATGTTTATGTTACTGTAAGCGTTTCAGACACAAACCTAAATTACACAAGTATCTTCCTTTATAATACAACTGGACTTTTTAACTCAACCAACTCAACAAATTCTTCAATAGGAACTCTATCAATCAACTTTACGAATCTTCCTGAAGGAAACTATTATGCAAATGCAACTGCAACTGATCTTGCTGGAAACGCAAATAATACACCAACAAGGTCATACACTTATTATGTTGACCCTGTGATCTCTTTTGCTTCTGGCACAACTTCATCCACAAACCTTTCACAATCATCCATCACAGCAAGGATAAGCTCAACAGATTCAAATCTTGCAAATGTGACTATTTTTGTCTACAATACAACCTCTCTCTATAATAAGTCAACTGGAAGTGGAACAACATATTCTGTGACATTCTCAGGTCTTCCAGACGGCACTTACTATGTGAATGCAACTGCAAATGATACATTCAGCAACAGCAATAGCACAACAACACGCCTTATAGCGCTTGATACTGCTGCCCCTACAATTACAGGAATCTCTCCTGCTAACGGCTTAAACACAACATCTTCGAGCATGAATTTTACATTCAATGCAACTGATGCTATTGCAACAACACTTAACTGCTCGCTTTATGTGCACAACAGCTTACTGTTTGTTGAGCGCGCAACCAATCAATCTGTAGTCTCAAAGTTTAATGCAACATTTAACTTTTCAAATCTTCAGAACAGGACACAGCAATGGGTTGTAAATTGCACAGATTACGCAGGAAACACAGGAACTTCTATAGCAAGAAACATTACTGTGGACCAGGCGCCGTCAGTGATCAGTTTGACAAGCCCATTGAACGGAAGCGCAATAGGTTATGTAGTATATATTTCAACAGATATTTCTGATGCAGTTCTTGGAGTGCAGGATGCAAGATACGAATTCCTCAATCTCTCAAACTTATCTGTTGTACTTGCAAACGGCTCGCTTACATCTTCAGGAAGTTGGGGTGCAACATGGAACACCTCATCTTTGGGAAATGTGCAGTTTGATGTAGTTCTCAGCATCTCTGCAAATGACTCATTGGGAAACACTGCAAGGACAAACGTAACCTTCACTCTTGATAATGTTAACCCAAGCATCCAATTTATAGTGCCATCTCTCACAGGAGAATTTAGAAACAAAAATTTCTCACTTAAGGTTGTAGTGCAGGATTTCACTTTGAACAGAACTTATTTTAACATCTCTTCAACAAGTTCATCTACAACTTCAATACAGACAAATTCATCTTCATGGGCAAGCAACACAAATTACCATAACTGGACAGATCTTGTTGATTTCAACAATTACTCAGACGGAAATCACACCTTGAACGTATTTGCAGGAGATGCTGCAGCAAACACAAGAAACACCACAACATGGTTTATTATCGACAGAGTTCAGCCATCTGTAACATTACTTAGCCCAAATAATAATATCAAAACAAATTCAACAAGCGTCTATTTCAACTGGTCAGTTATAGATAATATTGACACATCCTTAGTATGCAATCTTTCTATCAATAGCGCAGTATTCCAGAGAGATGTTTCTGTTTCAAACAATACGCAGGCAGCTATCCTAGTTGATGGCCTAAGCTGGGCAGATTATTATTGGAATGTCTCATGCATGGATGATGCTGGCAACACCAATGATCCAAGCACAAGGCAGTTCATACCATCATTTATAGATTATGATGGCGATGATGTCCATGAATCACAGGATAAATTATTTGGGAATCTTTCACACGTCACCTCAAGCGGATTTAGCGTGTTGAACATTACTGTAGGCAACAGCACAAACCTTACTACATTCACAGATGTGAAAGAAGTCACTGTAAGAGAGGGCAGTACTCCAGTCATTAATTTTACACACAATTTCAGCGCAGGAGCCTTAGATTTGAGGAGAGTAAAGGTAGTGCTCACATCAAATTCAGTTGTTGTCAACCTTTCTGGCCAGCTGCAGGAAGACTTCAACAAAAGCCTTATCATAACAGACAGCAGCTTCACTTCATTGTGCGTAAAAGATGCAGAAATAGGCTCCGTAGATGAGATCAGCTCTGGCTGCAATGGAGCAAATGAGACAAGCTTTACGACATGCTTGGGAGGAAGCGCAACTCTCAATGGAATAACTTGCGTTGACCAGGGCACCACAATCGCCGTGAGCAACTTAAGATACTCTGGAATAAAAGGAACTTCATCAAGCACTAGCACGCCTTCAGCATCTTCTAATGGAGGAGCAATAAGCACAAGCGGCATATATATATCTAATCTTAACAAGAATCTGTTTGTTAATTTCAAGGAAGGCATCCAGTACAGGATATACATCAAAGAGAAGTACTATGGATCCAGCATAATAATTCAGGCAAGAGACCAAATAACTCTGCATTTAGGCGCAAAAATCCTTATCCTAAAAAAAGGCGATGTTACAAATATAGATATTGATGACGATGGGATTTACGATGCAGATGTAAGATTGCATGAGATAGAAAGTAACATTGCAAAGCTTGAATTCAATTCTATCGATAAGAAAGTTGAGATCAAGATAACAAGAGCTCCTGTAGTAAAAAGCATTGATAAGTTACAGATAAGTCAGACAAATAAAGTAGAATCGCCAAACGGCAAAGACTCGTTAAGCGGCAACCTAAAGCAGTCCAACACCAGCCAAGAGATTAAAGCAAGGACTGAAGCGCCATTGCAGATAAATATTGGCAATAAGAATCCAGGCTTCATGAGATATCTTCTCTACGCACCGATTATTTTTATCATAGCATTACTGATCCTTTACACAGAAAAGCCTAAGATGAAAGAGAGATACATCCAAAGCAGAAACCATGGATTAAAAAGACATCCCCTAAAAGAGGATAAGCAAGAAAAAGAGAGAAAGATAGCTGAAAACTTAGAGAACAGCTTAAGTAATTGGTACAAGAGAAATTATAAATAACTTTCTTTGAGAGATAGTAAATGCATAGCAGCTGCCGCCAATTTAGTTGGCACAAATCCAACAGCAAAGAGAATGTTGTGACGGGCAATGCCAACTATTTACAAGTCAAGTGACACAGCATGCAATGTTTTTCTATTGTCATAACAAATATTCTAAGCGTAGAGGAGGAGCAACTTATGATATAATCGATGCCAGTGCCAACTGCGGCAGCTGCATCGTAAATCTTTACTATGCACATACTTATTTCCTCTACTTATTTCCAAAATCTTTATAAAGTAGAGTGCATTAATGCTATGCATCAATGCACTATGAAAAATAAGAATAAGAAAGAATCAGTAATACAATTGCTGAAGAGCAACACAGATGGTTGGACAATTCTAGAGTTAGCTGAAAAGCTGAAGATCTCACGCAATACTGTTCCTGTCATACTTGCAGAGCTGAAAGGCGCAGAGCTTATCAGAGTCAGAGAAGTGGGAAAAGCAAAATTACACTATTGGAAGGAAAAATGAAAGCAAAGAAAGAGATAATGATAGTGTTAGGAATTATTATATTAGGCATCGTAGTAAATTTAGTTCCAGATGCATTAGCTACATTTTCATCAGAGTCAACAAGCCCAGATGACTGGAGGATGTTTCAAAGGTACCTTAACCATTCAGGCTATACAAATTCATTTGCTCCGCCTAATATATCCACAGCTCCAGTGATAACTTATACTAATATTGGTCTATATGCTTATTATTCTGGATCAGTATCCAATGGCACACTATTTTTCGGAGACAATGGTGGAGTCTTTCACGCACTGAACGCGAGCAATATCAGCAAAGTCATCAACAGAAGATCATTTGATGACCTTAGCACATCTCCATCTGTAGCAGGTGATTCTGTTTATTTAGGAGGTGATACTTTGGATTTTTACCAGCTGAACCTTTCTAACACTAACCAAACATATGCAACGTATTCAGTTCCAGGAAGCAATGGAAATGCCTATTACGGCTCAGCAGTCTCTGACGGATATCTTTATGTTACAACAGGAAATGACGGTAAATTTTATCAGTTTAATGCAACTAATATAAGTCAGTTTATTGCATCATACACATTTGGGTCAAGAACATATACAGAGCCTGCGATCGCAAATGGATATGCTTATTTATCAGTCTCAACTGGGAGCTTATATCAGCTTAATGCTTCCAATGTAAGCAAATTAATAGCCAGCTACAATATTGGTACAGGTTCCAGCGCTTATTCATCTCCTTCTGTTACAGAAAATTATGTATATGTTGGAAGTAATGACAACAAAACATATCAGCTAAATGCATCAAACGTCAGCATATTAGTAGCTACTTACACGACAGGCGGCCTGGTATGGGGAGCTCCTGCAATTGCACATGGTTATGTTTATATAGGGAGCAATGACAAAGTCTTTTATCAGCTCAATGCATCAAACATAAGTATACAGGTTTCTAATTATACTAGCACATCTGGATTCTTGAACGAAATTACAGTAAATGACCTCTATGCATTTACTACAGATAGCAGCAGCCTCTACCAATTCGATGCATTTAATGTTAGAAATTTTATAGGCAAAGTTTCTGCAGGATTTAATCTGGGCAGCGGTCCAGTGATTGCAGGCGGCTATGTCTACATGGCAGGCGGCACAGCAACAAAGATGTCGCAGTTTGGTACTACTTTACCATATGTAACCCAGACACAGCCGATAAATAACTTTGAGTTTGCCTATGCACTTCAGAACATCACATTCAACTGTAGTATAGATGACAGCAAGGGATTGGAGAATGTGAGCTTATACATCACAGGAAACACAAATCAAACCTTTTCCATAAACCAGACAACAAATGTGAGCGGATTGCAGACAGTAAAAGCCAACTGGACACTGCAGCTTGATGAAGGCAATTACACCTGGGCATGCCTGGTCTATGATAATGACGGAAATTATGTCTGGAGTAGCAATAGGAGCATGAAAAACGACTTAACTGCACCAAAGATTGCTGTAACAAATCCAAGAAATGCAACAAAAACACCTGACACTGGACTTGATATCAACTACACTGCCACTGATGTAAATCTTGCATCATGCTGGTACAGCAATGATACTTACAGCGTAAATACTACATTATCAGACTGCGCAAATATCCTTACCCTGACTTGGGGCGAAGGAGCGCATAATGTAACTATTTGGGCAAATGATACAAAAGGCAATACAGGCAGCAACCTCACTTTTTTTACGATAGATATAACATACCCTGCTTTTGTAAATGTTACAAACAGGACACAGGAATATGGAGTTGCTTTGAATATTACTATAAATGCAACAGATACCCAAGCCATAAGCTGCTTTACAGTAAATGATACAAATTTCACAATAAATTGTCTTGGCCAATTGAGAAATAACACAATAATACCGATTGGGCTATACAACTTAAACCTAACTGTAAATGATACAAGCGGAAACATAAACTTCACGACGATTTGGGTTAATGTAAGCGACACCCTTATACCAGCATTTACTTCAATCTCAAACCAGTCTATATATGACTTGAACGGATTAGCTGTTGATTTTAATGCTACTGATCTGCATGGTGTGAGCTGTTTTAGCATCAATGACACTAATTTCACAATAAACTGCACAGGTTTTATGCGTAATAATACTTCATTAGATGCAAGAATATATAATTTGAATATTACAATAAATGATACATCTGGCAATGTTAACTTTACTTCTATTGTGATAAATGTTACACTAAAGCCTTTTGTGGGAATACAGCTTCTCTACCCTACTGCAGACCTAAATGCAACAAGATACCAATTATTCAATGTTAGTGTAAATGTAAGTTGCACAAGAGCAAATTGCAATGGAATAAATATAACCCTAAGCACTGTGTTTGAAAATGCAAGTGATATGAACATTGCATTTGTCTGCTATAACACAGGATGTTCTGATGCAGATGACTTTGTAAGATATCTGAATGGGCAAGGATTCCGTGTTACAAACAAAACATATACATCATGGACAGATGGTGACCTTAATGAGACTTACTTTAATGCAATGGTCGTTGGAGGAGATTATCAAGCTGGATACTATGCATTTGACAGCGCAGCAGACATAGCCAGAGATGCATTTGAAGATGAAGCTCTTCCGACAGTAGTTGCTTTAGACACAGGATATACGCCAAGCAATCTTGGGATAACAACAACTACATGCACTACTGACTCATCAGACAATAACATCATTGACATACAAAGCCATGAGATAATGACAGGATTTGGATCAAATCTTAGTATCAATACTTCAGGCAGCGATATCTGTTATTATACTGCTGCTCAGATGACAGATCCATATACAAAACTTTTTGCGCCTGAGGATGCAGGAACAGCTAACATTGCAGGTTTTGCTCTAAATGCAGGTGCTGCCACTATCGGCACAAACCCAGGAAAATTCGTTTATCTTGGCTTTGATACAGTCGATTCATATTCAGCTACACAAAATGATTCAGTGATAATCAACCAAGCTATCTGCTGGGCTGCAACTGGAGCATATAACTGTGCACCTGCAAGGACAATAAATACATTATCAAACGCTACTCCATTTTTTACAAACCTAACAAATCCATATAACATCTCGCTTTCGCAGGACGAATCCATAATACTAACTTTTTGGGTGAATGCTTCTGGAACGATAGGGAGATATCATGAAGTTTTCTTAGTTGCAAACAAAACAAGCGAATCAACAGTAAGCAATGCAACAAGCAGATACAACATAACAATATCCAGTGGAAATACTGGACCAACAGTAACGATAGCATCGCCAAATGATGGTATCTTCAGTTCAGATACAGGGCTTGACATAAACTATGTTGCCTCAAGCGATACTCTGAGCAAATGCTGGTACACAAACGAGTCAAATACAGGAAACATTACTCTGACAAGCTGCGCAAACATAACAGATGTTGTCTGGCCAGAAGGAATCCACAATCTTACAATATATGCTAATGACAGCACAGGACAAAGCAGTGATACTGTCTCGTTTATCATAGATACAACAAATCCACTGATAAGTGTAAACATACCTAGAAATGCATCTTATTCAAATGACGCAGCGCAAGACATAAATTATTCTGCCTCAGACACCTATCTTGCATCATGCTGGTATAGTAATGACAGCTATAGTGTAAACACAACACTTGCAAGCTGTGCAAACATAACTAGCTTGAATTGGGCAACAGGGATGCATAATGTTACGATCTGGGCAAATGATTCTGCAGGAAATAAAAACAGCACAATAGTCTTCTTCACTATAGATATTACAAGCCCATTGATCAGCATCAATTATCCTTCAAATTCATCATTCATTTCAGATGCTTTAGCATATGTAAATTACTCAGTCTCAGATACAAATCTTGCATCATGCTGGTACAGCAATGATACATACAGCAAGAACACTACACTAGCCAGCTGCGCAAACATAACTGGGCTCAGGATGGCAGAAGGAAAGCATAACTTAACTGTCTGGGCTAATGATTCTGCAGGAAACACAAACAGCAACATAATTTTCTTTACTATCGACACGATTAAGCCAAGCATCCTCTTTAATCCTGCTAGCTTCCAATCACAAGCTCCACAGTCCTTTAATTATATTTATGTGAATGTTTCATCTTCAGACACTAATGACAATTTTAAGTTTGTTGATTTTGACAATGACATGTTATTATGGCTCCGAATGGACAATCTAGATAGTTCAGGAAATCCAGTTGATTCATCCTCTTATGCCTTAACCCTTAATTCATCTAATAATACAGGACAGAACAGTAGCGGGAGATTCGGCAAAGCATTTAATTTTAATGGCTCAGGATTTTTCACTCTGCAAAGGCCAGTAAAGGACAGTTTTTCGATCTGCACTTGGATAAAGACAAATGTTAAGGGAGGAAGCACAAGCCATTGGCAGCTTGCTCCTATTATAGAATCTGAATGCTCCTTTGCAGACAATGATTTTGGGTTTGGGATAGATAAGTTTGGGTATATTGCGCTTGGCACAGGACCTGCTGACATCACGATCAACAGCACAACAAATGTATCTGACAACAACTGGCATTTTGTCTGCGGCACAAGAGATATCTCATCAGGCAACCTAAGCGTATATGTAGATGGTAACTTTGAGAAAGCCAAAAACAGCTCGACAACTTCATTGACATGCAATTCTTTGGCAACCATAGGCTATGGAACAGATGGTGCAAGTTATTTCAGCGGTCTTATGGATGAGTTGCTTATCTGGAACAGGACCCTTAGCTCTGCTGAAATCTCTGCAATATATAATTTTTCAGCGACAAGCCCTAATTATCTGAATAATTTTACAGGGATTGCAGATAGGAACCATAGCGCTACTGCATATAGTGTTGATGCCGTAGGAAACATAAACAGCACATCTTCATATATTCTTGTTGATACGATTCCACCGTGGATAAGCATCTTATCGCCTTCAAATAATTCATTTACTGCAAATTACCAGGTATCTGTAAATTACTCAGCAGCTGACTCATACTTGGCATCATGCTGGTACAGCAAT
>Ga0209211_10004246_pt1 | contig 22529 bp, 22 predicted proteins | sample RifGroA2_FD_183992 | JGI IMG/M metagenome (GOLD analysis project Ga0209211, IMG submission 183992) | Groundwater microbial communities from Rifle, Colorado, USA - Groundwater A2 (SPAdes) (version 2) | ecosystem: Environmental > Aquatic > Deep subsurface > Groundwater | place: Rifle, Colorado...
AAGGACTTCGTCCGAACTTCAACAACAGTGGCCGCCGCCAGGCACCCTTTACGCCGTGAAGGCGGACGGGATGGTTCTTTGCGCCGTGGTGGCCAATCCCGAATCTCAACTATTCCAGCCCAAAAGCAAACCCCTTTAGAAATTTCCAGCGGCGGGTCTTTGACCTACCGCGAAAAGGGCGGAACCGACCGGCAGATTCAAATGGAGCAGCGCCGCCCGTTCGATCGACATGATTCCGCCCAGCATCCGAGTGACCCAAGGTGCGGGAAGGCTGACATTGTACTCCCGATTTTTGCGAGGCATGATCCGGCTCCATAGACGCTCGGCAGCGAGAAGAGGGAAAAGCATTGAGGTGTAATAGGAAAGCCGCATAATTTTAAATCCCGCCTGTTTGAGTTTCTTTTCAAGATCGCGGGACACATAACGACGCTTGTGGTGAAGGGTAACGTCGTGATCGCTCCAAAGCCATGGCAATGCCGGGACTGTGCAAATTAAGACGCCCCCGGGCCGCAGCAATTTCCAAATAGCTTGGAGGGATTCTTCGTCTTCCGCAACATGCTCCAGGACATCCAACAGGGTGACCAGATCAAAAGGGCCGTCCACCGGCAAGTGATTGGGTAAGCTTCCTTGCCGGATATCGGATTGAAATTTATCTTTTGCCAGTTCCAAAATTTCCTGGTCGCTTTCGATCACGGTGACCTCACCGAAACGCCGCATTTCCTGAGAGATCATCGAACAGGCGCCTCCGATATCGAGGATTCGAAGGCTTTCGGGCCGTGGCCGGAATTTTTCTATGAGATCTAAAACGAGTCGGCGTTTGGAAACTCGCCAGAAATGGTATTGATCAAGTGTGCAGAATTTTTGATAAGCGGTTCTGTCCATTGCGCTCCTGCGCCCCCTAAAAATTATGTGGCTGCAAAGTAGAATCTCCGGGTATAAAACAACCGCAAAAGGTGCGACCTAAGGTGCGAATGTATAGACGCAGCTGTTTTTTGTTACAACCGTCCGAATCCATACGGGTTAACATTTTATCTTTTGGCTGCATTTCTTAATAACCCGATACAAAAAGGATTTTATGCCCGTCCAAGACTTCAGTGAAGACAGTGCCGGCCAATATTTCAGTAATAATAGCAAAAAAACGGGAAACCTCCTCAATATGCGGCTATGGCTCAATTGAACGATTTTTTTGTCAGACAAAAATGATTTCTTGGAAGCGAGATGATATAAGCAACTCCATAGCATATTTGTGGGATCTCTTGACGCATCCAGGTAGGGATTCCATCTATTATGTTCAAATGACTCCTTTCTTACATCCTCAACATCATCCTCTGAAATAAGTTTATTCGCCAGCAGACAATTGGTAAGCTCATATTCGGGGAAATGAGTCAGGGTATGTGTGTTCACAAAAAACGGTTTAGGCAACTGCAAGAGAAGAGACAACGTTTCCCGCCTGTCTTCATTTTTTTCTAAAGGATTTTCCATTAAAATATCACAGCTATAGGAAATACCGGATTGGGCGATAATATTCGCGGTTTTTATGATCTCTTGATTGGTGTCGAATCTCTTAAAATAGCTGTGCCTTATCTTCTCGGAACCCGATTGGATTCCAAAAGATACGTGCGTAAGGCCGGCGTCCTTTAAAAGCTTCACCATCCTTTCATCAGTGGTTTTTGGATGAAAATAGCAAGAAAAAGGCAAATTGATCATTTTTTTATATTTTTCGCAAAACTCATCAATCCAGTCAAAGTTAAAATTACACGCAAACACATCATCCTCAAAACGAATATGGGCAAGATTAAAATTCTTTTTTAAATAGTCCAATTCATTGATCACGTTATCAACGCTTCTCTGTCTCACATAACTGCCCTTGTTTTTGTAAATCTTTCTCAGAATGCCATTAACACAATAAGTACAGCTAAAAGGGCACCCCCTCGAAGTCATGAAATTCATCCCGAATTTCGACATAACCTGGTCATAATCACAAGGAGTTATGCCGCTGTCTTCTATTATGTATTTATTATTCACAGAATAATCAGGAAAAGGTATTGAATCAAGATTTGGAATCAATGAATTTAAATCATTTTTTAGGATGCCCTGTTCTGTTTTGACCCACAAATTTTTAATATCATCTATTTTATAACCGCGCGAAGCTTTTTCGGCCAATTCCACGATAGCCTTTTCACCTTCCCCCAAGCAAACAGCATCCGCAACGCTCAAGCATTGATCGGGCCGAATGGTGGGGTGAATACCTCCCCACAGCACTAAAGCAGGCGATTGCATTTTTATTTTTTTTGTTATTTCAGAAGCCAGTTCAAAAAAAGCAGACATGACACTAATACCCACCATAGCAGGATCGAAATGTATGATTTGTTCAGCTAAAAACTCAATTTCACGGGGCGAACATTTGTTGTAAGTATTATTGGGGCCCCTCTCTTTGAAAAACAATGTGGTCACATTAAACCCGGCTTTCGCCAGCGCTGCGTGCAACGTGCGGACGGAATAAGATTCAGTATTGTAAAGCGATACGAGGACTATATTAAACTTAGCGGAGTCATTTTGCTTGTTTGCATTTACCGGCATTGTTTTCGCCGAACTTAAAACATCAATGTTTTCTTGATTCAGCATAAACTTCTCATTTGCACCAGACTATTGGTTCAAGGCCGCGCAAATCCATGGAACGGACAACCCTCAAAATCGATATCATTTTACGCCCATTCCCACGATTTTTCGATATCAAATAAATCCAGGTCGGTTTTCTTTAAGGAGGCGTGAACCACTCATTGAGCCTCTATTAATTTTTGGAGCTCTTGCACTCCCAGGCGGTTGCAAAAGTCTCCGAACCTCTCGCCTGAAGCTCGCGCGCTTTTGAACGCCTCAAACACGGAGACCAAACTCCGGACGATTTCGTCTCCTTTCACTCTCTCCGAAACCAGGTGGTTAAGCCGTGTTCCATCAAAATTTCCGCCCAAAAACAAGGCGTAAGTATTGAGGCCACTTCCGACCAGACCGATTTCGCCGGTATACGGCCGCGAACAGCCATTGGGGCAGCCCGTCATGCGAACCGTTATGTGTTCTCCGGCAAGTCCCAGGGTCGTCAAAACCCCTTCGAGTTCACGGATAACGCCCGGGAGAACGCGTTCGCTTTCGGTAAGGGCGAGTCCGCAGGTCGGAAGAGCCGGGCAGGCCATGGACCATCTCTCAATGGTTGATATCTCCGCTTCCCGCCGGATTGAAAAATCCTTAAGGATTCCTTCGAATTCTTCTTTCCCTGAAACCGGAATTCCGGCAAACAAGATATTCTGCTGAGGCGTGAACCGGATTTCAGGGTTAAAGGTTTCGACAAGTTTTTTGAATCCGGATTTGAGCTTTTTTCCCGCTCCATCCTGTATCCTTCCGTTGGGCACGAAGATACCGCAAAAAAAACGGCCGCCCCCCATTTCATGCCAGCCCAGGTGGTCAGGCGTTTCCTTCCAGCCCATTTCGCGCATCGGCTCCAAATCAAATCCGGTCTGCTGTTTCACGGCGGCGTAAAACCATTCGATGCCTTTTTCTTCTATCAGATATTTCATCCGCGCCCGCATCCGGTTTTCCCGGTTTCCGTGATCACGCTGCACTTTCACGATGCCCTCCGCAAGCGGCAAAATTTTGTCCTTATTCACATAGCCTAAAGGTTTGGCAAGAAGCGGGTGGGTTTCAGGCTTGCGGTGCGTCATGCCAAGACCACCCCCGACCAGAACATTGAACCCCGACAGATCCCCTTTCTCGTCGGTTATGGCTACGAGCCCGATATCATGCGTGTACACATCCACGCAGTTATCGCCGGGAAAGGCAATGGCGGTTTTGAATTTCCGGGGAAGATAGGTTTTGCCGTAGAGGGGTTCTATCTCGGCCGCCTGTTCGCCGGAGTACGCCTGTTCGCCGTTTAACCATATCTCATGATAGGCTTTGGTTTTCGGAAGAAGCTGATCGGAAATTTTACGCGCGTATTGCTGGACTTGGGCCTGGGCACGGTCCTGTAACGGCGCCGGGCAGGTCACGACATTTCTCTCGATGTCCCCGCAAGCTCCAAGCGTCGTGATAAGCTCACGGTTCAGGGCGCGCATGGTTTCCTTTAGATTTTTTTTGATGACCCCATGGAACTGAATGCCCTGGCGCGTCGTTACCCTGAGCGTCCCGTTACCGTAACGGTCCGAGAGCTCATCCATTTTGAGGTACTGATCCGATGTGACCTTCCCTCCGGGGATCTTCATGCGGACCATGAAGATGAAATGTTTTTCCCTGCCCTGCCGGTCCTGGGCCTGCCGGAAATCACGGTCGTCCTGTTGATAAATTCCGTGGAATTTCAGAATATTGTTGACTGAATCATCAAAACAGGGAGTATCCTGGGCAAGCTGTTCCCGGATTGTCCCGCGGAGATATCGGCTATTGTCCTTTTCTTCTTCGACTTTCGATATTTTTTTTTGCATTGCGCTCTCTCCAAAAAGCAGAACCATCCGTTAACAATTAGATTAGCATTAAACACTGAGGCACGCAACGATGGACCGGATAGTCCACCTTCAGCACCGTAATCGGGAGTGAAGTTTCTTAAAGAAGAGTGCCTTTAAGGATAATGGCGGAAACCGTGAAATAAATCAGAATGCCTGAAACGTCAACCAGAGTGGCGACAAACGGGGCCGAAGCGCTGGCCGGATCTAAATTAAGGCGTTTCAAAATAAAGGGCAGCATGGAGCCGGCCAGTGTGCCCAGCATTACGACACCCATGAGGCTCAAAGAGACCGCGGACGCCACAGCCAAATAATGAGGCCCGTAAAGATGAAAAAAATACTGCCAAATCAGGATGCGCAAAAAACCTATGGAGGCAAGGATACAGCCGAGCCCAAATCCTATGCCCAATTCCCGGTAAATGATTCTCCACCAGTCTTTCAATTTGACCTCGCCAAGCGCCATGGCACGGATAATCAGCGTGGTGGCCTGCGAGCCGGTATTGCCGCCGCTGGAGATAATCAGAGGCACAAAAAGGGCCAGAACGACGGCACGGGCAATTTCCTCTTCGAAATTGGCCATCGCCGAAGCGGTGATCATTTCACCGAAAAAAAGAACGACAAGCCAACCTGCCCGCTTCTTAAGAAGGTTAAAAAATCCGATTTCCATGTAAGGCCGCTCCAGCGCGGCCGTGCCTCCCATTTTCTGCATGTCCTCGCTGGCCTCATCCTGCACTGCACGCAAGATGTCATCCGCAGTGACAATTCCCTTGATGCGGTTTTCAGAATCGACGACCGGAACAGCAAGAAACTTGTATTGCGAAAAAAGCCGGCTCACCACTTCCTGGTCTTCGTTTTCAGAAACCTTCACGACATCCGTTTTCATAATGTCCCGGATCTTTTTTTCGGGGCTGGCGCGGAAAATATCCTGAAAAGACACAACTCCGAGAAGATGCTGCGCTTCGTCCAGCACAAAGACATAATAAATCCCTGCCAGATTGACCTGTGCCTGCAGCCTGAGGTAGCGAATCGCCTCATCCACCGTGACATCCGGCCGGATGCGGGCGAACCGGGGGTTCATAAGCCCTCCGGCTTCGTCTTCCTGGTACGATAAAAGGGCTTTGACTTCCGTCTGCGTGTTATTGTCTAAAAGGGAGAGCAGCAGATCGTGTATTTCTTCCGGGGCTTTTTGAATCACGTCAGCCGCGTCATCGGGGGGCAAAAGCCGCAGCCAGAGTTTCCTCTCGCCTTCCGGGAGCCGGAAAATCATATCGGTCCTCTCACTCGTCGAAAGAGTCAGGAAGAATTCTTGCGCCGCGTCGCGTCCGAGCAGTTCAAAGGCCTCCGCCCTTTCATCCGGCGACAAAACCTCCCACATCTCCCGGATCTCCGAGGTCGTCAGCTGATACTCTTCCAGCAAGGGTTTTCCGCTATTGTCGCTCATGATTTTCTCGTTTGAATAGGCTCCCAAAAATATTTTCGTTGCCAATCATAGCATAAAGAATAAACTTTGCCATTATTACTGCAAATGCGGCAACTATCCCAATGATTTTTACGGCAGTCGGAACGATGCAGAATGGAATCGAGTAGAATTATGCGTTTTCTAGTAGAAAACGGATGGGAACCTTGACCCAGGAGGAAAAGGCTATATTCCCTACCCGGCTTGGCGAAAATCGCCATTTTTTAACCGTTTCCAGGGCTGTTGCATCCAGAACGCGATGCCCCGAACTTTTTGAGATCAAAACTTTAGCGGGATGCCCATCTTTCTCAACCTTGACTTTTAATAGGACAACTCCCTGCCAGCCGCGCTGGCGCGCCAAAAAAGGATACAGGGGCGCCGGGTTCTTCAAGTAATCGGGCTTCGCCTCCGTTACGGCTCCCCGGACGGGCGGAATATTAACCGGCTTTTCTATTTTCTTTGGAGGATTTCTTTTTTCCGGCTCCTTTTGAGCCACGGCCGGAAGTTTCGGCAAAGCTTCCTGAACCGTTAACACCTTTTCCTGTTTCAGGACCTTTTCTTCGATTTCAGGCTCCTTCACGATCACCACTTCCATGCTTGAAGGCGCGATTTCCACCCCAAATCGCGGTGCCGGAGCGAAAAAATCCGCTTGCGCAAAAAGGATGCCGTGGCTGAAGACCGAAATGGCCAGGACAGAGTTGAAAAAGTTTTTACGGTATGAAAATGGCATTTTCATCTCGAAGGCTCCGCCTCATGAACGATATTGATCTGTCTTGCTCCGGCCTGACGCGCCTTGTCCATCACTTCCACAAAATACTTGTAAGGCATGTCTTTGTCTCCTCGCACATGAACGGCTTTTGGTTCGTTTTTCGCAAAAGCCGATTGAATCATCCCTTTCAATTCTTCCAGGGACGTCTTTTGGGTGTTCACAAAAATATTGCCTTCCCGGTCCAGGCTGACAACGACAAATTCGGCCGTTTTAGGATCCTCCATAGCCGCGCGGGGAAGGTCTAATTTAATGGCCGGGCTCAGGAACGAGGAGCTCAGCATAAAAAATATCAGAAGCTGAAAAACAATGTCGATCAGAGGAGCCATATCAAGCGCGAGGCCCGGTTTCCTGGGACGCATGAATTCCATCAGCGTACCGCCTGAAGATCTCTTTCAACCGCTTCGGTATCCCCCGCTTTAAAACGCCCCGAAGACCGCTTGTCGAAAAATTCATCCAGTTCCGAAACGATGAATTGCATGCGCCGGGCGATTTTATCCGCCTTGCTTTCAAATCCGTGGTAAGCGGCCATGCAGGGAATAGCAATGACAAGACCAAAAACTGTGGTGATAAGGGCCTCCCAAATGCCGGCTGCCAAATCACCGGGCTGGACCTGGCCGCTAAGCAGCTCTATCTTATGAAAGGCACCCACAAGACCCGTGACCGTGCCGAGCAGGCCGAGTAGCGGGGCGATATGGGTGATGGTCGCCAAACCCCGGAGCCGAGCCTCCACCTGTTCAAGGGCAAGAGAGCCTTCCCGTTTGAGGATTTCATCCCTCAATTCATCCTGCTCTAGGTGGCGCAAATATTCCCCGGCCATTCTAGGCACCGGGTTGGCTTGTTTCCGGCATTCCGCCACGGCTTCTTTGAATTTATTGCCCGCCAGTAAGGCCTTGAGCTTTTGGCTGAATTTCTGATAATTGAAACGCAGTCTTTGAAAGTAAAAAAACCTTTCCGTGATAATGGCCCCCGCGAGAATAGAACAAAAAAGGAGCGGCCACATGGCAAACCCGCCCTTAAGAAATAATTGAATGAACGTTTGGTCCCAAATTGTCATTGGAATATTTTTCCCTTCTTTTTGTTTTGCCCCAGACCGGTGCCGAGCGCTAATCCGCTCACAGATAAAACCATAAGGGCTAGCCCCAGGAAGGATAAGGCGCCTCGCCCTAGCCCCCAAAAATCAAGCTCATGGAGTTTGACAACCCATAAGCCAAAACGCCGGCCGTGATCAAAGACCGCAAGCGCCTCACCCGTCTCTTGATCCACAAAAACTTCCGTACGCGCGTGGTCATCGAACAGAATCCTAAAAACCGGGCGAGGCCGGCTGCTCCTCCCCGCTTTAAATGCCGGAAGGCTTTCGGTCAAAAGGGCTTGTGCGTTTTCGCCGACAAACAAACGGGCAATCTTAAGCGAATCGCCGGGACCGAGCGGAGAAAGAATCGCGCCCGATACCGCATCCAGGAGCATATACTTGTTGTCCTGACGGTCGGTTTCCACAAGATAAACCGGTTTATCTAGAAATTTTTCAAGCCGGATGCGAAGGATATTGCCGCCAGAAAAATTCTCTTCAAAAACCTTGAACACTTCTTCAATCCCTATTTGAGGCAGGCTGAGGAAAGCAGCCTCCATTTTTGGCGGCCGGTCTTTCCAATACCACCCCTTGGCATTGGCCCTGAGAAAACCAGTGGCCGCTGAACTCATGACAAAGATAAAAAGCAGAAACCCCAAAAAACGGTGAAATTTTCTGAGTTTCATCGAGACGTCCCAGGCGCCTTCCAGCTAAATGTCGCCCTGTGGCGAATAGCTTCGTATGAAACGCCTTGAAAAACACCGGACTTTTTCTCAAGATTAATCACCTCAAACACATATTGTCCGGCCCAGGGGAGCCTAAACCGGACCGTGCCGGATTCGTCGGTTTTATATTCCTTGGACCAGCCATTCGGGGCATGCACATTGAATTTCGCGTTAGAAAACGGCGTATCCTTGAAAAACACTTGAAAAATCAATTCATCCCCCAAACTGACGGGATAAATTCCCAAGGCTGTTTTGTGAGCCGGAACGGACAGATGCAAGATATCCGCGTCAGGGCCTAAGACCAGGGCCCCGGCATAATAATTAGGCTTCGCAATTCCGATATCGTACGCCCGCCAGTCTTGAACCGGCCGGGTCAACTCCTGAAGCTGAATCAATCTTGGATTGACCGTTGATGCTTCATCAAACGTTGTTTCAAAATAATTTTCCTTTTTTTGAACGGTAATTTCGACTTTCTCGCTTGAGTTTAAAAGCCACGTCTCTATCGGTCCTACTTCATCTAACCGGCCTCCGGCTTTCTCTCGAAGAGACTCTTCAAACTCACCGTAGTAAATTTCGACCTGCGATGGAGCGCTTGTCTTTCCCTGCGAAGGCTGTGACTCAATCCAAAGGTAATGCGCTTCAGCCAAAGGACTCAGAGCTAACAGGCCTATCAAAACTGTCATGAATCTTACGTACGAATGCCGTTTCATATTCATCTTCATCTCCTCCGCCTTACCCTAGTTTTATCTTGGTTCCAAAATAAATTTGTCTGTCAGGCGAGGGAACGATTCCCGTAAAAAATGTGTCCCGCCGCGTGAAGTATTTTTCATCGAACAAATTCTTGATGCCCATAAAAATCCCCCATCTCTCGTTAAAATCGTATCCAAAATTAAGGTCCCAGACTTTATAACTCGGTATAATGCCTGTGCTTCCAGCCGCATTTTCTATCCGTGAATTATTACCGGTAGAAAATTGCTCATCAACCCATTCAGCTGACAAGTTCGCATACACGCCGGCCGGGTGTTTATAGCTTAAGGCCCAGTTGTAATGCCAATTTGGGGCATACGGGAGCTCGTTCCCATTGTTGGGGCCTTTACGGAAATCCGTATCGATCAGGGTGAAATTGAAGCTCGTGGACAAATCGCCAGCCTTTTCCGGGATATCGAAATCCACAAGTTTTCGGGCGGCCTCCGTCAAATTAAGCGTCATTGCGTTTTCCCATCCGGCATGGCGCGTCGCCTGACCGTTCGTGCGGACGCTGCCTTCCGTGATGGTTTCATTGTCAAAATCGAAGAGAAAAACCGCCGTGTCCAGACTCAGCCACTTGGAAGGCAATGATTTCAACCCGAGTTCATAGTGATAACCTGCCTGGGCATCCAAGTTATTAGAGGAACCCGAGGTGGGATCTAGGGCCTCTTTGAATTCAGCGGCCTGGAAACTTTTATGAAAACTTCCGTAAAAATGCGTTTCGGATTTTTCCAACAAAAGATAATCAGCCCCTATGCCCGGCAGCCAGGCCACCGTGGAATCGTGCCCTTCGCGGCGGGTCAGATTATTTTTGAGCCCGCTGCGCACGGAATCCATCCGTAAGATCGGAGAAACCGTCAGACGGCTTGTGGGATGAAGGTCGGTGACCGCATAAAAATCAAAGGCGAAAGTCGTGAGGTCATTGTTAGCCACTCGTATTCCGCTTTCGGCATTACGCGTAGCGCCATTATCCTGGATGTCCTTTTCCTTGTCGAAATAATAATCATTTCCGAACGTTAATGAGTTGCCTTCCATGCCGAAGAGGTCATAATTCAGCTGATATTTCCCGCCGAATCCGAAGACATTGAAATCTCTTTTGAATTGCTGATTCGTGGGTGTTGCCCGGGCGATGTACCAGTCCCGCGAAAAAAAATTATAGTTGAAGTAGGTTTCCAGACTTTGGTTCTCGGCGAATTGATTACGGTAGGTCAGATTCGTGTTCGCCCGCCGGCCTTCAAAATCATCATCGGAATATTGGGACTGCAAAGGATCCGCATCATACTGCGCGCGGGTAAGCCCACCCGGCGTTTGGGAGTTTTCATGATACCAGGAGCTTCTCGAAATAATTTCCGAATGATCGTCAATCTTATAGTTTAGATACAAATCCGGATTATGAACGTGAAAACCGTCGCTTTCGCGGAAGCCTTCGCCTTGCTTGCGCAGATAAGACGCCCGGTATCCGAGCCGATCCAGGGTGCCGCTGACGCTTGTTTCGCTGACAAACAGGCTGTCTTCCCCAAAAGTTTCTTTATTGGTGACTTCATACGGTTTTTCAGAAGGTTTTTTGGTGACATAATTGATCACCCCGCCGAGAGAATTGGCTCCATAAAGCAACGTGGAGCCTCCCTTGATCACTTCAATGTGATCGAGCGTTTCCACAGGTACATTATAATAAGCCGCAGGATCTCCATACGCCGAAGGCTGGACGGGGAAACCGTCCTGAAGAATCAAAATATTCCGGCTGCGCGTGGGATCGAGACCGCGGAGGGCGATATTCGGACGGAATCCCCGGCCGTCCTCGTCGTTATAATTGACCCCAGGAACATTCCGGAGCACGTCAGTGACATCCGTCGGTTTCTTCTTTTGAATGTCCTCCTGGCTTACGATATTCACCGTGCTTGGGAAATTTTTGTACAGGGGAGAACTTTCTTGTTGCCCTTTCACGACCACTTCACCCAACACAACGCCATCCCGCTTGTTTTTATGATTCTCTTCCACGGCGGCCCAAGCGGCAGATGTCTTTACGAGGCACACCATAGTCATCAGCAACAGGCCGCTTTTCCATAGCGTGTTTATTCGATATCTATCAAAATGCGAGTTCCCAACCATAGGTTTTCTCTCTTTCTATATAAACAAAAAATTTTTTGGCTGGGTCTTGAGAACAACCAAGTGCCATCCCTGGCTATTTAAAGGCACCTGGTCTTGCTGTTTGGCTGGGTAAGGACCGGAGGGTCTGCCTGGCTAAAAAAATTTACGGTTTCAATTCAAGCGCGTATTTTTGGGCAATGCTTTTTTTGTGCGAATTCATCTTCTCATAAATCAAATCAGCGATAAGCCATAAACCGCAAACGGCAAAGGTCATAGTTGCGTACCATTTGCCGTAAATCCCTTCGGTTGAAAAGGGCTCACTCGCTTTATGCAAAAATTCGCTGTTTGGAAAAATGCCGGCTTCCGTGAATTCATGAAAGGCTTGGACGGCTATTTGAACAGTAAAAAGCAAAAAATATAACGCCGTGACCTGAAAAAAATGTTTCAAATTAATAAGATAGCCGAATTGCTGCCACAGAGCCGCGACGCCGGCCGCGGCCGCGACGCCGAGAAGAACGCCGCTGACAATACGCGGTTCGTGGATTTGAAAGAGCAAAAGAATCATTTCCATCCCTTCCCGGCTGATCATAACCACGGTGAACAAAAAAATGCCCCAATAGGAGGCCCGGAATCCGGGATTTGCGGTCACTTTTGAAAGTTGATTCTCCATAGATCTTTTAAGGGCCGGCCCGACTTTCCACATATGAACCACGAGAGAAATCACCAGAACAACGGTTACGGAAGCCAAAATCCCTTCCCACAGCGGCTGGTTAGCTCCCTCCGTGATCCAAAGCAAATAGCCTAGAATGCCGCTCAATACGGCCGAAGCCGCAATCCCCCAACCCACCGCACCCAAAAGCCTCGTTTGAGCTGTTTTCCTTAAATAAGCGAAAACAATCGCAACGATAAGAAAGGCCTCAACACCTTCTCTTAAAACAATCATAAAAGCCTGATACATCGGTTTCTCCTACGCCCTTTTATTTGTCAATTTACCGATTTCGTGATCGACCAGGAAAAGGCCACGGCCTTCCGTGCCGGCCATTTTGATCAAATCAAGCAATGACTTAAGAAGGCGTTCATCCTCATGCTGCTCGGCCACATACCACTGTAAAAAATTAAAGGTCGAATAATCTTTTTCCTTCAGGCAGACATCCACCAGTTTGTTGATGCACGCCGTAACCGAGATCTCATGTTCAAGGACAAGTTCAAGCACATTCAAAAGAGACTTGAATTTGTCAGGGGCTTGTTCGCCCTTCTGGAGAAGTGCATGGCCGCCCGCCGCGTTCACGTAGCGGAAAAGTTTCATCATATGTTCTCTTTCCTTCAGTGCGTGATCGTATAAAAAGCTGGCCGTGCCCGGCAGACCTTTTACCTCGCACCAGGAAGCCATGGAAAGATAATAATCAGAGGCATAAGCCTCTTCCGCGATTTGTTTATTCAATGCATTCTGCAGCGTGTCTGAAAGCATAAGTCCTCCCTTCTTTCGTTTACTTATTGAGAATCAACTTTCCCGCTTTGGTGATTTGAAGCCTATAGTAGGCCTCACCGTGAACAATCACGATTTCGCGTTCATTCTTGAAAAGGTCTTCCGAACGTATAACGCGTTTTTCCGGTCCCGGGTATTCGCGCCTCTCCATTTTGTCCATGAAGAATCAGTTTCTGTTTTTTCTAATCACGGATATTTGAAAGCGCTGGTGAAATTTTCTTCGGATGCAGTCAAATCCTTCCCTCGCATCACTGCCCAGCGCCCAAAAAAAGCCGCCCGAAGAGAGCTGTCGGTGAAGCGGGACGGTCAATGCGTACTCGGCGACTTCCGCTGGGAGCCAGCTAGAGATCGCATCGATCCACTTTTGATGCCAGCCGTCAAGCAAGGCCTCAATCCTGACCGAAAGTTCGTTTTCCGAATGGCAGTATTCATGAATGAGGCACTGCGCCTGTATTTCAAGAATGCTCTCCGACACCTTAAAATTGAATTCGTGGCCCCTTGTTTGCAACATATTAATCAATTCCCGCCAGTCAAACGAAGCCGCGAGAACGGCATCAAGGGACCAGCAATCCACTTCCCAGATGCGTTTCCGGATCAAACATTCAGTATCCATATTTAGGACCTTTCTTTGGCATGGATTCTCCCTCGAACATGTTCGTATTATTTCTTATTAAGATTTAATCTTAATTGGATTTAATCTTATCGTAAAAAAATACGGCTGTCAAATCTTTTTTTTGGGGAAAGCTGGGGGGGGCTGTTTGAACCGTTTTCCGAGCGATGAGCTCTTTTAGGATAAAACCTTACAGGTACTCGCAGCCTTGGCCATAAGCCGTTTTTTAGAATCGCGCACTTCGCATTCCAGAAAATACAAGGTCCGGCCGTGAGAGAGAATTCTGGCAGTAGCTTTTAGAGCCTCCGGCGGGTAAACGGGCTTGAAAAAGCTGATTTTAAATTCAACCGTAACCCCGGTTTGACCGGCCGGCAAAAGCGAGACAAAGGCAAAGCCCATGGTGGAATCGGCCAAATCGCATAGAATACCGCCGTGGACAGCACCGTTGCTGTAAATATGGTGTTTCCTCACTCTCATGCCACAAACGGCTCGGCCCTTCCCGGCCTTTATCAAACGGAACCCTATGAATTTCGCAACTGGAGGGGTTATTTTTTTAACCATGCATCATTGCTCCAAAGCTAGCATGGAATAATCAGCACGTTTAGCGAGTGCCTTGAGAAACCGCACAAAAAGAATAAATTCGCGGAATCCCGTGAAAGCGGTCTTGAATAACTGGATCCTGTGGATTTGCCCCTGTTTGAGCTGGCGGAGCACCGAACGCCAGTACCATCTCATGGGAAACCGGGTAAAGGTGAGAGAATCTGAAAACACATTCCATTTTTGCAGCCATAACTGGAAATAGGATGGAATTCGCACGGGTGAAGAAAAATGGCGGTGAGATGATTTCTCAAGCGCCAGAGCCGCCTGGCGGTAAAGCGTGCGCAATTCCGGAAGGCGGAGTTTTCTCCACTCGCTGACCCGCTTGTGGTAATGGCCAAGCTCCAGGACAACACGTTCCTCAAGCGAACTGCGGTGTCGGGTCTGAAGCCACACCTCTTCCATCTCGAGCGCGAGCTTGGACCATCCGATCAGGGTGCGCCAGATATCCCGTGCGCGGCGTTTGAAATAAACCCAGCGGCTCTCAAGCGGGTAGGTCGCGCGGCGCTCCCGGCGCCCCTTGAGACGGACAAATCCGTGCAGCATAGGATGGCCCTCTTCTACCTGAATGGCGTTTTTATACCAAATAAAATTCAAAAAAAGATCCCAATATTTTTGTGGTTTGGCGTTTTTCAAAATCCGTTTCATATTCTCAACGCTGTAAAACTCTTTCCAGGCTTTATCGTAACAGCGCGTCCACACTCGCGGTTTCAGCCTCGCGTGGCGGAAAGTCTCATGAAAGGAATCGAAATTATTCAAATCCGCGTCCATCATGGTGCCCGCTGAAAGAAATTGACGGTAATCCATCGAACCGGGCAAGGGCGTCAGCATAAAAAAAGACGCCTGATCAGCACCCAATAGCTGGAGGTTTTGAATATCCCGGTGAACGGACTCTTCGCTGTCAAAAGGGAAACCGATAATGTAAGCCAAATGGGTGGCGATGCCTGCTTCGTGATAAGCATTGACCAGATTTTTGAAATCAGCGACGCGGTTTTGTTTTTTACCCGCGGCCTTCAAATTTTCTTCATTGATGCTTTCCATGCCGATAAAAACCTGGCTGCATCCGGCGCGGATCGCCTTTTCGATAAAACCCGGGATACGATGAGACTGAGTGTCCACCTGGATCATGAAAGAAACGGGGATGTGTTCTTCCTCACGCAGTTTTATGAGCGCGTCCAGAATGGGCTCCCAGTTTTTGTTGCGGCAAAAATTATCATCCGTAAAAAAATAGTAGGAAATGTTATGTGTCCGGTAATTTTCACGCACCCTTTCCGCGATGCTGTCCACGCAGCGGTAGCGCATCTGACGGCCTTGAACATTGATGACCGTGCAAAATGTGCATTGGAAGGGGCACCCTCTACCGCAATCCAAAGTGGCAAAATGTTTTACCGCGTAACGGTTAAGCAAACTTTTCGGAATACGCGGCATGGGCGCCATGGAAATATCCGGCGATTCTTTCAAAAAATCATAAAGAGGCTTCAATGCGTTATTCATCGCGTCTTTAAGAATCGTCTCCCAGCGGTTTTCAACTTCACCGGCGACAAGCGTGACACCCGCAGACTGAAGGGCCAGCAAATCATCGGGTATGTCAGGAAGGGTGGAAATAATGCCGCTCACGTGAAACCCGCCGATCAAGACATCGAGGCCTTCGCGTCTAAACTCAAGAGCGAGGTCCGCGGCCCGCGGGAATTGATTGGACTGCACGCCTACAAGACACACAACCGTCTTGGTTCCCTTGTGGCGGCTTTGGCGCGCAATGTGTGCGACATCCACTCTCTGAACCGTTTCATCAATGGTGTCTATCTGCCAGTCCAGATTTTCTCCCAAAGCACCGCGCTTTTTCACGTCCTCGCTTAAGCCGTAAAGACAGGCCAGGGTATTGCTGGGAAGGACCCCCTTCCAATAGCGGATCACATAACCGTCGTCGTCGTATTTCGAGGGTTTGACCAGACACAAATGCAGCCTGTCATATAATGGGGCGGTCCCCTTTTCAGCGTGCTTTAAATTAACCATGTTTTTACAATTCTCCCTTATTATTTTTAAAAAAATTATCAAGCAAACGATCCATCACAGGGCGGAGTTGTCTGATTCTTTCCGTTTCCGCGAGAATCCGCTCCGCGGATTGGACAAATTTCCCTCTCTTCATGTCGCTCCCGCAATTTTCAATAAGGGCCCGAATACTTTCCGGAGACGACTCCAGATGAAATTGCAGGCCCAATACGCGGCGGCCGAACGCAAAAGCCTGATTGGCGCATCCCGCGCTTCCGGCCAGCCGGACACAGCCTGAGGGCAACTCAAAAGTGTCGCCATGCCAATGAAAGGCGGTGAATTCAAAAGGGGAACCGCCCCAAACAGGAAACTTCTTCCCTTCTTCGGTCAAAAAAACAGGATGCCAGCCTATTTCCTTATATCGGTTTTTAAAAACTTTGCCGCCCAAAACCTCAGCCAAAAGTTGGGCCCCGAGGCAAATGCCTAAAACCTGTTTTCCGGCGGTAATGGCTTCCTTGATAAATTTCTTTTCCCCGGCAAGCCACGGGTAGGCAGCTTCATCCCCCGTACTCATCGGGCCGCCCAGAATCACGAGCCCGTCAAAATCATCCGTGCGCGGCAAGGCCCCGTTCTCAAAAAGCAATGTTTTTGAAACGACACGGCCTCTCTCTTTTGCCCACTCACCGATATTGGCTAAATCCTCGAAAGCCGCGTGTTGCAAGGAATGAAGCCGCACCTTTTTCTCCGCTCAATCTTCCAAATGGCAGCAGTTATTCTTTTTTTCCGGCATTCCCTTGATTTTGCCGAAAATCTCGTTGCGGTCTTCTTCAGTGGTCATATTGTCAATGATCGGATAGAGAATTTTTTCCTCTTTCCAGTTATGCGCACCCAACAGCTCCAGAAGCAATTTTTCGGCGCTATCCGAGTCAAATTTTCCAGAAAGAACACATTCATGAACGCTTTCAAGCGCCGCTTTGATCTCCTGATGATCATGACGCATCACGGTAGTCGGCCCGCCACTCTGCATGCCCGTCACTTTTTCAAAAACCGGGAATAAAATATCTTCTTCCCAGCCGATATGCCTCTCCAGTCCCAGTTTGAACTCCCGAAAAAAGTCCCTCGCCTGGGCCGGATGGGCTTTTTTGTTAGTCTGGAAATTCACAAAGAGCGCATCCAACCTTTTGTGATCCCCTTGGAAAAAGGAAACAACATTTTCGGCAGTCATAGGGACCTCCTTCAGTGATACCTCGTATAAATTCCTGTCATTGCCAGGTTTTATATCCGAATATATTTTGCATGCGTTTGGAAAGCATGACGCGCCGTTTGGGGCTCCAATCGAACTTACCCTTCATGCCCGTGACATCCGCGATGGTTTTCTCACTCAGAGTCCGCTTGATTTGCTCGCAGGCGGGAGCCCAAATAGGGTGCAGTGTGCAGGCATCTTCATCATTGCACATCTTCTGCCCCATAATGCACTTGGAAAGCGACGACTGGGGCTGGTCATCCAGCACCGTCATGAGCTCGGCCAAGGTAAGTTTTGAGGGCTTGACGCGTAAAAAATAGCCCCCTTTGGGGCCTGATTTGGAGTCAAGAATCCGGGCCTGAATAAGGCATTGAAAAATCTTGGTCACATAGGCTCTCGGCACACCCGTCTCTTGGCTTACTTCCAAAACACCGACAGGGACCGTTTTTTCGCGCGAAGCTATAAAACTTAATGCCCGTATGGCATATTCACAGGTTTTTGAGTAAATCATTCTGGATAATGATATCCAGAATTAACCGGCAAGTCAACAACCAAATATCCCGAGCGGCCGATCGCCGCTTGACCAAGCTGTCCCAACACATGCCGGCATTATCCTTTCCATTGAAGTCTATTTTGCGCAGCCTGTCTGCCCGCTAAATTATTCATTCGAATTCAAACAGGAAATCGGTTAGAATATGTCTTCTATCATGAAAAATTCCTGGCTAAGTTACGGTCTCGCCGTTTTCACGCTGGCGGCCCTTGTGTTTTTGGTGTTTGCCGGCGTTGCTGACTTCGATTTTGTCAATTGGGACGACAACATTTACGTTTACAATAATCCCCTGATAAGAACCATCAGTTCGGAAACCGTCAGTCAATGGTTCACCCGTCCGCAGGTAAAGCTTTTTGTTCCGATTCCGATGTTGAGTTATGCGCTTGATTATCAAAGTTACGGCCTGCAGGCGGGCGGCTATCATCTCACCAACCTTGTCTTTCATCTTTTAAACTCTTTGCTTGTTTTCTATTTGCTGACCCTCGTTTCACCCAGCATTTTGGGGGCCTTTCTCGGGGCCCTGCTTTTTGCCATTCATCCCGCGCAAGTCGAAACCGTGGCCTGGATTTCCGAAAGGAAAAATCTGCTCTTGGCTTTTTTCTCTCTGTCCGCCTTCGCCCTTTTCGCAACCAGACTGGATGAAAAAAGAAAACAGCACTGGCCGGCTTTGATTTTTTTATTAGCCGGCGCGCTGCTGTCCAAAGTAACAGCGGTGGTTTTGCCCTTCGCCTGGCTGGGTTGGGAATTTTTTCAGACCGGCCGAGTGCCGGGTTCGACTGTAAAAAAGTACTTGTGGATTCTCCTTCCAGCCGGTCTCCTGGGCATAGCCACGATCATGCTGTATCCAGGTTTGTTTCACTCAGGCGGATTATCATTCAAGGGTGTGATTACCACGCCTTTTAAAAGCTACTCTTCTTATCTCATCAATGCGCTTTACCCAAACGGCCTCAGCCTGTTCTACGTCGAAGGCCAAATATCAACCTTTGTCGCTTTTGTCCCCATGCTCAAATTCTTGCCGGGGATTGTCTTCCTGGGAGTTCTGGCTTACGGGATGCTCAAAAAAAAGGAATGGTGTTTCTGGCTTTTCTGGTTTTTTGTGTGGCTGGCGCCCGTGGCTACCTTGTTTAAAGTGCCGGTTGCAGACCATCACCTGTATCTTCCTCTCATCGGTCTCATAGCTTTTTCTATCAAAGTCCTCGCCCGTTACCGGCTGGTACTGCCCACCGTGCTTATTGCCGCCAATTTGCTATGCGTTCAGCTGACTTGGGCCAGGCTGCCTGTGTGGAAAAACGGCGAATCCCTCTGGTACAGCGTGCTCAGAAAAACCCCGTCGGATTTCAGGGCCCTGCTTCAGCTGGCGGACTATTATCAGGACAAGGGAAATCTCGGCAAAGCGCTGGAGCTGTATCAAATGCTCGCGGCACGATACCCCGGCGAGCCCCATTCCCATATCAACCTCGTGAACCTCTGTCTGGCATCGGGCCTCAATGACCGGGCGGAACAATGTTTGAAAGACTTTGAGCAGCGGATTCCCGGCCACCCTGAAATTGAAGTGCTGCGCGCGGCCCTGGCGGAAGCGCGCGGACAATCGGCCGAAGCTCTGGAACTTTTAAAAAAGTCGGAAGCCAAAAATCCGAAAAATCTTGCCGTGCTTTTAAACCTCGGCAAGCTTTATTTCAGGGCTCAAAATTTCGAACAATCCATTTCGTATTTTCAAAAAGTCCTTCGCTCGAATGAATTGGACGCGGAAGGCAACTTTTCGCTGGGGCTTTCTTACATGGCCATGAAACAGTGGGAAACCGCGGCCGGACAATTCGAAAACATGCTCAAAAAAGGCATGCATCACCGCGGGCTTTATTTCCAGCTTGGATACGCCTATCTCAAGACCAGCCAGCGGGCCAAGGCCGAAGCCTCTTATTTGAAAAGCGTAGAATGGGACCCAAGCCTGCATGAAGCCTATTATCACTTGGGGCTTCTCAAATTGCAGGACCGTAAACCGGAAGAAGCCCAGGTTTTTCTCGCGCAGGCCGTTTCCTTAAACCCCGACTTTGAACCCTACCGCAAGATGCTTGATTTTGCCCAACGTGAAAAGCAAAGCTCCACCGCAAGCTCCGAGTGACCCCAAAGAAAAAATCGTGATTCTGGGCGCGGGCCCTGCCGGCCTCGCGTGCGCTTACGAGTTGTCAAGGCGGGGCATTCCATCCATCGTCGCGGATAAAAACACGCGCGTGGGCGGGCTGCTGCGCACCCTGGAATTTGACGGATTTCTGTTCGACATAGGCGGACACCGTTTCCTCTCGAAAAATCAGGAAGTTAACGCGCTGTGGAATCAAATATTGGGCGGCGACCTGCTACGCGTGAAACGTAAATCCCGCATTCTCTACCGGGGAAATTTTTTTGAATATCCCCTCAAGCCCCTGAATACCCTCCGGGGACTGGGGCTTGTCGAAACGGCGCGATGCCTGGCCAGCTATACGGCTGCCAAGCTGTCCGACTCGCCGCCCCTGAATACCTTTGAAAGCGCCATGACACACCGTTTCGGTAAGCGCCTCTTTGAAATATTTTTCAAAACTTACACGGAAAAAGTCTGGGGCATTTCTTGCGCAGAATTATCCAGCGATTGGGCGTCTCAGAGAATACAGAATCTTTCCCTGCCCAGAGCAGTTCTCAAGGCCATTCTCCCCAGTCAAAGCGGCGGAATAAAAACTTTGAGTGACGAATTTTTGTATCCGGTGACGGGACCGGGGCTTTTTTGCGACCGGCTCAAGGATGAAACCGAAACCCTGGGTGTCGACTACCGGCTGGGACATGAAGCGTTGGAAATACGCCACGACAACGACCATATCAGAGAAATCATTTTTGACGCAAACGGCAAGCATGAAACAATAACGGCTGACAGATTTTTCTCAAGCATCCCGCTTCCCCTGTTTGTGGGAAAATTGCGCCCGGAACCGCCGGCCGAAGTCCTTCACGCGGCCCAAAGACTCGCTTTTCGCAGTTTCCTCGTGGTTTATCTGGTTTTTGATATCCCGCATATTTTTTCCGACAATTGGCTGTACATCCATTCGCCGGGCGTGAAAATGGGGAGAATCCAGAATTACAAGAACTGGAGCCCGGCGATGGTGCCGGACCCGTCCCAAACTTCCCTCGGGGCCGAATATTTCGTCAATCAAGGCGATGAGACCTGGAATCTTCCTGATGAGGCCTTGATACGGCTGGCGCTGGAGGAGCTGGAAAAGGTCCGTTTTCCGCTCAAGACTCATTTTCTCAAAGGGTGGGTGGTCCGCATCCCAAACGCCTATCCGGTTTACAACGCCGGGTACCGCGAATCGCTTTCCCTGCTCCGGGGATATTTGGCCCATTTCAAGAACCTGCAAGTGGTGGGCAGGGCCGGCCTTTTCCGTTATAATAACAGCGATCACGCGATTCTCACGGGCCTGTACGCGGCCCGGAACCTGCTCGGAGAAAACCATGACCTCTGGGCCGTGGACGTGGACGGTCCGGACACCTAAGGAAAAACCCTGAAAGCCGATGCCAAACCATCAGCCTTTTACAGTCATTGTTCCGGCTAGAAACAGCGCCAAAACCCTTGCGCCCTGTCTCGCGGCCGTATTTCATTCAACGGTGACGCCCGCCGAAGTGATTGTGGTCAATGACGGCTCCCGGGATGAAACCGCTCAAACAGCCTCCCGCTTTGATTGCCGCGTTCTTAACGTCGAGATGGCACGCGGTCCCATGCCGCCCCGGCTTGAGGGCGCCCGGGCCGCGCAATCCTCCGTTCTGGTTTTCGTAGACGCCGATGTGCGCGTGTCGGCCGACACTTTTCAAAAAATCCTTGGACATTTTGAAGAACCGGCCATTCACGCCGTCACCGGGCTTCTTAGCCGTGAAAGCGGCACCACTTCCTTTTTCAGCATTTTCAAAAACGAGTACATGAATTATATTTTCAAAAAACAGCCCCAGGACAGCCGTTTTCTTTACGGCTCCTTGTGGGCCATCCGCAAGGACTGCCTGATTGAATTCGAGCCCCTTCAGGCTCTTTTCGGAGGACTGGTTTCCGACTCGGAGCTGGGCCTGCTTTTAAAACGGGCCGGCCGGAAAATCATTCTTGACCATTCCCTTGAGGTGGTTCATCTCAAAGAATATAATCTGCCGAGCCTTCTGAAAAACGATTTTCAAATTCCCTTTTCTTTTGGCGCGCTCCTGGCCCGCTACGGACTTCCCGCCCCGGTGACGCGAGAAAAACGGTTTTCACATATATCCCTCGGGCAAACGTTGGCCACGGGATGGGCTTTCCTGGCTTTGGCCGGACTGGGACTGGCAGTACTGTATTCGAACACGCTTTTCTATTTTCCGGCGGGGTTCTTCCTTCTTCTCTTTTATGCGCAATGGCATGAATTTATCACCGTGTTATCGAAGGGACGCGGCGCGCTCTTTGCTTTTTCCACCCTTTTATTTCTTCCTTGGGACCAAGCCGTCATGTTTTGTGGCACACTGGCAGGACTGATTTACGGACTGGCAGACAAAAAATCTCCAAGCCCTTCAGATTCAGTTAGCGAGGCCCTATGTTAGTAAGCGTGATCATGCTCAGTTATAATTACGCGGAATACCTGCCTTCCGCGCTTGAATCTTTAGCCGCGCAAACGCATCAAGATTGGGAACTTATAGCCGTGGATGACGGCTCCACCGACGGCTCGCTCAAAATTCTAGAAGCATTCA
>Ga0209211_10004251_pt1 | contig 22508 bp, 19 predicted proteins | sample RifGroA2_FD_183992 | JGI IMG/M metagenome (GOLD analysis project Ga0209211, IMG submission 183992) | Groundwater microbial communities from Rifle, Colorado, USA - Groundwater A2 (SPAdes) (version 2) | ecosystem: Environmental > Aquatic > Deep subsurface > Groundwater | place: Rifle, Colorado...
CAAGATGCCGGAAGTGTGGCGGCGTCTTGTAGCGGTGCGCGAGTTTCGTTTAATGAGCAAAGCCGCCTCTACCAGGAAAATGGCGGAAACTCCGGCGTTATTTGCGCAGAGAACCCAGCCGAAGACAGATTACATATTGATTCCTAGCACATCTTCTGAAAATCGTCGTTATATTCCATTCGGTTTTTTCACTCCGGATGTGATTGTGAGTAATAGTTGTCATACAATTCCCGGCGCTAATTTTTATCATTTCGGTGTTTTGGAAAGCGAAATGCATATGGCCTGGATGCGGGGGGTGTGCGGCAGATTGGAAAGCCGTTATCGTTATTCCAAGGATCTTGTGTATAATAATTTTCCGTGGCCGGAGCGGGTAACGGACGCGCAGAAAAAATCAGTTGAAAAAGCCGCGGAAGATGTATTGGATATACGAAAAAAATTTCCCAAAGCAACCTTGGCTGATTTGTATGATCCTGAAACCATGCCTAAAATTTTGCTGGATGCGCATCATGCCCTGGATCGCGCGGTGGATGCATGCTACGGCAAACGCGCGTTTAAATCCGAAGCCGGGCGGATGGAGTTTTTGTTCGGGATGTATCAGGATATTATCCGGAAACAGTCCGCTTAAAATATCTTTGAAACATTCTCATATTCTCAAGAATATGAGAATGTCGTAAATACGGTGATCGTTGCTTTAACGGAGACCGACAGGATCATGGAAAATATCGATAAGATTGATCTATAAATATCGATTTTATGTATTATGACGGATGAAGAGATAAAACTTGCAGAATTTGCAAAAAAGTATTTAAGAGATTATGCGTTTGAACTTATTGAGCGATTTGTTGCCGATAAAAATTTTCTGTCCGATGAGCGCCCGGTCTCGGTTTTTATGGCGGGATCTCCCGGAGCTGGGAAAACCGAAGCTTCAAAACGCCTTATTGAGCGTTTTAAAAATAAACCCGTGCGTATCGATGCCGATGAGATCAGAGAATGGCTACCCGGATATACCGGAGCAAATGCTTTTGTGTTTGGTGAGGCGGCCGCTTTGGGGGTTAATAAACTTTACGACCATGTGCTTAAGAGAGGTTTTAATATGATCCTTGATAGTACGTTTGCGTATAGCAAATATATGGAAAATATTAAAAGATCTCTTGATCGCGGTCGCAAGATAGAGATTTTTTATTTATATCAAGATCCGATCATTGCATGGGATTATACCAAAAAGCGGGAAGCAATTGAGCATAGGATGGTATCAAAAGATTTTTTTATTCGGACATTTTTTGCAGCACGAGAAAATGTAATGCACGCTAAAGATGAATATAAGGATAAAATCGAACTTAACTTGATAATTAGTGATTTTACAAAAGAAATTCGCCGCATAGAGCTTAATATCGACGCTATTGACAGCCATTTAAAAGAAAGTTATACTGTGGATAAGTTAGACGAAATTCTTAAATGAAAGGTTTTTTTAGGCAAATTTTTAATAAAGGCGATCGCCCTAAAAGCGATTTTTCCTCGTTTTTTAGAGACTCTTCACTTGATGAAAAAAAGAGGTTACTTGAAGATGTGGTCAGAAAAGCACAGAATGACCAACAGGATATCGTTGATAAATACAAAAGAATACACCCCGGAGTTACATAATCGCTTTTGATTAAATCCCCACCGTAGATACGGTGGGGATTTAGAAATTACGGATGGAGTTTTTGTTCGAGATTTATGAAAAATATGTTAAGACGGCGTAGTAAATAATAAATTATGAGTGTGGATAAACTATTTACAAATTTTGTGGTTGTGCTATAGTTGATATACAAACGCCCCAGCCAGCCGTAAGGTCCGCTGGGGTTTCGTGTCATATTTTTGAAAATTATTAAGAAATACAATGCCAAGCAATAAAAAACAACGGCTGGAGGAGATACTTATAGAAAAAGTATTGGCAACGGATAAAAAATCGGCATTCGTTGTAGTAACCGAAGGAAAAGTGTTTGTGGACGGCGCAAAAATGGTTTCGCCGGCGCAAATGGTGAAGTCGGATGCAAAAATTGAAATTCGCGGCAAGATGCAATATGTCGGAAGGGGAGCGTTTAAACTTGAAGGGGCGCTGGAAAAATTCGGTATAGACGTTTCCGGGAAAATTTGCGCGGATATTGGTTCGGCCACAGGAGGATTTACGGAAGTGCTTTTACAGCGCTATGCCGAAAAAGTGTATGCCATAGACACGGCTAAAGGCAAATTAGCCCCGAGGATTCGGGATGATCCGAGGGTCATAGTAATGGAGGGAATGGATGTGCGCGACATAAAAGAATTGCCAGAAAAAATTGATATCGCTGTAATAGATATATCGCTTATTCCGCTGGAAAACATTTTGCCATCAGTAAAGCGGATTATTAAAGAAGAAGGTGCGGTGGTTGTGCTTTTCAAACCCCAATATCAAACCCGCGATCCAAAAATTTTGCGTCACGGCATAGTAATCAATGATGCGGAACGCGAAAAGCTACTTCATAATTTTACCGTCTGGGCAAAAGATACCGGATGGGATATAATCAGACAAATGGAGTCGCCGATAAAAGGAGGGGAGGGGAATACGGAATTTTTGCTTCATATGAAGCAAAAATTATAAAAAAATGTTTCATCAATGGTCACACTATTTTTAATTATAATTGTAATAAGCATTCTTATTCTTGTTCACGAGTGGGGGCATTTTTATTCGGCGCGGCGCCTTGGCATTAAAGTTGAGGAATTCGGATTCGGGTTTCCGCCTAAAGTTTTTTCTCGCGTCAAAAACGGCATTACTTATTCTTTCAATCTTCTGCCTTTCGGTGGATTCGTAAAAATTTTTGGAGAGCACGGAGAAGGGGAGGGAGATCAGGATAGTTTTATTTCGCGCCCGGCTTGGCAAAGATTCGTGATTTTGGGCGCCGGTGTATTCATGAATCTGGTGCTGGCTTGGGTGTTTTTTAGCGCGGGGAGCGTGGCGGGTGTTCCCCGTCTGGCCGAGGGTGAAAATGTGTCCGGTATTCCTGTGTCCATAATTGGCATCATGCCTGATTCTCCTGCGGATAAGGCCGGAATTAAATTTGGCGATATGATTTTAGAGATGCGGGCGCGTGACATCTCGTTGCGTATTGAATCAAAAGATGATGTGCGCGATTTTGTGGATGCGTACAGGGGCGAGGAAATCACTATGGCGCTTCGCCGGGGCGAAGAAATCCGCGAGGTTACGCTGAAGCCGCGTGTGAATATACCCGAGGGCGAGGGGCCAATCGGCGTGGCGCTGGGCCGGATTGAATTTGTGAAGACACCATGGTACTTGGCGCCGATTGAAGGAGGGAGAGTACTTGTTAGAACAGTGAGCGCGATAGTGTTGGGTTTTTGGGAACTGATACGCGAACTTGCGGTATCCGGCCGGGCGCCGGTTGCGGTTTCGGGTCCGGTGGGGATTTTCTTTATGGCCGATGATACGCGTTCTCTCGGATTTACGTATTTTATCCAGTTTGTCGGGATTTTGTCGGTTAATTTGGCGATTTTAAATTTCTTGCCGATTCCGGCGCTGGATGGGGGCCGGGTGCTTTTTTTGGCGATTGAGAAAATCAAAGGCAGCCGGGTCAGTCCGCGTATAGAAAATGCGGTGCATGCCGTGGGGTTTGTGTTGTTCGTTTTTCTCATGATTTTGATCACCTATCGCGATGTGGCAAACATTTTTTAGTCCGCTCGGTATTATTGTTTCAAGGGTTTTCTCAAGGTAGCCGCGTTGCGCGGTTTTTATTGATACTTATAGTAATTCAATTGTTAATACCTGGGTATTGCATTGTTTATACAGAAATGCTATACTGTAATATATAAGCTTAGTATTAAAACAAAATAGGTCTTATCTATCATCATTTCTGATGGTGCTGAAAGGCCATTCATACTCCCAACTTTTTGCATCTGGAGTTTCTGCTTATTAAAAGTAAGACGCTAAAGGTATACGAAATCCTACAGCAAATAGAGCACGGCTGCAAAAAGTTGGGAGGATAAAGTTTTAAGAGGAGCGAGAGTCGAAACATAAGAAGACGCGAATAAAAAACGAATAAGATTAGCGAATATAAACGAATATAATTCGTTAAGATTCGTTCAGAAATTCGTCGATTATTCGTGTATAGTATAGTGGCTTTTCAAAATCAACAGGGATTTCAGGATGATCGTCCCAAATACGACATCACCTGCTCCCAGTGCGGCAATCAGGGAACGGTTCCGTTCCCTCCTACAGCGGGACGCGATGTCTTCTGTAAAGATTGTTTCCGTCAGAAAAATCCGAATCCCCGCGGCGAATTCCGCGGACGAGGAGGATACGGATCTAGGTAAATCTAAAAGCCGGGCATAGCCCGGCTTTTAGATTTATCAATTTCTAAATCCTAATTCCAAATTTCTAATAAAACGATAAAATGTTATACTTGAAAAATGCGTTATGACTATTTAATTATAGGCGGCGGCATCGCGGGCGTAACTGCGGCTGAAACTATTCGGGAAGAAGATCCGGCGGCGACTATCGCCATTGTTTCGGAGGAACCGCATCCCCCATATTCGCGCGTCATGTTGCCCGGCTACTTGAAGCGAAAAATCAGGCGTGAACAGCTTTTTTTGCGCAGTGAACATCAATTTACCCAAAAAGGCATTGATTTGCGCTTGGCACAGGAGGTTTCATTTATTGATGCTAAACACGGAGAGATCGGGTTGGCAAACCGCGCCATTCTGGGGTTTAAAAAACTTCTAATCGCCAGCGGCGGCCGGGCAAAAAGTATTCCGGAAGAATTGCGGGGCGAATTTTCATATCGTCTGCAGACCATTGAGGATGCTGATCGGCTTTTTAAGAATTTATATAAAATCACGAGCCCGGTTGTGGTAGGGGCATCCTTTATTGGTCTTGAATTTAGCGAAATTTTTGTTGTTCACAAGACCCCTCCTGCGATTTTGGTGCGTGGCCCCCATTTTTTGCACGAATTTTTTGATCCGGCCGGAGCCGAATTGCTGCATGCTAATTTCCGGGCGCATGGCATTGACGCGCAATATAATACCACCATAGAGTCGGCCGAGCCCAAAGACGGCGGGCTTAAGGTAATAACCAGCACATATCGCGAGATTAAATGCGATGCCATCGCGTTTGGCATTGGCATTGAACGAAATATAGGGTTTTTGCATGGATCCGGAATAGAATGCGGAAAATCAGGCGTAAAGACCAATGAATTTTTGGAAACGAATGCCGAGGGAATATATGCCGCCGGAGACGTGGCGGAGTTTAATGATGTAATTTTGGGCAAGTATCACGTGGTCGGAACCTGGACCAATGCCTTTTTACAGGGCAAGCGGGCAGGATTGAATATGGTCGGGAAACGCGAGGCGTTCCGGCGCGTGCCTTCTTATTCCATAACAAATTTGGGATTTCACATTACGCTGTTGGGCGAGGGTGGCGAAGAGGGCACGGAAAGCGTTGTCCGCATTGATATGCCGCATCGGCAATATGAGCGATTTTTTATTAAGGATGGAATCCTTTGCGGCGCTGCGCTTATCAATCGTTTTCCGGATAAACCGATTTTAGCAAAATTAATTGAAACCCGAACGCCGGTTGGGGAATATACCGAGCAATTAAAGGATTTTAGATTTGACATCGGGACTATTCCTGTGATAGCATGAACACATTATTATTAATTAAATCCGAAATCCTAAATTCTAAATCCGAAACTGACTCGTCAAAACTAGTCATCCTGAAAGAGCAAAGCGACTGAAGGAACTTGTGAGTTCCTTCGCTTTGCTTAGGACGACCTGCGGTCGGTTTCGAATTTCGTGCTTCGAATTTAGAATTTTATATAACTTTATGGATGAACTTGAATCACAAAGCGAGATAAAATCAGGCGATAAAAAAGAAAATACATTTTTTATTCCCGCCGCGATTATCGTTGCCGGCGCTTTAATTGCGTTTGCGGTTGTTTATTCAAATCGCGGAGGGATGGCTGTGCCCCAGCTGAAAAAGATGGCGGCAGCCGGAGAGAGCGCTTCATCCGCGCAGGTTCTTGGAGATTTGGCCGACGACGACCCCGCACTCGGCAATCCAAGCGCCCCGGTTACTATGGTGGAATTTGCCGATTTTCAGTGTCCATTTTGCGCTCGGATGTTTAGCGAGACCTTACCGCAAATTAAGGAAAAATATGTAAAGACCGGAAAAGTAAAATTCGTGTATCGCGATTTTCCGCTCTCCTCCATCCATCAGTTTGCGCAAAAGGCGGCCGAGGCCGGGGAGTGCGCGGATGAGCAGGAAAAATTTTGGCAATATCATGATATTTTGTATAGCCGTCAACAGCAGTTAAGCAATGAGAATATAAAAAAATGGGCCGACGAGATTGGATTGGATATAGCGCAATTCAATCAGTGTCTTGATTCCGGCAAATATATGGATGAAGTTGCCAAGGATTTAGCCGACGGCCAGGCCGCTGGAGTTACCGGCACTCCCGGCACATTCGTAAACGGCCGTTTGGTTTCCGGTGCCCTTCCCTACGCACAATTTGAAGCCATAATTGAAGCGGAGCTTAAGAAATAGAAGCAGGAATCATGAATCAGGAATCAAGAGTATGTCAGAATTGCAAGCAAAACTTCCGGATAGAACTGGAAGATTTTGTGTTTTACGAGAAAATCCATGTCCCGCCGCCGACCTGGTGTCCGGAGTGCAGGATGGTGCGGAGGATGATGTTTAGAAATGAGCGCAAGCTTTTTCGCATAAAAAGCGCGAAATCCGGCAAAGAAATTTTATCGCTGTATCCGTCGGAAGCCGGGGTTACGGTTTATGATGAAAAAGAATGGTGGTCGGATGATTGGGACGCCCGAGAATATGGGAGAGAATATGATTTCTCGCGGTCGTTTTTTGAACAATTTTTAGAGTTGTCCAAAGTAGTGCCGCGATACAGCCGGGATGTATTGGGGATGGTGAACAGCGATTATTCCGCAAATGCGAGCTATGTGAAAAATTGCTATTTGCTTTTTAATTCAAATTACAGTGAGGACTCGGCTTACGGAAACGCCGTTGATAAATCATTTTTTTGTTTTGACAATTCGCATATTGCAAAATGTGAAAGATGTTATGAATCGTTTTGGCTTACGAGATGCTTCCAAACCCATTTTTCTTCCCAATGCGAGGATTGCCATGGCGTATGGTTTTCCAAGAATTTGCGCGGTTGCAGTAATTGTTTTGGCTGCGTCAATTTGCGGAATAAGCAGTATCATATATTCAATGTGCCATATGCGCAGGAAGAATATGCGAAGAAAATAAAATCATTCCGGCTTGATTCGCGGATTGAGCTTGAAAAAATTAGAAATCAAGCCAAAAGTTTGTGGCATAAATTTCCGAATAAATATATTGAAGGGATTAAGAATTTAAACTCATCCGGGGAATACGTAACTCATTCTAAAAATGTATATCATGGGTATCTGGTGCGCGAAGGCGAGGACTTGAAATATGTGCAATATGTTCAGCTGCCCCCGTCCAAGGACTTAATGGATATAACGGTTGGCGGAAACGGCATGGAATTATCCTATGAAGATGCCACGTCGGGCTGGGGAAAGGTTTATAATTTGAAATTTTGCGCGGAATGCTGGCCTGATGTGCGGGATATGGAATATTCAATGTTTTGTACATCTTCGTCCAATCTTTTCGGATGTGTTGGTTTACGGAAAAAAGAATTTTGTATTTTAAACAAGCAATACACGAAAGAGGAATTTAATAATCTGCGAGAAAAAATTATTAAGCATATGGATGAGATGCCGTACACCTCTGAAATCCGAAATTCGAAGCACGAAATTCGAAAGATAATATATAAATACGGCGAATTTTTTCCGCCGGAATTTTCTCCGTTTGCCTATAATCAAACTATTGCCATTGAACATTTTCCTCTCACGAAAGAGGAGGTAGAGAAAGCCGGATTTAGATGGCAAGAACCAACAAGGCGCGAATATGAAATAACAATGACTGCTGATAAAATTCCGGATTCAATTTATGATATTGGTGATGATATTCTAAAAGAAGTAATTCAATGTGCAAGTTGCAGACGGGCATATCGCCTTATACATTCCGAATTGGAATTTTTGAAAAAAGAAGGAATTCCGGCGCCGCGAACCTGTATTGACTGTCGGCACGAGGCGCGTATCAGCCAAAGAAACAAAGCGATTTTTTATTCGCGCCGATGCGTGTGCGGCGGCCAAACATCAGAGAATGAAATGTATAAAAATACTGCCGCTCATTTTCATGGCTCAAGCTCCTGCCCCAACGAGTTTGAAACAAGTTACGCGCCAAAAAGGCCGGAGATAGTGTATTGCGAAGCGTGCTACAATGCAGAGGTTGTATAATGAAAGCAGGCGGAGTCCCGCCCCAATTCAGATATTAACTGGGTTTTGAGATGCGATAAGCCGTAGGCGTTACCGCGAGATAACCCTAATTTTACTGCTGACTTCGTACGGAATTGGGGCGGGACGAAAGTTGTTATAATGCGGAGGTTGTATTATGAGGAGATGCAATATTTATATTTCCTCCTGTCCCGTGCTATTATAAAAAATATTATTTCAACCTTATGCTTATATGCGGTCGCGGATAAGCATAAGATAGTGAGAGTATGAGGTATCACCAATAAGTATGGCAAAAGGACCCGGAACAATTCAAAGGAAAATCATGCTTCTACTCTTAGGCGGATTGGCGCTGGGGCTTTCTGGAACTCCGCGGCGCTATTTTCGCATTCTTAAACTTATCGGTAGTGATTGGCGCAAGATAAATCGTGAATCGCTTTGGCAATCCATACGTAGGCTATATCAATCTAAATTAGTAACAGCGCATGAGCAAAAAGACGGCTCGGTGACACTTGTGCTTTCAGAAGAGGGAAGGCAGCGAGCGCTTACGTATAAACTTGATGAGATGCGAATTACTGCGCCGAAACGATGGGATGGCAAATGGCGAATAATCATTTTTGATGTGCCGGAATCCAAGAAAAAAATTCGCGATGCGCTTCGTTTTCAATTTCGTCGTCTTGGCTTGAAAGAATTACAAAAAAGCGTCTTCATCCATCCTTACCCGTGCGATGATGAAATCGATTTTATTATTGAACTTTATCAAGCTCGTTCGTATGTGCGCAAAATTATTGCTGAATCGGTTGATACTGCATTGCATTGGCGGCAAAAATTTAATATAATACAGTAGTTAATGTAACAGTCAATCTTATGCTTACGCGCGGTCGCGCGTAAGCATAAGATTAACGCGGATTAAGGATGGCGGGAATTTAAGGTCAAGTTATCTATAGTATAGATGTAACTAATCTGTTATTATTCGTATATCATGGCCAAAGAAGGACGAATACATTTAGCCAAATACGCGCCGCCGCCGCCCGAACTCCCGGTGTATCAGCAGATTGACCCGCGGGAGGTTTCTTTTATTGGTCGCACGAATTACGAGGCGCCGTTAGAGGCCAAAAAATACGTATTTGGCATTAAGCGGGTGGATCGCCGGCGCCATGTGTATATTGTTGGAAAATCCGGGGTGGGGAAATCAAAGTTTTTGGAACTTTTGGTGCGCCAGGACATTGCCTATGGCCACGGACTTTGTTTTATTGATCCGCACGGCGATGTGATCGAAGCAATTTTGGATTATATTCCGGAGGAACGGATTGACGACGTGGTGCTGGTTGATCCTTCGGATATGGATTGGCCGGTATCTTTCAATCCAATTGAAAAAGTTCCGCCGGAACTTAAACATCAGATGGCGCAGGGATTGATTGAAGTAATGGAAAAGCAATTCGGCGCCAACTGGACGCCGCGTCTGGAGCATGTGTTCCGTTTTACTACGCTGGCCTTGCTTGATTATCCGGAGGCCACCATGCGCGGTATGATTTCCATGCTTACCGATAGGCCATATCGTCAGAAGGTCATCGAATATATAACCGATGATATGGTGAAGCGCTTTTTTGCGGTGGAGTTTGCGGATTGGTCCGAGAAATTCGATACAGATGCGATCATTCCTTTGGTCAACAAGCTTGGCCAATTTCTTTCGGTTCCTGAACTTCGCAATATTTTTGCGCAAAAAGAAAACAAAATTGATTTTGAGGATATCATGAATAACGATAAAATCTTCCTTATAAATCTTTCTAAAGGAAAAATTGGGGAAGAAAATTCAAGTTTTTTCGGCTCCATGTTCATTACCAAAATCAAGCAGGCCGGCATGGCGCGCGCTAAAATTCCCGAAGCCAAGCGTCAAGATTTTTATCTTTATGCGGATGAGTTTCATAATCTTGTTACCGATTCCTTCGTCAATCTTTTTTCCGAGGCGCGAAAATACGGGGTTAATATTACGGTTGCGCACCAATATACCGCCCAGCTCCTGCCCGAGGTGCTGGCTACGGTTTTGGGAAATACTGCAACCCTGGTGATATTCCGGGTGGGAGGCGAGGACGCAGTGCAGATGGAAGCGGAAATGACCCCGGTTTTTAAGGCCAAAGACATGATAAATTTGGGCATGCAGGAGTTTTATATCAAAGAAACTATTGACGGTGAAACATACGATCCGTTTTCCGCTGAGACCTTAAAAGTGCTTCCGGCGCCGCATGCCTCGTATAAAGAGCGGATTATCAATGCGTCGCGCAAAAAATATTCCATGGGGGCGGAGGAGGTGAAGCAGATGCTCAAAAAAGAGCAGGAAGAATTGCTTTTTGGAAAAGGAGGGGAGGGAAAAGAGAGCGAAAAGGAAAAAGAAAAAGAAGCCCCGGCGCTGGTAAAAGCAGAAAAGAACGAGGAAACGAAAGGGGGAGGAGAGCCAATGATATGATTCGCTCGGTAATACGATATCTCAATATTTTGTGCATCGCGACACGATTCGGCCTCTCCAGCGGAGGCCTCACTAAGGGTCGGTCTGATTTTCTCCGCCTCGGGCGGAGAACCAAGCAAATCAGACCTCCCATTGTCGCTCTGCACAAAATATCTCGATCGCATCGGTCGCTTACTGGTTTACTTAATGTATCCGCCTCCGGTGGAAACCAACAATAGTTTAAAATTTATGGACGTTATTGATTCAACGAATCCTAAAACTGTTACTTTGCCGCCTCTCAAAATACGCGGTTGGCAGAAAATCCTTTTGTTATTAGTCGGAATTGTTATTATCACAATCGCCGTAATTATTTTTATTCCAAGTATTTTAAATTTATTTGCAGAGGACATCGCGCCGATAAATGATGTTGATTTGCAGTTAAAAAAAGTTGTTATAGCGGATAGTGAAAATGCGTATTTTGATTTGATTAAACTGGACAAAGCTATTTATGAACCGAAAGGGAAATCAGGTGAAATAATAGATATGGTTTCCGGAAAAATTTGGGACGATAAACTCGTGGAGGAGATTATTTCCATGAATTCAAAGTCATTTGAATACTTTTCTGAAGCAGCGATTAAGCCAAAATTCCAGGATCCCGTCGTTGCCGATCCGTTAAATATTTCGCCGAATATAATTTTGCCAAATATGAACGTTTGGCGTAAAATGGCGCGTTTGAGCGCAATACGCGCCGTATATTTAGCCAATCAAGGAAGAGATAAAGAGGCGATGGAAGAAGTTCTAAACTCAGTAAAAATAGGTCAAAAAATTCAGGAATCTCAAGCCCCGCTTATTGAATACCTTGTAGCAAATGCGATGAAAGGTGTCGGCTTGGAAACAACTCAAAGAATAGTTGCCTCGTCAAAATTAAGCAGTTCGGAACTGGCTGGCTATGCACAAGAGTTAAATGCTTTTTATAAAAACGAGGACGGTCTTATAAATTCGTTCAAGGCAGAGTATCACATGTCATCCTGGATGATGGACGCACTTGCTAGTGGAGATCAAGATGTATTGAAAGAAATTGTAGGCGAAGAAGAAAGCAAGAATCAAGAAATTGCCGAAAAGGTAAAGAATAACTACTATTTTCAACCAAACAAAACAAAATTACTTTTCGCCGAATACACTCGAGCGCATATTAAAAGTGTAAATCAACCGTGCGCAGAGATAAAAGCTATTGAAGTGCTGCGACTCGTTCCAACAAATCCGGTTAAACTTTATACAGAGGAAAACGCTATAGGCAGAATTCTTCATGATATTGGCGCTGCAAGTTTAACCAATGTAAGCACTAAAAAATGTCAAGAAGATTTTCTGGTGGCGGCGACGCAGACCATGATTGCCGTAAAAGCATTTAAAAAGGATATGGAGGAGTATCCATCCGTGTTGAATGAATTAGTACCGCGCTATCTTGCCTCTGTCCCTATAGATCCGTTTGATGGTAAACCTTTAAAGTATTCTGCGCCAAAGAAGATTGTATATTCTGTCGGGCAGGATACGAACGACTCCGGCGGCAGTATTGGCGACGATTGGCGGCAAATGTCTGATCCAACTTTTAAATTAGGTTTTTAGTATGAATTTTATTAAACATCTTTGGATTTTTCTTAAAGTATAATTTATGTCCAAAACTCTACAATTTGACAAGGCGCTGGCTGAATATTTTGCGAAACTGGAATTGGATGAAAAAGGCGGGCAGTGGCGGATCTGCCGGTTTTCGGGAGAGAAATTTTACGTGCGGCCGGAGGATATTGAATTTTACAAAAAAATCCGGGTGCCCTTACCCACACTCTTGCCAAAAGAACGGATTCGACGCAAATTAGCGTTTGGCAATGGTTATAATCTTTTTAGAATTACTTCCGCATGCTCGGGAAAAGCAATAATTTCGCAGTATCCTCCGTCCACCCCCTTTAAGGTATATGAGCACAGAACTTGGTTCGGCGAAGAATGGAATCCGATGGAATATGCGAAATTCTATGAACCCGGACGCAGTTTTTTTGAACAATTCCGGAAATTACAGCTTGAAGTCCCGCGTCCTAGTTTATCGGTGGATAATACGAGCGTGAATAGCGATTATACGAATACCTCCAGTTATCTTAAAAATTGTTATCTGGTATTTGATTCTCTGCAAGCCGAGGATAGCGCCTATAGTCTTTTATTAATGAGTTCGCGAAATTGTATTGATTGTTTTGCGACGTTTAATTCCGACAATTGCTATCAGTGTTTTGAGAGTTCCAAGCTATATAACTGTTTTTTTGTGGAATACGCGCGTGATTGTCTGGATAGCGCGTTTTTATATGATTGTCGGAACTGCGAACATTGTTTCGGATGCGTGAATTTGCGGCATAAAAAATATTATTTTCTGAATAAGCCCTTGTCCAAAGAGGCCTATGAAGAAAAGATACGCGCGATTCGCCTTGGGGATCGCGATGTATTGGAGGAATGGAAAAGAAGGTTTTCTGAAATGGCAAGCAGTGCGATCCGAAAAGAAAATCATAATGAACGCGCTTTTGCCAGTACAGGCGACTACATTAAAAATTCCAAGAATTGTTTCTCCTGCTTTTATATGATAGGAAGCGAGAATACGGCGTATTCTGTGTACAGCGTGAAAGCTCGAGATTTGTATGATGTTGTGGGTGGATCGGAAACCGAATATTCATATGAATCATACGGGGGCGTGAAAAACTATGGCATGAAATTTTCCCATGGTACCGATATGAGCCGGGATGTTGAGTATTGCGATTTTTGCATCAACTGCCGCGATTGTTTCGGATGCGTGGGACTCAAAAATAAATCATTTTGCATTTTCAATACGCAATATAGTGAAAAAGATTATTGGGCGCTGGTGGATGCGATAAAAACAAAGATGCTGCGCGACGGGGAATACGGCGAATTCTTTCCGCCGGAACTGGCATCGGTTCCATATAACATTTCATACGCCACGGCCTATAAGGGATATGATGACATAGAAATTGCGGCGCGTTACGGTTATCATACGGAAATAATTCCTGAAACATTGCAGGAGGCGGAGGGAGATATGATGGATGTAAAAGATCTTCCGTGTGATATAAAAGAAGTTGGTGATGAAATTTTGGATAAAATTATTTGGGATAGCGTCCACAAGAAGAAATTCAAATATATTAAATCGGAATTGGAATTTTATCGAAAATATGACTTGCCTCTTCCATGGTATCATTTTAGCGTCCGGCTGGCGGATAAGCGTAAAAAATTCGGAACCATTGCGCTGGAATTTTACGACCGTCCCTGCGCCAAATGCGGGAAAATAATGCATACGCCCTATACTCCGGATCGCCCAGAGAAAAATATTTACTGCGAAGCATGCTATTTACAAGAAGTGGTGTAGGATTCGGCGGCGTGAAAACTCCGCTGGTTTTGTGTTAAAAATTGTGGTATAATAGATAAATGGCAGTTGGAAAGTTAAATCAAGACATTGCGTTTATCGCTAAAACGAACTTTCGCGGGAAGGATCGGATTTTTGGCATACAGACCAAAGACCGCAGACAGCATGTGTACGTAATCGGAAAAACCGGCACCGGCAAAACCACCTTGATTAAAAATATGGTTTTGCAGGATATTCGCAATGGTAGCGGAGTGGGAATTATTGATCCGCACGGCGAATTCGTGGAGGATGTTTTAGAGCATATTCCGGCGGAGCGCACCAATGATGTGGTTTATTTTAATCCGGTGGATGCGGAATATCCCATCGGCTTTAATGTGCTTGAAGTTCCGGATATGAAATATAAGCATCTGGTGGTATCCGATCTTCTGGGAATTTTCACCAAAATTTGGGCCAATGTCTGGTCTGCGCGCATGGAATACATTTTGCAAAACTGCATCATGGCGCTTTTGGATACGCCTGGCACTACGCTGCTTGGGGTTCCGCGTCTTTTAGTGGACAAGGACTATCGCCAAAAAATTGTGTCAAACGTGAAAGACCCGGTGGTGAGGTCATTTTGGGTGCATGAGTATGAGACCTGGCGTGACCAATTCCGCAATGAAGCCATAGTCCCGATTCAAAACAAGGTCAATCAATTTTTAAATACGTCTTTTATTCGGAATATCATCGGCCAGCCAACGTCCTCTTTGAACGTTTCCCAAATCATGAATGAGGGGAAAATTTTATTGGTAAATGTTTCCAAGGGAAAAGTAGGGGAGGATAACTCGGCGTTGCTTGGCGCCATGATCATCACGAAAGTTCAGCTGGCGGCCATGGAGCGCGTCCGGATTGCCGAGGAAGAGCGTAAAGATTTTTATTTATACGTTGATGAGTTTCAGAACTTTGCTACGGATTCTTTTGCCTCCATTTTATCCGAAGCCCGCAAATACCGCCTGAACTTGATTATTGCCCATCAATATGTGGGGCAGTTGGTGACGGATGTTTCAACCAAAGTTAGGGATGCGGTATTTGGCAATGTGGGCACCATGATAACTTTTCGAGTGGGCGCCGGAGATGCGGAATATTTGGAAAAAGAATTTTCGCCGGAATTCATGCAGCCGGATTTGATTAATCTCCCCAATTTTAATGTGTATTTAAAACTCATGGTGGATGGCCTTACCTCGCGTCCGTTTTCCGCTACCACTCTTCCGGCTTTGAAATTTGAAACCGACCCGGAAATCAAAGGAAAAATTATTAAAGCGTCCCGCGAGCGTTACGCTCGGCCGCGCGAGGAGGTGGAGGCCAAAATTGCCCAGTGGAGCGGCATGGGCGGTATGGGAGAAGGCGGCGGAGTTATGGGCGGGGAAACCACCGAATTTGATGCAATCTGCTGGAATTGCGGTAAAAAAACAACTGTGCCATTCAAACCGGATGGCAAGCGCCCGGTGTATTGTCTGACCTGTTTAAAGCAAATTGAGGGAGGTACCCTGATTCCTTTGCCTGAACGTATGCCTCAAGTTGGCCGGGCGCGTTTTGCCGGGTCTTTGGAGAATTTGGGAATTGAATTTGCCGATGGGGGCGTACGAAGTCCGGCTGGGGTTCGTGACCCCAGCACCATGCCGCGACAGCAAAGGCGAGATTTTTCTGGAGAAAGTATTCATTCTCAAGCTGTATCTCCACAACCGGTTTCCATGGGGCGGGGCGAGCGTCGGGAGCCAGCTCCGTTTCGCAGTGAACCGTCACGCAGACAGTTCCAGCAACCGGTTTCTGCGCCGCCGGTGCAGGATCGCCGTTCGCAGCAGTCATTTTCGCAACCCGCTTTCGGAATGCGTAGAGCCGCCGCTCCTTTTAATCGCGGCAATTCTCCCGATCAATCCGCGTCGCATGAAGGATTTTTTAAGCGTAATATTTTGGGCGCAATTCGCAGTAGGCCCGTGGTGAAAATTGCGCCGGGCGCTAAACCAGTGTCACTCGCGGCCTTGAAACCGCGTGAGGGTTTTTCCGGGGACGAGGCGGCGCATGGCGAAAAATCGGAAATAAAAAAGCGCGAGCGCGCATCAGTGGATGCGGTTGGACTTAAAGAGTTGCTTCAGCAGGCACTCGCCGGAAAATCTAAAGCAGAAGAAAAAAAAACGCCCCAGGAAAATGAGTCCAAAACCATTGAGCCGGGTGAAAAAGTGAAGTTTTAAGAACTTTTGCACAATTATATTTGCAGTGAAATTTCATATTGGACGGAATAATGCAGCGTCTTTGCCAAAAGGCGGGGTCGCCAATGCAGTAACCGGGACGTGAGTCTCGGTTTTCTATTAGGACGGTTTAGGTTGCAAAGATTTAAATTTTATACTAAATTTGATAGCGGCGATCCTTAAAAATTTTCAGTAGCGGATAGGCAAATGAACAAAAATTTTAGACCCGGATTACGAATGATTGCCGATGAGACGATTAAAAAAATCATCGAGGAGGCGCTAAGCATTCTAAAAAAAATCGGGATTTTGGTGGAAAACCAGGAAGCTCTGCGTTTGTTAAAAGGCGCGGGAATGGTACTTAAAGAAAACCGGGTGTTAATAACGGAAGATTTAGTGAGGACTTGCTTGAAAAGCGCGCCCTCGACCATCAAAATTTATGACCGAGCGGGCAATCTTATAATGGACCTGGCAGATGATAATGTTTATTTTGTTCCGGGATCCACCGCGGTTTATTTTCTTGATTCGGAAGGCGAAATAAGAAAGCCCACCACCCAGGACTATATAAACCTTGTCAAGCTGACTGATTTTTTGCCCAATATCATGGCGCAAAGTACGGCTATGATTCCGGCGGATGTGCCTGACCGGATTGCCGATCAGTACCGTTTATATCTATCTTTGTGTTACTCTCAAAAACCCATTGTTACCGGAACTTTTAGCAAAGAAAGTTTTGAGCCGATGAAGCGTATGCTTACGGAGGTTCGGGGAAGTGAAGAGGAATTGCGCCGCCGGCCTCTGGCAATATTTGATGCCTGTCCTTCGCCGCCTTTAAAATGGAGCGATTTGACGTGCCAGGCGCTTATGGATTGCGCTAAATCCGGCATTCCGGCTGATATAATATCAGTGCCTTTGGCCGGAGCTGTTTCTCCGGTTACTTTGTACGGCGCTTTGATTCAGCATACGGCCGAGAATTTAAGCGGCCTAGTCATAAGCCAGCTGGCAATGTCCGGCGCTCCGGTAATTTACGGAGGTTCGCCTGCCATTTTTGATATGCGAGATGCCACCGCGCCTTTGGGAGCGATTGAGAGTTTGATGCTTGATTGCGGATATCAGCAGATTGGCAAATATCTGGGCCTGCCCACCCATACGTATATGGGACTTTCCGACTCAAAGGATTTAGATAGTCAGATGGGAATGGAGGCGGGGATTGGCATAATTTTAGCCGCCATCTGCGGTATTAATGTGGTGTCCGGCGCGGGAATGCTCGGTTCCGAGAACTGCCAGAGTTTGGAGAAATTAATGCTTGATAACGAGCTTTGCGGAATGGCTTTAAGATTAATAAGCGGGATCAGTCCGAGAGAAAAATTTGAAACCGAAGAAATACTCGGAGAATGCCTGGAGACCGGAAATTTTATCAGCCATGCCGCCACTTTGCGGCTGTTTCGGGAAGAACAGTATATACCGGAGTCATTTATAGATCGGACCGGCATTGAGGCGTGGAAGTCAAAAAAACATAAGAAAGGCCTCAAAAAGAAGTTGCAAGAAGAAGTCGAAAAAGTTATGCGAAGTTACTTCCCATCTCCTTTGGATGAAGATATCCGAAGTGAACTGTTCAAATTATGGACGAATGAGGCGTCTAAAATAAAATAAAGCAGGCGATAACATCGCCCGTTTTTTTCATTCTCTAATCTCACGACTTCTCTTAACTCCGACTATGGCCGAGACAGATTTTCTGGGCAGCATCAAATAGTCAGAAGTAAGAATAACGTCAACCGATTTTTTTCCCGGATTTAGGAGGTCAAATATGATTTTTTGTCCGCTCAAGTCCCAATTTTGTTTTCGTTTATGAAGTCCCCAGCCCGGCGAAAGGCGAACGGTCTTTTGCCATTCATCTTCTTTTATCAGAGGGTCTATTATGCGGTGATGCATGTATTCGGCGCATTCCTCGGCGGCTGCCGATCCGACAGCCTCCAAAATAATGGCGTCGGAGCGGGAACAACTTTTCATATTTTGTTCCAACTCATCTCCGATAGTTGCGATGAATAAGCCAACTCGGCTGCTTTCGCCGATTGTTTTTACCAGGGAAGAAGATGTAAATATCCCTTTTCCCTCGTCAAGGATTAATTGATCTTCCTGGACTAGGCAATCAAAAATTTCATAGACACCGGATGGAGATATCCATTCCTGGCTTTTTTGGATTAACTCGGTTATTTTCTTCCCCCATCTTTTTTTGGCGCTGGTCGCGGGTATTTTAAAGTCAGCCCATAATTCCCGCAAAACCAAATCCGGGGTTATGGTTAGCGGTATATCCGGTAAACCTATCATTTTTTTCTCCCCAGAAGATTCCGGACAAGCGCGACGCCCGAGAATGCATCCGGGGCGTAGCCATCCGCTCCGATTTCTTCGGCAAATTCTTGGGAGAGCGGAGCGCCTCCGACTATTACTTTGACCTCGTCTCTAAGGCCTTCGGCTTTGAGTTTTTCTATGACCCGTCCCATTTCTGCCATGGTGGTGGTAAGCAGGGCCGAGAGTCCCAAAACTTGGGGATTTTCCTGGCGGATTTTTTCAATTATTTTTTCCTCGGAAACGTCAAATCCCAGATCTATAACATTCAACTCCTCTCCTTTAAAAATGAGGCCGACAATGTTTTTGCCAATGTCATGAAAATCTCCTTTTACCGTGGCTAAAATCACTTTGGCTGTTTTCCTCAGGGTTTCTTTTTTAAGAAAAGGCGTCAGAAGCTGTAGGGCCGCATCGGCGGCTTTGGCCGAGGCCAGTACATCCGGGATAAAGTATTTTTTGGCTCTAAATCTTTTACTGACAGCTCTGCGGGCTTCAACTACGGTCGCCAGCAAAGCCGCTGGTTCAATTCCTGCTTTAAGCGCTTCTTTTACCAATTCATCCACCGCCGGCTGGCCCGAATAAGGGTTTCCCTCACGGTCGGCTTCATTGAATCCTCGATCTCCTTTTTCTTGTCTGCCTTGAATGACATTTTCTTTTATTCTTTTCAACAGTTCCCGTTCTCCCATTTTTGCACCTCACATTTTGAAAGATCCACATTATTAACAGAACCATGATTTTTCAGAAAACGCAAATATTTGTAACGTTTGACTGTTCGCGGATATATGTGCTATGCTTGATTTATCATGGCAAGAGTAAATTTAGGCGTAATACTGGAGAATCTGGAGCACGAATTGCGTAAAATGTTCCGATCGGTGGTTACCGAGGACAATTCCAATTCGCTTTTCCGCGAATTCAGAAAAAAGGTTAAAAAAGATAAAACCTGGTACGTGGTTCCTGATCATCTGGTAGAGAAAGATTAATTTTTTAGAAATTTACAGTAAGTTCTTGGTTTCCCTTTCTTATTTTAAAAGTAAGTCCGAGGGATACGAAGATAAGTCGGCTTACTTTTCTTGATTAAAAACTAAATCGTATAATATAAGAAACCGTTTAATAGCTCTTTTTCGTCGCGAAATTGCAGGATTTCGAGCGAGGCGCCCCTGCGGAGGACAAAGCATATGTTGATATGTTGAGTCCGAGCCGTTGGGCGCCGTAGCCGAAATACTGCGATTGTAGCAGAATACGGGGTTATTAAACGGTTTCTAAGACCTTACTTTATGGCAAAAAAATTGTATGTAGGCGGGTTGTCTTACGACACCACCGAAGGCACTCTGAAAGAAACATTTGGCGCCGCTGGGACTGTTGAATCGGCGGTGGTCATCATGGACAGAATGTCCGGCCGTTCCAAGGGCTTCGGGTTTGTTGAAATGTCATCTGAAGATGAGGCTCAAAAAGCCATCCAGATGCTCAACGGACGAGAGCTTGACGGAAGAAGCATCACGGTAAACGAGGCCCGGCCGCAAGAAGCGCGTCCCCGAGGCGGCGGATTTGACCGGGGCGGCAGAGGAGGATATGGCGGAGACCATCGAGACCGTTACTAAAATAATGTTTGGAAAAATCCCCGTTTTTCGGGGATTTTTCCAAATAATGATTGACGGTAGAGAAATTTGGTTCTATGCTTAGCGCAGTACTTTTTTGGGTCTGTATGTTGGAGGCAGGGTCGTGGCGTTGCTCAAAACCAAGTTAAAACCCGCTAATTATGTTTTGGTGGTAACCTGCGTGGTAATAAGAAAGATGCGCGGAAAGGATCCAAAAGTTCTTATCATAAAGCGTTCGTCAAATGAAACCGAAGGCCCTGGGCTTTGGGGGATTCCTGGCGGACGAATTAAGCCTGCGGACTGGATAAAACTTGATACTTGTGGACTTTCACATGAATTATGGGTTGGCGCGCTGGAACGCGGCTGTTGCCGCGAACTCAAAGAAGAAACCGGCCTGGATGCCTCTTTGCTCAATCTGCTTAATGGAAGATAGCGCAATGAGTAGGGTCTCGCTTACCGTGGAAAGCCAGTGCGTTTTATTGCCGGATTATCTTCATATTGAAACCGCGTTGGCTCATTTCCGCGCCGCCGGAATAAAAGTTTAATTCAAAATAACTCAATTTCGGCGCGTTTTAGCGCATCACGGATAAGTTTTGCAAGCTGGAGATTCTTCTCCAGTTTTTTTATTTTTTCCATATTTCCTTCGGCCGTTGGATGCACAGGGATAAAAAGCGTACAGCAATCCTCCTGGGGTTTTATGGAAATTTCATAAGTTTTGATTTTTTTGGCGCGTTCAATTATTTCTTCTTTGTCCATGCCAATAAGCGGGCGCAATATCGGAATTTTGGTAGCATCTTCAATTATGGCCAGATTCCGGGCGGTTTGCGATCCTACTTGTCCTAGCGCCTCGCCTGTTACGAGCGCCTCGCAGTATTCTTTTTTTGCAATACGCGCGGCGATTTTCAGCATAACGCGGCGGTAAAGTAAAATGCGATATTTTGGTTCGGCATGGAGTTTTATTGATAATTGTATTTCGGAGAAGGGGATGAAATAAATTTTCAGGCGCGGCTGCCAGCAAGTAAATTTCTGTGCCAATTCGCGCACTTTTTCCATGCTTTTCTGCGAAACAAGCGGAAAACTATGAAAATGGAGCCAAATATTTGTTGCGCCGCGGCGCGCCATCATATGCGCGGCAACTGGCGAATCAATACCTCCGGACATAAGAGTTATCATTTTGCCCTCGCATCCTGACGGAAGCCCGCCCGCGCCCTTTTCTTTTTTAAAATACAAAAACCAGGTATTTTCCCGCGCCTCTATAAAAATTTCCTTTTGGGGATGATCAAGGTTGACTTTGCGTTTGATTTGCGGGGCAATGGCTTCAATTATTTTATCTCTACTTTCTCCACTTTCCGGGGTTTTTTGTATGCGCAAGGCGTAGGTTTCGGATGGTTTTATCCAATTTTCCCAGTTTTTCAGTACGAATGTCTTTACCGCTTCAAGCTCTCCGCTTGAGAAAAAATACGTCTCGGCATACCAGGATAGGCCGAATAGGCACGAAAGAGAGTTACCTGTTTTATCCGTATCTTGAGTTTCGACAAGGATTCGTTCGCGCAAGTTACGGATCTTAAAATTCGCCCCACTTTTTCTAAGCGCATGGATAAGGTTAAATATAAGCCGTTTCCGCATCAATTGCTCCACTCCCCGCGACTTCAAAAACATCTCGCCAAAAGCGAGTAAAAAGCCGCATATTGGCAAGTTTGTGGTTCTCGATTGTGGCATAGTTCCAAGGTATTACAAAATACAGTATAATGAAAGAATGAAAATCAAGAAGAAAATTTATATCCTCCTTTTCACCGTCCTCGGAATTCTGGTCCAATTTTTAATTCATGCCCTGGTTGAAATTTGGTACATCGGGCTTTTGCTGAAAGATTTTCCGAGCTACGGCCTCGGTCTCTCATGGGATAATTGGTTAATGATTCATAATGTCGGGGCAATTATTTTATTTCTCGGAGGAGCAATTCTTGGATTTTGGCAGGGAAAATATTGGTGGAAGAGGATCTACGGACTCGGACTTGACATTACTAATCAGAATTGATACGTTTGAGGCAAAGTTCTTTGGGAGCGAATATGCTGGTTAGGTTTAAGCTGGAATTAGACAAAGTTTTGATCTTAGAATCATCCCACACCCCGCTCATATT
>Ga0209211_10004252_pt1 | contig 22496 bp, 26 predicted proteins | sample RifGroA2_FD_183992 | JGI IMG/M metagenome (GOLD analysis project Ga0209211, IMG submission 183992) | Groundwater microbial communities from Rifle, Colorado, USA - Groundwater A2 (SPAdes) (version 2) | ecosystem: Environmental > Aquatic > Deep subsurface > Groundwater | place: Rifle, Colorado...
TTTAAAAATTTCGACTGTCAAAGCGATTGTTTCTCCGTCCGACGCTCTATCATCTACTCCAAAAATATCAGCGTCACATTGTAAAAATTCTCGATATCGACCCTTTTGGGGTTTTTCAGCTCGCCAAACGGTTTGTATTTGATATCTTTTGAAAGGCATAGTTATCTTATCAGGATATTGAGCAATCAGTCGGCAGGTTGGAACGGTTTGATCATAACGAAGGGCTACTTTACGACCGCCCGTATCCTCAAACTTATAGAAAAGTTTTTCGTCTTCACCAATATTTCCTGTAAATACTTCCAAGTATTCAATCGCCGGCGTTTCCAATGGCTCAAATCCGTAAAGCTCAAATGTTTTTCGAATAATATTAACCACATACTGGCGTTTCATTGCCTCAATCGGCAAAAAATCCCGAAAGCCTTTAAGAATTTGTGGTGTAATTTTTTGAATATTCATATACCAAGATTATATCAAACTTTGATAAAATAAAGAGATGACAACAATCTATTTTGTTAGACATGGAGAGTATAAAAATCCGGATAATATTGTTCCTTGGAGGCTTCCCCATTTTTCTTTATCTGAAAAAGGAAGAGAGGACATCAAAAGGGATGCGGATTATTTTAAAGATAAGAATATTGAAGTAACCTATTCAAGTCCAGTGCTTCGAGCAAGACAGTCAGCTAAAGTTTTAGTAAAAATATTAAACAAAAAAATTATTATTTCTTCATTAATATCTGAAGTCTATACTCCATTACAAAATAAACATCTTAGCTACGAAGAATTTAACAAAAAAAAGACCTATCCATTTTTAGACAACTTTCATATTAAAAACAAAGGCGAATCAATAGATGAAATTTTTTTACGAATAGATAAATTAGTTAAGAAAGTTTTAAAGAAACATAAAGATAAAAACATTATTTTTGTTTCTCACGGAGATCCAATTATGATTTATATATTAAGAAAAAAAGGTATTAAGATTTCCGGAAAACTTGAAGACTTTCAAAATAATAACTATATTCCCAAAGCCGGTATGATAAAATTGGATTTTAATAAATCAGAATTAATCAACATAAAAACCTTAAATTATTGATTCGATGTCAGAGTTACTGAAATATTCATTATTTTTTTATTTCTCCATATTTTAAGACTCATTCTCTCGCCTGGTTTTTTCCCGGCAATTAATTTGGCAAGAGTTTGCTCATCATTGCCGCCGATTTTTTTACCATCAAATTCAATAATAATATCTTCTTCTTGGATACCAGCTTTTTCTGCTGGCGAACCTGGGATAACTTGAACGACGTAGGCGCCTGCCACTAGTTCGTTTAGAACGGCAGTTTGCTTGTCAATTAATTTATAGCGAACACCAATATATGGACGTTCAAAGCTACCACCGTTTTTTTGAAAATTATTGATTAAATCAGAAACGACATTAGCAGGTATGGCAAAACCGATATTTTGACCTTCTTGAGCAATTGCAGTATTAACGCCTATTACCTCACCTTTAGAATTAAGTAATGGTCCGCCGGAATTACCCGGGCTGATGGCCGCATCAGTCTGGATGACATTGTCTAATTTTTCGACGTAACCTTGAAACGGTGATCCGGCCGTAATCCCTCTGCCTAATCCGGAAATAATTCCGGAAGTCACCGTGTTAGTAAATTCGCCTAGTGGCGTTCCAACAGCAATTACTAATTGGCCTAATTTTAATTTTGAGGAATTACCAAGTTTGAGAGGTTTGGGGGAATTAAAGGTTGTGGAGGAAATTTTGAGAATGGCCAGATCGTTTAAAGGGTCCCGATAAATTTTTTCCACATTATATTTATTCTTATCATTGGTCAAGACCTGATATGAGGCTTCAGCATCGGAAACGACATGTTTATTAGTAATTATTAGACCATCAACGGAAATAATAAAACCGCTGCCGATGTTTTGTTCGATTTTCTTTTTTTGTCCTGGGATCAGATTAAAAGGGCTAAATGGGTTAGAAGGATCAATCTGAAAAAAATCTCCAGTCGTGGTGATTTTATTTATTCCCACGGTAACAACTGATGGAAGTACTTCCTCCACAACCTTGGTAATCACCGATTCCTCGTAGACAACGGTTTGTTTTTCAATAGTTTGCTTGGGGGTTTTGGGAGTATTTGGGAGGTTGGAGAGAAAATTAAATTTTTTGACAACAACAATCAAGAAAATCAATCCTAAAATAAGAAATAAAAGTTTTTTCATAAAAACTATTTTAATAAAATTTCTATTGCTTTTTCAAGTTGTTTATCAGCTTCTTTAGTAATTGTATTACCTTCTTTAATTTCATTGATAATTTTAATTTTTGGCTCAATTCCTTTACTGTTAATCCAATCACCATTAGGTAATATCCATTTAGCGACGGTCACATGTAATCCAGCGCCTTCCTTAAGATCCAGGGCTTCTTGAACCGAACCTTTTCCGAAACTTTTTTCCCCAATCAGTTGAGCTCTTTTATGATCGCGAAGAGCTCCGGCTAAGATTTCTGAAGCTGAAGCCGAGCCTTTATCTATTAATATAGATAGAGGAATATCTTGCAGTTTACCAATTTTTGAAACTCGGTATTCTTTATCGCCATATAGAGTTGCCTCTTGTTTGACAACCAATTTTCCTAAAGGCAGAAATTCTGAAGCAAGATAGACGGAACTTTCTAAATAACCACCGGGATTATCTCGTAAATCTAACACTAAACCCTTAATTTGTTTATTTAACCATTTGCTTTTAATTTCATCAACCGCCTTATTCCATTCGTCGTTAGTATTATCTCCAAATTGATTGACTTTCAGGATAGCAATATTTTTTTCAAAAAAAAGTTCCACCGAAGCAATAATTATCTGTTGTCGAACGATTGTTACCACAATTTTTTTATTATTTCTTTCGAGTGTCAACTTTACTTTAGTATTTTTTGGTCCACGAATTTTTGAAACCGCTTTAGGCAATGTCCAGTTTTCAGTAGAAACATCATCGACTTTATTAATAAAATCCCCGGCTTTAGCACCGGCGATTTCAGCGGGAGATTTTTTTAACGGGGCAATTATAACTATTCGATTATCTTTTAGACCAAGTTGAGCGCCAATGCCTTCAAATTTACCTCCAAGGTCATCCTTTGTTTGTTTATTTTCTTCTGGAGTGAGGAAAAAAGTATAAGGATCTTCGGCCGACGCCACCATACCCTTAATCGCTCCGTAATACATTTTTTTTGGATCAATCTTTTTTTGATCAACGTATCTTTCCTGTAGTTTACTCCAAGTATCCCAGAAAAGATCAAAATTTATTTTTGTTTGTCCACCGGAAGATTTGCTAGAGTTAGTAGGTTGAAGAAAATTTAACCGGTTTTTATACTCTCCTAATTTGTAGCCGCTACCAAACACGAGAATAATAAAAGATACAATTAAAAGAAAATTAGTTAATTTACTATTATTTTTCATTAGTAAAAATAAATAATACTAGATGTGTTAACTATAGTGCAATAGGGAAATTTTAATTTAACAATTTTTTTGTAATCATTAATATTTTTAAATTGAGCATAGGGAATTCCAGACTCTTCAGTTAATTTAGATAGGCTCAAAAAGCCTTGACAGCCAAGCGCCTCAGCCTTAGCTTTAAGATAAGAAGTTATATTTTCACAAACAATGATACTATTAAAAATATTTTCCGATACAAAATCAGAATTATTATCTGAGTAAAATGTTTTGCCACCAAAATTATGACTAACATTCTTTGCCGGAAGCGGCTCTCCCTTATCAACTTCAATAGATACCTCATTTTTTTTAATTTTATCGACTTTACCTTTAAAAAAAGAATTAATTGTATTTTCGATTTCAGTTTTATTTAATATGCTGATAGAGCCATCGGAGTGATTAATTTCTTTAATTAAGCCGGAATATTTAGAAACGATTTTTTTTGTTGTAAATATTCCTTTACTGATTGCAATTGTTTCGTTTTTTTCAATCGATTCTCCAACAAACTTTTTTAAATAGTGAAAAATTTTTTGTGGTGGAACATCTAAATTTTTAGCAACTGAAATATTAATTTCCTCTTCAACTTTCTTTCCAAATAAAAACGGAGTATTGAAATCCACTAGTTGGCCTTCTTTGAGTAAGCAACGATCAAAAACAGAGATAGGAATGGAAATAAGCATATAATTCATTATATGAAGAAAAAATGTTCAACGCAAACCCTGATATGATACGTAAGGAATAAGAGCTAAATAACGGGCATATTTAAGTTCCTTAGTTAGGGTGCGTTGATGTTTGGCACAGACACTAGTATCTTCTCGGTTCATTATTTTTTTTCTTGGTGATAAAAATTTTTGTAAATTATCAACATCTTTAAAGCTTGGATTAGTTTTATATTGGCAAAAAAAACATTTATTCATAATACTGTTATGAGTTATGGGTTAGGGGTTAGGAGGAGTTTGTTCCACCTAACATTTAACACCTAACACATAACAATTGTTAAAATGGTATATCATCCGGGTTAACGGTTTCGTCTTTAATTGGTTCGGTTTTACTTTCCTCAGTCTTCGCAGTCAGTACTTCATTAGTTGGTGTAGTTTGTACAGTTTCTGTCATTTTTCGACCATCTCCAAAGACAATAAAGTCATCAAGGACAATCTCGGCAATGGTTCTCTGAACGCCGTCTTTGCCAGTAAAAGTCCGGTAAGTCATCCGTCCCTCAGCAAATACTTTTCTACCCTTATTTAAAAGTTTTCCACAGAGCTCTGCTAATTTTTGCCAGGCCACTACTCGATGATATTGAACATCTTCTTTGGTTTGACCATCATTGGTGGTCCAGCTGCGGTTAGTAGCAATTCCAAAAGTACAAACAGCGGTTCCGGTCGGAGTATATTTTAACTCCGGATCGCGGGTTAAATTACCAATTAAAACAATTCGGTTTAACGAGCGGCTAGCCATAATATTATTCGTTAACTAATAATAAATATCTTAAAATTTTTTCGTTAGAATTAAGCTTATTCTTAAGTTCTAAGACATTTTTTTTATCCATTTCAAGCTGAAAATTAAAAAAAAGAGCTGTCCGATTTTTCTTTATGTTATATGATAGAGTTTTTTCACCCCATTTTTCCTCTCGAGTGACTTTACCTTTAAAAGACTCGATTAATTCTTTAACGTTTTTTAGCTCAGCTTCTTCCTTAGTCAAGAAAGTTAATTCATATTTCATATATTTGTCTGTATTATAATACAAGTAATAATGAAAAAAATCAACGGGAAAGTTATTTTGATTGTTGTTATTTGGTTGTTAATAATCGGTCTATTGGTTTATTCAAGATTTATCAATCTTGGGTGGAGTCTTCCCTATCCCATGCATCCTGATGAACGCAACATGGCCAATGCAATCCAGCAATTAAGTTGCGAATTTTCAAATCTAAAAGATTGTTTTAATCCTCATTTTTTTGCTTACGGACAACTTCCTTTGTATTTAGGGTACTTTTTAATTTGGGTGGTTAGGGGTTTTAGGGATTTTGGGAAAATAATTATTAATTTTGAAGAAGCAGTGATGAGTTTGAGAATAATATCAGCGATGGCATCAGTTATTAATGCAATAATCATTATAAAAATTATAAAAAATATAATTAAGAAAAACTCCTATCTCCTATTTACCCGCCATAGCTTTAGCGAAGGTGGGTCTTTTATCTCATATCTATTGGTCATATTCTCCCCTTTCTTCATTCAATTTTCTCACTTTGGCACCACTGAATCGCTTTTAATGTTATTTTATAGCCTAATTGTCTATCTTTCAATGCGATTATTGGAACGCCGTACAACCTACGAAGTTGTCTGGATAGCTTTAGTTTCAGGGTTGGCGGTAGCTACGAAAGTTTCATCGGCTGTTTTTTTAGTAATTCCAGCAACTGCTATTATTATGAGATCCTTCGACGCGTCACTTCGTTCCTTGCTCAAGATAACAAAAACAATATTAAACTTTTTTTTATTAACAGTTATTGTCTTTGTCATTTTCTCTCCCCACAACTTAATAAATTTTCAAGACTTTGTTGGCTCAATGAGATATGAATCGGATGTAGCCTTAGGAACAGTTTTAGTTTTCTATACTAGACAGTTTGTTGATAGCATACCGATTGTATTTCAATTTAAAAAAGTTTTTCCTTATGCTTTGGGATTATCCATTTTTATATCATCTCTGTTGGGGCTTGTATTTTTATCATGGAGAGACAAAAAAATTAATTTCCTTCGTTTTGCCATTCTTGTTTATCTGATTCCAAGCGCTTTTCTTTATGCCAAGTGGAGTCGGTTTATGAGTCCGGTGTTTCCCTTAATGTTGGTATTGGCGATACTTTTTTTAGAAAAAATAAAAGTTATAAATGTTATAAAAATTATAATTATTATATTAGCGATCCTACCAGGGATAACTTATCTTTCTGTTTATCAAAATCCTGATGTGCGTTTTCAGGCCTCTGAGTGGATTTATAAAAATATTCCGGAGAATTCATTAGTAATATCGGAAACTGCTAATGTCATCGATATTCCATTAACCTATAAAAAAAATATCAATGTGATTTCATTCAATTTTTATGATTTGGATGAAAGTCCGGAACTGCAATCAGAATTAAAAAAATATCTTGAAAAAGCAGATTATATCTTTGTCCCGTCAAGAAGACTTTTTGCAAATCATCTAAAAGATAAGTATCCTTTATTAAATAATTATTACAACAAATTATTTAGTGGTCAGTTAGGTTTTACGAAAGTGGCAGAGTTTTCTGCTGGGTTAAATGATGAAGCCGCTGAGGAAACATGGACGGTGTTTGATCACCCGGTGATACGGATATATAGAAGAAAAAGTTTATAAAGTTATAAAGTTCATAAAGTTTTTAAAGTCTCTTTATTGTATACGTATCATTTTTGTCCTCAATCTTATATCCAGCTTTTTCAATTTTAATTCTTAATTTATCGGACATATCAAAATTTCTGGTTTTTCTTGCCTCAAGCCTTTTCTCCGCAAGTTTAATTATATTTACAGGAATTTTTTCTTCGATTATTTTGCCTAAATTCAAACCAAATACTTTATCGAAATCCATGAGTAAGAAATATTTTTCATCATTTGTTATATCAGATTTAATCATGTCCCACATGATGGCCACGGCTTGAGGAGTTTGTAAATCATTCTCGAGGGCTTGAATAAATTGATTTTGAAAATTTTTTGCTTTCGTAGAAGATAAGCTGATTAGGATTTTTTTTGCCTTCAAACTTAAAAAAATTTCCCTTAATCTTTTATAGGCTTCCTGGCTTGCACGGGCTGATTGCCAGGTAAAGTTAAGAGGTTGACGATAATGAGATTGCAAAAATAAAAGTCTTAAGGAAATTGGGTCAATTATATTTTTTTCTATATCTTCAATTGTGTAAAAGTTACCTAAAGACTTACTCATTTTCTGTCCGTCAACCGTCAAAAAATTATTGTGGAACCAATATTTAACAAATGGTTTGCCGGTAGCTCCTTCAGATTGAGCCATTTCATTTTCATGATGAACTGGAATATGGTCAATTCCGCCTGAGTGAATGTCAATTGTTTCTCCCAGATACTTCATACTCATGGCTGAACATTCGATATGCCAGCCCGGAAATCCTTCACCCCAAGGCGAGTTCCAGTGCATAGTGTGGTTGGCAAAGCGGCCGACTCTTTTAAACCATAAGGCAAAATCAGCCGGATATTTTTTTTGCGGGTCAATGTTGACATCTGCTCTGACGGCTTGAATTTTTTCTTCTAGCTTTTGTCCGGAAAGTTTTCCGTAGTTATTAAATTTAGTCACATCAAAATAAACCGCTTCATCAGTTTCATAAACAAAGCCTTTCTGTTTCAACCTATTGATTAATTGAAGCATATCGTCTATATGTTCAGTGGCTTGGCAAACAATATCAGGACGAATAATATTTAAAGCATCAGTGGTTTTGAAGAAAAAATCGGTATAAAATTCAGCCACTTCCCAGACGGTTTTATTGAATTTCTTGGCTCCTTTTTCCATCTTGTCTTCCCCACTATCGTCATCACCAGACAAATGTCCAACATCGGTGACATTCATCACGTGTTTTACTTTAGAGCCTAAATAGGTAAGGGTTCGTTTTAAAACATCATTGTTGGTATAGGTTCTCATGTGGCCAATATGAGTAAAGTCATAGACAGTCGGACCACAGGAATAAAAAGTGACAACAGGCGGATTTAAAGGTTTGAATTCTTCAATTTTGCGGGTTAAAGTGTTATAAAGTTTCATAGTCGGAGTAGGCAGACTTGAACTGCCGGCCTCAGCGTCCCGAACGCTGCGCTCTAGCCATCTGAGCTATACTCCGTATTAGAAAAAATACTACCAATAAACCAATACTACAAATACTACCAATGAATGATCAAATAAACAAATAATAAAATAATTAAATCATTGGTTTATTGAAAAATTTATTGGTCGGATTGGTAGTATTGGTCAGATTTGTTTATTGTTTCCCAGTGGCGGGTTTATTTTCGACGTGTTGTTGTTCTGAGGTTTTTTTGATTGACATAAATCCACGTTTAGCTTTTCCGGTTGGAATACCACCCTGTTGTCCTTGCGCTTTTTGTTGCTGTTCTTTTCTTTTTTTCGCCTGTTCGTCGTATTCTTCCTGTCTCTTTTTTTGTGCCTCCTCCATATCCTTTCGCTCTATTATTTTTTCATCTTCTCGCTTCACAATTTGGAAAAAACGATTTCTTAAAGCTTCTGCTTTAAGCTTGTCCTTATCTTGAAATTTATTTTTTAGTTTTTCAAAATCAAGAGGAGTATGATTTTTGCCACGCTTAACCTCCGAGGTCCTTGCCTGGTTTTGCTCGCTCTTAACCTCGGAGGTTGTGAGACTTATAATTTGAGCGACCGATTTAACAGTTTTTTTTGCCGTTGATTGACCCAACTCAGCTAATTGTTCAAATGTATCTTCAAATATTTTACCTTTTAGCATAATTTAGTTTATTAACTTATTCCTAGCATTGCTTTTCCTTTTTTGCTCATTCTCTCCATTGTCCAGGGTGGGTCAAATGTTAATTCTAAAGAAATATTTTTTTCTTCAACTCCCAATTCTTTTATTTTATCTTTAACCTGAGTTTCTATCAAAGTGAATAAGGGGCAACCGATAGTTGTCAGTGTCATCACAACTTTAATCTTGTTCTTAATTAGTTTAGCCTCATACACTAAACCCAAATCAACGATTGAAATATTAAGCTCGGGATCCATCACTTCGGCAAGTTTACTTTTAATTTGTTTGGTAGTAAGTTTCATTAATGTTATAATAGTTATAATTATTATAACCATTATAAATATTATAACTCACAATGATTAACTACAAACTTCACTTTATCCCCCTTGGTGGTATCGTCGGCGTTACCAAAAACATGTATGTCTATGAAATTTATAGTGATGATAAACTCAAAGATATTGTTATTGTTGACTGCGGAATTGGTTTTCCTAAGGAAAAAGAATTAGGTGTTGATTTTGTTATTCCAGACATTAGCTATTTAATGGATAAAAAACAATTCATTAGAGCGATTTTGATTACTCATGGCCATGAAGATCATACTTCAGCTCTTCCACTTCTTTATGAAGACTTAGGTCGACCACCGGTTTATGCCAGCTTGCTTACCTCAATTTTTATTGAGAATAAATTTAAAGACAGAAATAAAAAAATTCAAGTTAATCGAGTCGATTTTAATAAAGAATATTCTTTTGGGGATTTTCGCGTTTCTTATTTAAAAATGACCCATTCTATTCCCGATACCACTCATATTTTAATAAAGACACCGGTTGGAACAGTCTATCATGGATCTGATTTTAAACTTGATTTAACTCCACCTTATGGACCGGGGCCAGATTTTTATAAAATTACTAAAGCCGGTCATGAAGGAATTTTATGTCTGTTATCAGACTGTCTTGGGTCAGAGCGAGAAGGATTAACACTGTCAGAAAACATTGTTGGCCAGACCTTTGAGGATGAGATGAGAAAGACCAAGGGTAAATTTATTATGACGACATTTTCTTCCAATATTTCCCGGATACGTCAATGTGTTGATGCGGCAATCAAATTTAACCGGAAAATCTGTTTTTTGGGCCGATCAATGAGAGAAAATACTAAATTAGCTGCAAGTATTGGTTATTTACCAATACCGGAAAGTCTTTTTATTAAAGAAGAAGAGGTGAATCGTCATCCCCCGGGAAAAATTTGTTTGATTGTAGCCGGATCACAGGGTCAGTACGGATCAGCTTTGTCAAAGTTGGCTGATCGGCAAAATAAAAATATTGCAATTAAGTCAGGTGATAAAATTATTTTTTCGTCAGATCCAATCCCAGGTAACGAAAATGGAGTTTATGAGACAATCGAACAGTTGGTTGAAGAAGGTGCCGATGTTGTCTATTCTGATATCGCCGATCAACTTCACTCATCGGGACATGGTAATCAAGAAGACCTTAAATTTTTAGTGAGATTTACCAATCCAAAATATTTTATTCCTATTGGCGGTACAATAAGGCATCAACGCCAGTATGAAAACTTAGTCGAACAGTTGGACTATAACAAAAAAGACGTTTTTTCTTTAAATGAGGGTGAAACAGTTTGGTTTACAAAAAACAGAGCTTATTTGGGAGAGAGTATTAAGACTAAAAATATCTATGTTGATGCTTATGGAATTGGAGATGTTGATAACGTTATTCTTCGAGATAGAAAAACTCTGGCGACTGATGGGGTAGTTTTTGTTTTATCAAATGTTGACAATAGTGGATTGTTGCTTGGCCAACCAAAGATTGTTTCCCGTGGTTTTGTCTTTGAAAAAGAAGAGAATAGATTATATTTAGAAGCAACAAAAATAGTTGAAGGTATTTTTAAACCAGGGGGGGGGAAAGTCTTAGAATTAGGAAATATGAAGCGTGAAGTAATACAAAATTTGGAAGAATTTTTTAGAAAAGCGACCGGAAAAAAACCATTAATTGTGGCAGAAGTAATCCAACTTTGACTAATACTACCAATACTACAAAACTACAAATAAACAAATACTACCAATAAATGAAAAACAAATAATCAAATATCAAAATAATTAAATTATTTGTTTATTGAATTATTTATTGGTCGGATTGGTGACATTGGTAGTATTGGTCGGATTAATCGTTGGTAGTATTAAACTTATGTCATCTTTGCCCAACAGCTTGAAGAACATCTCCCTCTTTTTAGAGCGTCTTCCTGGAATCGGTGAAAAGACGGCTAATCGATTGGCTTTTTTTTTGCTTAATTTACCCGATGAAGATTTAAAAGAGTTTGCTGAAAATGTGGCTACTTTAAAGCTGAAAACAAAGCTTTGCAAAAAATGTTTTAATTTCACTGAAGATGAAACATGTGAAATTTGTAATGATCAAAAAAGAGATCAATCAGTGACTTGTGTTGTAGAAACGGTTTTAGATTTACTTTCTTTTGAACAGGGAAGAATTTATAACGGAGTTTATCACGTTCTTCATGGAAAAATTGATCCTTTAAATCGAATGGGGCCGGAGGATATTAAGATAAGAGAACTAATATCAAAGATCAAAGATCAAAAATCAAAAATAAAAGAAATTATTCTTGCCACTAATCCGGATATGGAAGGAGAGGCAACGGCAATGTATATTAAAAGCAAGTTAACGGGTTTACGAGTTAACGAGTTAAAAATCACAAGGCTGGCTTATGGCCTACCGATGGGAGCCAATCTTGAGTACGCTGACTATATGACTTTGAAAAAAGCCATCGAAGGTAGAAATAAGTTTTAGTGGTAGGGGTCGGGTAACCCGACCCTTACATTTTTAGATAAGTTTCCTTAATTCTTGTTCAATTAAAGGTGCAATGGAGATTTCTTTCAGCTTAGAAAATTTTTGTTCCGGTTTTAAGGCAATCGTATTGCTCATAAATATTTTTTCAATTGGACTTTTGGAAAGAATAATCTCCGCATTTGGAGAAAAATCATGATGAACAACACAAGCAAGCACCCGCTTAGCACCTCGTTTAAGACAAAATTCGGCCGCATGAACTAAAGTACCACCTGACGTAATAATATCGTCGACCAATATGCAAGTTTTATTTCTGACTTTTCCATATAAATTAAGAGCTTTTGATTGATGAATTTTATTGAGATTTCTTCTTTTTTCAATTACGGCAATGTCTACTTTGTTACTATGAAAAAAATTCTCTGCAAAAATTTGCGCCCTCTCTACTCCTCCCTGATCCGGGGAAACAATAGCCACTTGTTCGGTATTTTTATTATTTTTTAGATAATGAGCAACCTCTCGTCCCAAAATTGAAAAAGTGGAAATATTTTTAAAAGGTATAGAAAAAATTCCTTCGGTTCCATCATCATGAAGATCGAACGTATAGACTTGGTTAAATCCGATCGTTTCAAAAAAACGGATAACAACATTAACAGAGACAGATTCACCAGCTCGATGCTCACGATTCTGCCTGGCATAACCAAAATAAGGAATAAAAGCAATAATTTTTTTCGCTTCCATTCGTTTTAGGGCATCGGCAAAAAAGAATAGTTCCATCAAATGAGTATCGGTTGGATTAGCGGTTGATTGAACAATAACGCATACTTCGTCTTTTACTTTTTCTTGGATTGTTACTCTTATCTCAGAATTATCAAAGCGGGTCACTTCTGATTTGGAGATAGCTACTTTAAGCAGCTTTGACACTTCAACCGATAGTTTAGGATTAGCGGAACCGGAAAATAATTTAAACATATATAAAGATTAACCCTGTTGTTGTTGGCTAGATATTTCTATTAATTTTTTAGCTGCCAATTCCTGAGTTTTTTTTACTGCCTCATTGACCGCTTCGGCGATTCTATTTTCCACAATCCCATCAACTTCAATTGATTCAATTATTTGATCGCCACGTATAACTATTTTAACGCCATTCTTTTCTACCACCACCTCTTCTTGTTGCAAAGCTACCTGCATTTTCTGTGCTTGCTGTTGTAATTTTTGTAGATCTCCCAACGCTCCAAATGGATTTAACATAAGATTAAAAAATTTCTAATTACTAATTTCTAATACTCTTATTGTAGAACTCGATAAGGGCAATTTCAACAGGTAAAGAATCAATAGGTGTATTTCTTAAACCTTGATAGGCTTCGATTAATAATTTAATTAATAATGATATTTCACTTAAGGTAAAAAAATTTTTTTTTCCATCATCTTTCTCGACTCCGTTTTTAATAAGAAGCTCCTGATGTAAATCGCTCAGAATATCCTCAATAAGATTTTTAAAATCACCGCCACTTTGAGAAAATTCATTAATCCAAATAAGGGTTTTCTTTAGATTTTTTTCCCCTATAATTTCCATTAAGTCATTTTTTCCCCGGATTCCTAAAAATTTTTCTAATTCTTCTTCAGTTTTAATTTTTTGAAAAGTCACCTCTTCAAGAATTTTAGCGGCATCACGAAAAGAATTTTCACTATGATGGGCGATTAATTTTAATAGATTTTCGTTAAAATTCAAACCCTCATTTTTGGCAATTCTTTTTAACATCGAATTTATATCAACAATTTTTGCTTTTCCAAAATTAATCTTTAAACAGCGGGAAACAATAGTTTTAGGAAGTTTTTCTAAATTAGTGGTCGCCAAGATGAAAATAGCGGTTTTGGGCGGTTCTTCCAAAGTTTTAAGCAAGGCGTTGAATCCTTCCGTTGTTATCATATGGGCTTCATCAATAATAAAGACTCTAAAACCTCCGGACATGGGAAGAAAAGCAGTTTCCCGAATCAAGCTCTTAATTTCTTCAATTCCGCGATTTGAAGCGGCATCCATTTCAATCACATCGGTAAAAGAAGATAGAGAGATGCTTTGGCAATTAACGCATTTATTGCAGGGTTCAAAAGAGTTAGGATTATTAGGGGGATCAGGAAGATTGGTGGAAAATTTGTTGTTGAGACAGTTGACAGCTTTGGCAATAATTCTGGCGGTTGAAGTTTTTCCGGTTCCTTTTTGTCCAACAAAAAGGAAAGCGTGCGGTAAAGACTTAGCCGAAAGAATTTTACCAATCATTTCTTTGACTTGGTTGTTGTCAATCTCCTCAATCGTCTTCGGGCGATATTTTAAGTAAAACATATTATTTTAATAAATTCTCTATTCCGTGTTTTACCAACTGATTAATCATTTCATCAACTCGTTTATTTCTTTCCGCTGCGAGTAGAATAACTAATGGATAGCAAATAACTACTTCCCCCAATAAAATTTCTTCTCCACCCACTTTTTCATTATATGGGAAAGATAAAATTGGCAAAGTTTCTTTTTCTCCTTTATATTTCTCCGTTAAACTTTTCATTTTATTTTTTCCCACAAAAACAATATTCAAAGAACATTGAGAAGTCAGTTGTTCTTTTTCAAATATATTCTCTACTAACAGTTTTATTTTTTGGCGATTAATTTTGTATCGTGATGAGGTGACGATATTGATCATACTCTTCTATATACTTTTTTAAAGACTTTTTTGTGTTTTGAAAAACGATTTTTTTTTCTTTCTTTTTCTTCTTCTTTTCTTTTCAGTGATGGTTTTTTATAAAACATTTTTTTTCTTAAAGTATCAACGATTTCTTCATCAATAAAAGAACGAGTAAATTTTCTAAACATACTATCTTTTGTTTCGCCTTTTCTTTTTATTACTAAAACCATAGGTTATAAGCGCCTCCTTCCAATGCAAGTTTATATTATAATTCTATTATATGCTTTTTATTATTTCAATAATTTTGTTTAATGATAATGGTGTTGGGATAAGTTTTGGATTTCCTGATGAGCCGTTAAGAAGCATATGCCCGGAAATATGAAAAAACCAACTACCTTTTTTGTCAATTTTTATAATTTTTTCATAAACAGGTTTCAAACTTAGTTTTTTATCTGGTAATGTTTTGATTCGGGTAAACCCTGCTTCCGGATGACGCCTGATAACTAAAGAAAAACCTTTTTTTAGAGCTAATTTAACTGTCTCTTCGTTTTTAGTTTCAATGGCAAGTGATTTACCTAGATATGATCGAAAAACAAAACCATTTTTTATTTCCTCTTCGGCGTTTACTTTATTTTTAAAAACAATCAATACGGCTTCTAGTAATTGGAAAATAATTTCAATAAGGGTTGTTTCATCACGGTTAATTACTTTTAATCCATCAACCAGTTGACGAATCATAAAATCATAGCGGTCAGAATCAGGTTCAGAATAAAATACTTCGGCAAAATGATCGGTTGAATTTACATATTCGACAATTTTTTCTAAGGGTTTAATATCTTTAGAATCTATTAAGTCATCTTTCAGCAAATATTTATAAACAAGTTTGGTGGCTGATAGATATTCATTAGTTTGGTGATGGTCAAATTTCCCTAGTCCAGTATCGACGTGAATAATATTTTTATCACCGTCGGGTGATCGGCCATCTAAAGTCGTTCCCGACGGCACCAATTTTATTTGGGAATTATTCCAGCCGGTGAGATATTTTTTTATTAACCAAACAGACGCGATTGCGTCTAAGTCGGGAGAAAGATGGGTGACTACTGTTTTCATACAATAATCCAATAATTAAAAATTCTAAATTATAAATTCCAAGTTCCAAATAAACTCTAAATTATAAGCACTAAATATTAAACGATTTAAGATTTATTATTTAGGATTTATTTATCAATTTTATAACCTCTTCCATGCTAATAATTTTTACTTCTTTTTCATTTCTTTTTTTATACTCAACCCTATCTCCTGTTCTTTTAGAAACTACTAATCGAATTGGAATTCCAATTAAGTCGGCATCGGCAAATTTTTCTCCGGCCGTGACTGCTTCCCGATCGTCAAAAAGGACTTCAATGCCGACTTTAAATAAGCGGTTATAACAGTTATAACATTTATAACGCGCTTGTTCATCCTTAAGATCCAAACCAAGCAAATGAGCTTTAAAGGGAGCGACTGCTTCCGGCCAGATAATCCCTTTTTCATCATGATATTTTTCAACGATAGTAGCCATGGTTCTACCAATACCTATTCCATAACAACCCATATAATATGGTTTTTCCTTACCGTCGAGATCGATAAACGTCGCATCCTTCATTTTTTTTGAATAGTAATAGCCTAGCTGAAAGATGTTGCCAACCTCAATCCCTTGTTTTTCAATAAGGCGTTGTTTACCATCCTCAGTCAGATAACCTTCTTTGACAAGAGCAATATCGCCTTCAATATCAACCTTGTAATCCCGGTTAATATTCATATTAAACAGATCTCGATATTTTTTATTGGCTCCGCCATAGGCATTTTTAATGGTTCTGAGGGAATTATCAGCAACGATGATCAACTTAATATTTTTACTAATGATTTTTTTAATCCCGACGGGCGAAATGAAACCCGGTTCGGAGTGAATTTTATTAATAATTTCGTCATCGGTGGCATGACGGAGTGAGTTAGCAGCGCTAAGATGTTTGAGTTTAATTTCATTAACATCAAAGTCTCCCCGGATAATGGCCAGGATAAAACGATTATTTTCATCAACAAACAAAACGTCTTTGATCTGCTGCCAAAGAGGTTTATTATGCAGTTTGACGCCGTCTTCCATAGTTGTTCCTCTCTTTGCCTCAACTTCTTTTAGTGGTAACAATTTTTCATTAAAATTTTTATTTTCTTTATAGAATTTAGCGACTTCTTCATGAACCGAGTATTGCTCATCCTCACTGACAAAAAATTTACTTTCACCCACCTTCGATTCAACCACAAATTCATGACAGTAGTCGCCGCCGATGTAACCATTATCTGATTCAACGACGCTTGTTTTTAGTCCTAATCGGTCAAAGATTTTTTTATAGGTATTCCGCATCTTCTGATACTCTTTTTTAAACTCTTTTTCATCAACGTCAAATGAGTAAGCGTCTTTCATAATAAATTCCCGGACGCGCAATAATCCACCGCGGGCGCGCAGTTCATCTCTGAATTTAGTTGAAAATTGATAGATATTGAAAGGCAGATCTTTATAGCTGATCTGGAATTTCCGGACGACGTCAACAAACATTTCCTCAGCCGTTCCCCCTAAGGCAAAATCCGCTCCCCGTCTGTCTTTAATGGTTGTCAGTTCAAAACCGGTCGTTTTTGTTCGATTGGTTTCCTGCCAAAGTTCCAAAGGATGAAGAACGGGAGAAATCATTTCTTGAGCGCCGGCTCGATCCATCTCCTCTTTAATTACCTTCATGATTTTTTGTTGAACCATCTGGCCCAAAGGAAGAAAAAAATAACGTCCGGCGGTTGATTCGCGGATAAAACCGGCCTGATGTAGCAGTTTATAAGAAGCTATTTGCGCTTCTTTTGCTGCTTCTCTAACCGTTTTTCCGAAAAGTTTTGAATAAAGCATAGAAAATTATATTATAAATTATAACTTATTAGGTCGTTTAGGGGAAGCGGAAAAATAATGATGCGTAAAGTTAGATCAATTTTTTTAAAATGGTATATCGAGAAATTTGTATTGTTGTAATAATATGTTTTGCTATTTTTGTAGGTTATAAACGGTTGACAAAAAATCAACACAAATAAATAATCTAATAATGACAATTATTAAACAAAGAAAACCCAATCGGTTAAAGAAATATGATTATTCGTCGTCGGGATGGTATTTCATTACAATATGCACACAGAATAGAGAACATTTTTTTGGAAATATTGTTAACAATATAATGGTTATGAATAAATTTGGAAAGATTGTAAATTTACAATGGTTATGGTTAAAAAAACAATACGTTGATTTTGTTGATACGGATGAATTTATAATAATGCCAAATCATTTTCATGGAATATTAATTATTAAAAATATATTAAATCCCGTAGGGACAGGTCTAGACCTGTCCCTACAAAAGAAATGTTTATCATTATCAAATATTATTGGTGCATTTAAAACAACATCATCAAAATATATTCATCAAACGGGATTAAATTCGTTCAAATGGCAACGGTCATTTTATGATCACATCATCCGTAACGAATATTCGTTATTTAGAATCAGAGAATACATCAAAGATAACCCTAGGAATTGGGAAGATGACAGAAATAATATTGATTGTTTATCTATTCCTAAATCCCAACTTATCCAACACCTTTCCCAAGGTCTCCATCGGGCCTGAGGTGTAAGTATTAATGACCAGTTGGTAATATTTAGGGTCGAAAAAATTATAGTTACCGTAATATTTTCTCCATTCACGAAAGTTAATCTCTTCTCTTTCTTTAATATATTTTTTTGCCATATCAACTGAGATTTTATCTCGATTGACGACCCGATCAATTTTTAAAGCATTATCTTTACAAACAAGAAGAACTCGTAGAGTATTTTTCATATTTCTTGCAAAAAAACCAGCCAGCCAAGCCTCAATAATATAGTGGCCGTTTTTTAGAAGTTTTACAGTTCTTTCGTCAATCATATTATGAATTTTTTTATCAGCCAGGCTGGCTAAAGGCTGGACATATTCTTTGGCAAAATCACGGAGAATCTGACCGCCGGAGGTGAACTTCCAACCTTGAGGTTCAAGGTATGGTTTAAGATTGTCTAAAAGAGTATTTTTTCCGGTTGAGACGCCGCCAGAAATAGTGATGTTTTCAAATTTTAGACTCATAAATAATTCTGTGGGCACGCTCCTATGCGGCCCTTTGTGGCGCGAACATGTTAGGCGCCCTATCTAACTAACTTAATAATATCATTAACCGTAATAAGAGCGGCTAAAGATAATAACATTATAAACCCGATTAAATTAGTATATTTTTCGATGTTTTTATTTGGCCTTTTTTTGGTAATACCTTCATAAAGAACAAAAACCAATCGACCGCCGTCTAGCGCAGGAAAAGGGAGAATGTTTATGATCGCTAGATTCAATGATAACAGGGCAAGAAATTGAAGGAAAGCATTGCCGCCTAACCTTATTGCCTGTCCGGCCAGATTGGCGATTCCCACAGGACCAGCCACATCGACATGAGGTTTTTGAAAAGTAATTAGTCCTAAAATTAGTTTTCCAAGCTCTGTGGCAATTTTATAGGTAATATTAGAAGCTTCGATTAAACCGTAATAAGGAGCAGTATACCAAGGATATTTTTTTTCGATGGAAGAAGTTATAGCAATTCCGAGAGGTCCTTCTCCAACAGGCGGATTAATTCGGGGAATTATTTTTGTTAAAAATGTTTTACCATTTCTTTTAATTTCAAGGCCAATAGTCTGTCCGGCTAATTTTTTAGTTTGAGTGATCAAATCCTCGGATGAAGCTAGGGCTATTTGAGGTAAGTCTTGAGGGATTAATTTTATGACGATATCTTTTTCTTTAAGACCGGCGATTTGGGCGGGTGAGTTCTTAGTCACTTTTTCAATGATAACTTTATTGGTTGGGACTGAGATACCCTGAGTGACTAAATATGAAAAAATAAGCCAACCCAGTAAAAAATTTCCAAATACTCCTCCTAAAACTATTAATGTTTTTTGCCAAGGTTTTTTATTAACAAAGGTTCGATTTAAGGCAAGATGTGCCTTTTGCCGACTATTTAACTCGTCGTATTCTTCCCCATATAATTTAACAAAACCGCCTATTGGCAAGAGGTTGACAGTATATAAAGTTTCGCCTTTTTTTATTCCAAATAGCTTTGGTGGTAGACCAATTCCAAATTCTTCAACTTTGACGCCCATTTTTTTAGCAATAATAAAATGGCCAAATTCATGAACGAGAACAAGAATAGTCAAAATAAGGAGAAAAATTAAAATTGTCATTTTTTAAACCTCTCTAATTTCATTTTCTTTACTCTCTCTAATATTATTAATTTCTTCCATAAATTTTGTTGTTTGATTGTCAACATCTTTTTCTAAACGATATTTTTCATCCTCACCCATTTCCTTCTTTTCAAAAGATGTTTTAATTATCTTCCTGGCATTGTCACGCTGATTTCTTACCGTCACTTTTTTTTCTTCAACCTTCTCGCCAACGATTTTAATATATTTTTCTCTTTGTTCAGTGTTCAGAGATGGTATTCTAATAATAATTTTTGATCCTTGGACGGCCGGGGTTAATCCTAAAGGCGATTTTAAAACCGCTTTTTCAATATCTTGAATGACAGAAGGATCGAAAGGACTAATAGATAGAGATGATGTCCCCTCAGTAGATATTGTTGCCATTTCTAACAATCTGAGTTTAGTTTGACCGCCGTAAGTTTCAACCAGCAAGTTTTCCACCAAAGAGGGAGAGGCGCGGCCGGTGCGGATTGACTTAAGGTCCTCTTTCAGGGATGCGACTGTTTTAGTGGCTTGTTGATTAAAAGTAGAAACAATATCCATAGAAAAAAATATTAAATATTAAATATCAAATATCAAATAATCAGACGTTCCATCTTATAAATTTTATTATTTTGATATTTTCTCCAAATTTCAATACGGCCTCTTTGATTAAATCGCTAATTTTTTTAGCGGGGTCTCTAATATACTCTTGATTAAGAAATTCTTCATTGGTTTCGGCTCTAACCGAAGCAACTTGCATGGCCAATTCTTGACCTAGACTTTGAAATTCTTTATTTCCAGAAACAAAATCTGTTTCACAGGCAAGTTCAATCAGAGAAGCAATTTTTTTGTTGTGATGAACGTATGAAAAAATTATACCGACTCCCGTATCACGACCGGATTTATTTTTAGCTTTAGCAATCCCCCATTTTTTGAGCAACTTTTTTGCGTTATCAAAATTGTTCTTACCTTCTTCAAGGGCTTTTTTACAGAGAGAAAAAGAAATGCCGGTTTCCGAGCGAAGTTGTTTAAGTTTGCTGATGTCGTACATATTTGTTGTTAGTTATTTGGTTAACGGGTTAAAGAGTTAACGAGTTTGTTTACAAATTTTTTTTGAACCCGTTAACACGTTAACTCGTTAACAAGTCAAAATAGTAACAGTTTTATTTCTTGGCCGCTTCTTTAACTTTTGCTTCTCCTGCCTTGAGATAGCTTGATGCATAGGCTCCAATAATTTCTTTCAAAAAATATTCGATTGAAGTAACTGAGTCGTCGTTGCCGGGAATTGGATAGTCAACTGGATCGGGATTGACATTGGTATCGGTGACGGCGACGACCGGGATTTTCATTTCTCCTGATTCTTTGACAGAGTTTTTTTCTTTCTTAATATCGATAACAAAAAGTGCATCTGGTAATTTTTTAAGATTAGCAATTCCTCCGTAAAATTTTTCTAGTTTATTTAATTCCTTATCTAATTTAACTTGTTCATGTTTGACAAATTTATTCCATTCCCCTTTTTCTTTTTCCTCTTTCATTGAATTAAGTTTCTTGACGTTTTTGATAATCATCTCAAAATTAGTTAGAAGTCCGGCCGGCCACTTGGTGTTGATAAAAGGAAGACTATTTTTTTGGCATAGTTCTTGAGTTAAATTTGAAGCAATTTTTTTAGTAGAGATAACGAGAAGAACTTTCTCATTTTTACCTAATTCGGAAACAAACTGTTTTGCTTTTTCAAGATAGTCAACCGTTTTTGTCAGATCAATGATTGAAACACCGTTTTCAAAAGAATAAATATATTTATTGGTTTTCGGATGAACCCGGTTAGCCTTATGGCCGAGGTGGGCTCCTGCGGCAAAAAGCTCTTCGACCTTTTTATCAATTTTTGTCATATAATAACTATTATAACAGTTATAAAGATTATAATTTGAGGGATTTTAAGAAGGTTTTGAAATCACCATTGATTTCTTTGTGTTGAAGGGCAAACTCAATGACGGTTTTTAAATATTCAAATTTATTACCAGTGTCATAATACTTACCGTTTTCTATGACAACAGTATAAACAGGAACCCCCTCGCCTTTAAGTAAATTAATGGCATCCGTAAGCCAAATTTCTTTTCCTTTGCCTGGTTTAATTTTTCTTAATGCGGAAAAAATTTCTGGTGGTAAGATATATCCGCCATGAGTGGCAATATTGGAAGGGGCTTCATCTATTTCCGGTTTTTCGACAATTTTATTTATTTTGTAAACATTATTTTCTACGTGAGTTAAATCGGCAATTCCATATCTTTTTAGATCTTCTTTATTTTCTATTTTAACACCGGAAATAACAATACCACCAAATTTTGCGTAAACTTTAATCATTTGAGCCAATCGGGGTGGCTTGGCGTAGATGAATTCATCTCCCCAAAGAACGGCAAAAGGTTCATCTTCAATCACCGGTTCGGCAGTCAGGACAGGTGTGCCATTACCATAAGGACCTTTTTGACGGATATAAATAAAATTAGCCATATTGGAAATTCTTTGAATCTCTTCAAGCAAATGATTCTTTTTTCCTTGAAGTAAATTTTTGACTAAATCCTCGGAAGGAGTATCAAAATGATCTTCGATCGCTCGTTTATTAGATCCGGTAATAATAATAATATTCTCAACTTTTGAATCAATTGCTTCTTCAACCACATACTGAATTACCGGTTTATCAACAATCGGGAGCATTTCT
>Ga0209211_10004255_pt1 | contig 22485 bp, 22 predicted proteins | sample RifGroA2_FD_183992 | JGI IMG/M metagenome (GOLD analysis project Ga0209211, IMG submission 183992) | Groundwater microbial communities from Rifle, Colorado, USA - Groundwater A2 (SPAdes) (version 2) | ecosystem: Environmental > Aquatic > Deep subsurface > Groundwater | place: Rifle, Colorado...
CCCCGCCGATTCTATATGCGCTTGCGGAAAGGAAAATTGCGAAAGATTTTTAGCGCCAAAGGTAACCAATTCAGGCATGCGTTCGACGCCCGTAACAGAACCGGCGGGACCAACGATATGAGCAAGAAGGGCCGTCGTCCAGCCTGAACCACTCCCAACATCAAGCACGCGGTCGCCCGGTTCGGCCGAAAGCCATTCGAAGCAATGCGCGACAACGGTCGGCTGGGAAATGGTTTGGCCGGCGCCTATCGAAAGCGGCATATCGAGATACGCCGCGTCTGCCGATTCTCCGGGTACGAATTTCGCACGATCGATGGCGCGAAACGCTTCTTCGACCGACATGCTTCGTATCGCGCCAGTCTCTTTGAGGTAGGCGATGAGAGTTTCGTTCGTGCCGTTCATAGGCAGGTGTTACGCTTTCTTTTCTTGATGCAATTTCTGCAGGATTCTGCCGGCGTTCTCGCGGTAGGTGCAATACTCGCAGGGGCCGCCGCCGAAGGCGGTCCCTACTGCTGGAATATCGTCGCTCATGAGCATTTCCTTCAAGTCATACACGGCGGGCTCGACCCATGCGTCACTGCCGGTGTACGGAATGAGCTCAATGTCGAATTCGAGTTTCGCGTCAAACGCCTCCGCGTCAGCTTTTCCGTTTACGTAGACAAAGTAGCCGGTCGGCGAGACGGTGAAGTCGTTTTTGCGGAAGAGCCACTGGTAGATCTCCATCTGACGCTTGTAAGAGTCGTACAGGTCATCTTCCGTGCTCGGTCCGATTTTTTTGCTCGTCGCTTTGTAGTCAACGATGATGAGCTCCCCGAGCGGATTCACCCACACATCGTCGACACCGCCGCGGATAAGCAGCTTCGTCGGTTCGTGGAGGTACGTAATGCCGCGCCGGAGCGCGTCGCGCCACTCTTCCATCCGGTCATCCATGAGCGGCACCGCGTCGAGACCATAGCGTTCTACTAAAGGGTGCTTGCTCCCCCGCGTGCGGTGGACATCGAATTCGCGTTTCAAGAGTTCGTCCACCGCGTTATTGAGCGTGAACGCGGGCATCGAGGGGCGCTTCACGCCGAGCCGCATATCGAGATACGCGCAGCGCGGACATTCAGTGAAGAGGTCAATCTTACTGCGGCTCACCTTAAATGGTTCCACTGACGCCGGATCAAACGGCCCATAATTACTTTTCGTTCGAGCCATATCAAGGAGTGGTCGTGAAGTATGCGACGACGCGGGAGCCCGTTTCGAAATCGACATACACGCTGTTAACCGACGGGTCGAAAGCGCCGCCGTTATCGTCGCGGTACAGCTGAACTGCGTACGACTGGTTCGGAGCGGTCGAACGTAAAAGCGGAATGAGGAAGCCGTTCTTCGGACCAGTCGCGCGCGCTGCACCGAGGATGTTCCCCATGTCGCGCCCGTTCATCTCGCGTACCGCGACCCAGACGCCCGACAGCGGCACCGTCACGGACTCGACTATAACCGTAGTCCCCGAGGACTGATCGGCAACCGAAATCGTTCCACTCTCCGGTATCGAAGGCGTCGAGTTGGCGGCAAAAGACGGCGAGGACGGTGCGGACATAAATAGTGAATTGCCATCAAGAAACCACGCTCCCGTCACCAGGGTGCCGAGCATGATGCCGATAACGAAGGAGCTGAGCGAGAAATGCCAGGTCATACCATAACAGTAGCACGAGAGGCAGGCGAGAGTGAAAGGAGGCCGTCGGCTTCCGCGAGAAGCTCACCAACCCGCTCGCTTGAGAGATGCAACACATCGAGCAGGCGTCGATCCTGTACAACTTCATCAACGGCGACGACCCGATGCTCAATAAGGAGCCGCTTCTCAGCGCTCGATAAGCTCGTGAGCGCGGTGACCGGGTACACACGCGCATGGCTCATGCGCATGAAGAGGTTATTGTCGGAGGGATAACCCCATCCTAAGAGCTCGACGCCCGCACATTCGGCATATGCGATTGCCTCGGACGTGAACTTCGTGTTCGTCACCAAGAGTCCGCGGTCAATAGGGCACGCGCGCGCGGTGCTGTCGCAGGCGAAGATGTCGTCAAAGCGGCTCTTCACATACAGCGCGACCTTCAGGTCAGTTTTATAACTCGGGTCGTTATGATACTTAAGCTCGGCGGCCAGAAACATATTTTGTTCCGGATGGGAAGCATAAAAATCGATCTCGTGCGGCACACACTTCCCCTGTATTATCTTGCGCGTCTCGACTTGCCACCCTTCTTTGCGATAGAGATGTGACATAAAATCCTCAAACGGATGGCCGGTGGGGCCAAGCTCGAGAAGCGCGCGGCGAAGCGCGTAGCGCGCGGCGATCGGGCGCGCTTCTTTACGTAAGAGAGAAAAAGCGCGCGTATAAATTTCTTTTGAAGAAGCCCCCGGCACTACCGTGTCCGTAATAGCGCTTGCAATACGCTCGGCGGTGTGCACTCCCGCTCCTGAGCGTTCAAGCGATATGACCAGGCGTGCTGGATCGAAGACCTCACTCGATCCGTCGGCCTTGATAATGACTGGTAGCGTAATCATGAGGAAGTCGTGGTCGCGGAAGACCCGTTTATTGTCACAGTGATGGGCAGTTCGGCTGGTGCCGTGATTACCGTTTCGAATGATACACGCGTCGGAAGCCGAAGGCACACGCTCGTATCCGTTGGTATAGCGAGCGCCACCTGTATGCGCTCAGGCTCCGCAGCTCCTCTCTCGAGTGTCGCCGTGGCGCTCACGGTCGTGCATGCCGTGGACACTTCGACCGAACCGGTGATCGTATGCACCCCTTTCTTGAAAGAATCACGCAAGGTGACCGGCGGCGCGGAGGGCGGTGATGCAGAAGAAAATGGCGGGCGCGGGAGATCCACTCGAGTATGCGGCACCGAGACAATGAAACCGACAACGATGACGAGTGCGATGATGGCTGCGGCAAGCCAAGGACGCATATAATTCATTCCGTCATGATACCACCTCCAATTAATTTATTGTCGTGGTAGAAAACGATTGACTGTCCGGGGGCAGGGGTTTCAAGAAGCGGCTCTGCGCATCGGAAAGTCTGGCCTTCAAGATGCCCTCGTATGCGCGGCCCTCGATACCGATACTGCGCCTCGGCCGCTTGTGCCGGTTCGCCAAGCCAGTTCGCATCAATAAAACGGATCTCCCGCGCGCCTCCGGCGCGCGTCTTAGAGATTTTAATTTCTTTCTTTTCGACATTCTTCCCGACTACATACCACGGGCCTCCTGGGAGCGAGACTCTCTGCCCCACTGTATGCAAGAGCGCTGGGTTATCGCTTCCTAACTCTTTTTCCAAAAATTCTTCTATCGAAACACTGCCAAGGAAGCAGATGCCCTGGCTGTCTTTCTTCTCCGCCACAGGCAGATTGAATCGCCTTGCGAACGCGCGTACATTTTCTTTTTTCATGTCTCCTACCGGAAACAATGTTGCGTCCACGATATTTCTCGGCACCGCCCACAGGAAATAGCTCTGGTCTTTCTCGCCCGAACGATAATGCCCGGTTGCGATCGCATCCGCACCCTGTTCTTTGGCAAAACGATAAAACGCGCCGAACTTCACGTCCCGATTGCACATCACGTCTGGATTTGGCGTTCGTCCTGCGCGATATTCGGCGAGCAGGTAGTCAATGACGCCTTTTTTATATTCGACGCTCGCATCGAACGTGAGAAATTGGATGTGGAGGCGGGCCGCCACCCGCATCGCGTCGCGTCGCTCCGCCGCCCAGGTACAGTGCATCCACGGCGGATACCAGCCCTTAATAAACACGCCCGTCACCTGCGCTCCCTGCTCTTTCAGCAGAGCCACCGCCACAGCCGAGTCCACCCCGCCTGAGAGCCCCACAAAGATCCGTTTGCCGGCGAGTTTATTCGGCATACGCTTCAATTAACCCAATCTTAGTTTGAATGTTTAATCGCTTCGTGATTTCAGGAAAGGAAACGCCACACAAAAGCTCTTCTCGTAAATAATCTATTTTAGCCAATCCTGGGTATGGAAGCAGATCATAACGAGTACCGTTCACTTGGAAACCGTTCAATAAGACAGGTATTTCGTCTATGACATACTTCGCAAGTCGTTCATACTGGGATTCACCCAGGCAAAGCATTTGCATGTGCGGCACGTCCTTAACAGAGTCTATGACCGCTTTTTTGAATTCTGGATTTGATGCGAATTCATCACACAAAATATCGAAGATACGTTTATACTCCTCGTCCTCGGTCTGTTCCCAGCACACCACCTCAACTTTTGACAAAGGGACATCCACTTCATTGAGAATTTTCCGAACAATCCTTTCAACTTCATCTCCCTTGCGCTTCGCGACTGCCACTGCTCGTTTCGGCGTGTAATCATTTTTTACTTCGTAATTTACCGCTTGGATCTTGTCTGGAATAAGAATGGCTACTTTTTCTTTAGTACGCTCAAGCGCCCAAAGCAGGAACGTCCGGATATGCTCCGGCGTCCAATACCGATTCCCCAAGCTAAGATCGAGCCAGATGTTGAATTGCTTCCCGTTCACCCCGGCTTCATCGGCGTTGAGATATTTCTCTATCCTCATTACACAATATCTAACCACACGTGGCGACGTATGACTACAAACCTCATAGTAAGAGCTTTAGGCTCTCACTAAGCATGCTATGATTACCTTATGCGAAAAGAACCTTTGGTGACAGGAGAGTCTTATCATATTTATAATAGAGGCGTAGATAAACGGGACATATTTGTTGACGCAAAAGATCTTGAGCGTTTTAAGGAGAGTATAAGACAGTTTAACCAAGTCGATGGAATCGGGAGCTTAGAGATGCACCACAAGCAAGTGAGAGCTTTAGGCTCTCACCAAATGAGTTCAAAGCCGCTTGTGGCTATCATTGCGTTTTGTATAAATCCAAACCATTTCCATCTCATCATAAAACAGTTGGTAGACGGAGGGATAGCCAAGTTCCTGCAAAAATTTCAAGCTGGCTACACGTATTATTTTAATCAAAAGTACGAACGTACTGGGTCCTTATTCCAAGGGACATTCAAATCCAAGTTAATTGATGATGACGATTACTCTAGAAAAATATTTGGTTATACAAATATGAATTATCTAGTGCACGACATACCAGAAAATAAGCTCCACTTTATTTTTGCAAGCGATAAGGAATACGAGAGAGGATCTTTCGATTTTGTTTCTAAAGTTGAAGGACAGGAGATGATAAAGATATTTGGCGGAAAAGAAAGTTTGAAAACACACTGCCGGGAGATTATATCCATTATTCGAGACGAACGAAACAAAATCTCTCTAGAAGAACTTGGTGAACTACCTTAGTGAGAGTCTAAAGCTCTCACTTGGAGCTATGGTAAATACGTGCGTTGGTTGGTTTGGTGGCCGGCGTAGGTGGTGGCGTAGTGCATGAGGTTGTCAGAGCCCGTGAGGTAGTAGAGATAATCTGTTTTTGTCGGATGGAGTGTCGCGTCGATGGAGTCGAAGCCAGGATTTGATATCGGTCCCGGCGGAAGGCCGGTGTGCGTGTAGGTGTTGTAGGGCGAATCGACCTTCAGATCCTCAAAAGAGGGAGAATAGGTGTCGCGATTGAAGATATAACCAAAGACAGCGTCGACTTGAAGCGGCATGCCGAGCGCAAGGCGATTCCACAAGATGCCGGCAACGATGCGCTTGTTCGCGATCGTCCGCGCCTCCTTCTCGATGAGCGAGGCGACAATAACGATATCAGAAAGTGTGTGCCCGGATGCGACTATATCGCGCGACGACGATGCGATCTTTGTATTGAAATTCGCGCGCATCGCCGCAACTACTGAAGCAGCATCGGCAGATGACGGGAAAAGGTAGGTATCGGGGAAAAGATACCCCTCATACAAACCAGCCTTATCTAAGAAATCTCCTGTAGAAATTCCAGGAAAATCCTCTGTAAGCTGCGCCGCCATCTCGCGCACGGTCGTCCCTTCAGTGAAGGTGATGCGTACGGGCGGGAAGCCGTAGGCGCCCGTCACGAGCCGATTCGCGATCGTGAACACGTTCTCTCGCCTCTCGAAGCGATAGGTACCCGCCTGTACGTTCCCGCTATCGCCCGACACACGCAATAAAAACAGCAGAACAGAAGGGTGCGCGATAACGCGCACCTCGGCGAGCGCGCGTGCCACAAGCGGCGCGGAGGTACCGCGTGCGATATTCACGGTGTTTTCTTGGGGAAAATCCGCAGGTGCCGCAAACAAGCCGCGATAGACGCCGACGAGAAGCAAGGAGAGCGCAAACGCGACGATCCACGGAGTATTCCGCTTGAAAACATCCATACGGTTTAGACCGGCAAATCGGTGGGAGCCTCGCGTGTCGTCGAATGGATACGAGTCAGGCCGGGCGCCTGGGAGGACTGTGAGGGGATGTGGAAAACGGTCGCAAGCTCTTCAGTACTCATGACCATCGCATCGTGTCCATGCTTGCCGCCCTCGAAGAATGGATCATAGAAAAACTGGCGGCGGCGATAGGCCTCGACGATCTCGCGGCGGTACTGATTTTTTTTCTTTTCGGCGCCGATCTCCCATGGATAGTCGTCGAATCGTTTTAGCCATGCAGTCGAATTGATGCCGTTCCATCCCTCGGTCGTGAACGGCTTAAAGAGAGCGATAAGATGGCTGATGGTATTGACATCGAAATGCTCCGGCTTCGAGATATAGATGCCACGCGCGCCCACGTCGAAACCGAGCTTCGAGGTATTGCGGTCAATCGCCGCCATCTTTTCTGACTCGCCTTTTGTCGGATTAGGGAAGCCCGGGCGCTCCTCTCCCGTTACGGGATCAATATAAGGATTGCGGGCGCTTTTGCGAATCTCTTCTATAAGATCTTTTCCTTCGTCTCTCCACGTATAGGGCTTCCCTTCCGCATTACGTTTACTGCTGCTATTACCGGCAGGCGTGGTGCCGTATTTCTCGCCTTTGTGGGCGCGAATGATGAACTGGAGCCAGAGATATTCGCCTTTCCCGACCGAACCCATGAACTCGATAAGGTTCGCGAGCGGGTCGACCTGCTCCGGCTCCTTCTGTACCTTGTCAAGTCCATACTCAATATACGTCTTGATCGGAAGCGGATCCGGAGCGGTATGTATGAAATCACAGCCCCACACTTTCCACTCTTCAGGTTTTGCAGAGATGCGCCGCGTATAATCAAGCGCTTCAACTATTTGTATCCCCGGATACTGCGCGTATATCTGAGATTCGATAACTCGCCGGAGACCGGCGCGCGCCCATATGAAGAAGTGCACCTGACCTTCGAACGATGCCATCTCGAGAGAAAAGAACGGCCGCGTGCCGCCACGGAAGCGCGCATACCAAGTAGATTCTCCACCGGTAAAGTGGATGCCAGAGAGGAATGCCTCCATCGCGATCGGCGTCTTCACGAGATTGCGCGGCGGCTTTATCTCCAAGAGGATATACTTCTGCTCCGCGATGAACTCCGAGCGCTGGAGGACGATCCACATCTTCCACGCTCCATTGCCGAGTAGAAACGGCAGCCATACGGGTGCGAGAAAAAGCGATAAGGAGAAAGCCAGAGAAACTACCCCCGACATGAATACAAGCGCATTGATGAGTAACACGAGACCGAGTAGGAAAAGCGGCCACGGCTCGAACCGGATGCCTAGATTATTCGTGATCTTTTTCTGGACGTTCTCAAGCGCGTGAATGAACGGTATCATGGTGTGTATTAGAGTATAACAAAGACAAAGCGCGTCCCGCCGCAGGCGAGACGCGCACTGTTCATACAAGCTTAGACTGCCGCGTAGCGGCCGTCTTTGAGGCGTTTGAAATAGCGCGCGTCATTCAAGTTTACGAGAATGGTATTATCCTTGACGAAACGCGCGCGCTTCACTTGTTTGATGATGTCGTCTTTCTTCAAGGGACCCTCTTTCTCGAGCTCCTCGCGGATAACGTCGCGAACGACGCCCGGCTTATAGCCCCATTCGGTGAGCGCGTAAAGCCCGCGCCCTACGAGCACGAAACGCGGGTCTTTGATGAGCTCATTGTGCGTCGTCGCAATATGCGCTTTCTTCGAGAAGAGCGTGCCGATCGTCTTCGCGACAGCGGAGAAATGCATCGGGGCGCCGTGGCGCTTCACGGCCAGATACGCGTAATCGCGGATACCCTTGATACGGATCGCGGGCGCAGAGGTACGGCCCCACTCAGCGAGCGGGTTGCTACCGATATGCTTAGAGAGCGAGAGCCAGCGCTTCATGACCTCTTCATTTTTGTACGCGTCGTTCACGTCTTTGAGCTCGTCGAGGAAGCGGTCGAGGAGATCTCCTTCAGAAACCACCTCGTCGTCAGAGAGCGACGCATAGAGGCGGGAAAGCGCATCGTGAATATGCTTCGCCGTCGCCTTATCCACGTGCCAACGTGCGAGGAAATCGTTCGTCTCGCGTTCGCGGAAAAACGTCGAATCGAGCATGAGGAAAAAACGGAATCGATTGCGAGTCTTTTCATCCTTCCCGAGTGCGGCCAAGAGCGTCTCTTCAGGCACGATAGCGCCGAGCGTATGGATGTACTCGGCAATCTCTTCAAATATAGCTGACGACTCTTTAAAGACTTTGTTCGTACGTATCGCGTCAAGTCCGGCGGCCTCGATCTGCCGAACGCGCTCGCGAGTGATACCCGAACGGTCGCCGATGGCCTCAAGCGTCTCGCGGGCAGGATTCGCGCCCAAGCCGAAACGGCGAATAAGGACCTCGCGCGCCCGCGCGGGCGCCGCCGCGAGGAGCCGCTTCACGATTGTCGCGCTCTCAAAGGAAAAAGAAGTCGGTGATACCGCTTTTGCTACCCCGCGTTTCTTTGTTTTAATCATCGTTTTCATGTGGTCTAATGTATAACAAATGGCTTATAAAGAGTCAATAGGTAAAATTATACCACAAAATTTATGATTTTGCCCGATACGTATACCACCCGTCTCGGCTCCTTTCCGCCAAACGCCGTAAACACAGCGGGGAGTGCACGCGCCGCACGTGTCGCGTCTGCTTCAGAAGCGTCTGGAGGGAGGGAGACAAATCCTCGACGTTTGCCGTTTACTTGTACGGTGACATTCGCCACACCTGAAACAAGTAGGTTTGAGTCAAATACAGGCCACACCTGTTGATGTACACTTCCCTCTCCGCCGAGCTCTCCCCAGAGATGTTCGGCGAGGTGCGGCGCGAAGGGCGCGAGCATAATGACCAATTGAGCGAGTGCCTCTTTCGGAACGGACGGTACCGCCTCAAGCTCATTCACTAATATCATAAGCGCCGCAATAGCAGTATTAAACTTAAATCGATCATTGTCCTCCGCGACCTTTTTACATGCACGGGCAACTGCCTGTGCCACTTCCTTTTCCATCTCAACTGCCGCCTGCCTCTCAACAAGACGCGTCACCCTCTCTAGGAATTTCCGCATTGCGGCCACGCCGTCGAGATTCCACGGGTAGCTGCCCGGCTCGTTATAAGGGCCGATGAAGGCGAGATAGAGACGCACCGCATCAGCGCCGTACTTCTGCACGAACTCGTCCGGATTCACGACATTCCCTTTCGACTTGCTCATCTTAGCCCCGTCGGAGCCCATGATGAGCCCGCGATTGAAGCGCTCATAAAATGGCTCCTCCACCGGCACGAGCGCGAGGTCGTAAAGCGCCTTCATAAAGAAGCGCGCATAGAGCACATGCATCGTGGTGTGCTCGCTCCCGCCTGAGTAACGATTTATCGGTAGCCATTTTTTCATGAGCCCGGCATCAGAAAAATTGTGAACATCTTTTGGGGCGAGGTAGCGAAGGAAGTACCACGAGGAATCAACAAAAGTGTCGAGCGTGTCATACTCCGGCGTCCAACCTTCGCCGAAAATGCGCGTGACGCGCTCCTGCAGCTCTTTAGAAGATGCGAGTGGCGCCTTGCCAGTCGGTGTGAAGTCCACATCGGTCGGCAAGAGCCACGGCAAGTGCTCCGCCGGAATCGCATGCGGCTTCCCCTCGGAATCGTAGACGATCGGTATCGGGCATCCCCAGTACCGCTGGCGGCTCACGAGCCAATCGCGGAGCCGATACTGCGTTGCTCTCTCTCCTCCTACTGCTTTTACGATGTCCCACTTTGCTTCTTCGCTTTCTCTTCGCGTAAATAGGCCCGAGTCGATAAGAGTTCCGAGTCCGGTATACGGGCCCGTATCGCCGAGGAGCCAGCGCAAAGCGTGCTGGTGCGTGTCAGGCGTAAGAAACTTCCGGAGTTCGTCTGTGGTCAACCAGAGCGGCTCGTGCTTGGATTGTTCCGTTTCAGCAACCGTCTTCTTTGCGTCACTCTGGAGTTCAAGGTACACGACATGCGCGTGCGCATTGCAATTTGTTTTCTTCGGCACGTGGTAGAACTTACCGTGCACGACGCCTAAGTCTTTTACGAACTTCGCGTCCGTATAACCTACTTCCTCTTGGAGTTCAGCTCTGGCTGCGGTTTCGGGCGTTTGTCCTTCCTCTATGCCTCCAGTGATGAACGTGCCCCACGCAACCTCCTTCCACTTGAGAGCGATATACTTTTCTTCACTCCAGTGCTTGACAATGGCTATAATCGCCTCGCGGTGGTCAAATGGTTCACCTTCACGGATTTTCCCCGGCTCTGTCGTTTGCTCGTACGTCGGCTCAATAACTTGTTTGATAGGCAGTCCAAACTTTTTCGCAAATTCGTAATCCCGCTCGTCGTGGGCGGGGACGGCCATCACCGCGCCGGTGCCGTAGGAGGCGAGGACGTAATCCGCGACGAAGATAGGGATCTCTTCTTTCGTCGCGGGATTGATGGCCGTTATGTCTTCAAGCTTTACTCCCGTCTTTTCTTTATTCTCGCTCCGCTCCCGTTCCGTTTTCTTAGCGGTCTCGTTTAGATATTTCTCAATTTCGTGCTTGTTTCGGATTTCGTGCTTCGAATTTAGAATTTCCTGTACGAACGGGTGCTCCGGTGCGAGTACGACATACGTGGCACCGAATACCGTGTCAGGTCTAGTAGTGAACACCTCAATTGGAAATTGGAAATTGGAAATTGGAAATTTGAGTTTCGCACCCTCTGACCGCCCTATCCACGCTCTCTGCGCTTCTTTAATCTCCTCTCGCCACGGCAGGTTCTCGAGCCCGGTGAGAAGCCGGTCGGCATAGTCGGTGATCTTCAAGAACCACTGCGTGAGGCGTTTCTCTTCGACCGGTGTTCCGCAACGATCGCAGCAGCCATCAATTACTTGCTCATTTGCAAGCACCGTCTGGTCCTTGGAGCACCACTTCACGGCCGCCTCTTTTCGCACAGCGAGACCATGTTCGAAAAGCTTCGTGAAGAGCCACTGCGTCCACTGGTAGTAATTCGACTCGCAGGTGACAACTTCTTTGCTCCAATCGAACGACGCGCCCATCGTTGCAAGCTGTTCACGCATGCGCGCCATATTTGCGTACGTCCATGCTCTCGGATCTTCGCCGTGCTTCATGGCCGCGTTCTCGGCAGGCAAACCGAATGCATCGAATCCGATCGGGAAAAACACGTTCTTGCCGCGCGTACGCAACATGCGTGCATAGATGTCAGTGACGGCGAAGGCGTACCAGTGGCCGATATGGAGATCGCCCGAGGGGTACGGGAACTCAACGAGAAGATAGTAAGACTCCTTTTCGGCGTCTGAAAGGTCGGCGCGATACAAGTCAAGAGAGGTCCACTTTTCCTGGGCCTTCTTCTCGATGCTTGTATGATCGTACGACGCCATTTCTTATACCTTACACCTTGAACCTTATGGTTTAAGCGGAGGGTAAAATGCCGGGTCAATGGTGCGGTCAAAGCACACTTCGCCTGCGCCATGCTGCCAATTATCTTGCGGTATCCCCTTGCCGCCGAGGATGGCCTTTTCTTGTACCGGCGGAGGCGATGCAGGCATCACTGCACGAGCTTCGGGAGATGGCATCTGATTCGTACGGCTCTCTGCATTAAACGTTGCGCAAAGTTGGAACGAAAGCGCTCCCGTCGCTTTGTAGATGTATGGTTCGCCTGTCTGTGTATCCGTCGGCACAGGGCCGTATGCGAGCGAGTTGTTAAGGTCGGTGATCACGCCCGGCAACTTCTGCTTCGCCTGCCAGTAATAGACGACCTGCGACTGGATGTTCTGCAAGTCGTTCACCTTCTGCGCATCGAAGCGCGCGAGACGCGCCTGCTGCGGCGTACCGACGATGAAGAACCCCGATACGATAGTCGCCACGGCGAGTACCGCCACGGCGACGACCACCATCTGCTTGCGCGATGGGTTAAGGGTCCAATATCCGCGCAAGTCGGCGATGAAGTGCAGGAACACCGCTCCCGCGACGAGGAAGATGACGAGCACTTTAAGCAAGAATGCGGTGGTTAGTGCTTCTCCATTCAAGAACGTAGTAAGAAGCGTGATAAGGTCTGCCGCTATCGCCACGCCCGCGACAAAGAGCGTCAGGATGAGCGCCCAGCGCCGCACCCAGATGTCCTTACGCGACGGGTCGCGTTCCATATCCCTTCGGATGAAGCGCATCAAGAACAGGTAGAGCGGCAGGAGCACGATGACAGACGCCATCTCGTAGCTGATGCCGCTCTGATATGGGTCGCTCGGATAATAGGAGAGCGCGTTCGGGAATGTGTAATTGATGTAATCGAACACGAGGAAGATATACACAATGACGCTCCAGTAGAACGTAACCATCGCCCCCGCCCATAAGAAGAAATCCTTCGGTGTTATTTTGGGTTTGTCCATAGGCGCGCATTATACCACCTCCCGATTAACTCAACCCGTTGAGGTATTTGGGCGGCGTCGGAGGGTATCCACAGTTGAGACCGACCGGTACCAACTTTGGATACCTGAAGTAAAGAGGTCTGACCTCTTTACTAGCCGTGGAGGAATTCGATGACGTCGCCGTCTTTGACGATATAGCCCTTCCCTTCGGTGCGAACGAGGCCATTGTCGCGGGCAGCAACGTAAGAACCAGCTGCAAGGAGTTTTTGCCATTCGATGACCTCGGCGCGAATGAACTTGTCGGCGAAGTCGTTATGGATCGCGGCGCCCGCTCTCGGCGCCGCGCTGCCCGCGGTAATCGTCCACGCGCGTGTCTCGTCGGTGCCGGTAGTAAAGAATGAGATGAGGCCCAGCGTCTCGTATGCGCCGCGAATAAGGCCGGCGAGCCCATCTTCGCTCACGCCGAGTTCCTGCCGGAATCCTGCACGATCCTCGTCGGCAACGTCATTGAGCTCTCGCTCCGTCGCAGCGTCTACATATACAAAACGCGAGCCAAGCTCCTTGATGATCTCATAGGCGCGCTCCGCGCGCTCACCGGTAAAAAGATTTCCCTTGACATTGAGCGCATACAAAATCGGCTTCATAGTGAGCAAGTTCAGATGTGCGACACGCCTCTTCTCGTCGTCACTCAACCCAGCATGCAGCGCGAGCTTCCCCGCGGCAAAACCCTGCATAAACTTCGCCAGCGCCGCATCTTCGGCGATAAACTCTTTACGCCCCGCTTTGATGTCGCCCGCGATCTTGTCGCGCCGCTTGCGCACCTGCTCGGCATCGGCAAGGACGAGTTCGAGATTGACGATCTCGATGTCTTTATACGGCTCGATGGTTTTTTCAACATGCAGCACCTTCGAGTCGTCAAAGAAGCGGACAACCTGTAAGAGAGCGTCGGTCTCGCGGATATTCGCGAGGAATTGGTTCCCGAGACCTTCGCCTTCGGCTGCACCCTTCACCAACCCTGCAATATCCACGAATTCTATCGCCGCCGGGATGACTTTTTTGCTCTTCGAGAATTCCGCGAGTGCCCCGAGCCGTGCGTCAGGAACGCCGACCACACCAACCGAGGGATCGATCGTGCAAAAGGGATAATTCTCCGCCGGCACGGACGCCTTGGTGAGCGCATTAAAAAGCGTGGATTTCCCCACGTTCGGGAGACCGACGATGCCTATCTTAAGCATCTTTCAAACTTACAGGATTCCTTGCGACTACGCCACCTCCTTTTTAGGCCAATCGGCGTTTTATCATTTCTTCCACAAACAACTTCGGCCAGCCATACGCAAGGCGATTGAGCGTCATTACCTTATCTATTGAAGTTATCTCCTGAACGGGTTGCGGCGGAAGGCTCATGCCTGAAAATGCCTCACTCGTTTTCCCATCGATCATAAGTTTGATATAGAAGTTAAAGCGCGACAAGTTGATAAAATCAAGTTCAGTTATCTTTGGCGCGAACTCTTTAGACAAGACACCTGCGTCTTCCGCACTGACGGCGAAAGAGACAACCGTGCCCACGTTGCCTAACACCCCATCCCGTATCGCCTCCGGCAGCTGTGCTAAGTATTGATTGGTAAGATGCATGCCCAATCCGTACTTGCGCGACTCGCTGAGCAAGCCGACAAATGAATCCGTCGTAAAATTCTGGAACTCGTCGATGTAGAGATAGAACGGAGTCCGGCGGCCAATCTCTTCATGGGCCCGCCGCAACACGGCCGCCTGTAGCCTTGAAATCAGGATCAATCCGAGCATATGCGCATTTATCTCTCCGATCTTTCCTTTTGAAAGATTCACCAGCACGATGCTTCGGTTGTCCATCAGAGCGTCGAATTCAAAACTGCTCACGTGTTGTCCGATAATATTGCGCATCAGCGCATTGTTAATGAACGGTCCGAATTTAGACATGAAGTAGTTAAGCATCTCACTTTTGTGAAAGTCAGACGTCTTTGCCATTTGCTTTTCCCAGAAATCAATCACAAGCGGATCAGTCAGGCTCGCTCTCTTTTTCTTCTCGTAGTCGCGATCGACGAACAATTTCGGTATCTCGAGTAGCGTACCGCCTTCAGGACCTGCCATGACCGTAAGCGCCGCATTCCGAAGCCAATGCTCGAATTGAGGACCTATAACACCGGTCTTTTTAGGGTCGAATAATTTGTAAAATATCTGGATGCATTCGTTTACTAAGAAATCTTTTTCAAATTCGCTATGCGCTTCCAGTAAATTGAGTCCGAACGGAAACTCCGTATCGCTCGGATCGAAAAGCACGACATCCTGCAACCGGTTCTCCGGAATATGCGTCAGAAGCCAGTCGATGGATTCTCCGTGCGGATCAACGAAACATATTCCTTGGCCGTTCTTAATGTCCTGCAGACACATATTTTGAAAAACCGTGGATTTTCCCACGCCTGTTTTGCCGATCATGTACATATGGCGCAGGCGATCACTCGGCGCGTATCCGATCAGCGTTGTCTTGCCATGATGTTCATTCACGCCGATATACACATTAGGTGTCATGGCAGTAGAAAATATCTTGTATCAAGAGGCTCGTGAATAAAATATTGAGTATCAAGGATCTTATGAGCGCTCTTCTTTATCTCAAGCGCTTGTCGATCGGCCTCGACGAGGTTGCGCAGAAAAGCACTTTCATAGTCTATTTTCCTTCTGATGGCCCCATAGAGGCGCGCGTCAATGTCCGCTTCAATAGTGGAAAGCATTTTCTTTCTGCGGACGGAAACTGCTTCTACCTGCGCACGGGTGAGGTGAGGAGCGACTGCCGCATCCCGCTCCTGCGTGACTCCCTCTATCTCCGGCGAATGGAATCCCTCGTTTTTATTTCTATACGTCATAAAGAGGGTATGTTATGCCGGCGTGTTAAGAAGCGACTGCACCAACAATGCCTCGCAGGTCTCCTCTATGAATCTTTTGACCGGTCGCGCTCCGAAACGCGGGTCCGCCAGGTGCGTTATGCGATTTTTTATTACTATCGGTTCGATTTCGAATCGTACGTGATGCTTTGAGAGCCGTTTCTCTATTTTCGTAATCTCAAGCTGCGCGATTTGCCCAAGAGCCTGAATCGTTAACGGCTTAAAGAGAACGATGCTATCAAAACGGTTAATGAACTCGAGCCGGAATACGTTCGTGAGGACGGGCATCACTTTTTCTGTAATGAATGCACCGTCGTCCATGCCGTCCTTACCTTCAGCATATTCTCGAAGAATCTCTGTTACGCCGGCATTTGAGGTCGCCATGATAATCGCATTGCGCGCATCCACCGTCTCATTCTGTCCCGAGGTAAGACGGCCATCATCAAGCAGTTGCAGAAAAAGATCGAATACTTTCGGATGAGCTTTTTCAATTTCATCGAGAAGGATAAGGGAGTGGGGTTCTCTGCGCAGCGCATTGGTCAATGCGCCGCCCTCTTCATAACCAACATATCCGGCCGGCGCGCCGATAAGCCGCTGTACCGTATGATCTTGCTGGAACTCGGACATGTCGAACCGTATAAGGCTCTCACTGCGACCGAACAGCATCTCGGCTATGCACTTTGCCGTCTCTGTCTTCCCGACTCCAGATGGACCGAGCAACAAGAATGAACCGAGCGGCCGGCTTGGATTTCGCAGACCCAGTTTTGCCCGTTGCAATGTCATCGCAATTTTCCGTACAGCTCCTTGCTGGTTAATGATGCACTTATTCAAATTGCCTTCCAGCTCTTTTATACCCTGAAGATCGCCTTGAGCCAATCGCGTCTTCGGAACGCTCGTCTTCGCCTCAACTACCGAGGCGATAGCGTCCTGCGTCAGCACAGGATGCTTCCCAGACGCGCTGCATGAGATTGCTTCGTCCAAGAGGCTTATCGCCGACTGCGGCAATTGGCCTAATGCCGGAAATCGTTCCGTGTATGAGATAACGTCTCTCAATGACTCGTCCGACACGATGATGCGCTGGCGCTCATTCAGGCGTGGCAATACCCTCGCGAGTATGCGGGTATATTCAAACGCGCTTTGATTTTTTAAGGCCGTCGTTTCGAATAGGCGTACAAATGCAGAATGTTCGCGCTCTAACCACGCATACTCATGCGGTTCAAGCGTTAGCACGAGACGTACTTTTTGTCCTTTAAGCACATTCTTATACAGGCGGCAGACGCGTTGGACGAGAGCCGCGTTCCGGTACACTTCTCGACCAAAGTCATCGATGAACAAAACGCACGGCGGCAGGCTCGCTAACGCTTCGGTATACTGTTCTTCCGATGCATCATCGCCATCAAGAGCGTAGAGATGCTCGATATCCAACTGCAGAAACGCGAGGGACTGATACTGTGTGGACCGGTTCATGTGCCGTATCCAGCCGTACACTAAGGCGGTTTTGCCGATGCCATTGGGGCCGACGACGAGCGCATTATTGTTAATGCGGCGGCCGACGACCCGATTGAGCCGTTCTATTTCAGCGATGCGGCCAATAATGGCGGGGAGTCTCCCTGCGGACGCCTCTTCTCGCAAGTCATGGTATTTTATCTTTTTGAAGACGCTCATTGTAGTTTTGACTTACTCCTATTCATGCCGTCCGTCGCATGGTTATACCGTCCAACGTGCTGACGATATGACTGTAAGAGCTCGCTCCCGGAGGAGAATACCGCGGCGATTTTGAATTAGATACCTGAATGATTTCAGATACCATCAATTCGTGCGTACGGCCTATCGGGCGCGGTGAGGGGATACGTATTCCGAGCGCGCGTACGAGGATTTCGGATCCGTGCGGGAGCGTTCGCCGCTCCCGTTCGTCGAATCTATGCTCCATCGAGCTCTGGTCAACGCCTTTCAGAACGAGCACAGCCTCAGGCATCCAATCTGTCACGGAATCTCTCGGGTCGTCTATGATCCCGGATTCCGAAGCGGCAATCTGCGGCGCTTCGACGACTGTCGCACCCGCATCGCGGATGTCTTCGGCCGGATACATTGGCTCCGCGTCCACGAACGTACCATCGACGAACACCGTTTCCGCGACTGTATCAACAAACGTCGGCTCCTGCGTGCGTTCGACCGCTGGTGGTGCACTGATCGGGGGCTCGAGAGTGACGATCGATCCTTCGGCTTCTTGAGATTCAGTACCATCGTCAATATCGTCCCTATGGGTCTCATCTCCCGCTAAGAATACGCTACGTAGCGCGGGCGCTTCCGAAGTGGTGCTGGGAGCAGGAGTATTCGAGACTGGTTCGTGGAAGACGAGGCCGGCCGAGTCGAAACGTCCGGTTGTTGAATCCGGTTTTGGAACATCCGAAGATTCAAGGAGCTCACTCTTGAAAAGATCCTTAAGCAAGACACCAAGTGCATCGTTTCGCACATCGTTTTCATGTCTATTGAGTACGGGTATTTCGGGCACAGCAGAATTGACTTCTGCGATCCCGGATTCCGAAGCGGCAATCTGCGGCGCTTCGACGACTGTCGCACCCGCATCGCGGATGTCTTCGGCCGGATACGTTGGCTCCGCGTCCACGAACGTACCATCGACGAACACCGTTTCCGCGACTGTATCAACAAACGTCGGCTCCTGCGTGCGTTCGACCGCTGGTGGTGCACTGATCGGGGGCTCGAGAGTGACGATCGATCCTTCGGCTTCTTGAGATTCATGAGACTCAAGGAATACCGCTTCAATGGTGCTTATGGGTTCTGGTGCGAGTAATTCCGAGGGAAGCTCGTCCATTTCCTCCCAAGGCGTTGCGGGGATATCGGTACCCGCCTCTTCGACTATAGGAAGAGGGCTATCCTCTTCTCCATTATGATATTTCATTTCGTGACTGTAGATTTCATAGGTGATCCTGCCATCTTCACCAAGCATGAGCATCGTGACGTATAAAACCTCTCCATCCTCGGCCTGCTCTTTATAGTCGGGCAAGAAAAAAACTGTGCTACCGCCCTCTTTCCACTGCGCAAGCATTTCCTCGTGCAGAGCGATGTCCTCGTTCGTCCATACGCTGCCTTCAGGATCGCGTGCCTGTTCTCCATCGAAGAAGTATCCGCTGTCGCCTCTATACTGCAATTCCCAGCTGTGCGTTTTTCCACCCTTTTGATCTATCACCGCCTGCATCCCTGGCTCAATACATTCCGCTGGTCCCGCCGCGTCAACCGTTTCAGAAGTATCGCAATCGGATTCGCCTGTCTCTGTTTCTTGATTCTCTGGAGAGAGAGTATGCTCGGCGCTCACATCGAATTGGTCAAATTCGATCGCGTATTCCTCCCCATTGAAATCATTTGTTTCAGTCGGCATAAGATCTCGATTACATAAACGCAAAAATCTCCGCCCAAAGCAGAGATCTGACGTGCGCATTGCCTTGTAGAGAAGCAATGCACGGTCTCCTGCTCGGGAATAGCGGTTGTTGATACTCGGACTCTCCCCATGAGATGGCGGCTTCGCCTATCTCACGGGGAATTACCGTTGCGGCACAGTGCAGGGGTCACACCTGACTTCCTTCCCGCCCCAGTTTTGTTAAAAACTGGGGCGGGACCGACTTTTCAATCGGCAATCAACCGTATGGAGAGTGTACGCGCACACCTTAAAAATGCAAGTGACGCTTCGTCACACTGTCGAGTGTGGATAAGTTACTTTTTACGCAAGACAAAAAAGCGATTGCCTTGGAGTATGACGTAGAAGATCGCGGTGGCGACAGCAAAGAATGCGAGCGCCGCGCCGAAGGTGAGGGGCGGCAGCCAGCCGATAGAGAGATACGCGAGAAACCACCATGCCGTGAAGATGAGAGCGGAGCCGAAGGCGAAGGAGATGAAATGCCGCGAGAGCGCCCACGAAACGCCGATAATCACCAGAGCGAGAACAATGAATATCCAGTAGCTGGGCGTAAGCGCGGGCTGGAGCGCGGCGCGAAGCGCGAAATCAGCGATTACGAGCCCGAATGAGGCGAGGAGCAGGAGGGTCATCCCGAAGCGCAAGCCACGCGCGATACTGTCGAGATGCGCCCGCTCGGCATGGTCTATTTTCCCATCGTGCATCGCGCGCACATACGCGATCTCGGACCAGACCGCCGAGAACGCACCCGTGAATGCGCCGAGCGCTTGGCAAAATATGAGAAAAGGGATGAGTGCGGACATAGTATTTGTGTCGAGCTATTTTTTCTGCATAAGCGCGGCGAGCTCGGCGCGATACTTCTTCATTACTTCCATCGAAGCCTTCATCTCGCTCTCGCCGCCTTTCTTGCGCCGCTCGATTTCCTCGCCGATCTTCTTGAAAAGCTGCGGATCCTTCGAAACCATATCAGTCATCCGCTCGCGCTCGGCCTCCGGCATGCCTCTCAGCTTCCACTTCGCGTACTGTTTCAAGAGAAAGCTCTGGAGGGACATGTGAAATTAAGAAAGGTTCGGACGCAGGTGGAAGCCGCGGACGGTTCGCGTGGTGAAGTAGAGCGCAAGAAGCGAAAGGAGTGCAAGCGCTTCGACGTAGATGAATGAGGGGTCAAAGATGCTTATCCCCGCGCGATAATTGTCAACGGCCGTGATACCGAACACGAGCGCTCCGGACGCCGCGAGAAGCGCGTTCAGCCAATGGATCCAGCCCTGCGCCGGATTCGTGACCCCGGCGGCGATGACAAGCGCCAACGCCACCACAACCGCCCCCGTCGTCGAAAGCGGAAGACTCGCGCCCGTAGACTGGGCGACGATAAGCACGATGGCGCTTATGACGAATAGCACCCGCGTGCTATCGCCGTGGTAATGCGGTATTCGTCGGCGCGGCGAGATTGTGGCGCCAAAGTCGCCGCCCCCTCCCCCATTGTCGGAAGCCATACCTTCAGTATACTCCCCACGAGAAGTACACAAGTGTATTCAGTGCGCAACGGCGGAAAAACAGCAAGGCCGCGAGCAAGCTCGCGGCCCCAAGCGGCACTGCCTCATGCCGCTATCTTCACTAATCGGGAGAATAGCTCCTCCCCTCGCTGCCACTCGAACGGTTCTTCCACCCGAAAGGGACCCGGGCCGCGGTGAAGGGCGGTGATGATGACCCTCGCCGGGTCGAGTTCTCGGACATAGTGCCTGACAAGCCCCTGTGCAACGGCAGTATTATCGCGCGAGAAATGGCAGAGCCGGACATCTCCGAGCAGGAACATCCGCTCAGGCCATGGCTCGAACAAGACGTGAGACTCCTGCAAGGAATGAAACGACATTCCGAGAGGATCCAAGATATGACCGAGTATATGCATGTTGCTCCACGCAATACCGTTGTGGATCATCGTGTGGAGCTTGGCGGGCGTGAACGCGACAACAATATTGCTCTTCTCGTCCAGGTACAGCTCAAGCGCGTAATGGATGCTCCCGCGCCCCTGATTCTCGGTAGGCATGTTAAGTCCCCCTTTCCAAAATTGATTGCGTAAGTGCGTAAGGGCATTCCGCACGAGCGCGGGATGCTGACTATCTGCATGCAATATAGAACACGTGCGCAAAAGCGCAACGGCTGTGGACAGGTTACGCAGTGAATATCTATGGTATACTGCACCAGTCAGTATTAAAAAACTATAATCACTATGGCACGAGCACTAAACCCAGCTTTATCAAGACCCCTTAACCTTGACCCGGAACTTGAAGCCATCGTCGGGGCGGGCCCTATGCCCCGCTTTGAGGTAACCAAGAAGATTTGGGAATATATCAAGAAGAATAACCTCCAGAATCCGGCGAATAAGCGGAACATCCTCGCGGATGCGAAGCTGAAGCCGATTTTCGGCGGCAAGGCCGAGGTGTCGATGTTCGAGATGACGAAGCTCGTCTCGGCGCACATGAAATAACCCCTCGTTCCCCTCAGCCCCCGCAAAGCCCGTCCGCCAGTTGGCGGACGGGTTTTGCATTCAAGTTCTTGTTCTGCTTCCTCGTTGCTCGGTTGTTCAAGATGCCATGTAATCCTTTATCGCTTTTGCGAGCGTATCAATAGTCTTTTTAAAGCGCACGGAATCCGTCTCAAGGAGCGTGAAGCGGAATCCCTGGAGGCGGGAATTGAACCCGGTAGAAAGCGGAACGGCGCAGATGCCGGTAGAAGCGAGCAGATGGTAGACGAAACGCTTGTCCGGCGACGCGCCGGTGACGCGCGCTCCGATGTATTTTTTAAGGCCCTCCCTGATAGGAAGCGAGTGATGCTTCCCGAGTGCCCCCTTACGGAATACGCAGGTCATATAAAAAGCCCCTTGCGGCTTATGGATGATGATATCGGGTATCTTGGAGAGCACATTAAACGCATATTCCGCACGCCTCGCATATGCGCGTGTGCGCCGCGCAAGATAGGGATAGTATCGCCTGTCCCCCATCACCTTCGGCAGGACCTTCTGCGGCAGCGTCGTAGAGCAGACCTCGAGCGTCTTGGAGTCTATGATCGAGCGCGTGTAACGGTCAAAATTAACGTCCTTGTCGCGGTTATAAAACTCTATCCATCCACAACGCGCCCCGGGCCAGGGGAACTCCTTTGAGATGCCCCGCATCGCGATGCCAGGGCTCCCGTCTATGACCGACGCGAGCTTTTTCATGCCGCTCCCCTCGTATGCCAGATTTGAGTAGATCTCGTCCGAGATGATGAAGAGCATATATTTCTTCGCGAGACCGACGATGGCGCGGATCGTTCTCTGCGGGTACACGAAGCCGGTCGGATTGTCCGGGTTGACGATGAGGATGCCGGCGATGTCCTTATGCGCCTTTATTTTTTCCTCCATGTCCGCGAGATCCGGCTGC
>Ga0209211_10004256_pt1 | contig 22478 bp, 12 predicted proteins | sample RifGroA2_FD_183992 | JGI IMG/M metagenome (GOLD analysis project Ga0209211, IMG submission 183992) | Groundwater microbial communities from Rifle, Colorado, USA - Groundwater A2 (SPAdes) (version 2) | ecosystem: Environmental > Aquatic > Deep subsurface > Groundwater | place: Rifle, Colorado...
TCCGGCAAGTCTTTATAAAAACGGGTGGGCGGGCAATTCATATTACAAAAACGGGAAAACTTTTTACGGATATAAGCTTGATGTCGGCTGGGATTACGGTGGACCGTTGTTCTTCGCCCATTATTCCTTTTTAGGATTCGATCCGCGGAATAAAAAAGATGCCTATACAAATTATTTTGTGAATAATAAAAATCACTCACTCATCCAACGGGAATATGCGAAAGCAAATCCGAAAGGGATGCCCGGTTACAATATTCTTACCTGGGGAATGACTGCAAGTGATGATCCGTTTGGTTATTCGGTGCACGAAGTTTCGAGAGATAACGGAACTATTTCTCCCACCGCCGCTCTATCTTCAATGCCTTATACGCCGAGTGAATCGATAATGGCTTTTAAGAATTTTTATTTTACTTACGGCGATAGAATTTGGGGAATCTATGGATTTAAAGATGCGTTCAATGTAAAAGAAAATTGGTACGCGTCAAGTTATATAGCAATTGATCAGGGTCCGATAATTGGGATGGTTGAGAATTACAGGTCTCAATTATTGTGGAATAATTTTATGAAGAATGCCGAAATAGACAGCGCCATGAACAAAATCGGTTTTGTTCCGGATCCTTCGGATGTTCAAATAGATAACGAGATGCCGGCAGAATTTTCTTTGGATCAGAATTTTCCAAATCCGTTTAATCCAGAAACGGTTATCAGTTATCAACTTGCGTCAAGCGGTGTTGTAACTTTAAGGGTATTCGATATACTCGGAAATCAAATTGCAGAGTTGGTAAATGGGATTCAACCGGCGGGGAAGTATCGCACAAATTTCCAATCAACTGATTATAATCTATCGAGCGGAATATACTTCTACCAATTAAAAACCAACCGGTTTACCGAGACAAAAAAAATGTTGATCCTAAAATGAAAAACAATTTGTTGAGAAGAGTAGAACAATTGCATAAGAAAAAGTTTCTTCAATCTGATTTCAGTAATCTGTGGAAATCGGTTTCATCGGCTAAATACGCGCTTTATTTCATTCTTCTCTTTTCTTTTATTTCACTTTCTTGTAACAAAAAAAACGATAATCAAACCGAGATCAGTTTTTGGGCGATGGGTGCGGAGGGAGAATTTGTTCAAAAACTTGTACCGGAATTCGAGAAACAAAATCCCGGCATAAAAGTAAAAGTACAAATGGTTCCCTGGACAGCTGCACAGGAAAAACTTGTTACCGCTTACGCAAGCGAAAATTCACCCGACGTTTATCAACTTGGTAATACCTGGGTTCCGCAATTTTCAGCGCTCGGAGCAATTGAAGAACTTGATCAGTGGATCCAAAAATCATCCATTGTAAAAAGAGAAAAATATTTTGAAGGAATTTGGGATACAAACCTTCTCGAAAACAAAGTGTATGGAATTCCCTGGTATGTTGACACACGCGTGTTGTTTTATCGGAAAGATGTTTTGGCAAAAGCCGGGTATAACTCTCCGCCAAAAACGTGGGATGAACTTTATGATTGCTCAAAAAAAATAAAAGCAACTCAACCGGCAGACAAATATCCAATATATGTTCCAACAAATGAATGGGCGCCGTTTGTTATTTTCGGTCTGCAAGCGAACGCAAATCTTCTAAAAAATAATGCTACTTATGGAAATTTTCAGTCGAAGGAATTTCAAACTGCTTTTTCATTCTTGATCAATTTTATAAAAGAAAACCTGGCGCCGATGAGTGTCTCGCAAGTGACGAATATTTACCAGGCATTTGCCGGAGAATATCTGAACATGTACATCTCCGGTCCCTGGAATGTAAATGAATTTAAAAAATGGATGACCGGAGATCTTGCTGATAAATGGATGACCGCTCCCTTGCCGAATATTTCGAATGAAAAATATCCCGGAGTATCGCTTGCAGGTGGTTCAAGTCTGGTGATGTCGAAACATTCAGAGAAAAAAGCGTATGCGTGGAAGTTCATTGAATATCTTTCAACTCCAAAAACGCAGGCGGAATTGTATCATTTAATAAATGATTTACCCGCGGTAAAGGAAGCATGGAATGATCCTTTATTAAAAGATGATATTTATCTGAAAGCTTTTTATGATCAATTCCAAAATGTTGTAGCAACGCCAAAAATTCCAGAATGGGAACAAATCGTTTTTTCCAAGTTACAGCAATATGCCGAGTACACAGCGCGCGGTGTTATGTCGGTTGATGAAGCGATGAAAGCGATGGACGGCGATGTAAATACAATTCTTGAAAAAAGAAGATGGATGATCAGCAGAAATCTCAAATGACAAAAAATAAAAATCGACTATGCACAGAAAACACTTAATAAGTTTATGAAGAATAATAATCTCAAAGCGCTCATCTTTTTTCTGGGTCCGGCGATGCTTGCCATCTTTGTTTTCTTTTTTATTCCGGTGGTCTCGGCATTCGTTATCAGCTTTACTGATTTCGACATTTATTCACTTGGCGATTTTTCTAACGCACGGTTTATCGGACTTCGTAACTATTCTCAATTATTTGAGGATCCTCTTTTCTGGACAGCATTACAAAACACTTTCTTCTTTGTAATTCTTGCCGGACCACTGTCTGTTTTTGTATCTCTTTTTGCGGCGATGCTGCTCAACTCAAAGCTTGTAAAGTTTAAGGGAATTTTCCGCCTTACTTACTTTATGCCGGTTGTAACTACACTCATTGCCGTCGCAATAGTCTGGCGATTCATTTATCATCCGCGATTTGGATTACTGAATTATCTTTTGGGATTTTTTCAAATTAATCCGGTCGATTGGCTCGGCGACCCATTTTGGGCGATGCCGGCAATTGTTCTAATGTCTGTCTGGAAAAATTTTGGTTACAACATGATAATTTTTATTGCAGGGTTGAACAACATTCCATCCGATCTTTACGAAGCTGCAACAATAGAAGGTGCTTCCTGGTGGCAGCAGTTTCGTTCGATCACTTTGCCGATGCTTGTCCCGACAACGCTTTTTATCAGCGTCATTACAATGATCGGATACTTCCAATTGTTTGCCGAACCTTACATAATGACTCAAGGTGGACCGTTGAACAAAACGTTGAGTATCGTGCAATATATGTATCAAGAGGGTTTCCGCTGGTGGAATATGGGTTACTCGGCGGCAATAGCATTCGTTTTATTCTTTATAATTTTTCTTGGAACGGTAATCCAATCCCTCATTCATAAAAAATTAAAGCATGCGTAGTATGAAAAAAGTTTTTCTCTATCTTTTTTTAAGCATTTCGGGAATTCTAACTATCGCTCCATTCATCTGGATGATCTCTGCTTCACTAATGGCTGACGGGCACGCAAGCGTTTATCCTCCAAGATTTTTTCCGGATGTTGTAACGTTGATTCAGTTTCAAACTCTTTTTACAAGATTGAATACACTCTCAAATTTTACCAACAGTCTGATTCTATCAATATTAGTTACAACCGTTTCGCTTCTTTTTAACTCAATGGCGGGTTACGCGTTTGCTAAATTTAGATTTAGCGGAAAGGATAAACTCTTTACAATACTTTTAAGTTCGATGATAATTCCGGCTCAGGTTACAATGCTTCCGTTATTCTTAATGTTAAAACAAATGGGATTCATTAATACTTATATGGCTATAGTAATTCCGGGATTGGCAAATATTTTCGGAATATTTTTGATTAGACAATACGCTCTCTCAATTCCCGATAGTCTTCTCGAATCAGCGAGAATAGACGGCGCTACCGATTTCCAAATTTATTGGAAAATTATTCTTCCCCTATGCACTCCGATCTTAGTTACCCTTGCTCTTTTTACTTTTCTTGGAACGTGGAATGATTTTCTTTGGCCTTTGATCGTGCTTACCGATAATTCAATGTACACGCTTCCTGTGGCTCTTGCCAATTTAATGGGGGAACACACAAAAGATCCGGAATTGATGATGGCGGGTTCTGTTGTAACTATTATTCCGGTTGTAATTGTCTTTCTTGCGCTTCAAAAATACTACATCAAAGGAATAATGATGGGGGGAGTAAAGGAATAACGTCTTGTTCATGGGGGATGATTTTTTTAATTACTTCGCTTTAATTATTGAACATCGAACATGGAATCATGAATGATGAAATTATTTAATTCGATAGACATCAATATTCATCAGTTTCCCAATTAAGAAAGAAATAGCTAAGTTTAGATACATTTTTTACATGATTTTTCACAGGGAAGACGATGGAAAAGGAAAATGATTCTTTAGTTAATAACGAATCTATTGATGACAAAAATTATTCAATGGAGACACATCTCATTTATGGAAAAAATCAATCGAATAAATGGGATTACGCACATCATGTAGTTGCTCCGCTTACTTCATCGGTAATTTTCCGGCTCGATTCGGTAGAGAGGGGCGCTGAAGGTTTTTCAGAATTTGCTCATTCTGATTTTACGACAGAAAATTCCCGCCCGATTTACATTTACGATAGACTTGGCGAGCCGAATAAAGACCTGCTGGAAGAAAATCTCGCTTACATTGAAAAAGGTGAGATGGCTTTAACGTTCTCCACGGGTATGGGAGCTATCTCCGGGATATTGGGAATTCTTACTAAAACCGGCGACGAAATTATTTCGCACAGAACGCTTTACGGATGCACTTTTTCACTTCTCAACAATTGGTATCCCCGATATCAAATTAAAAATTCTCAGATTGATTTAACCGAACCGGAAAATATTTTTAAGGTTCTTACTGATAAAACAAGAGTCGTCTATTTTGAATCTCCCTCCAATCCAAATTTGGATATTATTGACATCGGCGCCATCAGAAAAATTCTTGACGAAGTAAATGCAAAGCGGAATGAATCGGAAAAAATCTACATCGTTGTCGATAACACTTTTGCCACTCCTTATTGCCAGAGACCTATCGAACTTGGTGCTGATTTTACTATCCATTCTTTAACCAAAGGTATTGGCGGATTTGGAACTGACATGGGTGGAGTAGTGATCGGAAAGAAATCTTTTTATGATGCTCTTGTTTTATACAGGAAAGATTTTGGCGCTGTGTTAAATACAAAAGCGGCGTGGACAGTTTTAACTTACGGATTACCGACTTTGCAACTCCGCATAAGAAAGCAAATTGAAAATGCACAAAAGATTGCCGAGTATCTTTCTTCACATCCTAAAGTTGAATTGGTAAATTATCCCGGTTTACCTTCCTTTAAATATCATGAGTTAGCGAAAAAACAGATGAAAGATTTTAACGGCAATTTTGCTCCAGGGAGTTTACTCTTCTTTGCTCTGAAAGGAAATTCCAATGAAGTGACGCGTGAGTTGGGCAGAAAATTTATGAACTACGCCGCAAAAAATGCTTACACTATGACACTTGCAGTAAGTCTTGGTCATACGCGAACTTTGATCGAACATCCGGCATCAATGACGCATTCCGCAGTGCCCGCAGATAAATTGATAGAATCGGGAATCCATCCCGGCGGAATTCGACTTGCGTGCGGTTTAGAAAATTGTGATGATATATTAAAAGATCTTGAACGCTGTTTGGAAATTGTCTAACACAAAAAGTAAAAACGGTTAGTTGCAAAAACAACTAACTACTATCTACTAACAACTCACAAAAGGAGTTTTGATGGCTGTAAATATTAAGCTCTACGACGTTCCGTTCATATCCTCTTTGCAGGATATGGTGCTAAAATCTTCTCAAAAGTATGGCAAAAAAATTGCGCTTGAAGATTTAGCGGATACTCCAATCCCGAAAGTAACTTATCAAGAATTGCTTGAGAACATTTTAAGATTCGGAACTGCTCTTCAACAATTAGGGATTAAAGAAAGAACACACATTGCAATTATCGGAGAGAACCGCGCACAGTGGGGAATTGCTTATTTAACTTTAATGTCTTTCAATTATGTTGTAGTTCCGATAGATAAAAATCTTACCTCGAACGAAATCTTAAATATTATTCATGAATCGGATGCCGAAGCGATTATTTTTTCAGATGCGTATCAACAGTTGTTATCTGAAAAAAGAGATGTATTGAAAAGATTAAAACATTTCATCACAATGGATTTGAAGAAGACCGATTCTTTTCTCTCGATGCCCGAAATGATCTCGACCACTCAACCAATAAGTGCGAATCAATTGCCCAAAATTAATCCGGACGAACTTGGTGAAATTATTTTCACTTCCGGGTCACTCGGGAGAGCAAAAGGAGTTATGCTAAGCCAATCGAATTTGGTTTCGAATTTGATGAGCATGACAAAAATGCTTTTCATCTTTCCGGATGACAAATTTCTTTCCGTGTTACCCATTCATCATACGTATGAATGCACATGCGGATTTTTGTGTCCGGTTTTCAGCGGCGCTTCCGTTCACTTTGCCCGTTCCTTAAAAACAGTTACGGAAGATATTCAAAAAGTGCACGCTACCATGCTGTTGGGCGTTCCGCTTTTGTTCGAAAAAATGTTCCGCGCCATTTACAAAGCGATTGAAAAGGCCAAAGTGAAATCTGTTATAATGAAGCCGCTTATCTCCATCACGGATTTTGCTGCAAAAGCCGGTTGGAAAAATTCAAAGAAAAAAATATTTCATGAATTACATAGTAAATTCGGCGGATCGGTTCGTTTGTTTATTGCCGGCGGCGCTGCTCCTGATCCAAAAGTATCAAAAGGATTGAGAGAATTCGGATTCAACTTTGTACAGGGTTATGGTCTAACAGAAACCTCTCCAATATTGGCTCTTAATCAATTAGATAATTTTAAAGATAACGCAGCCGGTTTACCGCTGCCTGGAATTCAAATAAAAATAAATACGCCCGATGAAGAAGGTGTTGGTGAAATTTTTGCAAAGGGTCCGAGTGTGATGCTCGGTTATTATAAAAATGAGAAATTTACAACCGAAGCTTTTGAAGATGGCTGGTTTAAGACCGGTGATTTAGGTTGTTTTGATGAAGATGGATTTCTGCACATCAGTGGTAGAAAGAAGAATGTGATCATCGCAAATAACGGGAAAAATATTTTCCCGGAAGAGATCGAAGACATTTTACACCGCAGTCCGTATGTGTTGGAATCATTAGTCTTCGGAGAGAAGGATGACAAACATGATGAGCGAATTGCAGCACAAATATTTGTTGATGCGGAAGCTTTCATCGAGTATTCTGAAAAAAATAATGTACCGATTACGGAAGAGCTGATCCAGCAAAAAATAAGTGAAGTAATTAAAGAGACGAACGAACAACTCGCATCTTTTAAACAAATAAAGAATTTTTATATCCGGCAACAGGAATTTGAGAAAACCACAACGCAAAAGATCAAACGGTATGCAGCAGGTAATGCAGAAGTCTAAATATCCTAAAGGATGGATCACCGGAAATTTTATTTGAAGAAGAGAACTTCTTTTATCGAATTAGAATTGTTTTGATTGATTAATTTTGATAAGTTTCTTTAAAGTTTTCAAAAATCTCTAAATAATAAAATGAAAAATTGTTGAATCAGTTTAACCACAGAGCAAAACTATGAGAATCGGAATTCCTAAAGAAGGTAAGTTTGAAGAAAAGCGTGTCGCATTAGCTCCCGCCGGAGTAGATGCGTTGATCAAAGCCGGACATACCGTCTATGTACAAAAAGGTGCCGGAGAAGAAAGCCATTTTTCAGATGATGAATACAAATCCCTTGGCGCCAAAATTGTTTATTCAACAGAGGAAGTTTTTCAACGCTCGGAAATTATAGCCAAAGTTGCCCGTATTTCAGAAGAAGAATCGGAGTATTTACAAGAGAATCAAATTCTTTTTTCTTTTCTTCAACTTGTGGTAAGTGAAAAGAAAGTACTCTCCAATCTGCTTGCAAAAAAAGTAACCGCCATCGGATATGAATTAATAGAAAACGAAACCGGTTTGCCCGTACTTCAATCGATGAGTGAAATTGCGGGTCCCGTCTCAATTCAAGTTGCAGAAGGATTGTTAGAAAGTAAAACTAATTTCGGCAGAGGAGTATTACTTGGTGGAATTACAGGGGTCGCACCGGCGGCAGTTGTAATTATTGGAGCTGGAGTTGTCGGAACTAGTGCCGCAAAAGCTGCTCTGGGACGCGGCGCTCAAGTAATTGTGTTGGATAGAGATTTAAATCGACTAAGAAAAATTGATGAAACCTTTCAGCGCAAAATTACGACGGTAATGGCAAATTCTTATACTATTTCGCGCGGAGTAAAATTTGCAGATGTTCTTATCGGCGCGGTGCTGATGAAGGGAGAAAAAACGCCTCATCTTGTAACTGAAGAAATGGTAAAGACGATGAAAGAAGGAGCGGTTATTGTTGATGTGTCGATAGATCAAGGCGGCTGCGTTGAAACAAGCAGACCGACAACTATTTCAAATCCTGTTTTTACAATGCATAACGTGATTCACTACTGTGTCCCCAACATGCCGGCGCTCGTTGCACGAACTGCAAGTTACGGATTGACGAACGCTTCTCTCAACTATCTTTTAGACATTGCCGATAATGGACTCTCGGCTGCGGTGATTGAAGACGCCGGACTATCTAAAGGAATTTGTACACACAATGGATATTGTTCAAACGAGATCATTGCGGAAACTTTTAATGTTGAGTTCCGAAGAATCCATTTTTTTTCAACGAATTAAAATAAAGATGAATTTATGATGGCCGATGCCGCTGCTAAACCGACGTATGCTTCGAGTATTCTAAAAAATTATTCTCAAAAGGTTGTTCCCGCTGATGAAGCTGTAAGCGCGATCAAGTCGAATGATAATGTTGTAATTCATTCCAACTGCGCCATGCCGTTTAAGTTGATTGATGCGATGGTTGCCAGAAAAGATGAACTTGAAAATGTAAAACTTTTTCATGCTCTTTCTGTTGGCAAGCTTCCTTATTTTGAACCCGGGATGGAAAAACATTTCCGTCATTATGCAACTTTTATGGGAACTGAAGCGCGAAAATCTTTTGCAAGAGGTGATGCTGATTTTATTCCCGTCTATCTTTATGAAGTTCCGCTTCTTTTCTCAACGGGAATTATTAAACCGAACGTTTCGTTAATTCACATTTCTCCTCCCGATGAACATGGTTTTTGTTCTTATGGTGTTGAGGTGGGAATTACAAAATCGCCGACTGAAAAGTCCGACATTATCATTGCCCAAGTGAATAAACAAATGCCCCGCGTTTTGGGCGATAGCTTTATCCATATCAGCAAAATAAAATATATTGTGGAGATGGATGAACCAATTCCTGAACTTCCGCAATCGGAAAGGAATCTCTCGCCGGAATGGATGGAGATTTATTCAAAGATCGGCGAGAACATTGCAGGATTAATCGATGACGGATCCACACTGCAAATGGGAATTGGCATAATTCCGGATAACGTTTTAAAATTTTTGGAAAACAAAAAAGATTTAGGCATTCATACTGAAATGTTTGCGGATGGAATTATCGATCTTGTAGAAAAAGGGATAATCACTAATTCTAAAAAAACTTTACACCCGGGAAAAATGATAGCAGGCTTTGTGCTTGGCTCTCAGCGGTTATATAACTTCATCCATAACAATCCAATGATTGAATTTCATCCGCAAGAATATGTGAACGATCCTTTTGTAATTTCGCAAAACGCAAACATGGTTGCTATCAATTCAGCAATTGAAGTTGACCTTACAGGTCAAGTTTGTTCTGATTCTATCGGAACAAAAATTTACAGCGGGTTCGGCGGACAGGTTGATTTTATCCGCGGCGCTGCTCGTTCAAAAGGAGGTAAGCCGATTATTGCTCTTCCTTCAACTACAAAAGATTTTGCTATTTCAAGGATCGCCCCATTCTTAAAACCCGGTGCCGGTGTGGTTACTAACCGTGCCGATGTTCATTATGTTGTTACTGAATACGGAGTTGTACAGCTACATGGTAAATCGATTCGTGAACGTACAAACGAACTTATCGGAATAGCTCATCCAAAATTTAGAGATGAGTTAACAGAATTTGCTAAAATGAATAACTACATTTAGGTTTTGATGATTGCAGTTATAGGTGATATCCACGGTTGTTATTTAACTCTGCGCAAATTAATTAAACTAGTCCGTAAGCAGTATTTTGATCTCATGATGTTTACCACCGGGGACTTAGTTGATCGCGGTAATTTTCCCGTAGAAGTTTTTGAATTGCTCATCGATGAAGGAATTCAATTTACAAAAGGGAATCACGACTTGATGTTTTTGTATTCATACACTCGTCCGCTTCATCCGTTTGTTTATTCTTGGCGATACAACGGAAATGAAAAAACTATTTCAGCTTATAACAAGCAGCCAAAATTATTAAATAAACATTTAGATTATATTGATGTCGCTCCGATGTTTCTGAACTTTGAAGATTGTTTGATCTCTCACGCCGGAATTGCCAACACGTATGCAAAAGAGTTTCGCGGATACAGACCGATTACCGGAGCATTTCTTCAGAGTTTCTGTATTAAGCATATAAATGAATCCGCCGGAGTTGTCTGGAATAGAGAACCTCTATTGAATTTGGGCAAGCTGCAGGTTGTTGGGCACACCCGTCATGCAAAAGTAACTTATAACGAAGTGAGCAACGCTGTTTATGTGGATACTTCGGTCTATACCGGGAACAAGTTGAGCGCAGTAATTATTGAAGATGGGGAAGTGGTGGATATTATTTCAGTTGAAACTGAGTTAGCTGATATTGCGTAAAATTAGGAATAAGATAGTTGGCAAAAATATATTGTGCTTATAGCGAAAATGTTAAACGATATAGAAATTTAGCCGAATGGATGAATGCAAATGAATGGATGAATGTTTTTCATTCAGTCATGCAGCCATGCAATTTTAACTACCAAAGGGAGTCATTCCAAATTATTTTGTTCTTGTTCACCAGGTTAGGAATTTGGAATTTTATTCCATCAACTACGAATTGAACTTTGAGAACTGAGCAATGTTTTTTACGGTGCTAAAATTTTACCTTAATTTATTCATCCGGTTTCTTTTTATTTCAAATGCAAAAAAGATAGTTTTTGCTTTAATCTGAATTCTTTATATTTCTACACACAATTGAGAGGATTTATCGAAACATATTTTACTCTTTTTAACTAATTTCATAGCTCAAAGGTTTTCCTATTAAACGTCTTGTTGTACATCTATTTGAACTATTACTTCAAGTAACTGCGTGCTGTGCAGTTTTCTTTTTGTTTTATCTTCTTATGGGTTTTTCCGGTTCAGGTTCCACAAAGGTTGATCCTTTGTTGTGGTTTGATTCTGCTTTTCGGATAGAAAAGTTGAACTCATCTTTCTCAAAAGATGCACAAAATTATCAATTAGATGATCTTGTTGCGGAAGATAGTTCTTCTGCTAAAAACGATATTTCTATTCCTTTAACGAACGCTCTCAGTGATTCCAGCGAAACTTCAAAGACTGCCGATTCACTCCAAATAAATTTTAATTCCGTTACCTCATTGCCGCTGTTTAATCCGATGGTGGATTCTAACAAAGTTGTTAAGGTTTTAGATTCCATTAAAACCGTTGTTCTAACTACTACAAAAGGTAAAAAACCTGCTGTAGTTACTGATACTCTAGCACTTCAAGCTGAAATTGCAAGGATGGATTCAGTTCGGTTAGATTCGCTTCAGCGCGATTCAACCGCAAGGATTGAACAATTTAAATTTAAAAGAAAAGATTCGCCGACCATTTCTTTGTACGATAGAAAGTCTTCAAAATTAATTATTCAGCCTTCAGCAGGCGTCCGGCGCAGAGTGGTTGAGATTGATTCTACCGGTAAAAATGTTGAGATCAGAGAAAAGATTGGTGATGTTACAACAAAAATAATTTTAACAATTCCTCTTGAGGAATATGTCGAACTTCGTTTAAAAACACGGCAGGAAGAAATGTGGGATGCGCTCGCGTATCAGTATGAATTAAAAGATTCCAAGAGAGGTTTGGGGGAATTAATAAAAGATATAACCGATTTTGAAATTCCACTGCCGAGCGTTGGGATTCTTAGCATTTTCGGTCCGCCAAAAATTAATCTCCGTATCGGTGGAGCAGTCGATATTCATGGTGCATGGCGCAACGAAACTACCGAAGGCGTTACCGCTTCTCGTTTAGGCAACACACGGAACGAACCCGACTTTAAACAAACCGTACAAATAAACGTGAACGGAACGATTGGTGATAAACTAACCATCAGCGCAGACTGGAATACCGAAAGAACTTTTGAATATGAGAACCAATTAAAAATTAAATACACCGGCTATGAAGACGAAATAGTACAGAGCGTAGAAGCGGGAAACGTTTCTTTGCAAACATCTCCACTTGTTGGCGGTAGCGAGGCTTTATTCGGAATTAAAGCAACATTCAAAATGGGTCCATTAACACTTACCACACTTGCCAGCCAGAAAAAAGGAGAAATAAAAGAGAAGACGGTTTCCGGTGGAACTACAACTCAAGAGTTTACTATTCATGCTTATGAGTATTCCCGAAATCACTATTTTATTGATTCAACTTATGCAAATACAACAAACACAGCGGATCTTAATCTATTTAATAAATATTATGCAAACCCAACTCCGATAGTAAACCAGGCTTATTTTGTAAAAAAGATTGAAGTTTGGAAATCAATTAATCAAACTATTGGGAATGCGAATGAAAGAAATGCGATTACTCTAATTGATTTGCCTAACAGAAGTCTAAATGATGTTTATGGTAATGATATTAGGAATTTAAAGGAAGTAGACGGGGAAATCGCTAAAGGTCGTTTCATTCTTTTAACAGAAGAAGTTGATTATATCTTAAATAAATATACCGGTCAAATAACTTTCAAATCCCAAATTCAAGAAGCCGATATTATAGCTGTTGCTTACCAGCGTGAAGGATCAACGACGGGGCAGGACGATGATATTTATTATGGAGAATTTTTTGATCAAGCCTCCGGTGACACTACTCGACAGCTTGTTCTTAAACTTGTAAAGCCAAAAAATTTAATTCCAGCTCAAACTAAAGCATGGAACCTACTTCTAAAAAATATTTATCCAATCAATGGAAGAAATATCAAAAAGGAAGGTTTTGTGTTTGACATTAAATATCAAGTCGAGGGACAAGAACCGCAACAGATTTTTGATGGACTTAAATTACTTAATGCTTTTGGACTCGATCTTACCGGACAAGATGGGCAGGGGCAATCTGATGGTAATTTTGACTTTAAACAAGGTATAACTATAATCCCGGCGACAGGAGAAATCATTTTTCCCGTACTTCAGCCATTTGGCAGAAATATGCCGAAGTTTCCTACCACTCCCGACTCTGCTCTTCAGTACTTAAGTGTCTACGATGAAACAGTAACCTTTGCTCGACAAAACAATATTAAAGATAAATTTATAATGACCGGCACTTATTCCGGTGAAGCTTCTGCGGTTTATCAGCTTGGCTTTACGCTTGTTGAAAATTCTGTAAAAGTAAATCTTAATGGAAGAGATTTGACTGCTGGAATTGATTATTATATGGATTACAGCACCGGTCAACTAACAATTAGAAACGATGCAGCCCTTGTTCCCGGTGCGAATTTAAAAATTACTTACGAAGAGAATGATCTTTTTCAACTTGCTTCTAAAACACTTTTTGGTATCCGCGGACAAATTGATTTTTCAAAGCGAACGAAACTTGGTTTCTCAGCTTTAACTTTAACACAACAAACATTGAGCGATAAAGTTAGAATTGGCGAGGAACCATTAAGCAATTCAATATATGGAGTTGATTTCAACACTTCAGCTGATCTTCCGTTCCTTACCAAAGCGATAGACAAAGTTTTTCCAACGAGAGAGATGTCTTCGATTAGTTTAAGCGGTGAATTCGCCTACATGAATCCTGATCCAAATACGAAGAAAAGTACAATTTCTTCCGATGAAGGAAACAGCATCGCCTATATTGATGATTTTGAAGGTTCAAAAAGAATAATTCCGGTTGGCGTTTCGTACACATCATGGAAAGATTTGGGTATTCCTGATGAATTGAAAGCGCTTAACGGTTTGTCAACTGTAACCGATTCAGCTACAATGACTTACAAAGGAAAGAGCTTTTGGTATAATGTATTGCCATCAGATGTGATGGTAAAAGATATCTGGCCTGAAAAGAAAGTAGCACGCGGTGATGAGCAAGTTACGGCTCTTGATTATGTTTTTATTCCTGATGTTCCGGGTACTTACAATTATTCCTCAACGATGGGATCGGTAACAAAATCTCAAGCATGGGGAGGAATGATGAAACCTCTCTCTTCTACCGCGAGCAATCTTGTTGATGAAAATATTGAGTTTTTGGAATTCTGGCTGCAAATAGATGAAAAATCCAAAGACACTAAAATCTATGTCGATCTTGGAAAAATCAGCGAAGATGTTATTCCGAACGAAATTCTTGATACTGAAGATAAAAACAAAAATGATCTTATAGATGATGGTGAGGACAACGGATTGGACGGGATGCAAGATGGAACTGAGCAAGCAACGTCTGGTTCCACCGAACCAGATCCGAGTCATGATAATTTTTCTTATACAAATTCCGGCTCAGCGTTAAAGTCTAACTATGTAAATATCAATGGAACCCAAGGAAATGCTGCGTTAACAGATATTGGAAGATTTCCGGATACGGAAGATTTGAACCATAACGGCTTTTTAGATCAGTTAAATAGTTATTACCGGTATGAAATTCCATTAAACACAGACCCTTTGCAAAATCCATATATTGCCGGCGGTGGAACGAACGAGTGGTATTTGTATCGAATTCCATTGAAAGATACTTCATTAGCATTTGGTAATCCAAGTTTTTCAGTTGTTGAGTATCTCCGTTTGTTCGTAACAAATGCAACGGATACCGTTCATTTTAGAATGGCAGATTTTAATCTTGTTGGAAATCAGTGGCAGAAAAAAGATTTAAAAGACAGCATCATGGCTATTTCTGTGGTAAACATTGAAGATAACTATCCTGCATATCAAAGTCCTCCGGGTGTAGAGAGAGAAAGAGACCGGAGTCGTCCCGACGAAGAAATATTTAGAAATGAGCAGTCGTTGAATTTATCAATAACTGACTTGCCGATGGGACAATCGCGTGAAGCTATTAAATATCTCTTCCGCCCGCTTGATGTTTTTAATTACAAGCAGATGAAATTATTTATTCACGGTGAAGAAAATGTTACAACAAGTTCAGTTTCATACGTTAGCGGGAACGAACAGAATGCCGATGTCTATTTCCGTTTCGGCGCAGATACAAATAATTTTTATGCATATAAGCAGCCAATAACTCCCGGATGGAATGAAGTAAGTATTCTTTTCAGCGAATTGACCGCGTTAAAAGACGCACGCGATACAACGCAAATTACTTCTGAATTTATCCAGAAAGTTACCGGGCACGACAGCCATTATTATGTTGTGAAAGGAAATCCCTCACTAACAGCTATTAAATTTTTATCGGTCGTTATTGTAAATAGAGCTACAGGGGCAATCTCCGGCGAAGTTTGGGTGAACGAACTTCGTGTTATAGGCGCAGATGATACTCCCGGCTGGGCTTATAGTTTTGGAACTGCACTTAAACTTGCCGATCTTATGAACATTAATTTTAATATGAGTCAAACTGATCCTTATTTCCACCGATTAAACGACAGGTTTGGTTCGAGAGTAGATTCAAAAAGTTGGAGCATGTCCACTGATGTTAACGTTATAAAATTTCTTCCATTCGATATGCCGGGAAGCAATTTGAGGGTAACTTATTCAAGAACGGAAGCGCTTGGTAAACCTCTCTATTTGCCGGGTACGGATATACGGGTTGAAGAGTCGATCAAAAAATCTAAATATAAAACTGCGGAAGAAATACGTTCAGAGTCGCAATCCTTTTCTACGTCTGACTCCTGGAATATTTCCAACATCAAGTTGAATATCCCATCTAATTACTGGCTTATCCGTGATACGTGGAATGCCATCTCATTCAATTTTAATTATAACAAAACTTTCAGCAGGAACCCATCTACACTCTCCGCAAAAAGTTGGGTATGGAATGCTTCGGCGAATTATTCTTTGCAAATCGGGAATGATTATTTCTTTTATCCTACAAGTATTCCGGTACTCGGGACGGTGCTTGCGTTGTTGAGTGATTACCGCAACGCGAAGTTTTATTACACACCGCAATCTTTAGCATGGAACGTTGCAGCGAGAAGAAACAGAAATATCAACGTTACAAGAGCGCAAAGGAATAGCGAATCAAAAACTATTGTTTCAAGAGATTTTACTTCTTCACGCGGATTTAATTACACATGGAAATTTACTGACAACGGATTCTGGAATATCGGAACGACCTATAACGTTGATGTAGCTTCAACGCTTTCTTATCTTGAAACGGATGCCTACGACAACCAGCGGACCGAACGTGAAATTTGGAAAGATATTTTCGGCGGAGTTATGTTTGGGAAAGATTATTCCTACAAACAAACTTTTGATCTTAAAACTTCTCCGCGTCTGCCTTCTTTCTGGGATTTGAAAAACTTTTTCACTTTAACGGCCGGGTACGGTGTTACCTATCAATGGGATAACGATTTTAGACAAGAAGAACTTGGAAGACGTATAGGATATTCCAACAGAATTAATTTGGGATTTTCGTTAAAACTTAAAGCGCTCGCCGCTCCTCTGTTTAAAGAAGAAGACGTAAAAAATCAACCGAAAACTGCGACTGTTACACCGACAAGAAGCAGAAATTTTGATGAAGGTACTCAAGACACATCCAAGACCAATCCTAATCTTACCGCGCCAACATTGGCTAAAACGGATTCTACAGTTGCAGTTGATTCCTTAGCAGGCAGACCTACGACAATAACCAAAGCAGTTTATTTTCTGAAGACTCTGGCGAGAACACTTTTCTTTGACTATGAAAATATAAGTGTAAGTTTCTCCAATGACAACACCGCTTCATCAAACGGAATTAAAGGAAAAGGTTCTGGTATAAAAAACTTTTGGGGAATTAAGTATGATGCAGATGAAGGACCTTCGCGATTGTACATGCTCGGGCTAAAGAGTGATGTTGGACCAAGAGCGGCTAACGGCAATTTAACCGATAATTATAGCCAGCGAAATTCTATTGATCTTAAAACGTCCCGCCCATTGTGGGAGGGTGCGCGAATTGATTTAAACTGGAAAACCGGTTGGTCGATCAACAAAGCTACTTCGCTTCGTTCGGATTCTAATGGAGTTACAAGTGTTCAGAATATTACCTCCTCCGGAACACTTGATCGTACATTCTTTTCACTTCCTCCGGTCTTCTTCTTGTCAATGTTCAAGAGCGGAATAAAGCGTGTAAGTGAATTATATGATCCGAAAGCGGTGAACAGAGGAGAAAATCTTTCTCAAGCGTTTATGCAGGGATTTGAAACCCTGCCGCTTGTCTCAAAGATCGGCTTCTTAAAAACTCTTATGAAATACGTTCCGCGCCCAAATTGGCGGATTACATGGGATGGTCTGGAGAAATTCGCGATCTTCAAAAGTTTTGCTAAGAGAGTGAGTCTCGATCATGCTTACGGTGCGAATTATACCGAAGGGTGGAAAATAAATCCTGATGGGGCTCAAGCAACAACGTCTCAAAAAATATCGTACGGATTTTCCCCGCTCGTTGGTTTGAATCTTACTTTAAATTCATTTTGGGATGGAAATTTTTCGGGTAACGTCAAGTATTCAACCCGCTCTAATTATGATCTTGGTGTAACAACACAAAAAATTACAGAAACTTTCTCCCGTGAGATTGGTGTCTCGTTAAACTATTCCAAGTCCGGTTTTGAAGTTCCGCTCTTTGGAATTGCATTGAAGAACGATATCGAATTTAGTTTCTCTTATTCGAACACAAAAAATTCAACGGTATTTTTTGATATGAACGAGTTTACCGAAGAAGGAACTCCGCAAGACGGGACAACGAGAACCTCCCTTGAACCGAGAATTAAATATGTTATCAGTTCACGTGTTACACTCTCTGTATTTTACAAACGATCATCCATTTCTCCGGAAGGAGCTGCAAGAGTCACCGCTTCAACAATCAATGAAGCCGGTTTGGATGTGAGAATCTCAATTACTCAATAATTTTTTTATCAACTTTGGTGCACTTTGGAATTTGTTCAAAATCTTATAGAAATATTTTTACATCTTGATGTACATCTTGGGGAACTTACCGCACAGTATGGAACATTCACCTATGCAATACTATTCTTCGTAATTTTTGCTGAAACGGGATTTGTCTTTACTCCATTTTTACCCGGAGATTCTCTTTTATTTGCGATGGGAACACTCGCCGCGTTGGGAAGTTTAAATGTTTATTTTTGTTTTTTTCTTGTTGTTGCTGCTGCTTTAACAGGCGACAACGTGAATTATTGGGTTGGACATTTCCTTGGCATTAAAATATTAAAAAATAACTCCGGCAGATTTATCAAGAAAGAATATCTTGAAAAGACCGGTGCTTATTTTGAAAAATACGGGGGGAAGACAATCATCATCGCTAGATTTGTTCCTATCGTGAGAACGTTTACTCCCTTTACAGCAGGGATTGGAAGAATGAATTATTTTAAATTTATTTCCTACTCAATTGCCGGCGCTTTGCTCTGGAGCGGGTTATTAGTATTCCTAGGATATTATTTCGGCAACCTTCCATTTATAAAAGAGAATTTCAGTCTCGCAATTCTTGCTGTAATTTTTATTTCTATTTTACCTGCGATCATTGAAATAATTCGAGCTAAATTTAGATCAAATCTCGCAAAGTAAAATCTCTATTTTAAAAAAATCATTTTTTTAGTTTTGAAATAGCTCAACGATGATATTGAGTAGAAATAAATTCCGGAAGGAAGTCCGCTTGCATCAAAAATAACTGAATGATTTCCTTTTGATTGCGATTCATTTACTAATGTCGAAATTTTTTCCCCAACCACATTAAATACTTCCAACATAACCAATCCATCTACCGGCAGTTCATAATCAATTTTAGTTGAAGGATTAAAAGGATTAGGGTAATTTTGCGACAGACTGTAATATTCCGGTATTGGTGGTGTATATGTTTCCGTCGTTGAATATGCATCGTAATTCTTATAAAAATATTGAACAACTTTGGCTTTCTCGATTACATCAGCCACGCTTTGAAGATTATCAGAACCTTGTCCAACGATAAGTGCAACCGCAACTTCTTGACTGTCTCCCGGAGCCATTGTAAAGGGTCCGCTCGATAAATAAATACGCAAATCATCTTGCCGATATCGTTTATATAAAGTATCGATTGCAAACCAACCGGTTTTCTCAACCGGGTTTCCCTCCATCCAAAACTTGGTTGTATCTTGAGTAATTGGATTTGTCAAAGGTGTTCCGTAATAATAGTGCAATCCTTTCATTGCATTCAAATCAGCTAAATCGTGGTCATAAATATTTTCGATAGCCTCATAAGGAACTATGGGTATATTGAAAGAAGTCGCATTCAAATTTTTGTTGCCTTTAATCCATTTACCTAAAAACATTGCGCTGTCTGAAGCATCACCTTTTACTTTTGGACCTTGCAATAATAGTATACCTAATGCTGGCGGAGTTAAACCGAAATGATTTTCATCTAAAGAATCTGCATTAAAAGCAATTCCCAAATTCATTTCAGGTAAACAGCATGCAAAATCATCGCCAGGATATCCGATATCAGCATCATTTAATTGAGAAAAATAGAAATTTTTTAGAGTGTCAACGCTTTTATTGATAAAAAGATATTTAATAAAAACTACATCATGAAGAACATTGAAATCATTAAATGCGTAAACGGTTTTTTGAAGCTGGAGGGCGAGCGGAATTGTTAAGCCCGTTTCGAGAAGGGAATTTGCAACAAACCACATTGCCTCATCCCCAATCGGATTTGGTTTGTCAATCGTTTTAGAATAAAATCCATTTTTATCAAGATCAAAAAATGGAGCGCCATCTTCTCCGGGCCAATTGGCATAATCAAATTCAAATCTATCTTTGGTTAAACCGTATGGAAGTTTTTGCCAGTCTTTATTGATCTTATATAGTTGGTATGAATTCTTATTTGGGTCATCCGCTTTTCCTTCCGCAAGAATTTTTCCGGGTTTAAAAGTTGATCGATATTTCATTGATTGTACATTAATTTCACCACCTACCTCTCCACCAATAATAAAACCATCCTGATAAGAAATAGTCTCTAAAAACCCTTTGCGGTCTTTCACCATTAGAGAACGATAGGGTAGATCATCTAATCCGTAAAGTGAGAGTGATTGGTTGTACAATAAATTGTTAATAAATATGTTATCAACAACTTTTCTTTCAAACTTTTGGTCTTCCTTGCCGGGAAGCGTTTGCGAAAATATTTGTGAACAGAGAACCAATGAAAGCAGAAAACCGAACATTAAATTTTTCATATCAAACCTTCCATTTATTGCTAAAACAAACATTCAAAAATATTATGTTAAAGTCAACACGAAACTTATCTCAAGAGAAGAATTCAATTTGTACAGATGAATTAATTCGATTAAGTTTGATTGAATTTTTTATCAATATCTGAAGAATAATATGGAAACAGCAAAATCCGACCGTTTAATATCTCTTGATGTTTTTCGCGGGATAACTATTATGGGGATGATCCTCGTGAATAACCCCGGCAGTTGGGGCTCCATTTATCCGGCGTTAGAACATGCCGCGTGGAACGGCGTAACGCCAACCGATTATATTTTCCCCTTCTTTTTATTTATCGTTGGTGTTGCGATCACTCTCTCGCTTACCAAACGGAAAGAAAGAGGTGACGATCAGAAAAAATTAGTGCTTCAGATATTTAGAAGGGCAATAATGATCTTTCTGATCGGTATGGTGCTTCACGGATTCCCTTATTTTAATTTATCTACCATTCGTATTCCAGGAGTTCTTCAACGTATAGCTGTTGTTTATTTTTTCGCATCACTAATATTTTTGAAAGCGAATTGGAAAACGCAAGCATACATTGCCGGGGGACTTCTGATACTCTATTGGATGATGATGACACTCATCCCGGTTCCCGGTTATGGAATGCCGAATTTATATATTCCCGTTATAACTGATGCAGCAGGAAAAGCGTTGTTCGCTCCGAATCTTTCCGGTTGGTTAGATAATCTTTTATTGCCGGGACATTTATGGAAGCACACAAGAGTTTGGGATCCTGAAGGCTTGTTAAGCACTATCCCGGCTATCTCAACCGCGTTAAGTGGCGTGCTGCTCGGAGCGTGGCTTAGAACGAACAATGAAAAAACCACAAAAATTGTTTGGATGTTCATCTTCGGTAATTTGGGAATTGTTCTTGCGTCCATCATTGATATGTGGTTCCCGATCAATAAAAGTTTGTGGACAAGCTCATACGTTTTATTCAACTCCGGTATGGCTCTCCACTTTTTTGCCCTCTGTTATTGGTTTATTGACGTAAAAGGAATTACATGGTGGACAAAACCGTTCGTGGTTTATGGTACCAACGCTATTACTGTCTTTTTCTTATCGGGCATTGTAGCAAGATTGATGGGTCTAATTGAAGTGACAAATAGTGCTGGTGTAAGTGTTGATCTGCAATCTTTCTTGTACGATAATTATTTCTTATCATGGTTGGCGCCGCTGCATGCTTCACTGGCATGGGCGTTGGTTTATGTAGTTGTTTGGCTTGGGTTGATGTGGATACTTTACGCCAAAAAGATTTTTATAAAAGTGTAATAAAGCATTAAAATAAGATAAATTAAAGCCGCAAAATTATTTTGCGGCTTTTTTATGTGCAGACAATTTGTCGTGTTAGATATCATTCAACAATGACCAACCAAAACGCAAAAGCGGAAATTATAGTTTGCTATTTGATGCTTCCAAATCAACCTTGGGTCTTTACATTTATAACTTAAAAGGGAATAATGTAAATTTCTCGAACAAGATGATTCTCCGGAAATAAAAATATATTGTTCAAATGAACTATTAATTATTAAGGCTTGTTCCGATAAAGACAAGTTATTACACTCGTAATAATACAACTAATAAATAATCGGAGAACCAATATGTTCATAACAATACTAAAGGATCGAATCGGATTCTTCAGGCTATTAAATTCGTTTTCACTAATGATATTAATTTCTTTGATGATGTTTGGTGCGAAATCTGTTTCGGCTCAAGGCAGTTCTGTAAATTTAGGTTTACCGAATGATCATATAAATTTAGGAGCTGCTGCTTCAGTTGCAACTAATTTTACAACTAGCTCTGTTTTTACAATAGAGACTTGGGTTAAAATAAATACTGTTCCAGGCTATAATATTATTTTTGCAAATAGACCTTCCGGTTCAAATCAACAAGGCTACGCATTTATGTTGTTGGACGGAAAGCCATATTTTGAATCTTATTTTTCTGGCAGTTTGGCCTCAACAGCTATATCGGCAAATGTTTGGACTCATGTAGCCGTAGTTTTTAATGGTGGAACTTGTAGTTTTTACATAAATGGTGCATTGGTACATTC
>Ga0209211_10004258_pt1 | contig 22468 bp, 5 predicted proteins | sample RifGroA2_FD_183992 | JGI IMG/M metagenome (GOLD analysis project Ga0209211, IMG submission 183992) | Groundwater microbial communities from Rifle, Colorado, USA - Groundwater A2 (SPAdes) (version 2) | ecosystem: Environmental > Aquatic > Deep subsurface > Groundwater | place: Rifle, Colorado...
CCGCTTGGCGCTGCAGGGCGTGGCGGTGGTCGGCGGTCCCGATGTGGCGAGCGTGGCCGCCTTGTTCCGGGATCGCGTCGGCAATCTGAATGAACTGGCCGATGCCGTGCATCCATTCTTTGTTGCACCCAAGCCGAGCGCCGAACTGCGTGCCCAGCACTTTACCGAGCTTGCACTCAAGGGTTTGAGTGCGTTGTGCGAGCGCTTGTCGACATGCGCCTGGCAGGCGGCCGAACTGGGGCCGGCGGTCAAGCAGACGGCTGCCGAGTCGGGCCTGAAAATGCCGCAGTTGGCGATTCCCTTGCGCGTCGCCCTGCTCGGGCTGCCGCAGTCGCCATCGATTGATGCAGTGCTGGAGGTCATGGGCCGCGAGCGCGTGCTGGCGCGCCTGGCTGCGGTGCTGACGGCCGTCAACAGGCCGTTCTAAGGCTCACGTGCCGCGGCGCAGGGCGCGCAGATGGAAGCGGGCGGGATCAACCGCCCGCGCCAGTTCGCGCTCCATCGGCAGAGGATCGCCGTCCAACTGGCTGGCGAGCAGTTCGGCGGCCAGCGGCGCCCAGACCAGGCCGCGGGCAGACAGCCCCAGCAGGGCGTGCAGGCCGGCCCGGCGCGGCAGCGTGTCGAGCGTTGCCGCGCTTTCCAGGACCGCATCCGTATCCGGCAGGGTGCCGATCATCGGTAGCCGATCCGGGGCGGCCGTGCGCAGGCCGACGCGGCCGTCGAGCGAGGTCGCATCGATTCCGCGGGCGGCGCCCGGCAACAGGTCATCCAGTCGCTGCAGATTGCCGGCATGGTCCGCTGCGCGAATCGCCAAATCGGTGTCGTTGCGGTCAAAGCTGGCGCCGACGCAGACCGCACCGGCTTGTGGCGGCGTGACATAGCCGGAGCGGCAAACCACGTGGCGCAGGGGCGGCTGCATGTCTTGAACAAATTGATCCGGCAGGTAGCTGATCTGGCCGCGTATCGGCGTCAAGGGTAGCGCGTGGGGCAGCAACTCGTTGGCGGCATGGGCGTTGGCGAGGATGACGTGCGGCGCGTTGGCCAATAGCCGGCCGGCGCCATCGAATGCCTGCCAGCCGTCCGCGGTCTGCCGCAGTGCGCTGACTGCTGTGCCGAAATGCGGATGAACAAATTCACCGGCGGCAGCCAGCTGGGCGGCGCAGACGCTGCGCGGACTGACCCAGCCGCCGCCGGAGAACCACCAGCCGCCGTGTGCCAGTAGCCGACCGATCAGGGCCTGGGCGGCGTCTTGTTCGAGAAAGCCGGTAAAGTCGGCCGGCAGCTTGAGTTCCTGCACCGTGGCGCGCTGAAGTGCTTCGTGCACCGCGTCGCGCGCGATTTGCAGCACGCCGCAGGGCGACCAGCGTACGTCGGCGAGATCAGCAAAGCGGTGCAATGCATACAGGTAGCTGGCACGCGACAGTCGCGCCGCCAGCGCATCGTCCTTTGCCAGATGCGGCAGCAGTATGCCGGTCGGGTTGCCCGAGGCTTCCTGGGCGGGGGCGGCATGGCGCTCGAAGAGGTCGATGTGCCAGCCGCGGTTGGCCAGCCGTTCGCTGATCGCCGTTCCGGCGAGTCCGGCGCCGATGACGATGGCGCGGCGTTCGCCGGTCTTGAGAAGAGGGTCAAGAGTCGGCGCTGGTGATACGGCGATTTCATGCTGGCCGACCAGCATTTCACGCTTGCCGCCAAAGCCCGGGCGGCGGCCCAGTTTCCAGCCTAGCTGTTCCAGCGTACGGCGCACTTCGCCGGCGACGCTCCAGGTCGCCAGCGTCGCCTGGCTCATGCAGAGGCGGGTGATCGCTTTGAGCAGCGCGGGTGACCACAACTCCGGATTTTTTGCCGGCGCAAAACCGTCGAGATAGATCGCGTCGACGTTGGCTACGAGTTGCGGCAGCAATGCCTGGGCGTCGCCAAACAGCAGTGTCAGGGTGACGTTGCCATTGTCGAAATGCAGCCGGTGAAAACCTGACGTCAGCGGCGGCCACTGTCGCAGCAGTTGCCCGGTCAGGGAGGCCAGTTCGGGATAGGGCGCCAGCAATCCGGCCAAGTCATTGCGACGGAAGGGATGTTTTTCGACCGAGATAAAGTGCAGCCTGCCGCTCGCCTTCGACTCGCGCCACGCCTGCCATGCGGCGAGAAAATTCAGTCCGAGGCCGAAGCCGGTTTCGCAGATGACAAAGCGGTCGGCGCCGTGCCAGCGTACCGGCAGGTCATTGCCGCCAAGGAACACATGACGGGCCTGAGCAAGGCCGCCGTGGGCAGTGTGATAGACGTCGTCGTAGGTTGTTGAATACGGCGTGCCGTCGCCGGCTGCCGCCGGTTCGGCGGGAACCAGCGGCGGATACATCACTCGGGGCGCATCTGCGGGAACAGGATCACGTCGCGGATCGATGCCGAGTTGGTCAGCAGCATTACCAGGCGGTCGATGCCGATGCCGCAGCCACCGGTCGGCGGCAGTCCGTATTCCAGCGCGCGAATGTAAGCGGCGTCGTAGTACATGGCTTCCTCGTCGCCCGCTTCCTTGGCTTTGGCCTGCTGGAGAAAGCGCGCCGCCTGGTCTTCGGGATCATTGAGCTCGGAAAATCCGTTGGCGATTTCACGGCCGACGATGAACAGTTCGAAACGCTCGGTGATTTCCGGGTTGCTGTCGCTGCTGCGTGCCAGCGGCGAGACTTCGGCCGGGTAATCGATGATGTAGGTCGGATCCCACAACTCCGCCTCCGTGGTTTCCTCGAACAGCGCCAGTTGCAGGCTGCCCAGCCCGGCGCGCGCCATGTGCGGCGCCTTCATGTCGACCCGGAGATCCTTGAGTTTTTGCCGCAGCCAGTCGACATCGTTGAGTTGTTCGAAGGTGTATCCGGGGTGGTAGTGATGAATGGCGCCGACGATGGTCAGCCGGGCGAAGGGCTTGGAAAGATCGAGCGCGCGTCCCTGATACTCGAAGACCTCCGTGCCCAGCGCCTCGCGGGCCGAGTGGCGCAGCAGGCCTTCGGTGAAGTCCATCAGCCGCTGGTAATCGGTGTAGGCCTCGTAGAACTCCATCATGGTGAATTCGGGATTGTGGCGCGGGCTGAGTCCTTCGTTGCGAAAATTGCGGTTGACCTCGAACACCTTCTCGAAGCCGCCGACCACCAGACGCTTCAGATACAGCTCCGGCGCGATGCGCAGGAACAACTGCATGTCCAATGCATTGTGGTGCGTGGTGAAGGGCTTGGCGGTGGCGCCGCCCGGAATCGGGTGCATCATCGGCGTTTCCACTTCAAGGAAGCCGTGGTTCATCATGTAGTTGCGGATCGACTGGATCATCCGGCTGCGGGCGACGAAGGTGAAACGCGTCTGCTCGTTGGTGATCAGGTCCAGCTCGCGGCTGCGATACTTCTGCTCGACGTCGGTAAGGCCGTGGAACTTCTCGGGCAGCGGGCGCAGCGACTTGGTCAGCAGGCGGATGACGTTGCAATGCACGGTCAGTTCGCCGGTCTTGGTCTTGAACAGCATGCCTTCGCAGCCGACGATGTCGCCCAGGTCCCAGCCCTTGAACTGCTTGTGCACGTCCTCGCCGGAGACGTCGTTGCTGACGAAAATCTGGATCCGGCCGGAAACGTCCTGAATGCTGGCAAAGCTGGCCTTGCCCATGACGCGCTTCAGCATGATGCGGCCGGCCACCTTGACCTCGATCGGCGCGGCTTCGAGTTCCTCGCGCGTTTTGGCGCTGTAGAGTTCGTCGAGCTTGCCGGCGAGATTTTCGCGCGAGAAATCGTTGGGGAAGGCTTTGCCGGTGGCGCGCCACTGGGCAAGCTTTTCGCGGCGCTCGGCGATCAGGCGGTTTTCGTCGGCGGGGGCGGGGGTAGGCGGGTTTTGTTGAGTCATGATCGTGAGCTAGCGTAAGAGTGGGATGAGAGATGAATTGTTAGCCGAAATAGGTGACATGCAAGCCAATGGCATTGGCGGCGTCGCGCATTACATCGTCTGCCGTGGCGAGTTCGTCGACCTGTTCGGCTTCGGCAATCGCCAGGTGCAGCGCATCGAGTGTGCGCAGCGGCAAATGGCCAAGCCGGTCAATCAGATGTTGCGCACCGATGAAATGCGCGTCTGCGCCGGGCTGAATGTGGAGCGCACCATCCTGAATGTCGATGCGAACCTCATCCATCGCCGCGCGTTCCTGCTTCGGGCTGAGTGTGCCTTCTCGGCGCTTGCGCGCAAGGCCGCTGCGCAGTTCGACCAGCGTCAGGCGGCTGATCGCAACGGGCGCATGGGCGACGAAATAAGCATCAAAATTGTCGCTGTTGACCTCGGGGACATAGCGCTTCAATAACGCGCTGGTATCAACGTAGATCACGTCAGCCCCGACTGTCGCGGTCCGCCCGTATCAGCACCTCGCTGGGCGTTTCCTGGAACGGCAACTTGGCCCGAAACGCCGTCAGCGAGCGGGCTTTCGGCCGGGTCTTCACCGGCAGAATGCGGGCAACGGGTTCGCCACGGCAAACAACCAGCACTTCGTCGTCATCGGCGAACATCTGTTCCGGGTGGGACAGTCCTTCGCGCGCTTCGCGGATGGTGAGGGTTTTCATGGTGGACTAGGGATGTGACACAACAGTCTAATTGTGTCACAGACACTGCGGTCGTGCAATCGGCGGGATAGCGAATGTCGTGCGCAAAAAGGTGCTTGCGAAGCGCTCTGTCGGTTGAAAACACTGCGCAGTGAGACGCAGGCTGAATGCGCCGTGTCGCTGGCGCCGACTTTCAAAAGCAATTCTGATAATACCCACTGCAATCATGTGGGTATTATGATGCGACCGTGCCAAATTCTTGCGCCTTTTTGTGACAAATTCGATATCCTGTTCTTGCAGTAATTTGGTATCCTTTAAATATATAACTTCGTATTTGCTAGATAATTCCGTTTGCACTCCGTCGCACCCCGACAGGTTGATTACAAATTGAAGAAAATGTTTGAGTTGAATGTCATGAAGCGGACGAGGTTGGCGGTCGGCGACGCCGTGCATTTTCGTTGCGGCGCCTTGCATGCCGAATTGCCGCGGCGTGCGAGTGGGCATGCCGGGCGGTCGCTTTCATGCGCGGATTTCTTGCCAGACATTTCGGCCAGACGTTTCGATTTGCCGGCGACGTCGGTCACTGGTGCCTTTTTAACTGTTTTTCATTCGGCGAAACACTTTGCGGCGCTGTGCCATTTGCGCTTATGGACCCTATGAACAAGATATCCAAGACTTGCCTGCTGAAAATGCGCAAATCCGTTGTTGTTGTCGCCTGTGCCTGGTCGCTGGCCGGTCAAGGCGCCTGGGCTGGGGACGGGATTGTTTCCGGCTTCGACCTGCGCGGCGATGGCGACATCGTGCGTGTGCAGATCGAAACCCGTGTCGGCGTCTTCGGCGGTGCTTCCATCGCCGCGCGCGGCAACGAAGTGACAATCGAATTGAAGGGTGTCGATGCCAAGGAAGTTGCCGCCCTGGTCGACAGCCTGAAGCAGCGACCGGCATCGATACGCGGCGTGCATGTACTCCCCGGGCAGGACAAGACGGTGCGCATCCTGCTGCAGATGACGGCCCCCTCCACTGTCCTCGACGAAACAGTCGTCGCGGCCGGCAAGGACATGTCGCGCTGGGAACTTGTACTGGGGCCCGCCGCCATGCGCGCCGACGCGCCGATTTTGCCGCCTGCGCTGTCGGCAATTGGACTGAGGACGCTTGAGGGCCGCGCCGAACTGGTGCTTTCCGGTAGTAGCGGCCTGGTTGCCGAAGTTTCTTTCGAAGAAAACCCGCCGCGCCTGCTGGTCGATCTGCCGGGCGTGGCGCACAAGGAACTCGTTGCCGCCGCCAATGCCTTTGCTTTGTCTCATCCCCTGATTCGCAAGGTGCGCGTGGCGGAGACCAGCCAACTGATCTTCGATCTTGCCGAGTCGGCTGACCTGGTTGACGGTGCTGGCACCCTGGAGGGCGAAAGTGGCCGTGTGCTGATCAGTCTTGCCCCGGATGCCGCGCCGCGCGCCGTTGCAGCGCGCACAGGCAGGCTTGCGGCGATACGCGTCGATGAACTGGCGGGAAGGCTTTCCTTTGCGCTCTCCGGACTCGATGCCAGCCGCGTCAACGCCTACACGCTCGACGAACCGCCGCAACTGGTTATCGACTTCCTCGGCTGGTCGCCCAAGCAGTTGGAGTCTGCCGCCGCCGCATTCACTCCGGCGCATCCGGCGGTGCGCAGTGTGCGGGTCGAATCGACCCGCTTGGGCTCCGGGCGACTGGTGGTCGAACTTTCGGGGTCGGCACCGCTGATTGCCAAGACCATCGATTCCCCACCTTCCGCCCAGGGCGATGCGCTGCAGCGCACGCTCACGTTGGCATTGCGCACGCCGCTGCCAGGGGAAGTCGCCACCGAGTCGCAGATGGCGCGCAGCCCGCTCGACCTGCGCTTCCGGCGTGACCTCCACGACCGTGCCCGGCCCAGCATCATCATTCGTCCGGTGCAGTTGGAAGGCCGCTGGGCACAAGAAACTCCGCCCGCGGAAGGCAAGGGCAGCACGGTCAGCTTGCTGGCCCTGTTGCAACAGGCCCTCAATACCGATCCCAAGTACCAGGCCGCCAAGTCCGACTTTGAGGCCAACAGCGAGGCCGTGCCGCAGGCCCGTGCCGGCTACCTGCCGACGGCGAGTTTCGACTACCAGCACTCTGCGATCCGCCAGAATGTTCTGCGTGCTTCGAACGCCTCCTTCCCGACCGGTGAGTCGGGTTATCCAAGCAAGAGCATGACGCTTACCATCACGCAACCCATCCTCAAGGCTCAGGCTTTCGTCAAGATGGATCAGGCCGCCGTTGCTGCCGAGCAGGCGCGGATCACCCTCGTCGCCTCGGAGCAGGATTTGATCCTGCGTGTAGCCGGCAGCTATCTCAACCTGCTGGCGGCGAAGGATGGGCGCGAACTCTCCATGGCAGAACGCGAGGCAACCGAGAAGCAGTTCGAACTCGCCCGCACGCGTCTTGAACGCGGTCTGGGTACCGTCACCCAGTTGCACGATACCGAAGCCCGTTTTGCGCTCACCGAGGCGCGCGAGGTCGAGGCCGGTAACAAATATGACGATGCCCGGCAAGCGCTCAAGGAGATCACCGGCGACAACGTTGACGACGTGCGCGGCTTCCGCGCTGATTTCGACGCATCGCCGCCGCAACCGTCGGCAGCCGGCGCCTGGGTGCAAGCCGCGCTGGAGCAGAATCTGGCCCTGCAATCGCGTAACCTCGCACTCGAAATCGCCGGACTCGAAGTGCTGCGCCAGCAGGCCGGTTACCTGCCGACCGTGAATGTGGTCGGCACCATGAGCCGCCAGGATACCGGCGGCTCCGTCTACGGCTCCGGGCAGAAGCTTGACAACGCCGAACTCGCCCTCAAGCTCAGCATGCCGCTGTTCGAGGGCGGCATGACCACGTCGCTGGTGCGCGAAGCCACTGCGCGCAAGGACAAGGCCGACAAGGAACGCGAGCAGGAACAGCGGCGTACCGAGCGCACCACCCGTTCCGCCTTCCTCGCGGTGCAGGCCAGCGCGCGCACCCTGGCGGCGCTGCGCAAGTCCGTGGTGGCGCAGGACAGCGCATTGCAGGCGCGTTTGGAAGGCTTCAAGTCGGGTATCGCCAATATCGTTGCAGTGGTGGATGCCTACCGGTTGTTCTACGCCGCCAAGCGCGACTACCTGCAAGCGCGTTACGACTATCTGGTCAACCGCCTGCGACTCAAACAGTCGGTTGGAACCTTGAGTCGGGCCGATCTCGAAGACCTTGGCGCTTTGTTGAAGAACGAATGAGTTACGCAGTGGAACACGTTGAAGTCCCGCATTAGGAGGCTGACATGATCGAAAACCACCTCATCCAGAACAGAGCCAATGTCGCGCAGCGTCTGCGTGCATTCCTTAAAGTGCCGGCGTCGCGCCGTCGCGTGACACCCACTCGCCCGCGGCTGCTGCACGTCGAGGCGATGGAGCCGCGCTTTCTGCTCTCCGGCGAGGGACTGATTTTGCCGCCGCCTCCGCCGCCCCAGGAAGCGCCGCTCGCCGCGCCGATCCAGATTCCCGCGGCGCAGCTTGCCAGTCAGGTGCTCCCGGTGCAGAACCTCGGCGCCACCGGGGCGCAAACCCCGGCGACCAACGCCAACGAAGTCATTTTCGTCGACCCGCAAGTCAAGGATTATTCCGCCCTCGTGGCTGTGGCGCTGCAAGCCCGGCCGGGTCAGGCGGCACCGGCTCGCGTCGAAGTTGTCGTGCTCGACGCAAATCAGGACGGCGTCGATCAGATCACCGCCTGGCTCAAGGGACACCAGGATTTGCAGGCCGTCCATGTGTTGAGCCATGGCGACGAAGCGGCGTTGCGCCTGGGCGTAACCAGCCTGAGCCAGGCCAATCTCGACGACTATCGCGAGCAGCTTGCTGCCTGGGGTGCCGCGCTGGCGCCCGGTGCCGACCTGCTGCTCTACGGTTGCGATGTGGCCGCCGGCGAGGATGGCGCTGCCTTCGTCGATAGGCTCGCGCAACTCACGGGCGCCGACGTGGCCGCGTCCACCGACGCCACCGGCACCGCCGCGCTTGGCGGCAACTGGATTCTCGAAAAGACCACCGGTGCGCTGGAAACCGCCAGCCTGTTTGCCGTGACGCCGGACTATAACCATTTGCTAACGGCGGTGACTCCGGGCAAGTCGGGCGATACGGGCAACACCGTAAGCGCCAGCAATGCATTCAACGCCGCCGTCAATCTTGGCGCGCAACTGGACGCCAACGCTGAGTTCTCGTACAGCATGCCGATGGTCGATCTGACCTTCACCGGTCTGACCCGGACCAATGATGGCCGGACGCTGGGCGATCTCATTGGCTTCAAGACCTTGAGCGGCACTACGGTCCTCGACGACTACCTTGCCACCGGCGGGGCCCACACCATGGGCGGCCTCATGGACCGCATGGGTGACTATCTCAACGGCATAGGCGCCTACAGCAACCTGGAATCGGTCGTTGACCATTCCGGTTCGACGATCAGTTTCAGTGCCACGGGACAGGTCCTGACGGCAACCCTGACCCTGTCGCGTGAATTCATCCAGCGTTTCGGTTTTGGCGAACAGTTGAAGGCGCTGGGGCTTGATTTTCAGGGCGGGCAGGGCATACCTCTGCTGGCTGACGTGCATTACACCGGCATTTACGATCTAGCCAACGGCACCATTGGTGTGACCGCGCTCGATGCCAGGGTCCAGGTCAAGAACTCCACCTTCAGTGCCGGCATGGCGCTGGGCGTGGTCGACGCAACGGCAAGCGGCACGCTCAATTTCGATACCGGCAAGGTTGAATTCGATGCGATCGGAGCTACCGCCTTCAATGACATTGTCTTGGGTTATACGGGGCGACTTGCCAGCGAAATCAAACTCCCGACCGTCGCCGGCTATACCGACGCCGACAATCTGTTCACCGTCAAGTCCGCCAGCGCGCATGCGGTCAAGACCAATGCCAGTTTCGATGTCACGGGATCCATCGGCAGCACGACTCTGGCGACGATTGCCGGAGGCACGCCGCATATCAACGTTGCCTTTGGCGGACTCAGCCTGACCAGCCTGGAAACCAACGCCGCCCAGCCCACGATTACCGGCACGGCCAGCCTGCTTTCCGGGCAAACGCTGAAGGTCACGGTTGCCGGGGCCACCTATACCGTCACGCCGGCCGGAGACGGCACCTGGTCGCTCAATCTGGGCACGGCGAGTCCTGCCAGTGGTACGCTCGCCCTGGGCTCGGGGGTGGCGACCGATGTCACAGCCAAGGTCGTGAAAACGGGTACTGGCGCCACGGTGTCCTCGGCCACCGGTACGATCAAGGTCAATCCAACCGTCGACGCGGTCACTGCGCATACGCTGACGCCGACCTTGTCCGGCGTGGCGCGCCTCGCCGCCGGACAAACCCTGTCGGTTAACGTTGGCGGCGCTACTTACAGCGTGACACCTGCCGCTAACGGCGCCTGGACGCTCATTTTGGGAACTGCCACGCCGACCAGCGGCACGCTTGCTATTGCGACCGGCAACAACTACACGATTACCGCAACAGTCAGCGGCGGAGTTCCTGCCGTCACCGGACAATTGACGGTCAACACGGGCCTTACCAGCACCACCACGACGCCACCAGCGACGACTCAGACGGTAGGGGTTACCACCACCGGCAGCGTCGCCTGGAACGCCCTGCAACCGGCGCCACTGACGCTCACGTCAACGAATTTCTCGAACCTGCAAGCCTTGTCCTGCCTGACGTCGACGCAGGTGGTCAAGATGCTGCAGGATCTCGGCACCTATCTCACCTTGCTGCGCGACTCCGGCAACTTTGACGCCCTGCTGCCGTTTACCGATCTCAAGCTCGGCGAGGCGCTGGATTTCAGCGCCACCATCAATGACATCATCGACAACCAGTTGGCGACCACGATACGTTCGGGAATGACCGCAAGCAAGGCCATCTCCCCCGTGCTTGGCAGCGACGTGGTGTTTGATCTGCAGGTGCAGCGCCCCGGTGACGAGCGGGTGACAACGCTGGCCATCTCCGTGGCCAAGAGCGAGACCACCGCATTTACCCACATCAATCAGTTGGCGGGTCTGATCGGGCAGAAGATTGCCGCCGCTGTCAATGGCTGGCTGGCGTGGAGCGGATCGGCCGTGGAGATCACGGAATCCCTGAAAGGCGGGATAACGGTTTCCGGCGGCAACAACACCAGCGAAGAGCAGACGCTGGCGGTCCATGCCAGTTCCGGAACCTACCAGTTGAAAGTCGGCGCTGGTGGCACGGCGACGGGCGACATTTCCGTGCTGGCGACGCCGATCGAAGTCCAGAATGCGCTCGAAGCCGTGGTCGGCGTCGGTAACGTTCTGGTCACCGGGCGGCCGAAGCACTATCTGGTCAATTTCGTCGGCACCCTGGCGGATACCGATATCGACGCTCTGCAAGTGGCAAGCTCGACTTTGACGACGGGCAGCCTGATCGACGTCACCGCCGGCGAATTCTCGCGATACGCGGATGGCAAGACCTGGGGCAAGCTCAGTCTCTTGCAGGCCAATCCGGAAGATTTTTCGGTACTCCGGGTGACGCCTTCGTCCGGTCTCTCGGTGCAAGTCATTGCCGCCGGGTCCGATGATGTGGAGGCCGTGCAACGCCTGTTCGTGATTCATGGCGGCAACGGCAGCTTTATCCTCAAGGGCGCCGGTGGCGCCTTTACCACCGATCCGATATCGCTGGACGGGCTCGATGCCACGGCGGCGCAGAACGCGATTCTCAACGCCTTGACAGCCAAGCTGACCACCGTCACCGGCATGTCGGTGGCCGAGGTGAGCGGCGACTATGCCGCAGACAATGGGACGCGGGTCTTTGATATCGGCTTCGGTATGAAGACCCTGACGCAATATGGCACTTACGGAGCCATGACGGCGGATCTGACTACCGCCAGCGTCGATATTGCGCAGACGGTTGCGGGCGACCAGAGCAATAACGCCGTGCAGAAGCTCACCATCGAAAAGAACCGCGCCGGATTCTTTGTACTCAAGGGCACCAATTCTTCGGGCGCTGCTTTCGTCACCAGCCCCTTGGCATATGGCGCTTCTGCAGCCGACATACAGACTGCCTTGCGCAGTGCCGTCGGCCTTGCAACCCTTACTGTGGCAACCAGCGGTGATCTCCTTGATATCGCAACGATGGCATTGGGGCAGAAGAATATTTTCAATGTCACCTTCGAGCAGAAGAACTACGCCAAGATGACCGCCAGCAACGTCTGGACCAGCAAGGTGCTGGCGCAGGCGGTGGTCAGTACCCGGCAACTGGCGGCTGCGGCGGTGGGCGCGACCCCCGCCACCAACGAAATTCAGCGCATGACCATTGCCAATGCCTCCGGCGGCAGCTTCGTGCTTGGCATAACCCTGGATGCGCTTCTGTTCCAGACCGGAGACATCGCTTACAACGCCAGCGCCGCCGATGTCAAGGCGGCGCTCGTCGGCATGCTCCAGAAGTGGAATCCGGCAGTTGTCAGCGGCGATGTCGACGTCAGCACGAGTGGCAACTTCCATGACATAGAGTTCAAGGGGCGATGGGCCGCGAAGGACGTGCCCCAGTTGCGCATCAACTCGCAAAAACTCACGTCGCCGGCAAGCGCCAGCTACGCGGCGCTCGATAATCTGGGTTTCCTCGCCGCCGGTCAGGACTCGCAGATCAACAACGTGACGACGTTTGTCACACTTGACCAGATGATGGAGCGCTTCCAGCATGCGGTAAATCTCAATCTCAACGGCGGGGCGGCCTTCTCGGTCAATCCACGCTTCGATGCGGCGACCAAGAGTTTTCTGTTCGATGTCAGGCTGACGCCGGGAAACAAACAGGCGGTTGCGCTCAATGTCAGTAGCAATGTTGGTGATTTGTCGCGGCTGTCCACCGATACCTCGCTGGATCTCACTACGGAAACACTTTTCGAGGCCACGCTAGGCTTTGATTTTGCCAATCTGAATACCTTTGCATTGCGCGCCAGCGGTGCCTACACCGGGACAATTACTGCGTCAGCTTCGGCGGCCAATACCGCACTTACGGGCTGGACTTCGGGCTTCCTGGGTTTTTACGGCGACGCTCCTTTCCGCCTGGCTTTCAACGGCGAGGCCTACGATCTGACGCTGTTGCAAAGCGCGGTCGGCGGCAATACCACTCGTGATGAACTAGTCGCCGACTTGCAGGCGGTATTTGCCGCGCAAAGCGTCACGCCCGGTGGTGTTCTGGCGCGACGCGGTTTTGCCAACCTGGGCGAGGCGGTTACGGTTGGCAAGAAGAGCGACGGACAACTGACCCTGACCATCAATGCTCCGGTCGGACAGGTGCAACTGACCGTCCTGCCGCCGACCTCGGTCCTCAACCCGATGGAGTACCTCCTCGGCTTTAGAACCATGCCCGCCTATCCGGCGCCGAAAGCCGTTGTTTTGCCCGCCACCGGAGTGCTGACGGCGGATGCGCATTTCAGCCTCAAGGTCGACCAGTCGGTCGCCATCGCGGTCACGATCACCAGCGCTTCCACCAGCACCAATACGACCACGGCCGATCTGATCAGCGACATCAATACTGCACTGAATGCCCTTTCAATTTCCAGCCACGCGTATCTTGGAACCGGAGCCGGCGGCAAGGGCTTTTCGAATCTGGGTCAGGTCATCCAGGCCTCGTTGCGCAACGGCCAGATTGAACTGGTGACGCAAAGCGCGAAGATCGCCTCGCTGCAAATGGACATCAGCGGTTCCGATACCGCAACCAAGGAACTCGGCTTTACACCGGGCCAGTTTTCCACGACTACTGGCGCCTATGTCTTTCTGCAAGACGTGACGCTCGGCGGCAACTACAGCGCCGTCATTCATGGCCAGGTCGGCGCTACTGCCGCCACGCTGGCGACTCCGGGGCAGGCTACGCTGGGAATGCTCGACCTCACTTTTGGCGAACTCGCGGCCGACTATCAGGGCAGCTTGAGTTTTGATCTCAGAAATGGTTTGGCCGGCGCAGCGCATGATCGCATCAGCCTCAACGATCTGTTCGACTCTGCTTCGGCACAGGACGGCCTGCTTGGATTGGGTGGCGCGCTGTCCACCAGCGATACTGTTTCCTCGCCAAACGCTCCGTATCAGAGCAATGGCCGTCTGTTGCGCGACGTTGGATTGAGCGTGACAGTGGGCAGTGCGGTATTGGATGTGGTTGTGACGAAGTCCGCCACGGCTGGCAACACCAGCGTTGCTGATCTGGCGTCCGACGTGAATGCGGCCATTCATACCGCGCTGGTGGCCAAGTTCACCACCGATCCGTACGTCACGCATACGTTTGTGACCGCCGACAGCACATCGGTCGCTGGCAAGACGGTCCTCAAATTCACCGCGCCCACCACTACCCTGACCCTGGCCTCGACACCGACCCAGATATACAACGCGAGTACCGGCGTATTGTTGCTTGATCTGCCGCTGACGGTAACGCTTGGCAGTACGGGGGCCACGGTCGACGTTCTGGTGCGCGCCAGCAATACGGCGGCGAATACCACCCTGGCTGAGTTGGTGACGGATGTCGATAACACGATAAAGCTGGCGCTGGCGTCGGCGAAGAACAACACAGCGGATGCCGCCGTCAAAACGGCCATCGATACCTTGCTCGCGGCCACGGATCTGGTCGGCCAGAGCGCGGGGGCACTGACGCTCAAGGCCGGCACGGTGGCCGCCAAGACCATCACGCTGAAGAACCTGAGTGTTTCGGGTCGCTTGCTCAAGGATGATTTTTCGACTGCGCTGACCTTCCTCGATCAGGCAGGAACGGCCAGCACGACGCCGACGGCCGCGCTTACTTTTTCCAGCATCGGAATTACCACGCCGGCGGGAATTTCTGCAACAGGGCTGAATCCGGCAACCACCATCACTGTGGATGTGACCAACGCCGCTGATGCCCTTGCGGGTACTGCGGTGCAGGCCATTGCGTCGGTGGTGCCTCCCGATGGGTTGGGTAGCCTGACGCCATTCAAGGACATCGCGTGGACAGACCTGCGTTCCGATATCGGCCAGTTGGGCAGCCTGCTCGGAGATCTGGGCGGGGTCGGGGCCTTCGGCGAGTTAGGGCGTGCCCTGCCGGTATTGGGTAGCAGCGTGTCGGAGCTATTCGACTTTTCAACTCGCTTTGCCGCCATCGACTCGGCACTTTCCACTCAGTCGGGTATAGGTCTGGTCGGCCTGAAGACTGCTCTGGCAACTGCCTTCGGTATCGATGCCAGTGCCGTGACGCTGTCATACAGCAGCGGGAATCAGGCACTGAACATCGATGTTCCCTATCGGGTCGTGCTGGACCAGACGGCGCAGATCGAGCTGATCCTTAATGACACGGGGCTCCTGGCCCTTCTGTCGGATGCGGACAAGGCGACGCTCAGCACTTTGCTCGGATCCATGACGCGGCTCAAGGACGCCGACAGCAGTGCCTTGCTCAATCTGCATGCCGACATGACCTTCCATCTTGCGATGGGGGTCGACCTGTCAAGCGGCGCCAACCAGGGCAAACTTTTCCTTTATGACCATGTGCTAGGCGGGGCTGCAGGATTTGCCGGTGATACCGGCACCTATGCGACGCTCGACGCGTTGACCGCCAGCGCCAGCGGCATGGCCTTCAGCGCCGTCCAGGGTATCTATAGCCTGGGCGTTACCGGCGGTACTGCCAGCCTCAGCGTCGCGGGAACCAGCGGCTTGATGCTGCATTCGGACGACAAGGACGGGGCGGCGGACGGACGGCTGTACCTGCGACCCTATAGCGCGCTGACCAGCGCCAACGCGATCGCGCTCAGGCAGAGCAACTTCGAGGTTGTTTTCGATGGATCCGCCAGCGTGGCATTGCCCATGACACTGTCGGTATCGGATGATCTCGGCCAACTGGCGATGGCGCAGATCGATGGTTTCATCAATCCCCTGCCCATGGGAAAAATGGAAGTCAACTTCGTCAATCTCGGCGACAGCTTTGCCAAGATGGGCGGCAAGACCGGCTTCACGTTGCAGTCTACAGCCGAGGGGACGAACAGCAATACGATCATTTCCGGCCAGGTAAAGCAGGCTGCCTTGCCTGAGCGCCCTGCGACCGGTAACGGCTCGGCGGCAACCACACCGGAGGGTGCTCCGATAGACAGCGCCGACGAGTCGGGTTTGGCCAATGTCAATCCCAATCCCTACTTCGGTTCTACCGAAGGTGCTGGCGCGTCAACAGCGCCATCCAGCCTTACCGTAGACATCACCAAGTTATTCGCGGCGGGGCCGACCAGCAATGCGCCCGCGACCGGTTTCGATGTCAGCCTGGTGATTCCGGATTTCGCGTATTGGCAGACCCAGTTGACGCAGGTGTTGAGTGCTGCCGTCGGGTCAAGCGACGATCCAGACAAGATCATCAACGGCCCGCTGATTTTCCTGTTGCGCGATCCGACGATCATCGTCGATACGGTGGATAAGGTGCTGGGTGGGCTGCAACAGGGTCTGGATGCGTTCAGTTCGGTCCTGAACGTGCCGATCATCGGCGATCAGTTGAAGGAGGCGACGCAATTCGTGGCGGATTTGCGCAGCAATGTCGTCGGCGCCATCAAGCGGGCGCTGGACGAAGCCATCGATGTCTATGGCGGCCTGGACAACGCCCTGCGCATGTTCCTGTTCGATATGCTGACCACCGACACGAATGGGGATTACATCGTTCAGGCGAGCGAGATAAACAACAACGTCTTCCTCAACTTCCTGCGAGACTACAACGGCGATAGTCTGATTACGCCCGACGATATCGTTGTCGAGTACCTTGCCGGAACGGGTCAGCCGGAGATCGATGATCGTCTGGCCGAGTATCTGGGCGTGGCGCAGACCTCGGGGCCATTGCCGTCGGTGCTGCCGGGCCAGCGAACCGCCTGGGTGACGTCCGGCTTGAACGAGGTTAAGAAGGATACGCTGGGCAACACGCTCTACCACGATGACGGTACCGCCCGCTATACCGGAAAGGCCGGCTATGTGGTGCTCGACAGCAGCCTGCAGAAAATCGTTGACGACGTGGCTGGGGCCATTGACAGCGTTGCAAGTACAGCGCTCGATGCGGTGGCCAACATTACTCATAACTACGGATCCGGTTTTACGGAATCGGCCACGGCGTTTGCCGAGTTTGTTATCGACAAAGTAGTGGTCGAGGGTTATGACTACGGCAGTCTTCTGAAAGATGTGTTTGGTGCCGGAGTGATTGCGGCGTCTTTGTCCGATGTATTCGATTCTTTCACGCCGAGCAGTGCGTCGATAGCGGCCGATGCGGCTGTTCTGAAGTACAACTTCGACAATAATCTGACCGGCATCAACGCGAAAATCCCCAAGGCGGTTTTAGGTGAATTCAAGAAGGCCGTTCAGGCGCAGGCAGAGGAAATAGCCGCGGAACTGGCGCTCGGCAGCAGTACCGCCATTCAGTTCCGCATGAACCTCGGACAGACCTATACGCCAAGCCTCGACCTCAGCTTCGATATTGGTGTGCCGGGGCTGAATTTGACCATGGATGGCGGTATCGGCCTCAACCTGGATTGGGATCTCTTCCTCGGCTTCGGCATCGACATCAATGACGGGTTCTACCTCGTCACCAACATGCCGGGCACGGCAGGCATAGGCGAGACGACGACGTATAGCAGCGACCCGACAAAAAAGGGTGTGGCGATTGGAACCGCGGTTAACAGCGACGATGCCCACATCGACAATCTGTGGCTGGTCGGCAAGCCGACCTTCACCCCGGCGGTCACGGAACTTCAGGCGCAGATCGATGTGTACCTTACTCCGGGGAGCGGCAATCAGCCGGCTTCGCTCAACGCGCAACTGCTCTACCTCAACGGTCGCCTGACAGACAACTGGGATGGCTGGATCAAGGACAACGACACAGGTATCTGGGGCAGCGGTACCGATTCGATGGGACGCCTCACGGGAACCCAGAGTGCCAACTATGGCCGGACCGTAGGTATGTTCGACGGCGATACCGGCGCGAATGGCTCGCGTACCCGCCTGCAACTCAACTTCGGCGTGAACCTGAAGGATGTCGGACTGTTCGGCATATCGGCGCTTTCCGACTTCACTAACGGCCGCCTGACATTCTCCGACCTGCGTAACGCCGATCTGGCGGATCTCTACGAGGTGGAGTGGGATGCCAAGGCGCAGATCAACCTGCACATGTCGCTGGGTGTTTCACTCAGTGCGCTCGGGGTGGAAGAAGGCTATCTGCCGAAGGTCATCGGCGACTTTCATCTTACGTGGCAGGACAGCAACGAGAACGAATACGTCAAGCAGATCAACCAGTTTTTCACCTCCGGCTACGACAAACTGTTCCACGCCGGACAGCCGAACATCTGGATGTCGGACATTTATCTCGATGTCGGCAGCTTCTTCACCCAGTTCCTGAATCCGATCGTCAGCGTCATCCAGGACGTGACCGATCCGATCATGCCGGTGATCGACGCGCTGACGACGCCGATTCCGGGTCTTTCAGACCTGATGGGGCGCGAATATTCGGTGGTGGATCTGGCCTCCGATATGTCGGCGCTGTTCGGCGGTGTATCGAAGCTTGACTTCATCATTGCCATGGTCAACCTGCTGGACGTGATTGACGGCTTGCCGACCAATACGGCAGGCATGCTGCTGCCGGTAAAGGAAGCGCTCATCATCAGCGGCAGCAGGGATCGCAAACTGAACCTTGCGGCCCTGCCTTCGATAATTCCGGATGTCGCTATTTCCCTGCCCTATCTGCAGATGGCCGACGTCAATGTCAGCCAGGATGGATTCGAGTTCGGCCTCAACATGGGCGTGGGCTGGAAGGATGATCCCCTGACCTCCGGCACCAACGAAGGCGAGACGTCGCTGCTGAAGGTTTTCCAGGGCCAGACTCCTGATCTGCGCTTCGATTTCGATTTGACCGCTGATGCCAGAATCCCGGCGCCCTATGTCGATGCGACGCCTTTCGATTTCACGATCGCCGGAATTTACGAGCGGGGCAGTACGACTGTGTTGGCCACGTTCAAGCTCAACATCAAGGCAGGCTGGCCGGATTTGCGTTTGTCGGACATCCTCAGCGGCAATATGGCACCGCGCTTCGATGTCACCTTGCAGTTGCCCGACATCGATTTCACTCCCAACCTGCTGCCCCTGTTGAAGGTGAGATTGCCACGGATGGTGGCCACCGCCAACAGTGTCACGCATGTCCTGCTTGAAGGCGGCGAAATCGATCTTGACTGGCCGAATTTGGTTAGTGGTTTCGTCAATAGCGGCTCGACCAAGATTCTCGATCTGAGCGGCCCCTCCTTCGATGTTAACCTCGGCGACCTGCCCGACTTCCTGCTGCCCTTGCCCTATGTGGATCTGACGCCGATCGACATCAGTGCCGACTGCGGCTTTGCCAGTGGTTCGGTCTTGCTCAATCTCCAGGCGGGCTGGAAGAATGTCTGGCTGTCAGATCTTCTCGGCGGCGACATCGCGCCGACGATCCATGCAACCTTCGACATTGCCGCTGGAATCAATATCAACACGCAGGTGTTGCCGGTTCTTCAGGTCAAACTGCCGGCAATGAAGTGGACCATGGGTGCCAAGGAATGGACGTGGCTGTCGGGTGGCACGACCACGATTGACTGGCCCAGTGCGTTGAGCGGTTTTGTCAATACGGGCAATATCAAGACCATCGATCTCAGCGCGTCGGCACAGATCGATCTTGGAACCATCGATGGTTTCCTTCCCACCATTACCGTGGAATGGCCGGATGTGCACTGGATAGGTTTGGGCAAGGAGTTTGCTTGGATCCAGACGGATTCGACAGACCTTGGCTGGTCGAGCATCATTTCGGACGCGGGCATCCTCTCGGCGCTGATTGATCCGACCAAGCAAATCACCATCAAGATGCCGGACGTCTGGCTGCCGAGCATCAACCTGCTCGACCTGTTGCCCGATATCGACTGGAGCTTCAGCCTTCCCGGCCTGCCATCGTTGCCGGACATCGATATCGGCTTGCCCGATATCGATGTGCCGGGACAGCAGACGGTGTCGCCCCAGCAGGCATTCAGCGATTTCCAGGACAAACTGAAGAAACCGGGGAGCGCCCTCAAGTTCCCCATCATCGATGACCCCGTCGGCTCGGTAATCGGCCTCCTGATGGGCGAACCGGTCGATCTGATGACCTTCACGCCACAGAACCTCGAAGTAAGCGTCGGCTTCCGTGTCTCCTTCCCGATCTATCCACCGCTCTATGTCGGTATCGGCGGCGACATCTCAATCGAGGCCGCGCTGACATTGGGCTTCGATACTTACGGCGTCACCAAATTCTTCAATTCGCACAACCTCGTCGATATTTTCGATGGCTTTTATGTCAGCGACAACATCGAAAATGGCGTCGATCTGCCAGAAGTTACGCTCGAAGCAAAGCTCTACGCCTATGCCGAACTTAACGCATTCATTGTGCGAGGCGGCGTCGAGGGCGGCATAAAACTGGTTGGTACCCTCGACATCTACGACGAGGACAAGGACAACAAGTACCGCGCTTCCGAACTAATCGCCGCGGTGTCCGAGGATCCGCTCGATGTGGTCGAAATGCACTTGCGCGGGTCGGCTTATATCTCCGCCTATGTGGACATATTCGCGATTTTCGATTGGGTCCGGGTCTGGGAATGGACCTTCATGGACGTAACCCTGTTCGAATGGGAACACGATCCGGCCTCGAAGAAGCCGGTTCTTGGCTCGATGGATGGCACCAAGATGACGCTGCACATGGGCTCCACCATCGGCAGCATCGATGGACAGGATTCGATAACCAAGGGCGCGGCAGATCGCCTGCGGCGCAGCACGGATGACGGCAATGAGTCCTACACCCTCACCGGCAGCAGCGGTACAGTCAATATCAGCGCCATTTTGACCAATGGCAGCACCTATACCAAGACCTTCGCCAGCGTCAACAAGGTGAAGGGCTTTGCCGGCGCCGGAAACGATACGATCGACGCTTCGGGCCTGGATATTCCGGTGCTGTTCATCGCCGGTAGTGGTACCGATGTGTTGAAGGGCGGTTCGGCCGCAGACGTGCTGATTGGCTCAGACAGCGGCACGGCTACACTGGAAGGCAATGGCGGCGACGACTTGCTGATCGCCAGGGGTGGGACAACCCACATGACGGGCGGGGCAGATACGGATAGCTACCGCTTCCTCTCCGGTTGGGGTCTTGCCGACATAATCGATACCGGCGGCAGCAACGTTCTCGATTTCCGCGTCCAGACCAGCGCAGTGACCTTTGATGACAGCGTTGGCGAGGCTTTCCAGGGTTCCAATAGCGTCACCTGGACCAATGGCAGCGACAAGATCGATCTGGTCAAGGGTGGCAGCGGCAGCGACATCCTCGATTTTTCCGGCGATGCCGCGAACTTGCTCCTGAGCGTGACCGGCACCGATGCCGGCTGGGTCAAGGGTAGTGGCAGCGGCATGACGCAGACCAGTTTTTCTGGCACAACCGCGTCGGCGATGACGACGGCCGGGGATAACGCCGGATTCGGTTTCAAATTCGAGGGATTCGAAAATGCCATCGGCGGGCAGGGCAGCGATGTTTTCCGCATGAGCAATGGCGCTTCGCTGACCGGCTCGCTGCAGGGCGATACGGCTGCCGGCCTGCATCACGATGTGTCGGGCAACGAGATCGCGAATGCGCGCAACATCCTCGATTTTTCGGAGTACACCACCGGTGTGGTGGTCAACGAGGAATCGACCAGCGCTTTCGGCACGGCAAACGCCAGCAACATCATCGTGCGCGGCTTCCATGACATTTTTGGCGGCTCCGGCGGCGACCGTTTGAGCGGCGACGGTCGCAACAACATGCTGGTTGGCAATGACGGCACGGATGTGCTGGAAGGCAAGGCCGCCCATGACCTGCTGGTGGCGGACACCTTCCAGACCTACAAGAACCTGACCGGTGTCGAGACCGCTCCGACTTCGCTGACCAATGTGACGGATTACCTGAGCCTGCAAGTGGTGGGCGCCGGGGAATTCGGCGCGGCCAGCCGCAACTGGATATGGAAGGGCCAGACCCTCCTGAACAAGGCGCTGACGACGGCCGGAAGCCAGACCCTGAAGGGTGGCGGCGGCAACGACCTCATCATGGGATCGAGGGGCGGCGACATCATCAACATCGGCGGCAGCGGCGAAGGCAACGACACCATCATTTCCGACCTGGGCAAGGTTGAAGTCGATTTCAATTACCGCAGTGCCTTGTCGGCCACCAGCATCACCACACAGGGCGGCGGCAACGACACCATCTATCTTGGCGCCGGCAGCAATCTGGTGATTGCCGGCAATGGCAGAGACACGATCATCGGCGCCGATGTCGCCAGCAGTTTCAATATCATACTCACCGACAATGGCACGGTGAAGTTCAAGACCGCCGAGGTGTCGACCGCATCGGGCACCAAACTGACATTTGCAATGGTCAGCGGACTGACCCATCTGATCGACACCATCGATGCTCCGGTATCGGAAAACGGCGGCGCTGGCAATGCCGATGCGGTGAGCTTGTCGAGCGGTTCGGCGATTGTTCTCGGCGGCTTCGGCGCCGATGTCATCTCGTTCAATGCAGCCACATCTACGGGCGCTAATGTACGCTTTGTCGCCGGCGATCATGCCAGCGTCCGAACCGATGCGCGCGGCGGGGTCACCGAGTTCTATACACTCGACACGGCATCGAACACTGGCGGAGATGACGTGATCGTCATCGGCAGTGCCGCCGATCTAGCAACCCGCCATCTCGGCACCAATTTCGTTCTGGGCGGCATGGGCGCAGATACGCTCATTGTTTCGGGGGCGATCGATTCGACGGGTACGATTACCCGCGGTCTGGCGCGCAGCGAGGACGCGATTCTCGGCGACAACGGCAAGATCACGCGCACGGATTCGATTGCGGCATCGTCTACGC
>Ga0209211_10004260_pt1 | contig 22461 bp, 16 predicted proteins | sample RifGroA2_FD_183992 | JGI IMG/M metagenome (GOLD analysis project Ga0209211, IMG submission 183992) | Groundwater microbial communities from Rifle, Colorado, USA - Groundwater A2 (SPAdes) (version 2) | ecosystem: Environmental > Aquatic > Deep subsurface > Groundwater | place: Rifle, Colorado...
CCCCTATACCGAGCCATTGACTTCTTAAGCTAACGAAATACAACATATCAAATTATTTATTTTTAGATAAAAAAAGAAAACTCGGAATTGTTAAAAGAATTAAAAAACAAATCGATAAATTTGCATTAACTAATGAAGATTTAGGAATTGCAACTAATTAATTTACTGGTAATTATAATAACGTTAGTCAGAAGCGGTAAAAAGACAACGACACGATATGAAATTGTACCTTGACAAATAAGCAGACTTGTAAACTGACTGTTATTGACTGAAAGAAAAATGAATTTGCCGACACTCAAGCCGACCCAAAAGTTTAAACTTTTACCCCACCGCACTTTTTTGCCGAAGGCGTTTTGGCTATCGCAAATTTGGCACATTTGCCTTTGCCTCCAAGCGCATAAGCCCAATCAAAAGGGCAAAGTCAAAAGAGCCAAATTGCTAACGCTTTTTTGTTCATCTACGAACTCATTCTCTTTATCGCAAATATTATATCGAAACAAAATCTTATCTTTAATTTGTAATTAAAAATTGAATGATAATGAAAAATCTTTTTATTACAATCTCAATTCATGTTATAGCTTGGGGATTTCTATTAATGGTTCCTTTTTTTTCCACTTATCAGGTTTTTAAATCTTTTACCCCAATTGATAATATTTCATTTGTTCCGATTATCATCTTAAGTCTTTTTTTAATAGTTATATTTTATTTCAATTATTTTGTTCTAATTCCCAAATTCCTCTTATTAAAAAAGTACTTGTTATATATAAGTACGCTTGTATTTAGCATTGTTACAGCTTTTATTTTGTCAGGTGTATTTTTAAAATTATCTGGTTTTAATCCAGATAATTTAGCAAGCATTAATCCTACACTAATAAAAATAGAACCTATTATGAGAGCAAATACTTTTTTGATGCTAATTATTTCAATTTTAGCTTCAATCTCATTGACTATAAACAACCATCTTAGACAATTAGAAAAAGATAAATTAGTTGCTCAGATTTCTTCTTTAAAATCACAAATTAATCCGCACTTTTTATTTAATACGTTAAATAACATATATGCTACGGCAATTGATACATCACCACGAACTGCAGATATGGTCGATAAACTTTCTGAAATGATGCGTTACACTATGAAAGAATCTCAAAATGATTTTGTACCCTTAGAGGACGAAATTAATTACCTTAATAATTTTGTTGAACTACAAAAGTTAAGATTAGAAAGTAAAATAAAATTTGATTTTTCTGTTGAAGGAGATTTTACCGAGTTGCAAATTGCCCCCATGTTGCTTATACCATTTGTTGAGAATGCATTTAAACATGGTGTAAATTCTGAACAAAATAGTAACATCAGAATTAATATTAAAGCAAACGAATCGGAATTACATTTTCTAGTTATAAACAATAAAGTTAAAACTCAGTCCAACACAAGTGAACACAACGGACTAGGTATTGAAAACACGAAACATCGTTTAAGTTTGATATATCCTTTCAAGCATTTATTGACAATTAAAGAAACAGAAAATGATTTCAATGTATCACTTTATATTAATTTGTTATGATTAATGCTATTGCTATAGATGATGAGCCACTGGCATTAAAGGTGATTGATTCCCATTGCGAAAAAACGGATTTTATCAATCTGCAAAAAACATTTACTCATCCCACTGAAGCATTAAAGTACTTACGGAAATATCCTGTTGATCTATTATTTGTAGATATACAAATGCCATCAATGAATGGAATCAACCTCGTAAAAGCCATTCAGCAAAATACCATGATAATTTTTACAACTGCATTCAGCGAATATGCTGTGGTGAGCTACGAACTTAATGCTATTGATTATTTGTTAAAACCCATCAACTTTAAACGATTCAGCCAAGCCGTAAATAAAGCCAATGAATATTATAATTACTTTAACAAACAAAATCATTCAGAAGATAAATATATTTTTATTCGTGCAGATTATAGTTTGGTAAAAATTTCTTTGGCTGACATTTTATATATTGAAGGATTGGCAGATTACCTGAAAATATTTATTAGAGACAAAAAAACTGTTGTGGCACGAATAACTATGAATGATATGGTAAAAAAATTACCTGAAAAAGATTTTATTCGTGTTCACAGAAGTTTTATTTTGCCTTTTAACCGGATTGAATCTGTTCGCTCTAATTCTATAACTCTTCCAGAAAGGGAAATACCTATTGGTAAAACCTATATTAAAGATTTTAATAGCAGATACAGGCAATAACACACCATCAACGTATCATTCTTCGCTAATCTTTATCCTTTCATCTCAATAATTTTTCAAGCCATTATTTTGATTTCATATTTGCATCATTATCATAAAAATAATGCAATGAGAAGTAAAAAAATAATATTCTTTATCTTATTCCATGCAATAAGTAGCTTTTACCTGCATGCTCAAAAGCCATTAACACTCAAAGAGTGTATCAGTTATTCATTCGCCAACAATAGTAATATTAAAATTGCCAATTACAATGTAGATATTTCTCAGAAAAAGATTGCCGAACAACTTGGTGGTTATCTTCCTCAAATTAATGCATCAGGTTCCTTGGATGACAATTTAAAACTCACAACCCAGCTTTTACCTGCTGAAATGATGGGTGGAACCCCCGGCACATATATTCCTGTGAAATTTGGAAATAAATATAGCATGTCAGGTGGTGTTCAGTTAACACAGAAAATTTATGATCCCTTAAGCCTCTTATTGATTAAATCAGTAAAAACAAGTAAAGATATATCTGTACTTTCTCAGCAAAGAACAAGCGAGTTGACAGCGTATAGCATTAGTTTGATTTATTATCAGACGTTAGTAATTCAAATGCAAAAAAATGTTTTAAAATCAACACTTATTGCCTCAGAACAATCACTAAAATCAATAGAACTAAAATTCGCAAACGGGATGGCAAAAAAGATTGATGTGGACAAAATCAGGGTCAGTTATAATAATACCAAGTCCCAGTTAGAACAGGCAGAATTAAATTATTCTCAATCTTTAAATACGCTGAAATATAACATGGGGATGCCGGTTGATAGCGTTATTGCATTAGCTGATACTACAATTGATATTAGCAATATTCTGCTTAAAACAGATACATCAAATAAATTTCAAATAGAAAATATTGTTGACTATCAATTAAAAAAATCAAACATAACTCTGATGCAAATTGATAAAAAAACGAAGGTTTCTGCCTTTCTGCCTTCTTTATCTTTTTATGGCAATTACAATTATAATGCACAGCGACAGGAATTTAATTTTTTTGATGCTGATAAAGATTGGTATCCAAGTTCGGGAATTGGTTTAAAACTAACTATTCCGATTTTTGATGGCCTTCAAAGAAATTCAAGAGTTGTACAGTCTATATTAAATATTAAAATAGCTAATGAAAACTTATTGCTTACTGAGCAATCAATTAAAGTAGATATTTCCAACTATGAAATTCAGTATAAAAATGCGTTAGATAATATCAATAGGGAAAAAGAAAATCTTGATTTAGCCGAAAGTGTATATAAAAACACACAATTGGAATATCAGCAAGGCACTGGTTCTACACTCGACCTTATCCAGTCCGAAAGTTCATATCTGGTCGCCCAAAACACATATTTTAATAAACTTCTCAATCTGTATATAGCGCGTATTGAGTTTGAAAAAGCCAAGGGTTCTTTAACGAGTTTTATAAATAATTTAAAATAATTATAACAATGAAAAAAATCATCATCATCGTCATTGCTTTAGTTGTGTTAGCGCTTATCGTATTCAGGCTGTCAATCAACTACAAAAAAATAAATGTAAGCAAAGATGTAAGCACCGATTTGGTTTATGTATCTGTAAATGTTTCTCCTGTTTCAAAAATGTCAATAAACGATAGTTTGCAATTGACAGGTTATATGGAGGCATATTCAGAGATAGATATTGCTGCGGAAGCACAGGGAACAATTACTTCATTGAATGCTACACTTGGACAGGAAAAATCAAAAGGGAGCATTATAGCAACCATTGATGATAAACTAAAAAAACTTGCTGTTCAAACAGCCAGCATTAGTGTTACAAAGCTTAAAAAAGATTTGGAAAGGTATAATAATCTTTATAAAGGAGGTACTGTAACAGAACAGCAATTAAATGAAGCTCAAAATTTGTATGACAATGCTGAAATACAATTAGAGCAAGCCGAAAAACAGCTTTCCGATGCAACAATTAAATCCCCGATAAGCGGCGTTATTATCAAGAAACAGGTTGAAGAAGGCGAATATGTCAATATTGGGAGCCCTATCTTTACAATCGTTGATATTTCCAGACTTAAAATCAAATTAAATGTTTCCGAAGCCAATGTCTATCAACTTAAATTAAGTGATAAAGCAACTATTACAACTGATGTATATCCCGGAGTAACATTTGAAGGTAATATTAGTTTTATTAGTTCTCAGGGTGACGATTCGCACAATTATCCTGTCGAAATTGTAATTTCTAACAATTCCAAATATCCTCTAAAATCAGGAACTTTTGCAAATGTAATGATTAAACTTCCTGTGGCAGCGGAAGCATTGTATATTCCCCGTGAATCTCTATTGGGAAGTATAACAGATGCCGAAGTTTATGTTGCCGAAAACAACAAGGCAATACTTAAAAAAATTGTTATAGGAAACGGGAATGACAAATATATAAAGGTTATTTCCGGTTTAAAGGAAGGCGAAGAAGTAATCGTAAACGGCCAGATAAACCTATCCGAAAACAAGGCCATTAAAATTGTAAATTAAAAAAACAATATTTATGTCAATCTCTGAAATTGCAATAAAAAGACCAACGCTGGTAGTAGTAATTTTTACTGTCTTGGCTATTCTTGGAATAACATGTTATACTAGTTTAAACTATGAGCTAATTCCTAAACTTAGTTTCCCTGCGCTCAGTGTCGTAACAACTTACCCTGGCGCATCAGCAAATGAGGTGGAAAGTTCTGTTACCAAAAAATTAGAAGATGCCCTTTCTTCTTTGGAAAATGTTAAAAGCATGCAATCTACTTCTCAAGAAGGGCTATCCTCTATTACTATCGAATTAGAATCGAGTGCTGATGCTAATTTAGCAGTACAGGATGCTCAACGTAAAATCAATGCAATGGTGGCAAATTTGCCAACCGGTGTAAAGTCACCATCAATTAATAAATTCTCTTCCGATGAAATGCCTGTAATAAAGCTTGGAGTTACAGCCAAAATAGCCCCAACAAAATTGTATTTGCTAACGGATAACCAAATCAAGTCACAACTTTCAAAACTTAATGGTGTAGGTCAAGTTTCTCTGATTGGAGGAAATGAAAGGGAAATTAAAATTAACATCAATAAAAGCAAACTTGATGCATACAAGATTACAATCAGTCAGGTTTATCAGGCAATTTATAATTCAAACATTGAAATGCCGACCGGAAAAATTGAAAGTAATGTTAAACAATATACAGTAAGATTATTAGGGAAGTTAAAATCTTTGAACGAGTTACGTAACATAACGATTTCAAGAACAATCTCCGGCAGCAGTATAAAATTATCAGATATAGCTGAAGTTGTTGACGGTATTGCCGAACAGACCAATTTAAATAAAATCAATGGCAAAAACTCTATTGGTATTATTATTCAGAAACAAACAGATGCCAATACGGTTGATGTTTGCAAACGGGTAAAAGAACAATTGAAATTGCTCGAAAATCAATATCCCGATTATCAGTTAAAGTTTGATGTCGCTTCCGACAATTCTACATATACTTTAGCTTCAGCCAATGCAGTCATTGAAGATTTAGGTTTGGCCATATTGATCGTTGCATTTGTAATGTTTATTTTCTTACATAGTATCCGAAACTCTATAATCGTATTAATTTCCATACCAGCTTCAATTATTTCGGTTTTCATAGCCATGTATATTTTTAATTTCTCGCTCAATATGCTCACCTTAATGGCTCTCTCTTTGTTGATCGGTATTTTGGTTGATGATTCTATTGTGGTTTTGGAAAATATATACCGTCATCTGGAAATGGGGAAAGATAAGCGTACGGCGGCGCTTGATGGCAGAAATGAAATTAGTTTTACCGCAGTAGCAATTACCCTGGTTGATGTTGTAGTTTTCTTGCCCATATCTTTAGTGACAGGTATGATTGGCAATATGCTAAGGGAGTTTTCTCTGGTTATTGTATTTGCAACTCTCATGAGTCTCTTTGTTTCATTTACCGTTACCCCGTTATTAGCCTCCCGCTTCAGTAAAATACAAGATTATACAAAAAAATCAATTATCGGGAAGTTTTCTATTTGGGTAGAAACTACATATAGTAAGATTGTAGGATATTACGAAAGAATTCTGCAATGGTGTTTAAATCACCGTAAAACAGTGTATTTGACAGTAACTGCTTTAATCTTAATATCATTTTCCCTTGTAGGAATGGGCTTGGTAGGCACGGCATTTATGAACAATGGCGACCAGGGAGAATTTATTGTAAAGCTTGAAGGCGAACCGCAGAATACTGTTTACCAGACTACACAGCTAACACAAAAAGTAGAGGATCTTTTGCTTAAAAAACCAGAGGTTGTTAAAGTCTTTTCGAATATCGGGTATTCAAGTTCTGAAATGGGAACAGGCAGTGGCGAAAAAAACAAGAGTGAAATAACAGTGAACCTTGTTTCAAAAGATAAGCGGTCAATGTCTGTGGAGCAATTTGCTGCCATGATAAAAAAAGAGGTACAGGAAATACCCGGATTAAAAGTTACTGCCACTCCTTCTTCCATGATGGGAAATGCTGATGATGCACCAATACAGATATTGTTACGAGGGCCTGATGTGAATAAACTTTTTGAAATTGGTGATAAAGTGATGAAAATTATAAAAGAAATACCAGGTACAAATGATGTGAAATTATCCATTGATAAAAGCAAGCCGGAATTGCAGATCAAACTTGATAGAGAAAAAATGGAGCAATTAGGTCTTAATGTTCAACAGGTTGGAAGTGCTATTAATCTTTCATTGGCAGGGAATACCGACCTGCAATATTCCGATGGCGATGATGATTTTGACATTAATGTTAAGTTCGACCAATTTAACCGTAAAAAAATTGACGACGTGGGTTCTCTCACATTTTTAAATAATCAGGGTAAGATTGTTGAATTAAAAAACTTTGCCACTATTACTCAGTCATTGGGTCCTAATAAACTTGAAAGATACGACCGTATTTCATCTCTTACTGTAAAATGTTCGGTCTATGGTCGTCCGGTTGGAACCGTTGGTGAAGAAATAAAGACTGCGATAAAAGAAAAAATACATTCTCCCGAAATTACTATTGACTATAAAGGTCAAATGGAAAGACAGTCTGATGCTTTTAGCAGTTTATTTACGGCTATTATTTTCGCCTTGATTTTAGTGTACCTTGTTATGGTTGCTCTTTACAATTCATATCTGTATCCTTTTGTTGTTTTGTTCTCAATACCGGTGGCAATAATCGGAGCTTTGTTTGCATTAGCGCTTTCAGGAGAATCACTAACTATTTTCTCTATGGTTGGAATGATAATGCTGATTGGGCTTGTATGTAAAAATGCAATTCTGATTGTAGATTTTGCGAATAAATTCAGGGACAAAGGTCTAACTGTCAGAGAAGCATTAATAGAAGCAGGCAAAGAAAGGTTAAGACCTATCCTGATGACAACATTTTCAATGATTTTTGGTATGCTCCCCATTGCTCTTGCTTCGGGAGCAAGTGCCGAAAGTAAAAACGGACTGGCTTGGGTAATTATTGGTGGTCTTACAAGCTCTTTGCTTTTAACATTAGTATTGGTGCCTTCCGTTTATATGACAATGGAAAAATATAAAGAAAAATTTAAAAGAATATTTTCACGGAAAAAGCAAATCATTGCTGTAGAAAGTCATGTATGAATTAATAAGTAAAATTTCAAATCTCTTATATTAACTTAAACTAAAATGGATATGACATCAACAAACGAAACAAAAACATTATGATAAAAAAAAATATTTATTGCATTTTCATATTCCTTCTTCTTCTTTATTCTGTGAGTGCTCAGCAACAATATACCATAAGCGGTTCTATTAGAGATGCCAAAACAGGTGAAGAGCTTATCGGGGCAACGGTTTCAATTAAAGAATTATCAGGAAAAGGAGCTTCTACAAATGCCTATGGTTTTTACTCCATAACATTGCCTTCCGGCAATTATGAAGTTAAATCGCAGTATATGGGCTATGAACCAATATCAAAGCAAATTGTTCTAAATAAATCTTTAAAATTAGATTTTACCCTCAATGAATCTGCCCGGGAATTACAAGAAGTAGTAATCACAAGCCAAAAGACTGATGAAAATGTAACCCAAACCCAAATGGGTTTACAAAAGATAGATATAAAGGAAATAAAAAGCATACCTGTATTATTCGGCGAGAAAGATATGTTAAAAACTATCCAGTTATTACCCGGCATCAAATCAGCAGGCGAAGGCAATAGTGGGTTTAATGTTCGGGGCGGAGCCTCTGACCAGAATTTGATATTATTGGATGAAGCCACGGTTTATAATGCCTCTCATCTGATGGGATTTTTTTCAGTTTTTAATTCCGATGCCATCAAAGATATGTCAGTTTACAAAGGAAATGAACCGGCAGAATATGGCGGAAGGCTATCGTCTGTAATTGATATAAAAATGAAAGATGGTAACGATAAAAAGTATAGTGTAAATGGTGGTATAGGACTTATTTCGTCGCGATTGAATGTCGAAGGTCCAATTGTGAAAGATAAAAGCTCTTTTTCTATTTCAGCAAGGCGGACTTACGCCGACATGTTCCTAAAACTTTCAAAGGATACTACTTTGAATCAGGCTCGACTCTATTTCTACGATGTAAATGCAAAAGCAAATTATCGGATTAATGACAAAAACCGGATTTTTCTTTCAGGATATTTTGGCAAAGATGTTTTAGGTTTGGGAAATACATTTGGAATAAATTGGGGTAATGCAACCGGTACATTTCGTTGGAACCACTTGTTTTCCGACCGTTTATTCTCAAACACATCAATTATTTTCAGTAATTACGATTATAAAATAAATGTTAATATGGGCACTGAAATGAATATTATTTCACGAATACAGGATTACAACTTAAAACAGGACTTTCAATATTATGCCGGAACAAAAAATACGTTGAAGTTTGGTTATAATTCTACATATCATAAAATAATTCCGGGAGCTATTACTATTGCTGACAATACCAGTATGAAGAATCTTACTAACAAATATGCATGGGAAAATGCTTTCTATCTTTCACATCTATATAAATTATCAGATAAAACTAATGTAGAGTATGGTTCCCGGCTTACTGTATTCAGCCTGTTGGGTCCGGGGAATTTTTACACATACGATAATGAAGGGATCACATTAGATACTGCTCAATACAGTTCAGGACAATTTGTCAAAACCTATTTCAACATTGAGCCTCGTGCTACCATAAGCTACCTAATTACTTCCCGGAGTTCGGTAAAAACTTCGTACAGTCGTAATGTACAAAATCTACACTTGCTATCTAACTCCACATCGGGCAATCCGACTGATCTATGGATACCCAGTAGTAACAATGTAAAACCTGAGATTGCCGACCAGATTTCTTTAGGTTATTATAGGAATTTTTATGGCAACAAGTTTGAGTTTTCTACAGAAGTATATTATAAATATCTTCAAAACCAAATTGATTACAAGAATGGTGCAGAGTTAAATTTTAACGAAAATGTCGAATCACAACTTCTATTCGGGAAAGGGCGGGCTTATGGTTTAGAACTTTTGTTTAAGAAAAAATACGGGAAGTTCAATGGTTGGGTTAGTTATACTTTGTCTCGTACCGAACGTAAATTTGATGAGATTAACAACGGGAATTATTTCCCCGCAAAACAAGACAGAACTCACGACATTTCCATCGTTGGAATTTATGAACTTAGTAAAAAATGGACATTTTCAGCGACATGGGTCTACAACACAGGAAATGCTGTTACTTTTCCAGTTGGTAAATATCAGGTGGATGGAGAAACTAAATTCTATTATACCGAACGCAATGCAAGTCGTATGCCTGCCTATCACCGTCTCGACATAGGAGCCACATGGATAAAGAAAAAGACGGACAAATTTGAATCCAGTTGGACATTTTCACTATACAACGCTTATGGACATGATAATGCATATACCATAACATTTCGCGACAGCGAGTCTGATCCTTCAAAAACCGAAGCAGTTCAAACAACCTTATTCAAATTTATTCCATCGTTTACCTACAACTTTAAATTCTAAAATCATGAAACTATATATAAACATAGCTGTTACTGCCATTGTGTTAATCATAGTCTTTTCGTCTTGCCAGAAGGTAATTGATCTCGACCTTAACTCTGCATCACCGCAAATTGTGATTGAAGGAAATGTGTACGATAAGACTGGCCCATATTTGGTTAAAATATCACAAACAGTAAATTTCGATGAATCCAATGTTTTTCCTCCTGTTACAGGTGCAACTGTTGAAATTAGCGATGATGCCGGCAATTCAGAAGTATTAATCGAAGCATCATCTGGCAACTATATTTCTTCGTCTTTACAAGGAATTCCAGGTCGTACTTATACTCTTAGTGTTGCATCAAATGGGAAAATATATACAGCGACTTCAACGATGCCAAATCCTGTAAATATTGACAGTATTTATCTTGAAAAAAGTATGTTCGGTAATGATAAATTAGTTTCAGTGAATTTTAACGACCCTGCAAATATCAATAATTATTATCGTTTAATTGAATTTATTAACAACGAACAGCAGCCAGGCTTTAATGTTACAGATGATAATCTTAACCAAGGTAAAATTATCAGATATTCATTTATGTCGGCAGGCAATGGCAGCAAATTAGTAATAGGCGATAATGTAACTGTATGGTTGGAGTCTATAGATAAAGGAGTGTACGATTATTTTCGCACGGCTGGAAATGATGGTGGTCAATCATCTTCACCTTCCAATCCTACATCCAACATCAGTAATGGAGCATTAGGCTATTTCAATGCTTGTTCGGTTCATGCAATATCAATTATTGTGCAATAAAGATGTAAAGCAGATTAAAAAAGTAACTAAAAATGGAAAAACTTGTTCGCAAAATAAAATTATTGCTGTAGAAAACGATGGATGAATTAATAAGTAAAATTTCAATTCTCATATATTAACTTAAACTAAAATGAATATGACATCAACAACCGAAACAGGACATGCAAAAAATGTTGCAAATTTTGAAGATTTAATCTCATTTTGCACGGGTTACGGAACCGCCTATAATCCGACAAAAAACAGCATTAAAATTGCTGCAATGAATACACTCCTTACCTCTGCACGAAACTCTCTGCAAACGGTAAAAATCACTAAGACGGCTTATGACAATGCAACCAATGCCCGTGAAATCGCTTTTATAAATCTCAAAAAACTTAGTACCCGTGTTGTAAATGCTTTAGAGGCTACCGATGCTGTTAAGCAGACGGTTGATGATGCAAAACAATTAACCGTAAAATTCAGGGCAAGCGTGCCGACAATAGAAAACCTACTTCAGCCGAAACAACACAAGGAGAACCTGTACCGGGCGCAGAAATATTAATTGAGCAGGAACAAAAAAATATTTCCATTTCACAACAAAGTTACGACAGTTTAATCGACAATTTTAGCAAGTTGATTGTATCAGTTACGGCAGAACCACTATATGTTCCCAATGAAACCGACTTAAAAGTTACTGCACTTAATACTTTGCTGACAAATCTTAAAACCACTAATACGGCAGTAATCAATGTTACTCCTGCGTATCATTCTGCTATAATTGCTCGTAACACTACACTTTATCAATCTATCATTGGACTTGTAGATATTGCATTAGAAGTTAAGAAATATGTCAAGTCCGTTTTCGGAGCAAGAAGCCAACAGTACGAAGAGATAAGTGGATTAGAGTTTAAAAAACTTAAAAAGTTGTAAGTTCCCTTTGGCAAGTAGGGAGTTCCATATATACTTTGGTTATTTCCTTACTACTTTTATGAATTTTTTAATTGCTCCGAGTGTTCTCGTTATAGCGGCAAGTATTTTTGATATAGATTGAAAAAAATATCCCGATTACAATTAAGAATCTTCTTATTGCTTTTAGTATTTTTCTTATTACTCTGAGACTTTTTCTGATTTCATTTAGTATTCTTGCGATTGCTATGAGTGTTCTTGCTATAGATTGTTTTCCATAGACAGATTTGGAGTATAAAACCCCAACTGCACAATGTCAAGCACATGCTGCAAACCGCACAAGCCACCAAAACCAAAGTTTGCAGCAAGAGCTTGCCATGCTCAACGCACTACCAACAGTGACAAAGACAAAAAAACAAAAAATCCCTTCCCTTCTGTAAAAATTTAAACGCCGACACACATTCCAACTCTGACAAAAACGCTTTGACAGTTGACAGCGAAACGGGAAATAGTAGTATCTTTGTGACATGAAAGACAAGAACCGCCAGTTGCTAATCAAGTAGGCTGTATTTGTTTGGTTTTCAATTATCTTTAATCATAAATAATACCATTACCCAGTAAGTTTTAGTCCAAAGAGTAATCCGATTGCTATAGGATTTGTATAATGCCGAAATAGTAGTTGTTATAGGACTTCCGATAGCTATTGGGTTTATTGTTTAACAACAAATTACAAACTATATTTTATTCTTTCCTGATTTTCTTATTCACAATATCTAAAATTTCACTTTCTAATTCTATTGTTTTTTTTTCTATGTCGCTACCTTTTGTTATAATTTCATTAACAAAAGTTTTGTCGTTAAAGCCGGAGCAATTTATTTTAACATTAAGGAATGCACCAATAACGCCGCTTCTTGCTGCAATTGCCCCAACTCCTGCATCGCTAACCGAATTTGGATTTCCAATTTCAGCCATAGCTTTCATAATCTGCATTGCTTCGTAACAAATTGTCATTACTTTAAAAGGAATTTCGATAGCATATTTTGTAGCTTGTTGAATAGCTTCTTTACGTTTTGCAATTTCATCGTCAGTGCTTTTTGGTAAACCAAATGCTGTCATTATTTTATTAAAGGCATTAGTGTCTTCGTCAATTAGTTGTAACAATGTATCGTGATAATATTTTCCTTTTTCTGCCCATTGGCTAAATTCTTCCCAACGTTCATCCCAGCCGGGTTTGTGAGCCGATAAATTTGCAACCATTGTTCCTAAAGCAGCTCCCATTGCACCCATAGCTGCCGAAATAGAACCCCCACCAGGAGCAGGTGATTCTGAAGCTGTTTCAAGTACAAAATCTTTTAACGACATATCTATTAATTTTTTCGAATTATTATCGGCAATTAAATATTCTATTATTTTTTTATTAGGATTGAACGGAGCAAGTTCATCTAACCCGAGTGATTTAACAGCAATTTTAATAATTTCAGAATCAGAAATGCCACACGAACGTTTTTGTTTTTTTAAGAAGTATTTTCCGGCATCAATAAATGCTTGTAGTGGGGCAACTCCGATAAGTTCGGAACCTGTAACTCTTAAACCTCTTTCCTGTGCTTTTTTACAAGTTTCGTCAAATGCAATGTGCATCGGTACTTCATAAATATCTGTAAGATTTATTGAAATTTGAGCAATTCCATATTCTTCAATATACCATCCAATTGCTTTGACAGTTTTTAATGTGCCGGGTTGCCATATTTCTTTTCCGTTTTTGTCTGATTTTATTTTTCCGGTAATTTGGTTTCCTTCTCGAACCAGACGACCTTTTTCGCGAATATCATAAGCAATTGCATTAGCTCTGCGTGTTGATGTAGTATTCAAATTAACATTATATGCAATTAAAAAATTCCTTGCTCCAATAGCCGATGCTCCAGTTTTGGGGACAAAAACTGCTGGTCCAAAATCGGGTTTCCATTCAGGTTTTGCCAATTTTTGTGATAATCCTTCGTATTCGCCTGCTCTGTTGTTTGCTAAATTTTTTCGTTCGGGAAAAAACGCAGCTGATTCGTAACAATAAACAGGATATTTTAATTCTTCACCAATTCGTTTGGCTAATTTACGGGCAAATTCAACTGTTTCTTCCATCGAAATATTTGCAATAGGAATTAATGGACAAACGTCCATTGCTCCAAAACGTGGATGAGCTCCGCTGTGTTTAGTCATGTCTATTACTTCGCAAGCTTTTTTAGCCGCTAAAAATGCAGCTTCGCATACTTCGTCGGGTGTTCCAACAAAAGTTACAACAGTTCTGTTTGTTGCTTTCCCCGGGTCAACATCAATTAATTTAACTCCTTCAACACTTTCAATTACGTCTGTAATTTGTTTAATAATGTGCATGTTGCGTCCTTCACTGAAATTTGGAACACATTCAATTAATTTTTTATTCATCTGTGAATAATTTATAAATCTTATTAAGTTATTGGTTATTAAATTATTAGTTGTTAAGCTAAAACGAAAATCCAATTCCAAAATTACAGTTTAAGAAACTTCCTGGACCAGTAAAATACCATATTAAGTCATCTGATGTTGTATAAGTTTTACTGTTATAAACAGCAGTTTGCGGGGCTGTAAATTTCGAATATTGAAATCCAAGGAAAAGGTCTATAGGCATTTGTCCTTTTCCTACAAGAAATTGATAACCAATTCCTATACCACCTCCATAAGTGGAAAAGCTTTTCTTTTGATTTTCTGTTAATGTAATTGTGGTATCTTTTCCACTAATTTGAGTATCGTACGAATAATCATAAGCGAAATCAGAATTAAAATAACCAACAACTGCTTTTACTTGAATATAAAATCCTTTTGGTGCATTACCTGTAGGATACAACCTGAAAAACGGGTCAAATCTAACTCCTTTAAAAATCATGTAATACGCATTAAAATAAGTTCCAACAGTCATGTTTTCGTTCAAAACATTTTCATATTTCATTCTAAATTTGTTAACTAAACCCATAGGTGCAAAAGTGATAACTTGGGTTTGTGCTATAGTTGAAAAACTTAAAGCTACAAATCCAAAAATTAATAATGTATTTTTAATTGTTTTCATGTAATTTATGTTTTAAATTATTTGCAAAGATAATTTATTCATAATTTATTTTTCAACTATTTTATAACAACAACTTTTTATTAGGCGGATGCTATTGTAATCATTAATATCAGTAAATTCAAATTGCCAAAGCGAATAATATTTCCCTCTTTTTTCGAAGAATAAGGTTTTCACTACTTTCTTTGTGTAATGTTGCCACTGGCGAAAAGGATAATATAATTGGCGAATAATTTGAGCTATGAAGTTTGAACGATTTCAATTGCAGCACTAATTGATTTCTCAATATTTTTCCAAAGAATATTATCATTTTCAATAATTTCTAAAATTTCATTCATCTGTTTATCCGACAATATTTCTTTGGAATACTTCCGAACTTCTTCTTTCGTTATTGTAAATGTAATTTGCTTCATAAGTTTTTGTTGGATTAAAAATGAAAAATGAGTGTTTTTAATAATTCGTTCATATTCTTATTCAAATAGTCCTATTTGCAATTGTTTGAAATCTTTGTTTTTTTCTTGAACAAATTGAAGCCGAAATTCTTTTCTAATTCGTCCGTTGTTGTTAAGGCGGTCTAAAATCATTTCGTAATAATCGGGGTGGATTTCACAACTGATAAAATTTCTTTGTAGATTTTTGCATAAGACAATCTCTGAACCACTGCCTCCGAACAAAATAAAAATATCATCGTTTTTTTGTGTACATGATTTAATTAGCATTTCTACAAGAGGTAAAGGAATTTGACAAGAATGAAATGTTTTGTCTTTGCTTACATTTTTAACAAGGTCAAAATAAAACCAACTATAAGGCATTCGCCCCAAATGTCCATTTGCAATCCTTCCTTTAATTCTTTTGTCGGTTGGGTTTTGATATGGAACAGTAACATTGTCTTTATAAAAATTATTTTCTTTTGATTTTGTTGCATGTAGTATTGAACGATGAGCTGTCGTAAATTTTCGCGGGCTGTGTCCTACATTAGTATTGTAAACCCAAACATAATCATAAACATCATAAGCCACTTCATCTAAATATTTAACTCTTAAATGTGCATTTTGTTTAGGATAGTTGAACATAAATAAGTTGCCTGTTGGTTTTAAAACCCGCATACTTTCTTTCGTTAGTTCAATATACCAGTTAATATAATCATTCCATTTTGTAGTATAATTTTTTCCAGCGTAGTTAATTCCAACGTTGTAATCGGGGTCACCGTAAACCATATCCAATGAATTGTCGGGCAAGCGTTTTAACACCTGCAAAACATCTTCATTAAAAACTTTATTCTTAAATGATTCCATATCGTAAAATTAAATCTTTTTGCCCCAATTAATAAAGAGAGATACTATTGTTTAATTTTTTAGTTATGAGTATAGAAATGGGCTTAAATGGAGCAACAATTCTTTATTTGAAAGGACACAAATACCCCTTGTTTTTGCAAACTTTTGTATAGTAGATGTTATTAGTTTTACATCAATTATTCCTTTTTTTTCTGTTTTTTCAATAATATCTAAAATGAAATTACTTATCATTAGAGGTGCGCTTATTACAGTAAGAATCGTATTTACTCTTCCAACCTTCTTGTCATATTTTATGAAGTCAGGTTGCCCATTAACAATATGATATTTAACATCCTCATTCCAAGCAAGCAAATCTATAAAATGTAAAAATTCAAGAAGCCCTATTTCTTTTGTTTTGAATTTATCCTTAAATCCCTCTTTCAATACAAATTTTTCAATGTTATTAATGTAATCTAAAATTTCTTTGGAAGGTAAGTATATGAGCTTACCTTTTTTAATTTCTTGATGGTCTAATAGAAAGCAATTCCGATAAAGCAACACTAAAACCTTTTTGAAGGTAGATTGACTGATGATGGAAATTTTGAGCAAGTATTCCCAAATTTTTTCAAATGCCCAGCTTTCTGTTTCGCTTATTCCATTTGCACCGACATTTGGTGACATATCATAGATATTTGGAATTTTTCTTAAAGTTTCTTTTCCAGGTTTCAAAAAGTATGATTCTTTGCCATTTGGCAAATTGGATATTAAATGCTTTTTTCGATTTTTAATAGTACCCCCTTTAAAGGCAATTGCTTCTTCAATTCTTTTTGTTCTTTTGGTAATAAAATCTTTATTGCTTTTAAAGATTTTTGTGTTTATTATTTCGGTTTCAGTCATTATTCCAATTTTAAAATTTTCATTCTTTATAATAGTTCAAAGATAAGAAAAAAACACCAATATTTCTATTGTTTTAAAATATTCACATTTGTTAAACATGAATTATAATATTAGTGCAATATTGTAAATTTATAATGCCCGGTTAAAGAATTATTATAATTAATTTCTAACATGTAAATACCATTAGGTAAATCAGATACATTAATTATGTATGAGCCATTAATAAATCGAATATTTGAAAGTTTCGCATTTGAGCCCTGAATATTAACAATATGAATATTATTTATTAAAATGTTAGATTTTGTGCAATTTATTATAAGCTTTGTATTAGCTGGATTTGGGTAAATATAAATGTAATTCGATTTATTTTCATATATATTGTTAGGATCTAAAATTAATATTCCATCAGAAGAAGTAACTGCTGAGTATAATCCAGCACCATTAATAGCTCTTGCATTTACATAATACAGAGTTCCATTGTTTAATGTTAAACCAGTATGAATAAAATTTAGGTTTAATAAATTATTTGTCCAATTAACTATATTTGAGTCGTTTGATGAAGTGCCAATTGAGTACCAATATTCAGTAACATCAGAATTTATATCGTTACTTGCTTGCCAATTTGCCGATAATTGAGTGTTAATATATAAAGTGTCAATGTCATTTAATAAACTATCATTAACTAATAAAATGTTTGAAGGAGGAGTCCAGTCTATATTTTCATTTTCTGTAACAATAGTTGACAAATTGTTATTAGCATCAACCACAATTGAATTTATTTTTGCAGAAGGCGTTGACGGATTAGAGTTTTGATAACGAATATCTTTAGTAGAATCGCCAAGTGTAACAGTTACAGAAGGATAACGAGAACGGAATACGTTAATTTCATCAACATCTAAAGAGCAATTACCGGTTCTAAAGCTAATATAATTGCCATTTGTACTATATGGTGAAGAATCAGTCCAGCTTCCGAGATAAATATTATCACGCCAAACAACAATTTTACCTGAAATTCTGTCATAAGTAATTTTAAAATCGTACCATTGGTTCGGTGTTGTAACAATATTTGTAATAGTATTTTCTAAAGAAAAAACATCATTAGTAACTTTGTAAAATTGAAGCGACTGGTCGTCAACTCTAAACCAAATAAAATAGGAATTATTGCGATTGGAATAGTTTGCCGAATCGCAAAAAAAGTGAAAGCCAAATCTTCTTGAAGCACCTGCACCATAAGCTTTTGCTCTAAACTGATATAAATATCTGTTTGATAAAGTTTGGTTTAAAGGTGCAAAAATATTTGTATTTCCATTTGCTTCGTCAGTTTGCGAAATCGAGCCACTTGCAACATTCCAGACACCGCTATAATTTATCCAGTTTTGGTTAAGAATATCGAAATCATCTTTAAAAAATCCATTGTTTTCGTTGGCACTCCAAAATGTTCCATCGAAATCTGTAACATTATAAAAAGATTTTTCTACTCCGGAACCATTACTGTTATCAATATCTGTAAAATTTGCTGTAAAATCAGCGGTTTTCCAATTTCCATTTGTGCTAATTGTTGTTGTTGGTGAAATTATATCAGTTAAACATTGCCAGATAGCTGTAAATCCTGCAGCAGTGGTTGTATTATCGGAGTGAAACTGAATTGTAATTGAAGGTCCCGTTGAAGTTGTAGAAGAAGGAATTGAAGTGCCCGAATATCCTCCAATTAAAGGTGAGGCAGGGGAAGTACCATCAAAAATCCAGAGCGAATCATAGCCGGTTTCTAAATTAAATGTTGAAAAATTGAGCGAAACAGAAGAAGCACCTGCAGGCGAAATAGTATAGAAATAATTTTCTTTATTATAATAGCTCCAAGATGGACCACCCATATCATAAATTGTGTCGGTACAGGCATCTGTTCTGCAAGTTGTTAATTTTTCATTAATTTTATTCCATAAATCAGGATAGCCATCATCGTAACCTAAAGCCCAAATTCCAATTCCTGCAATATCCCTTTTATAAACAAGTTCAAATTTTTTTCCAAGCGAAAATGCGTCATCAACCCAGGCCTGATTCCAACCCGAATTGTCATAAACAAAATAAGGGACGTAACTGTCGTAATTAAAGTATTCATTTGTGGAAGAATAGAACCCTGATGTGTTATCCCTGATAGTTTTATAAGTTCGGGAAGTGCCTGTTGCAGTTGTGCTCGAAGGAACTGTATTTGAAGTTGTTGTCCAGTTAAATCCAAAATATGGCAATCCTAAAACTAATTTATCAGGCGAAACTCCTGCATTCAAATAAGAATTTACTGATTTTGAAACATTATAATCGTAGGTATTTGTTAAACTGTATAATCCGGATGTTGGACCAGCTGTTGCACTTCCGCCGTAATAATAATCGTAACCCATTATAATAAACAAATCTATGTAATTATTTATAGTTGGGATATCAAAAACAGAATTCCAGTCAACCGCATATAAAGCAATACTGACTTGTGAGCCGGGAATTGCAGAGTGCATCTGATTACATAAATCAACTAAAAAGTTGTTGAAGGGTATTTTTTGTGAAGACGGAACTGCTTCAAAATCAATATTTACACCATTAGCTCCACGATTTTGAACTAAAGTTATAAGATTAGTAATTAAAGTTTGCTGACTTGTACTGCTTGCAAAAAAAGTTGCATGTCCCGAAAAAAGTGTAACACATAAATTAACTCTAACACCATTTGCAAGTGCCTGAGTAACAGCGTTTGCGGTTGCCCAGCTATGAGTAGAAGTTGCATTACCAGTAGCAGGGTCAACATCATAAGAAAAATAAGACAAATCGGAAATCAAACTCCAGTCATAGTTTGCTTCTAACCCATTACTCCAGTATGGATGCCAGCCAAAAACGATTTTATTCAAATTGCATGCTTTTGAATTAACACGACCATTTGGTTTAAAAGCTCCTCTTATAACATTCCAATCGCTATCATTTTGAAAATTAAATTGATTATAATATTCGCTTTCTTGTTGATGAATTGATTTGAAATCAGCGTTTTGTGCTACTATTATATTTAATGAAAGCAAAAAAATAAATGAAAAAATAATTTTTGTATTCATATTTTTTGAATTATTATTCAAAATTAAGTATTTTTGCAAAAAAATCAAATTTTATTTATATTTAATTAATACATTGATAACCATGGAAATAACTATTAAGCAACTTGACGAAAAAGAGTTTCATAAACTTGGAATTAAGAATTGGCCGATTTGGGAAAAAGAAATTTCTAAATTTTCGTGGAATTACGAAAACGAAGAACAATGTTACTTTATTGAAGGTGATGCTACAGTTTTAGCAAAAGGAAATATTTATAAAATTAAAAAAGGCGATTTCGTCATTTTTCCTAAAGGATTATCAACAAGGTGGGTTATTTTAGAACCGGTAAAAAAACATTATAAAATGTAATTTATGTATTCATAAACTCAAAAAAACAGTCACGAATTGCACGAATTATTGGCATCTCTGATTTTAAATTAGTGAAATTAGTGACTATTCTTAACATTATGGACAGACAATAATTATTTATGCGAATTAAGGGTTAAAACCAATTTTATATTTAGACTAAATATAATATTAATAATCAACGTTATATGTTACAATCATCAATTTTTTACCACATAGAATCATAGGACACATATACTTTGAATGGCTTAAATTTATACATTTTTCAAATGGTAATCAGTTAGAACACACCGATAACTGAACACCGATAACTGAACACCGATAACTGATTACTAAACGTACAATTTTATCCCGTTTTTAGTATATGTGTCTATTGTGGTTCAAATAATTTTATTTTTATTCGTATTAAAGATTAGCATATTTTCAATCCTTGATTCGCATTATTTACTTAGTCAAACCTTAAAAACCCTCATTGGAAATTAAAGTCATTGTATATTCTAATTGTGTATTTTTTTATTTTTCTTTTTTCACCACCAAAAAAGAAACAAAAAACCCTCCACGAAGTCCAACTCCAATTTTTTAACTGATTCAAAATAAATAGTATAGTTTTGTTGTAACACCGTGTATAATTAACCCAAAAATTGTAGTTCGCACACTTCGTGGACAGCCCACCGCACCGCTTCGATTAAAACTTTAGAAAATAATTAATCTTTTTGCATTAAAGAAATTATAAAAAAATGCAAAGTTTTAACTATTTTACTATTTTTTCTTGCAAATATTTTCATAGTTTTATAACGTTATTTAACTGAATACTATTTTATTGAATACTTTTTAAGGGACGACTACTTATATTACGTAAATAAATTTCTTTGGGTATAAAGTACCAAGAATGCAAATTACAAGCCTAAAGTTCCAAGAGCAAGAAAAATACGCAAAACCCAATCCGCAAATGCGGGATAAATTCTAAGACCCAAGGTAAAAAAGTTGAAGAAAGTTGTTTTTGTTCTTGAAATTTTGGGCTTGGGGCTTTTTACTTTTATTTTTGTAATATTACTTTAGTTGTAAATGTTGTTTTATTTGTTGTAACATTTAAAAAATAAATTCCATTAAATTGATTTGAAATATCTACTTCCGATTTAGTATTTTTAATATTATATTTAGAATAAACTTTTTGTCCAACAATATTAAATATTTCAATAGAGTTTATTAAACTATTGTCAATTTCAATATTGAATTTTCCATTTGAGGGATTAGGGTAAATAGTATAATTCAAATTGTTATTAATATCGTCAATTCCTGTTGACATGTATAGTCTTATAACAAATACGTCATATAATCCTCCTGAAATTAAATTTACAGTAGCTGAACCCGGGTCAAAGTCAACCGTGTTAGAAAAAAATCCAGTCATAAATATATTATTTGATAAGTTTAATGTTATTGATAATCCCCTGTCACCACTTGTACCACCAAACTGGCTGACAAAAACGAAGTTCCCTGAAGAATTTAATTTTGATAAAAAAACATCTGAATTACCTTTTGAAGTTAAATTAGAAGTACCCGAGCCCGGGTCAAAATCGGCAGTTAAATTAAAATATCCTGTTGTATAAACATTATCTAAAGCATCAACAGCAATTGAATTTCCATAATCAGCACTTGAACCACCCATATTTTTAGCCCACGAAAATGCTCCTGTAGAATTTAATTTTAAGACGAAAATATCGTAACCATTGGAAGTTAAATTACTTGTACCGGCACCTGGGTCAAAGTCAACTGTGC
>Ga0209211_10004261_pt1 | contig 22459 bp, 21 predicted proteins | sample RifGroA2_FD_183992 | JGI IMG/M metagenome (GOLD analysis project Ga0209211, IMG submission 183992) | Groundwater microbial communities from Rifle, Colorado, USA - Groundwater A2 (SPAdes) (version 2) | ecosystem: Environmental > Aquatic > Deep subsurface > Groundwater | place: Rifle, Colorado...
GGCCTCGTGCAGGAACCCCGGCACCTTGACTGCCGCCGTGCCGATGATGATGTAGGTCACGCCGATGTCGAGATAGCGTTCGATGGTCTCCAGGTCGCGGATGCCGCCGCCCAGTTGCACCGGCACATCGCTGCCGTCCATCGCCTTGATGATGCTGCGCACCGCAGCCTCGTTCTTAGGCTTGCCGGCGAACGCGCCGTTCAGATCCACCAGGTGCAGGCGGCGCGCGCCCTGCTCCAGCCAGTGCCGCGCCATCGCGGCGGGGTCTTCGGAAAACACCGTGGCGTCTTCCATCACGCCCTGTTTGAGGCGCACACAATGACCGTCTTTCAAATCAATCGCGGGGATAATAAGCATAGCAGTACGTTAGAAATTAAAGGGAACCTCTATAAATCCGTTTTCCGGGCGAATCGCGGCGTCGCGTGCTCGCTCATTCCTCGCCTATCCATCCGATATGTCTCGTCATTCGCTGTGCGGCTCCTTGCGCCTCATCCCGCAAAACGAATTTCTATAGGTTCCCTTAAGGGTTCCATTGCACGAAGTTTTGCAGCAGCTTAAGCCCTGCTGTTTGGCTTTTTTCCGGGTGAAATTGCACCGCAAACAGATTGTCCTGCGCCACCGCGCAGACAAACGGCTGCGGATAGTCGCTGGCACCCTGCACTAAAGACGCGTCCTGCGGGCAGACATAATAGCTGTGCACGAAGTAAAAGCGCGCGTCCTGTTCGATGCCATTCCATAACGCATGGTCGCCATGATGCACCCGGTTCCAGCCCATGTGCGGCACCTTGAGCCGGTTGCCTTGTGCATCGCGCAAGTCTTTGGCGAAGCGCACGACTTTGCCGCGCAACACGCCCAGCCCCGCCACATCGCCCTCCGTACTGTGTTCGAACAACATTTGCAGGCCGATGCAGATGCCAAGAAATGGCTTGTTGCGCGCGGCTTGCAGCACGGCATCGCGCAGGCCGCGCGACTCCAGTTCGCGCATGCAGTCCGGCATCGCGCCTTGGCCGGGGAACACCACGCGCCCGGCATTGGCAATCACCCCGGCATCGGCGCTGACGGCAATTTCGGCAGCGGGCGCCACCTTGCGCAAGGCCTGTTCGACCGAGCGCAGATTGCCCATCCCGTAGTCTACAACGGCGACATCGACCATTTCGATTCTACAGCGTCCCCTTGGTGGAAGGCATCACGCCGGCCATGCGCGGATCCAGTTCCAGCGCCATGCGCAACGCGCGGCCGAAGGCCTTGAAAATGGTCTCGGCCTGGTGGTGAGCGTTGTTGCCCGCCAGGTTGTCGATATGCAGCGTCACCAGGGCGTGGTTGACGAAGCCCTGGAAGAATTCGTTGATCAGATCCACATCGAACTCGCCGATGCTGCCGCGCACGAATTCGCAATTGAACACCAGGCCGGGGCGTCCCGAGATGTCCAGCACCACGCGCGACAGGGATTCGTCCAGCGGCACATAGGCGTGGCCGTAGCGGCGCAAGCCTTTCTTGTCGCCGACTGCCTGGTTGAACGCCTGGCCCAGGGTAATGCCAATGTCTTCCACGGTGTGGTGCGCATCGATGTGCAAATCGCCCTTGGCGAGAATGTCGATATCGAGCAGGCCATGCCGGGCGATCTGGTCGAGCATGTGATCGAGGAACGGCAGGCCGGTATCAAATTTGGCCTTGCCGCTACCGTCCAGGTTCAACTCGACGACAATCTGTGTCTCCAGTGTGTTGCGTGAAACTTTCGCGCTACGCATGATTTCGTTCCATTTGTTGTGGGTCGGGCTTCAACCCGATACTGCTCAGCCGGGCTGAAGCCCGACCTACGAAAGACTCTCCTGCAATGCTGCCATGAATTTCATGTTTTGGTTACGACATAACCTAAAGGTTAGTCTCCACCGAAACTCGCTACTCATGCTGCAAACTCTCTTGCAACGCCACCACAAACCGCTCGTTCTCCTCCGGTGTGCCGACCGTTACGCGCAAACATCCGTTCAGCATCGGATGCACGCCGTGCAGGTTCTTGATCAGCACACCGCGCCGCTTCAGGCTGTCGAATACCTCAACGGCATTCGCGACGCGGAACAGCAGAAAATTCGCCTCGCTTGGATAAACCCGCACAGTGGCTATTTCGCCCAGTTGCCGATACAGCGTGGCACGGTCGCGTTTGATCTGTTCCGCCTGTTGCAACAGCACATCGTGATGCTCCAGCAACTTCCCGGCGACCACCTGCGGCAAAACGCCGACATTATACGGCAAGCGCAGTTTTTCCAACTGCTCCAGCCACGCCGTGCTGCCCGCCAGAAAACCCAGGCGCAAGCCGGCCATGCCGAGCTTGGAAAAGGTGCGCATCACCAGCAGGTTCGGATAGTGCGCCAGGCGCGGGATGAAACTGTCGGCGGCAAAGGCGTAATAGGCCTCATCCACCACCACCAGGCCGTGCGCCGCCTCGATGATCTGCGCCACGGCATCCGCCGGGAACAGGTTGCCGGTAGGGTTGTTCGGATAGGCCAGAAAAATCAGCGCGGGCTGTTCGCGCCGGATCGCGTCCAGCGTCGCCGGCAGGTCCAGCGAAAAATCCGCTGCTCCCGAATTGGCGGTCAGGGGCACGCCCACATAGCGCATCCCGGTGAAGGTCGCGATCATCTTGTACATCACGAACGATGGCTCCACGCCCAGCAAGGTTGCGCCGGGTTTGTTCAAAGCCAGCGCCAGCAACTGGATCAGTTCGTCCGAACCATTGCCGAGCAGCACCCCCATCCCGTCCGGCAAGCCGAGCACACTGCGGATTTTTTCCTTGAGCGATGCGGCGGCGGGGTCGGGATAACGGTTAATGGCAGCGGCAGCGACCGCGTCGGCGATTTCGCCGCGCAGCGCGGGGGGTACGGAATAGGGGTTTTCCATCGCGTCCAGCTTGATATAACCCGCGCTGTCCGGCACATGGTAAGCATGCAAATCGAGAATTTCACGGCGCAGCAATGTGCTCGCGAGAGAAGAGGAGGCGGAAAACATGAGAATGAATCGCTCAATAAACGAGTGGCATCACGATGGCGCGCAGCTTATCACAAACTTTGGCACAGATATGCGCCGGAGCATGGAAGATGGTGCAGCAATCGCAATGCCGGCTCGTTTTTTGACGAGTCGTGAAACCCCCAGATTATTGCCGCAGCCAATCCTGATGTAGTAAGCTGCGGCCACCGACATGGAACCCGGAAACAGATGCTCCCAAGCCCTCACAATCCGCCCGCCAGCCCGTCCCCGGACAAATTGCAGGGATTCATCGCCAATTTGCCGGGGATGGCATGCCAGATTGAATTGCAGGAAGATGGCTCTTTCGTCTTCCCTTATGTCAGTGAAGGATGTCTGGCATTACTCGGCGTTCCCCCTGACGACCTGCAAAACGACGCATCCAGCTTTTTGAAGCTTATTTATCCGGAAGACGCGCCGTCGCTGCTGGATACCTTGAAGAAGTCGGCGCAAACCCTGTGTTTCTGGAACTGGGAAGGGCGCATCGCCTTGCCGGGCGGCGAATCCAAGTGGATCAGCCTGGGTGCTACGCCGCAGAACAGGCCAAACGGCCTGCCGCGCTGGGAAGGCATCGTCCTCGACACCACGCAAAGCAAGCTGGGCGAACTCGAAGTCAAGCGGGTGCAGCAGCAACTGCTGGAACTTTCCTCGCATATCCAGGATGCCAAGGAGCAGGAGCGCCTGCGCATTGCGCGCGAAGTCCACGACGAGATCGGCAGCCTGCTCACCGCGATGAAGATGGACCTGTCCTGGCTGATCCAGCGCCTGCCCAAGGACACCCCCAGACTCACCGAAAAGGCCAGAACCATAGAGGATCTGGTCAACCGCGCAATCACCTCGGCCAGTCATCTGGCGCACCGCCTGCGCCCCGGTTTCCTCGACTGCTTCGGCATCATCGCCGCGATCGAGATTGAGGCGCAGGAATTCAGCAAGCGCAGCGGCATTTCCTGCACCATCGTCAAGTCGCAGGAAAACATCGAGCTGCCCGAGGCGTATTCGATCACCCTGTTCCGGGTCTGCCAGGAGGCGCTGAACAACATCCTGAAACACGCCCATGCCAAGCATGTGCAGATCGAGATCGTCAAGGGCACCGACCATCTCGAATTGATCATTTCCGATGACGGCGTGGGGTTCAGCGAGACGGCGCGCAACAAGCCGCGCTCGTTCGGGCTGCGCGGCGTCCAGGAGCGTGTCGCGCACCTCGGCGGTACGGTCAAGATCGCCAGCACGCTGGGCCGCGGAACGCAGATCGCCATCTTCGTTCCGCTCATGGAAGAAACCCCGCAACAGGCGCTGTTCGGCGACACATCGATATGATCAACATCCTCGTCGTGGACGATCATGCGCTGATCCGCAAGGGTCTGAAGATGCTGCTCGAAGAAGGGCCCGATTTTCACATCGCGGGCGAGGCGGAGACCGGCCAGCAAGCCATCAGCATGGCGCGCCAGCAGCATTTCGACCTGATCCTGCTGGACATCTCCCTGTCGGACAAGCACGGCATCGACGTGCTCAAGCAGCTCAAGTCGGAGCAGCCCGACGTCAAGATCATCGTGCTGAGCATGTACCCCGAAGAACAGTACGGCGTGCGCGCGCTGAAGGCGGGCGCGATGGGCTACATCAACAAGCAGAGCGCGCCGGAAAAGCTGGTTGGCGCAATCCAGCAGGTCATCGGCGGCAAGAAATACATCAGCGCGCCGCTCGCCGAACAGTTGCTGAGCAACCTGATCGGCGAGTCGCAGGAGCTGATGCACCAGAACCTGTCCAACCGCGAATACCAGACGCTCTGCCTGATGGCCTCCGGCAAGTCGCTTACCGAAATTTCCGAAATCATGGCGCTCAGCCCCAAGACGGTGAGCGTCTACCGCGCGCGGATGCTGGAGAAGATGGGTTTCAAGAACAATGCCGAGGCGGTTCATTACGCCATCGCGCACAATCTGGTGGAAGCCAAGAAATGACGTAAGGAATAATCATGAATAAGCCGCCATCCAACCCCTCCGAACTTGCCCGCGAAACGTTGAAAGCGCTGGCGGCGCGCAAGATGCCGCCGACACCGGACAACTACACGAGGATTTACGCCGAAATCGGCGGTATTTCCGCCGAAGAAGGACAGGGCGCGGAAAAAGTCCTGCGCGGCATTGCCGACCACCTTGCGCAAACGCCTAAAACTGCGCCGGTCGGCATGGCATTGAAAAAAGTCATCGGTGTGGAGGACTGGGATCAATGCCTCAAGGAAATTGAAAAACTCCTGCCTAAACCGGGCGGAGAACACGCACAATCGTGGTCCGACCTGATCCGCGATTTGCTGCGCCAGCTCGAGATTCCCCATAAAGGTCTGACCATCACGCGCAAAAAGGAAGGGCTGGAAACCGTATTGAAGCGGTTTGCGGCGAATCCGGAAACTTTGTTTGACAAGCTGAACGGACTGATACGCTCGTGGGCGGAATCACAAGTGGCGACCAGCGCGGAGGTCGATACTCCTGCCTCGCCCATTGCCCCAACCGCACCTTCCGTGAGTGGCGCTGCGGCAGCCAGCACCGCAGCGGTCATTCATTTGTCCGACGAGGAAGTGGGATTGCCCGCCAGGTTCGCCGAATTGCTGGCGCAAACGCTGGAAAGCGTGCTGAGCACATTGCCGGAATTGGCGCAGGAGGTGCAAGCCCTCGTCCAGCAGGTGCGCGATATCAGAACGCACGATCAGCTTACCGGGTTCACCAAACTGCTGCGCCAATTCCTGATAAAAATCGAATTACGTGCGGGGGATCATGCCAAGATCCACGAAGGCCTGGTGCGCCTGCTGCGCCTGCTGGTGGAAAATATCGGCGAAATGGTCGAAGATGAAGAATGGCTGCACGGGCAAATCGCCATCCTGCAGGAAATCATCGCCAAGCCGATCGACCGGCACGCCATCGCCGATGCCGAGCGCGGCCTGCGCGACGCGATCATCAAGCAGGGCCTGCTCAAGCAAAGTCTCTCCGAAGCCAAAACCACGCTCAAGCACCTGATGGCCACCTTCATCGACCGGCTCGGCGAAATCACCGAAACGACCGGCGACTACCATCAGAAAATCGAGGGCTACAGCAAAAAAATCAGCAAGTCCAACAATATTACCGAGCTAAGCCACCTGCTCGAAGACATCATGCAGGACACGCGCATCATCCAGGCCAGCGCGCTGCGTTCGCATGAAGAACTGATCGGCACGCGCAAACAAGTCCAGGAAGCCGAAGACAAAATCAAAAAGCTGGAGCATGAACTCGCAGAAGTCAGCGAGTTGGTGCATCAGGACCAGCTCACTGGCGCACTCAACCGCCGCGGTCTGGACGAAGCCTTCGACCGCGAAGCGACACGTGCCGACCGCAGCCATACGCCGGTTTGCGTCGCGCTGCTCGATATCGACAACTTCAAGCGGCTCAATGACACCAAGGGACATCAGGCAGGAGACCAGGCGCTGGTGCACCTGAGTCACGTCATCAAGGAAGCGTTGCGCCCCAGCGATTCGGTAGCGCGCTATGGCGGCGAGGAATTCATCATCGTGCTGCCCGGCATCGGCATCGAGGAGGCCGCCGCAACCATTGAGCGCCTGCAGCGCGAGCTGACCAAGCAATTTTTCCTGCACGAGAACGAACGCATCCTGATCACCTTCAGCGCGGGCGTGGCGTTGCGCGCCGCGCAGGAACCCCAGGACGATGTCATCGGACGCGCCGATAAGGCCATGTATCAGGCCAAAAAAACCGGCAAGAACCGCGTGGTTGTGGCGGAATAAGCTCGAAAACCGCAATTTGACCCACAGATTACGCAGATTCTGGAACCATTGACGATGACGGGCGCATCACGCGTATGGTTATCTGATCCCTGTCAATGATTCTTTGCGCAACCTTGCGTAGCCTGTGGGTAACCACTTTGGTTTGCTTTTGCCGCTATTTCCGGCGCGCTCCAACAGCATGAACATGCACAACACTCACGGCACCGGCGCTTGTTTCCACTGCGGCCTGCCCATTCCCGCCGATGCGGATTACCGCACCCGGCTGGACGGCGCGGAGCGGCGCTTCTGCTGTTTCGGCTGCCAGTCGGTCTGCAGCGCGATCTTCGAGGCCGGGCTGCAAGGCTATTACCAGCGCACCCCGGAAGGTGCGCTGCTCGGCCCGCCGCCCGAGCCGCCCAAGGACATCGAGATCTACGACTTCGACGAAGTGCAGCAGGAATTCACCACCTGCTCCGGCGAAATACGCGACATCCACCTGCTGGTCGAGGGCATCCACTGCGCCGCGTGCGTGTGGCTGATCGAGCGCGGATTGCAGCGCGTGCCCGGCGTGCTGTCGGCCAACGTCAACCTGGCCGCCAAGCGGCTGCATCTGCGCTGGGACAACCGGCGCAGCAAGCTCTCCGACGTGTTGCGTGCGCTGGCCAAAATCGGCTATTCCGCCGTGCCCTACGACCCGGAAAGCGCCGAAGGCATCATCAAGAAAGCCAATCGCGCGATGCTCTACCGGCTGTTCTTCGCCGGCTTCGCGATGATGAACATGCTATGGGTCTCGATCGCGCTGTACAGCGGCGCAAATCAGGACGAGTTCCGCGAGTTCTTCCACTGGATCGGCCTGGCCCTCGCCACGCCGACCCTGCTGTACGCGGGCTACCCGTTCTATCGCGGCGCATTCGGCGGGTTGCGCGGCGGCCGGCTGACCATGGATATGCCGATCGCCATCGGACTCTCCGTCACCTACGCCTATTCGCTGTATGTCACGGTCAGCGCCAGCCGCAGCGGCGAGGTGTATTTCGACACCGTCACCAACCTGATTTTCGTGATCCTGATCGGACGCTACCTGGAAGGCATGTTCCGCCATCAGGCGATTTCCGCGACCAAGCGGCTGATGGAGTTGCAGCCGCGCGCGGCGATCGTGATGCGCGAGGGCGAGGAGCAGATGACGCCGATCCGCGGCGTCAAACTTGGCGACCAAGTGCTGATCAAGCCCGGCTACAAGGTGCCGGTGGACGGCGTCGTGATCGAGGGGCGCAGCGCGGTGGACGAATCCATGCTGAGCGGCGAATCCGCGCCGGTGAGCAAAGCGGCCGGCGCGCAGGTCTTTGCCGGCACGCTGAACACGACCGGCGCGTTGCTGGTGGAAGTGCGCACCCTGCTGCAGGACACGACGCTGGCGAAGATCATCCGCTTGGTCGAAGAGGCGCAGTCCTCCAAGGCGCCGATCCAGCGCCTCGCTGACACCATCGTGCCGTGGTTCGTGCTGGTCACGCTGGCGTGCGCGACGCTGACCTTCTTGATCTGGAACGCCCAGGACTTCGAGATCGCGCTGATGGCGTCCGTCTCGGTGCTGATCATCACCTGCCCGTGCGCGCTGGGCATGGCGACGCCGATGTCGATCGCGGTGGCCTCCGGCCTGGGGGCGAAGCACGGCATCCTGATTAAGAACGGGCTGGTGCTGGAAACCCTGTCCAAAGTGACGCATTTCGTGTTCGACAAGACCGGCACGCTGACCGAAGGCAGGATGGGCGTTGCGCAACTGCATGTCGCGCCCGGGGTGGCGCAGGAAGAGGTGCTGCGCCATGCGGCGGCAGTGGAGCGCCTGAGCGAACACAGCGTGGCCAAGGCCATCGTGTCGGAAGCGGAGACGCAGCAATTGAGTTATCGCGATGCGGTCGTGCTGGACTTCCGTGCCACGGCGGGTCTCGGGGTGGAGGCAATGGTAGAGGGGAAGGCAGTCTTGCTCGGCAGCGCCGAGTGGCTGAAGCGGCGCGGCGTCGCGCTCAACGCGGAACTACAGGCTCAAGCGCACGGGCTGGAAGCGCAGGCGATGAGTTGCGTGCATGTCGCGCTGGGCGGCGCGCATCTGGCCGTGTTCGCGCTGGCGGACAAACTGCGCGGCGATGCGCAGCAACTGGTGAACGAACTGCGTGCGGCGGGCATCGCCATGACCCTGCTCTCCGGCGACCGCAAACCGGTCGCCGAGGCAGTCGCGAAGCAACTGGGCGGCATGGCAGTGATCGCCGAAGTGCTGCCGCAGGACAAGGATCAGGTGATCCGGCAGTTGCAGCGGCGCGGCGCGGTGGTCGCGATGGTCGGCGACGGCATTAACGACGCGCCTGCGCTGATCCGCGCCGATGTAGGCATCGCGCTCGGGTCTGGAACGGACGTGTCGGTGGAAAGCGCCGACATCGTGCTGATGCACAACGAACTGGACAAGGTGCGGCTGGCCACTCTGCTATCGCGCCGCACCCTGCGCACCATCAGGCAGAACATCGGGCTGTCTTTTGTTTATAACGCTATCATGGTGCCGCTGGCGATGCTGGCGCTGGTGACGCCGCTGGTGGCGGCGATCACCATGCCGATCAGTTCGCTGGTGGTGATCGGCAACGCGGCGCGTATCCGCACCCTGTTCAGGAAATCTTAGGAGTTGTCGTGGATGTGATCTACAGTCTGATACCCGGCATGATGTTCTTCGGCCTGATTTTCCTCGTGGTGCTGATCTGGGCGGTGAAGAAAGGGCAGTACGAGGATATGGAAGGCAATGCCCACCGTATCCTGCTCGACGACGATGAGGATATGATGGGGCATGCCAATGGTGGCAAGGAGGATGAAGCAAACAAGGAGAATGCCGAACTGAAATAGCCGCAGGTCAATGTGGCAGGGGAAATCATAAGCCTGCCTTGTTTCTCATGGTGTCTGGCGGACAGGTCTGGACGAGTGCCGAGTGCACCGTGCATACTTCGGGTTCATCGGACCAGCCCGATAACGGATGGGTTCGTAACAAACAGCAACGGAGATTCACGGTGGCAGATCCAAATATGAAGTTTCTGGTGGTGGACGATTTTTCCACGATGCGCCGTATCGTGCGCAACTTGCTCAAGGAATTGGGTTTTTTGAATGTTCAGGAAGCGGAAGACGGGGTAGATGCCTTGGCCAAGCTGCGTGCAGACCCGTTTGATTTTGTGGTGTCCGACTGGAACATGCCCAATATGACGGGCATCGAGCTGCTGCGTGAAATTCGCGCGGATGCCAAGCTCAAGCACCTGCCGGTGTTGATGGTGACGGCGGAGGCCAAGAAGGAAAACATCATTGCGGCAGCGCAGGCGGGTGCGAGCGGCTATGTGGTGAAGCCGTTCACTGCCGCCACACTGGACGAGAAACTGAAAAAGATTTTCCAGACCATGCAAAAGTGAGGTTTGCCATGACTACCGCAACACCGCGCAAAAAGCGCACCGTGCAGACGAGCAACGTCAGCGTCGAAAAGATCGGCAAGGCCACCGCCAGCCTGCACCGCCTGCTGAAGGAACTCGGCCATACCCGCAGCCTGCAAAAATCGGCCTCCACCATGCCGGACGCGCGCGACCGCCTTTCTTTCATCGATAAGGCCATGCACGAAGCGTCGGAAAAAACCATCAGCGCAGTGGAAACCTCCATACCGCTGACCCGCGCAAACCGCAGCATCTGCGGCGACATCTCGAAGCGGCTGGTAAATGCGGCGGTCGGGAAAAATACCGCCCTGATCGAGGAAGCCATTTCCGGGTTCGGCGAGATCGCCGCCGCAGAAGAGGCCATACACCGTAACCTGATGCACATCATGGAAGCGCAGGAATTCCGCGATATCGCCGGGCAAATGGTCAACAAAATTGTGGAAGCTGCCGTCGAAGTCGAGAGCATCCTGCTCGATATCCTCAAGGAATATGCACCCGACAGCAAAGATTCGCTGATCAGAGTCGAAGGGCTGACCGCCGGCCCTGCACATAAATCATGCGACAGCGTCAGGGGGCAGGATGAAGTAGACGATTTGCTTTCATCGCTCGGATTCTGACGCACCGCAGTCCGCGGCCAACTACTGCAAATAGAAGCATCCGCCATCGCGATTTTTCGTGCGGCGCATGGTTGTTATGCGTGCTTTGCGTGGTTCGGCTGGAGTTTTAAAAATCAGCCGGTTATCTCCCCGTCGGCCAGCAAAGGTTGCAGCAGTTTGCCGAAGTCCTTGGGCGGGACATATTGCAGCACGGGTTTTTCCTTGCCGCCCAGGGTGATGTCCAAGCCGTGCTGCGGGTACAGCCAGTGAATTGTGCCGCTGGTTTTTTCCTTGATGCGTTGCTCCGGTTGCCCGAAACGCTTGATGAAAATCTCTTCTTCGAGACGGACAGACGGCATGTAGGTCAGGCTGCTGACCGGCAGCGCGCGCAGTCTGGCCGCATCTTCCGGCGTTGGCGTAATTTTCTTGCCGCCACCGGTCGCGCTGATGCGCAGGCCGCGTTCATACATGGCTTGCAGTTCCGTTGCGGGAACCGCGATATTGATGACGATCCTGGATTTCAACCCCGCCAGCGCGACCTGCTCGAAAAACATTTCCACGGCCAGTTGCCCGTCCGGCGACTGGAACAGGCTGGGTTTGGCTTCCTCATGAAAGCGTTGCTCCGCCTCGCCAGCGGTGCTTGAACCGAGAGTCAGGCCGAAGATGCGCGTCTCGCCCGGTGCGGGATGCTCGATTTGCCAAGGCAGGCCGTCCTGGTCGCCCGGCCTGTCCGGCATGAAAAATGAGCCTATCAGGATCAGCACCGAAAGCATGCCGATGCTCCAGTAAAGTTTGCGCTCCATGGTCATTTTGCGTATTTCGTGATGGTTATGGCGGCGAGCCGGCCCGGGCGGGCTACTGCTGCTTGCCGACCAGGGTGCGCAGGGCGGGCAGGTCAAGCAGTTCCACCGAGCGCGCCTTGACGCTGACCAGGCCGCTGCCCTGGAATTGCGAGAAGGTGCGGCTGACGGTTTCCAGCTTCAATCCCAGATAGCTGCCGATTTCCTGGCGCGACATGCGCAGCTGGAATTGGGTTGGCGACAGGCCGCGCGCCGCAAAACGCTGCGACAGGTTGAGCAGAAATGCAGCTAGGCGCTCTTCGGCGCGCATCGAGCCGAGCAGCAGCATGATGCCCTGATCGCGCACGATTTCGCGGCTCATGATCTTGTGCAAATGGCGTTGCAGGCTGGGCAATTTGCGGCTCAGCGCCTCCAGCTTGTTGAACGGCAGTTCGCACACCTCGCTGTTTTCCATCGCCACCGCATCGCAGGTGTGGTGGTCGGTGCAGATCGCATCCAGACCGATGATTTCGCCGGTCATCTGGAAGCCCGTCACCTGTTCGCGCCCATCCTCGTGCAGCACCTGAGTCTTGAACGAGCCGCTGCGGATGGCATACAACGACTGGAATTTGCTGCCGCTGCGGTAAAGATAATCGCCGCGCGCATAGCCGCGCTTGAGGTGGCTGATGTCGTCCATCTGCTGCATTTCTCCGGCGCTCAGATCGACAGGCAGGCAAAGCTCGCGCAGGTTGCAGCGGGAACATGCCATTTTGAGGCGCGAAGATGAAGCGGATTGTTGCACGTCATTTGCCTTTACGAAGTGAAAAACGGAAAACCATGTACCGGCAGCGGAAACCGCGCTCGCAGCCATTGGCCGTCTGCCTCATGTACCGCGATAAGACACGAATTTTGACATATATCAAACCGGTTGGGGGTGCCCAGCTGGCATAATGCACTATATTTGTGGGGGTATTTTATGGATGAGCCAGTTAATCAACTGGTAGTGGATCTGGAGTTGATCCGCAGGCTGGACAAGAACGGCCCGCGTTACACCTCCTATCCGACCGCGGATCGCTTCATTGAAGCATTCAACGCCGAAAGCTACAAGCAGTGGGTGGCCAAGCGCGAGATCGGCGGCATCGCCCGGCCGTTGTCGCTGTATATCCACATCCCGTTCTGCAACACATTGTGTTTCTACTGCGCCTGCAACAAGGTTATCACCAAGGATCGCAGCCAGTCCGCCGAATACGTGCGCTACCTGATCAAGGAAATGGAGATGCAGGCGGCATTGCTCGGGCCGGGACAGGTGGTCGAGCAATTGCACTTCGGCGGCGGCACGCCGACCTTCATGAGCGACGACGAAATCCGCGAACTGATGACGGCGATCCGCCAGCACTTCAAGCTGGTGGATGAGGGCGAATATTCCATCGAGATCGACCCGCGCAAGGTGAGCGACGCGACCATCGCGCTGCTCGGCAAGGAGGGCTTCAACCGCATCAGCATCGGCGTGCAGGACTTCGACGCCGAGGTGCAGCGCGCGGTGAACCGCATCCAGAGCGAGGAAGAGACCTTGGGCATCATCCGGGCCGCGCGCGCCAACGGCTTCAAGTCGGTCAGCATCGACCTGATCTATGGCCTGCCCAAGCAGACGCTGGAAGGCTTCGGCGTGACGCTGGACAAGATTATCGCCGCCAACCCGGATCGCCTGTCGATCTACAACTACGCGCACATGCCGGCTATCTTCAAGCCGCAGCGGCGTATCCACGAAGAGGATTTGCCGGCCCCGCAGGTCAAGCTGGACATCCTCAGCATGGCGGTGAACAAGCTGACTGGCGCGGGCTATGTGTATATCGGCATGGATCACTTCGCCAAACCGGAAGACGAGCTTGCCGTGGCGCAGCGCCAGGGCCGGCTGCACCGCAATTTCCAGGGTTATTCGACGCACTCCGACTGCGACCTGGTTGCATTGGGGGTCAGCGCCATCGGCAAGATCGGCCCGACCTATAGCCAGAACTACCGCGAACTGGAAGACTATTACGACGCGCTGGACCGCAACGAGCTGCCCATCATGCGCGGCCTGGAGTTGAACGCCGACGACCTGGTGCGCCGCGCGATCATCCAGGCGCTGATGTGCCATTTCGAGCTTTCCAAGGAATCGTTCAACATCGCCTACCTGATCGACTTCGACCAGTATTTCGCCACCGAAATGGAAGAACTGCGCGAATACGAGCGCGAAGGCCTGCTGGAAATTTCTCCGCAATGGATCGAGGTGACTCCCAAGGGGCGCATGCTGATCCGCAACATCTGCATGGTGTTCGACAAATACCTGCGCACGCGCACCGAGCACGCGCGCTACTCCAAGGTAATCTGAAAACCTACTGCGCGACTCGATTGTGGCGTTGCGCGGTACTCGAAATCCTCACGTACTTTAAGTACGTTCCGGTTTCTGTGTTCCGTGCGCCTTGCACTCGAGCCGCTCGCTACGGTTTTTCGAGGTGGTCTAATACTGCTGGCGAGCATCAACCCACCTTCGCTCCGCTATAATCTCTCCAGTCGGTCATTGGAGGGGCGAACATGAACAAGATCCTCAAGTACGGTTTGCTGGGTGCGGGCGCGCTAATCGGCATCGCCGTGGCGGGCGCGGCGTATGTGGCGGCGACCTTCGATCCGAACGATTACAAGGATCGCATTATCCAGGCAGTCAAGGACAGCAAGCAGCGCGACCTGCGTCTCGACGGCAAGATCACGCTGTCATTTTTCCCCAATATCGGCGCAAATATCGGCAAAGCCTCACTGTCCGAATTCAACAGCGACCAGCAGTTCGCCTCAATCGATTCGGTGCGCGTCTCGCTGGCGCTGCTGCCGCTGCTCTCCGGTCAGGCAGTGGTGAACGAAGTGACGGTGAGCGGCCTGCAGGCCACGCTGGTCAAGCGCAAGGACGGCACGACCAACATCGACGATCTGCTCGGCACCAAAGAGGGGAAAACGGCAGGGGAAAAAACCGATGCCCAGCAGCCGGTGGGATTCGACATCGCCGCAATCTCCATCGAAAAAACAGCGCTCACCTACCGTGACGAAGGCAGCGGTGCGCAATACGCGATCAAGGACCTGAACCTGCACACCGGGCGCATCGCAAACGGCGTGCCGGGCAAGATCGACCTGTCTGCCGCTGTGCAGGCCAACCAGCCTAAGCTGGACATCACCACGCAACTCAAGACCACGCTGACTTTCGATCTGGAGAAACAGCAATACCGGCTGGAAGGGCTGGATTTGCAGGCCGGCGGCGCGGCGCTGGACATCAGCAACCTGAAAATCAAGGCCGACGGCGATGTGAACGCCGATCTGGCCACGCAGGAGTTCGGCGCAAAGAAATTTACGCTGCATGCAACGGGCGTAAAGGCCAAGGATAGCTTTGAAGCAACGCTCGATGCGCCCGCCTTGAGCCTTACCAAAGACAAATTCTCCGGCGGCAAACTGACGCTGAATGCCAAGCTGAACGGCGCTTCCGGGAACATCATCGCGGCTTTGTCGCTGCCCGATCTGGAAGGCAACGCGCAATCCTTCACGAGCAGCGCGCTGACGCTCGACCTGGATATGAAGCAGCCGGAGCAGGCATTCAAGGTGAAGCTTTCCTCGCCGCTGTCGGGCAATTTCCAGGCGCGGCAATTCGATTTGAGCAACCTGGTCGTAGCGATAAATGCCACAGGCGACAAGCTGCCGAACAAGTCGGTGAGCAGCGAGATGAAGGGCAGCGTGCAGGTCGATGCCACCAAGGAAAACGTACAGGCGAACCTCGCCGGCGGCCTGCTGCAAAGTCAGATCAAGGCCAAGGTCGGCGTGAGCGGCTTCGCCGATCCGGCGATCAGCTTCGACGTGGATATCGATCAGCTCGATGCCGATCTATACCTGCCGAAGAAATCCGCCGCTGAACCGAAATCCGCTTCCAAGCCCGACGAGCAGCCGCTCGACTTGACTGCGTTGCGCAAACTCAAGCTGGACGGCAGCCTGCGTATCGGCGCGCTGAAAGTGGCGAACGTAAAAGCGGCCAATGTGCACCTCGAAATCAAGGCGCGCAACGGCCAGATCAACGTCGCACCGCTGTCCGCCAACCTTTACCAGGGCAGCATGAAGGGCAGCCTGAACCTGAACGCGCAGGCCACACCGAGCGTCGCCGTCAACCAGACGCTGAGCGGCGTGAATGTCGCCGCGCTGACCAAGGATGCGGCGGATTTCGACACGCTGGAAGGCAAGGGCAGCATCGACATGAACCTCGCGATGCAGGGTGCCACCGTCGGCGCGATGAAGAAGGCGCTCAACGGCACGATGTCGCTCAACCTCGCCGACGGCGCAATCAAGGGCATCAACATCGCCAAGAGCTTGCGCGAATTCGGCAAGAGCAACGTGGCAAAGACGCAGGGCGCAAACAAGGAAGAGAAAACCGACTTCAGCGAACTCAAAGCAAGCTTCAAGGTGAACAACGGCGTGGCGCACAACGACGACCTGTCGCTGAAATCACCGCTGCTGCGCCTGACCGGCAACGGCGACATCGACATCGGCCAGAGCAGCATGAATTATGTCGCCAAGGCCACGCTGGCGAAGACGCTGGAAGGCCAGGGCGGCAAGGATGCGGTCGGCGGCATCACCGTCCCGGTGCGCATCAGCGGCCCGTTCGCCGACCTGAAATACACGCTGGACTTTGGCGCAATGGTCGGCGAAGCCGCCAAGCAGAAAGTTGAGGCCAAGAAGGAAGAAGTCAAAAGCAAGTTAAAGGGCGGCCTTAAGGGGTTGCTCCGGTGATTCGCCGTGCAGGTCGGGTTTTAGCCCGGCACGCCGGCTAAAACCCGACCTACGGCAATGCCTGATTTCGCCTCCCGCCTGATCCGCTGGCAACGCCAGCATGGCCGCCACGATTTGCCGTGGCAGGGGAAGGATGCTTACCGCGTGTGGCTGTCCGAAATCATGCTGCAACAGACGCAGGTCGTCACCGTCATTCCCTATTACCGGCGCTTCATCGCCGCCTTCCCGGCCATCGCGGCACTCGCCGCCGCCAGCGAGGAGGAGGTGCTGACGCACTGGAGCGGCCTCGGTTACTACGCGCGCGGGCGCAACCTGCACCGTGCCGCGCGGCTTATCGTCGCGCAATACGGCGGCGAATTTCCGCGCCAGTATGAGCGGATACTCGAACTCCCCGGCATCGGTCGCTCCACCGCCGCCGCGATCTGCGCGCTGGCGTACCACGAGCGCCGCGCGATCCTCGACGGCAACGTCAGGCGCGTGCTGGCGCGCTATTGCGGCATCGAAGGTTGGGCCGGCAACAAACAAGTGGAAGAGCGCCTCTGGGAACAAGCCGATGCACTGCTGCCGCAACGCGATGTTGCCACCTACACCCAGGCGCTCATGGATCTGGGCGCGACCGTCTGCACACGCAGCAAGCCGAAATGCGGCGAGTGCCCGGCGCAGGCCGGTTGCGTCGCGCTCAACACCGACCGCGTCAATGAGTTGCCTACGCCACGCCCGAAGAAGCATGTGCCGGAAAGACATGCCATCTTCCTGCTGCTGATGCACGGCAACGACACCCTGCTGGAGAAACGCCCCGGCAGCGGCATCTGGGGCGGGCTGTGGTGCCCGCCGCAGTTCGACGACGAGGCGGCGGCGAGGGACTGGTTCGTGCGCAGCGGGATGACCGCGAGTAACGGAGAAAGGCTGGAGAAATTCACCCATACCTTCACGCACTTCAGGTTGCACATCACGCCGCTGAAGATAGAGTTGTCGCATAAACCACTGCGGATCACGCAGCCGGGCAGTTTGTGGCTGGATGTGGGAGAGGCGTTACGGGCGGCGATACCGACGCCGGTGCGGAAGGTGTTGGGGAATTTAGGCCGTTCGTGCTGAGGTATCGCTGGCGCTCTTGTTTCTGCCTCAATTCAATTTTTTCCCGAATTGCGGCGAAGAATCGGTCTTCGAGGGTGTCCCGAATTTTGTGTAAACGGGATTTCATTACTGCTGAGGCATCCGGTCTTCAAACTGGATAGTAAACCGATTTAGCGCGGCCTTCCAATCCCGGATCGGCATCGTCCATTTTTTGCTGATGCTGTTCATCGCCAGGTAGAACAATTTCAGCAATGCCTCATCGCTGGGGAATGAGCCCCGGTTCTTGATGATCTTGCGCAGGCTCATGTTCACCGACTCGATCGCGTTGGTGGTGTAGATCACCTTCCTGATCTCCGGCGGATAGTCGAAGAACGGGATAAGGCGCGCCCAGTTGCTGCGCCAGGATTTGACGATCGACGGATAAGCCTCACCCCATTTGGCCTCAAACGCATCCAGACAGCGCTCGGCCTCTTCGACAGTGGCGGCAACGTAAATGGTGCGCAGATCGGCGGCAACGTCCTTGCGCAGCTTCCAGCTCACGTAGTTCAGGCTATAGCGCACCATGTGCACGATGCACAGTTGCACGGCTGTCTTGGGATAGGCGGTCTCGATGGCTTCCGGGAATCCCTTCAAGCCATCCACGCAGGCGATGAAGATATCTTGCACACCACGGTTCTTCAGTTCAGTTACGACCTGTAGCCAGAACTTGGCACCCTCGGTCTGGGCGATCCAGATGCCCAGCAGCTCCTTCTCGCCCGCCATGTCGATGCCCAGCGCCAGATATACCGCCTTGGCCCGCACAGCGCCCGCATCGCGTACCTTCACATGGATGCAGTCCAGATAAACGATGGGATACAACGCATCCAGCGGGCGGGATTGCCAGGTCTTGACCTCTTCAATGACGGCATCGGTCACCGATGAGATCAGGGTGGGAGACACCTCGGCGCCGTACATTTCTTCCAGGTGGCCCTGTATCTCGCGCACCGTCATGCCGCGCGCGTACAGGGACAGTATCTTGTCGTCGAAGCCCGTCCAGCGGGTTTGGTGCTTGGGGATGAGTTGCGGCTCGAAGCTACCGTGGCGGTCGCGGGGTATCTCGATGGGCAGCTCACCGAACTCACCCTTGAGCGTCTTGCGGCTGGTGCCGTTACGGGTGTTGCCCGCAGGATTGGCAACCGTCTCATGTTTGCCATGGCCAAGGTGTGCGGCCATTTCGGCGTGCAGGGCACGCTCGACCAACGCCTTGGTGATCTGCTTGAGCAGGCCGTTTTCGCCGATCAAGTCTTCAGGTTTCTTATAACCAGACAACAGGCTGTCGATCAGGTCTGCGGGTAGTGCTTTTGCTACGGTCATCGCGACTCCTTTCAAAGTGGCGGCAGTTTCCTGCCTAATGACCGTTTACACAAAATTTCTTACACCCTCCTCGATTTCTGAAATATCAGTCGGTCTGTTTTGCCGTCTTTCAGACAAAATTTCCAAATCCTCCTGAGAGAGCTCTATCCCCGAGATCGACATCTTATCTGCATTTGAAGATGCAGAGGCAAACTTCCAAAATCCTGCGGCCGCATCTGGTATGGCTTTGCTTATTTGTGGATATATCTTCTCCAACTTGGCAAGTGCCGTCTCAAATAGAGTGTATTGCTTCTTCTCTAGTGATGTCAGTGACAAATCTAGAAGTCGTGCACGTTCGTCAACATCAATTTGTTTTGCGCGGATTTCATAATGTTTCAGGATGACAGGCCGAGCAACTAACGCAAGTCCGATAATTACACCCGCTGCTAGACTGGCATTTTGGTGGGTCGACACAACGGAAGCCAGCGCCTGAACTAGCGGCGTGAGATCCGTATCTGTTAGTGATGAGCCTTGATTAATATGGGTTGAAAACTCCAGTTGCTCTTCTTCTTCGGCCTTCAAACGGCGCATGTCGTACGTTCCGTGAGCTATAGTTGAATATGCTCTACCGATTGTTTTCTTAAAATTTACGAGCGCTGCCATTTGGCTCGAATTAAGCGAAGAATTGTAGTCTTCACCCTTTATGTTAATTTGTAAAACTGGCCAATTTACAAACTCCACCTCATTGATTGGTTGTTTATTGACCCACTGCTCTAGCAATGCCCAAGCATCTTCCTCGGTTGAGATTATGGTTATTGGCGTATTTGTCATCTAAACCCTCTTTCGGTGTTTCCCCGTCCAAGTAACACGGGGGGCTATAAATACATGGTCGTCAATTTAGCACAGATCAACCTTAATACCAGAGTGGTAATAACTGTTGCCCATCCATTCACCCCCAAATATCCCCACCAGCCGACGCCGCGCAGCGGAAACAGGAGGTGCTTTCTGGTGAGGATTTTGGTCACCCCGCGCAGCTAGTCAAAGCCGCAGGCAACTACCCTTCTGCAAGCTGTTTTCGCGACCGAGCAACGGACGGACGGAGGCGCAGCCCCCGCCCGCCCGTAGCGCAGGGCGTGAAAGTGCGTATAGGTGATACTGCACTTTTGTCTCAATTTGAGACTAACCGATACCAAATACACCCTAGAGTTTGGTTGTTGAAGTCCCATTAATAGAGTATCTTTACAGCGTCCAAGGAGGCATAAGATAGCGATGGCAAAACAGATGACAGAAGAAGAGCGCATTCGTTATAACCTAACCAGACTTAAGCCGCTCTCAGTAGAAAAGCTTAAGCAACTTCAAGAAATCGAGTTAAGAACGATTGCAAAATTTTATGGGAATTTGGATGAATTGGAATCCGCCCTTGGCTTTCTCCGTCTTGGATTTCAATACGGTTGGAAACCGCTTGCAATCGTACACAGCAAGAAGACTTTCAAGAAATACGAGCAAATTTTAGGAATTGATGCTCACGAACTTTTCCCCGAAGAAACGCCGACCTCTGATCGCAGCATTGGCTATTCCTTCGCTAAAAAAGTATCCAAATTTTGGCAAGTCGTGAATGGCGAAGAAAAGGCTGAGCATAAGAGAGAATTAAGCTCGACATAACTGGTACTTGACATCCCAATTGAAAACCTTCAATATGGGACATCATGTTCCATATGTAGAGGTTTTCCATGAAGTGGGTTTTAATCAAAAAAGTCGTTGAAATATTCGGTTATTCCGAAGACGCGGCGCGAAAGAAAATCAGAAATGGCGTTTGGCTTAAAGGCATTCACTGGACTAAAGCACCAGACAATCGCATCTTGTTCAACGTCGAGGCCATACAGCAATGGATCGAAGGCAAGAAGGCGTAAGGGCAAAAAGCGCCTCGAGCATCGAGATTGATTTCTCGTATCAGGGCAAACGCTGCCGCGAAACCATCAAACTGCCGCCCGATAAGGCCGGATTTCTGTTTGCTGCAGGTAAGCGCGCCGCCATTCTCCATGAGATCGCGCTCGGCAAATTCAACTACGCCGAACATTTTCCGAATAGCCGCCATGCCTCCACCCTCGGCAAACTGACCAATAAAACGGTTGGTAAAGCATTGGAAGATTTTCTACATAACACCCAAAGAAAATACGAAGCCAGCACACTACGCGGTTACAAGAGCGCAATTTATTACCACCTCATACCCGCATTTGGTGACATTCCAATTCGCAAGATGACTACCAGTGGCATCAAAGATTGGATGAATACCCTGCCGATTTCGGGCAAGCGCATTAACAACGTCCTGATACCCTTGCGCATCGTGTTAAGTGATGCTTATCTGGATGGGCTAATCGACAACAACCCAGCCGACCGCGTGAAAAATGTTCCGCATCACTACGATGAACCACAACCATTCAAACCGGATGAAATGCGCCTGATTCTGGAAAAATGCACCCCGCAAACCCGCAACCTTTTCCAGTTCGCTTTCTGGTCTGGCCTTCGCACTTCTGAATTGATTGCTCTTGAGTGGCGCGACATTGATTTTGAAAAGGGAGTCATTCGCGTCAGTCGTGCCAGCGTCAAACGAATAACCAAGCAACCCAAAACGCATGCCGGAAAACGGGAAGTATTGATTCTTCCCTATGCGCTCGAAGCATTGGAACGGCAGAAAGCGTTCACTTTTGCGCTTGGTGGCCAGATTTTTCACAATCCAAGAACAAATAAACCGTGGGACACGGACAACCAGATTCGCGAGAGGGCATGGCTTCCAGCAATAACTGCCGCTGGCGTAGCCTATCGCAATCCTTATCAAACACGGCATACCTATGCTAGTATGCTCCTCTCTGCTGGGGAGAACCCGATGTGGGTAGCCCAACAAATGGGGCATGCCGATTGGGCGATGATTCGCAAGCGCTACGGGCGCTGGATACCCGAAGTCGATAAGACGGCTGGGAGCAGAGTAATACAGCAATGGTCACAGAATAGTCACGGTATGTCGCCAACTACTTGATTATTTGCCATGCGTGATACTTTCGAGTCCCCCGGCACCAACAAAAGCAAGAAGGCAGGGTTTCCTGCCTTTTTCTTTTTGGCCTTATTTTATTTCTGGGATCGGCACATGATCTGGAAAGTCGATCTCCCTCCTCAAGCCCAGAACGCGGAACAGTTACCCTCCGCTATTGCGGGACAGTGCAGGTGTTGCTCTTCCCTGCTCCTATCCCGTCGCCGCTTTCACTGTTGCTGATGATGTTCGGCGGCAGGACGACCTGTATTCCCTGGCCCGGGGGTACAAATTGCGGCGGCTGGGCAATGCCTCCCGGTGTTGGCGGCGGCGTAAAGGTGAACTGCCCGAGCCTCGCTTCGATCGTGCGCCCTCCGCTGGTGATCGTGATCGCCCCGCTGGCTGTATCCGTATAGATTCCATGAGGCATGGCTGGTTGCCCCCAAGCAAACATGGGTGCCCCGGCCACGATCAACGCTAAACACGCGCGTGAAATTTGTTTCATTTCATTGCACTCCCTGACTGCTGGTTTTCGACTTCGACCAAAGCGCTTCGCGGAGCATCTCCGACCACGACATCCAGCGGACTTTCATTGACGGCATCACGGTTGCCGCGCCCGGAAACACCGGCCACACTTTCCTGGGGATTGCGAG
>Ga0209211_10004262_pt1 | contig 22458 bp, 21 predicted proteins | sample RifGroA2_FD_183992 | JGI IMG/M metagenome (GOLD analysis project Ga0209211, IMG submission 183992) | Groundwater microbial communities from Rifle, Colorado, USA - Groundwater A2 (SPAdes) (version 2) | ecosystem: Environmental > Aquatic > Deep subsurface > Groundwater | place: Rifle, Colorado...
CCGGCGTACCCGCCGAGATCGCGGCGCTGACCACGGTGCTGGACTACAACGATGCTGCCGGGCTGGAGAAAACCTTCGCCGCGATGGGCAACGAGATCGCGGCGGTGATCGTCGAGCCGGTGGCAGGCAACATGAACCTGATCGCCCCGAAGCGCGAATTCCTCGAGGCGATGCGCAACCTGTGTACCAAGTACGGCGCGGTGTTGATCCTCGACGAGGTGATGACCGGTTTTCGCGTCAGCCTGCAGGGCGCGCAAGGCTACTACGGCATCAAACCGGATTTGGTCACGCTCGGCAAGGTGATGGGCGGCGGCTTGCCGGCGGCAGCGTTCGGCGGGCGGCGCGACATCATGCAATGCCTCGCTCCGCTCGGTTCGGTGTACCAGGCCGGCACGCTGTCCGGCAATCCGGTCGCGGTGGCGGCCGGGCTGGCCACGTTGAAGCTGGTGCAGCAAGCCGGTTTCTACGAACGCCTGGCGCAACTGGCAAAACAGCTCACCGAAGGCCTGACCGCTGTGGCGCAGAAGCGCGGCATCCCGTTCTGCGCGCAATCGGTCGGTGGCATGTTCGGCCTGTATTTCAGCAAAGCGTTGCCGACCAGCTATGCCGAGGTGATGAGTTGCGACAAGGAAGCATTCAACCGCTTCTTCCATGCGATGCTGGATGAGGGCGTGTATCTCGCGCCGTCGGCGTTTGAGGCGGGCTTTGTCTCCGCAGCGCATAGCGATGCCGACATCGCCGCAACCATTGCTGCCGCCGACAATATCTTCGCCAACTGGTAAGGCCAGTCCACGAAAAACACGAAAGGCACGAAATATTATGAACTACCATCATTTGCCGACAGGAGTATTCAGCCGGCCTAGGATTGAAATAGCTCCGAGGTTTTGTTCGTGTCATTTCGTGTATTTCGTGGACAACCTGTTTTTCAGTTGATGGGACTCTTCTCGCAGGCGGCGTTCTACACTACCGTCAATCACCTGAAGGATTTGCCGCAGCATGGCGGCAGGGAAGTGGCGTTCGTCGGGCGCTCCAACGCGGGCAAGTCGAGCGCGATCAACACGCTGGCGAATCATGTGCGGCTAGCCTATACCAGCAAGACGCCGGGACGCACCCAGCATCTCAATTACTTTGCGCTGGGTAACGACAATTTTTTGGTCGATCTGCCCGGCTACGGCTACGCCAAAGTGCCGCCGGACGTGCAGCGGCATTGGGAACAATTGCTGAGCAAGTACCTGCAAACCCGCGAGGAGCTGGCGGGGCTGGTGATCATCATGGATTCGCGCCATCCGCTGACCGAGTTGGACGAGAGCATGCTGGACTGGTTTGCGCCGACCGGCAAGCCGGTGCATGTCCTGCTGACCAAGTCGGACAAACTCAGCAGGCAACAGGCCACATTGACCCTGAATCGCGTAAAATCGCATCTGGCCGAGCATTTTCCGCAATGTACCGTGCAGTTGTTTTCCAGCCTGAAGAAGATCGGCACGGAGGAGGCGGAAGCGGTGATCGCCGGTTGGTTGAAAAACGAGTAGTCTTAAAAACGGCAATTTATCCACGAAGCGGGTTAAGCAGGGATGGGCGTCTTTTGCCCAACTCGCAAAAACACGAAAGACACGAAATAAAACAAAAAATTGCATTGGTTCGGCGACTCACCCGTTAGGTATCAATTCTCAACGTGGCATCTTTTGAATTTTTACGAACTTTCGCCTTGCGGCGAAATGTCTGCTTACCCTATTTCGTGTTTTTCGTACCTTTCGTGGACAACGGTTTTTTCTAGGATAATAAAAAAAGCCCCCGGAAAAACCGGGGGCGAAAAAAGTCTTAACTGGGTTAAGACACCCGCTCAGGGAGGAGAAACGGGGAGTGACTTACGCCACTCACAGCATCAGATAAGCATTCTCTAAAATAGTTCCAAAGGAAGTGACAATTCAGGAAAAAATCATGCAAACACTCGGACAATACCCCCACAGCAGAATGCGCCGCATGCGCCGCGATGCCTTTTCGCGGGACTTGATGCGTGAGCATGTGCTCACATCGGCAGATTTCATCTACCCGGTCTTTGTGCTGGAGGGCAGCAACAAGGTCGAGGAAGTGAAATCCATGCCGGGCGTGCAGCGCAAGACGTTGGACTTGCTGTTCAAGGATGCCGAGCAATGCATGAAGCTGGGCATTCCGGTGATGGCGCTGTTTCCTGTAATTGATGCGCCGCTGAAAAGTCTGGACGCGAAAGAGGCCTACAACCCGGATGGTCTGGTGCCGCGCGTGGTCGCCGCGCTGAAAAAGAATTTCCCCGAGCTCGGCGTGATGACCGATGTGGCACTTGACCCCTACACCAGCCACGGCCAGGACGGCCTGATCGACGATAGCGGCTACGTCATCAACGACGAGACCGTCGCGGTGCTGGCGCAGCAGGCGCAAATCCACGCGCAGGCCGGTGCCGATATCGTCGCCCCCTCCGACATGATGGACGGGCGCATCGGCGCAGTGCGCGCCGCGCTGGATCGCAAGGGCTGCATCCATACCCGCATCATGGCCTATTCCGCCAAGTACGCCTCCAGCTTCTACGGCCCGTTCCGCGACGCAGTCGGCTCCAGCGGCAATCTGGGCTCCGGCAACAAATACACCTACCAGATGGACCCGGCCAACTCCGACGAAGCGCTGTGGGAAGTCGGCCTCGACCTGCAGGAAGGCGCGGACATGGTGATGGTCAAGCCCGGCATGCCGTATCTGGATATCGTGCGCCGCGTGAAGGATGAATTCAAGGCACCGACTTTCGTCTACCAGGTCAGCGGCGAATACGCGATGCTCAAAGCCGCCGCGCAGAACGGCTGGCTGAACGAACAGGCCTGTGTGCTGGAAGCGTTGCTGGCGTTCAAACGCGCCGGGGCGGACGGGATATTGACGTACTTTGCGCTGGATGCGGCGCGGTGGCTGAAGGAGTAAGGCTGCATTGGTAGGGTGGGCTCTGCCCACCATGTCGGGCCAAGCCCGACCTACATGGGTTTGCGCATAAGTATCGCCAACTACACCAGTTCTTCGGGGTACCCATTCACTGTATATCCGTGGCGAGTGCTGGTCATGGTGCTGGAATGGGCCAACGAGTACCGGGGCGAATTAATGAAAGACTAGAACCTGTGTCGGGCCAAACAATTACCGAAACCCATCAAACCGCTGGAATAATTCCCGCCGCGCCATGGCGCTTGCGCGCTCTCAGCGTACTTCCGGAATGGCAGTTAGCGGTCACGTTCAACGACGGATCGAGCGGCATCGTCGATGTTTCAGCGCTGGTTAACGGGCCGGATGCGGGTGTCTTCGAGGCACTGCGCGATTCCGCTTTTTTTTGCGACAGCCTATCTCGATTGCGGAGTGGTCGCTTGGCCCAATGGTGCTGACCTCGCTCCCGACGCAATGTACAAGGAAATTCGGCGCTGCGGAGTGTGGCGTATTCTGGATTGACGTGTGAGCAGTTATTCGTAGTGCAAAAATTGATTTATCTATGCCGCAACTTAGTTCTGTTGTTTTACCCTAAAAACGGCAAGTCATCAGGACAACTGCTTTTTCTGGGTTTACAGCAGAACCAAGTTGTCACGGTGGATAATTTCTTCTTCGCCGCCGTATCCGAGCAGGGACTCGATTTCCTGGCTGGCATGGCGCGCGATGCGCCGCGCTTCTTCGGCGTTGTAATTGGTCAGGCCGCGTGCGATATCGCTGCCGTCTTCGCCGACGCAGGCGACAACCGCGCCGCGTTCGAATTCTCCAAATACGCTCCTGACGCCTATCGGCAGCAGGCTCTTGCCTTCGGAGCGCAGCACCCTGATCGCGCCGCTATCCAGCACTAGTTTCCCGGCGACCTGAAGATGATCTGCGAGCCATTGTTTGCGCGCTGCCAGAGTGTGCGTGGCAGCGGTGAGCAGCGTGCCGATGGCTTCGCCTTGCAGCAGTCGCAATAGCACATCGCGCTCATGCCCGGAGGCGATGACGGTGTGCGCCCCGCTGCGCGCAGCGCGTTTCGCTGCGAGTATCTTGGTGATCATACCGCCGCGGCCGATCTGGCTGCCTGCGCCACCCGCCATGCTTTCCAGTTGCGCGTCGCCTGCCTGCGCTTCGCCGATCAGCGTGGCGTTCGGATCTTTACGCGGGTCTGCGGTGTAGAGACCGCTCTGGTCGGTGAGAATAATGAGCACATCGGCCTCGATCAGGTTGGCGACCAACGCCCCCAGCGTGTCGTTGTCGCCGAATTTTATTTCGTCGGTAACGACCGTGTCGTTTTCGTTGATGATCGGGATGACGCGCAACGATAACAGCGTGGTCAGCGTGGTGCGCGCATTCAGGTAGCGTTCGCGGTCGGCCAGGTCGGCATGGGTCAGCAGCACTTGTGCGGCATGTAAATCATGCTTGCGGAAGCAACTTTCATAGGCCTGCACCAGCCCCATCTGTCCAACTGCGGCGGCGGCTTGCAAGTCGTGTATCGAGGTTGGGCGGGTATTCCAGCCGAGGCGTTGCATTCCTTCTGCAATCGCACCGGAGGATACCAGCACCACCTCGTATCCTTCGGCGCTCAGCGCGGCGATCTGCCGTGCCCAGTTGCCCAGCGCGTCAAGGTCAAGCCCGGCGCCCTGGTTGGTCACCAGACTGCTGCCGACTTTGACGACGATGCGTTTGCATTGGGTTAATACGATTTTCATGGTGTGCTAAATCCTATGAAGAAAGTTGTCCACGAAAGGCACGAAAATCACGAAAAAACTGAAAGGCATTTTATGCCTGGAATGGATTCCGCATGAGTGTCATCGAGCCAACATTACTTATCGTTAATTTCGTGCCTTTTGTGGATGGATTGCTTATATCGTACCTGCGTCGCTTTCCTGCGCGCTGTCTGCGGCGGCTTGCTGTTCTTGCGCGGCCATCTCCTGCAGATGCGCCATGATCGCGTAGGTCAATTCCTTGCAGCCCTCGCCGTTGATCGCCGAGATGGCGAAGTGGCGGTCAAAATCGGTAAATTGCTTGAGGAAGGCGGCTATTTTTTCATCGCGATCTTCCAGCAGATCCAGTTTGTTCAGCACCAGCCAGCGCGGCTTCTCATAAAGCGACTGGTCGTATTTCTTCAGTTCGTTGAGTATAGCGCGCGCCTCGGCAACCGGGTCGATTCCCTCATACATCGGCGCAATGTCCACCAGGTGCAGCAGCAGGCGGGTACGGGCCAGGTGGCGCAGGAATTGATGGCCCAGCCCTGCGCCTTCCGCCGCGCCCTCGATCAGTCCGGGGATGTCGGCGATGACGAAACTTTTTTCAGGCGATACCCGCACCACGCCCAGATTCGGATGCAGTGTGGTGAACGGATAGTCGGCCACTTTGGGCTTCGCCGCCGAAACGGAGCGGATGAAAGTGGATTTTCCGGCGTTCGGCATACCGAGCAGTCCGACATCGGCGAGCACCTTCAATTCGAGTTGCAGTTCGCGCGTTTCTCCCTCTTCGCCGGGGGTGCATTGGCGCGGTGCGCGGTTGGTGCTCGACTTGAAATGGATATTGCCCAGGCCACCCTTACCGCCTTTTGCCAGCAACGTCTTTTCACCATCGTGGGTGAGGTCGGCGATGACTTCGCCGCTGTTGATGTCGGTGATCACCGTCCCGACCGGCATGCGCAGCACGATGTCATCGGCGCCTTTGCCGTAGCAATCCGCGCCGCGCCCGGCTCCCCCGTTTTTGGCGCGGTGTATACGGGCAAAACGAAAGTCCACCAGCGTATTGATGTTGCGGTCCGCCAGCGCGAACACGTCGCCGCCGCGCCCGCCGTCGCCGCCGTCCGGCCCGCCTTTATCAATGTATTTTTCGCGGCGGAAACTGGCCGCGCCGTTGCCGCCGTTGCCTGCGATGACTTCTATTTTTGATTCGTCGATAAACTTCATGTTGTATACGCCGCGAAAAAATCGCGCCGCGTTCCTGTTGGGTTATTCGCAATTGCAATGATATTTTGCGGGTCAGGCAAACGGTTTCATTGTAGCCTACGCGGAAGGGCTAATGGAAAATGGCGTACTGCGGCAATTGCAATATCGCCGCGCGGTTGCTCGGCGAGAAAACTTTTTCTGCCGCATCCCGCCAGGCCAGCCACTGTAAGTTCAAATGTTCGTCCGGCGCGAGCCGGATAGCAACGGGGTGCGGCAGTTGCAGGCCGAACACATGCTCGGTGTTGTGTGTGGTGCCGGGGGCATAACGGTAGCGCCATTGCGGGTAAATCTCGTAGATGTTTTGCAACTGCCAGTCGGCCAACGCGTATTGACAGGCTTCCAGCCCGGTTTCTTCGCGCACCTCGCGCTGCGCCGTCTCAACCAGTGTTTCTCCCGCTTCGCAACTGCCGGTAACGGATTGCCAGTAGCCTGGATGATCGGCGCGCTCCAGCAACAACACCTCCAGATCAGTGGTATGGATCACCACCAGCACCGAAACCGGCTGTTTATAGCCAGTCATATATTCCTGACTTCATTTCGAAGGCGAGGCAAGGCGGCGACGAGTGAGCGACACGGGCAGTGCTTGTGCCGTTCCGAGGCGGTGTGGGCGTAGCCCTCCGGTGCGGGAGGAACAGGCCAAGTAACGGCTCCCGCAATCGGCTGGCTTTGCCAGTAACGTGTCGCCGTTACACGACTAGGAGCGAACGAAGAAGCCAACGCAGTATCGCCGATGACATGAAGTCAGGAGAAGAATATCCAAAAAGCTTTGTTGCGTTGCCGCCAGTACACCACCGTGTCGGCCAAGATGTCCTGTGCGATTTCCCGGTCGTTGGCGGAAAGGCCGAGCGTGTCGCTGGCATTGCGCAATAGCAGCACATAACCGACCGCTTCGCCGCACCACGACAGATCGCACAATGCGTCGGCCAGCGCATCCCAGTTTGCGCCGAATCCGGGCGGGAAACTGGCTGATTGCGCCAGGGCATTAAGCAGGTTCTGCTTGCCTTTGACGCCCTTGAGATCGGCATCGAACAGAGCGAAACCGGCTTCATTGGCCGCGTTGCGCAATGTTTCAACGCTGCATTGTAGCGAAAAGCTGCCTGCTGCTTCCCGATTGTTCAGTTGCTGCGCCAGTGTGTCCATGGCTACTCCAGAATGCGTTTGAAAGTTTTATAATGGTCGGCGGTGTAATAATACTCGTTTAGCTTGCCGCTGATAATACGGCGCGCACCGCGATTACGCGCACCAGGCGTTTTGACGGTGTATTCGCGATAGTAGCCGCGCGCTTGTATGGGCAAGATGCGCTCATAGTTCTTGAACACCACACCATCGCGCGGGTAGGCGAATGGCCCACCCTGCTTGATGGCACGCATGGTATCTTGCGCTTCGGCGGGCAGATTGGCCATCGCAATGGCGGGTACCTGGCCGTCCTGGGCTGGCTGAGAGCCTTGAGATGCCAGAGGCAACCACAGCAGCGCCGCCAACACTATCCACAGCAAACGCAACATGCGCAACACGATTATTCCTTAGCAACTTCCGCAGTAGTTTGCACCTGCTGGCGCAGGCGGATATGCAGGTCGCGCAACTGGCGTTCATCCACCGCGCTCGGCGCCTGGGTCAGCAGGCACTGCGCGCGCTGCGTCTTGGGGAAGGCGATCACGTCGCGAATCGATTCAGAACCGGTCATCATCGTGACGATGCGATCCAGCCCAAACGCCAAGCCGCCGTGCGGCGGTGCACCGTATTGCAGCGCATCGAGCAGGAAACCGAATTTGAGTTGCGCTTCTTCAGCGCCGATGTTGAGCGCGCGGAACACCTGCGATTGCACCGCTTCCTTATGGATACGCACCGAGCCGCCACCGAGTTCCGAGCCGTTCAAGGCGAGGTCGTAAGCCTTTGCCAGGCATTTACCCGGATCGCTTTCCAGCATTGCGAGGTGTTCGTCCTTGGGTGCGGTGAACGGATGATGACAGGCGTTCCAGCGCTTGGCTTCCTCGTCGTATTCGAACATCGGGAAGTCCACCACCCACAGCGGCTCCCATGCCTTGCCGTTGACGTAGCCCTTTTCGTGACCGATTTTGCCGCGCAACGCACCGAGCGCGTCATTAACGATCTTGGTCTTGTCCGCACCGAAAAAGATCAGGTCGCCGTTCTGCGCGTAGGTGCGTTCGACGATGGTCTTCAGCGCCGCCTCGTGGAGGTTTTTCACGATCGGCGATTGCAGGCCGACCTCGTTGAGCTGCGTCACATCGTTGACCTTGATGTAGGCCAGCCCTTTCGCGCCGTAAATCTTCACGAACTCGGTATAGCCGTCGATTTCGCCACGGGTCAGGCTTGCACCGTTGGGGATACGAAGCGCCGCCACGCGGCCATCCCCGGAATTTGCCACGCCGGAGAACACTTTGAATGCGACGTCCTTCACCGCATCTGTGACTTCGGTCAGCTCCAGCGTCACGCGCAAATCCGGTTTGTCCGAACCATAGCGCGCCATCGCCTCCGCATAGGTCAGGCGCGGGAACGGATTGGGCAAATCGACATCCAGCGCTTCCTTGAACACCGTGCGGATCAACTCTTCCATCAACGCGGTGATCTGCGTCTCATTCAGGAACGAAGTCTCGATATCAACCTGGGTGAATTCCGGCTGGCGGTCGGCGCGCAAATCCTCGTCGCGGAAGCATTTGGTGATCTGGTAATAGCGGTCGAAGCCGGACACCATCAGCAACTGCTTGAACAGTTGCGGCGACTGCGGCAGCGCGAAGAACTCGCCCGGATGCACGCGCGACGGCACCAGGTAGTCGCGCGCGCCTTCCGGCGTGGACTTGGTCAGCATCGGCGTCTCGATGTCGATGAAGCCGCGGCTGTCGAGGAAACGGCGGAACGCCATCGCCACCTTGTAGCGCAACATCAGGTTCTTCTGCATCTGCGGGCGACGCAGGTCGATCACGCGATGGGTCAGGCGCACGTTCTCGGAGAGGTTTTCGTCGTCGAGCTGGAATGGCGGTGTGACGGAAGTGTTCAGCACCTCGATCTCATGGCACAGAATCTCGATCTCGCCGCTGCCGATGTTGGCATTGGTCGTGCCCGCCGGGCGGCGGCGCACCTTGCCGATGACGCGCAACACGAATTCGTTGCGTATCGATTCGGCGATCCCGAACATCTCTGGCCGGTCCGGGTCGCAGACGACCTGCGCCAGCCCTTCGCGGTCGCGCAGGTCGATAAAAATCACCCCGCCGTGGTCGCGGCGGCGGTGCGCCCAGCCACACAGGCTGACGGTTTGGTCGAGTTGGTCGGTGTTGAGCAGTCCGCAATAATGAGTTCGCATGGTTCGGTTATGGTTTTGGAAAATGTTCGGGATTAATTTGGGGGAGGCACCCGCGTGGAAAGCGTCTCGGTAGAAAGTATTTGGTGCGGCATCTCTTCCGGCGTGGCGACCACGCCCATCGATACGATGGTGCGCAACGCCACGTCTACCGTCATATCCAGTTCTATGGTATCCGCCTTGCGCACATAAAAATAAAAACCGTTTACCGGACTGGGTGTGGTGGGGATGAACACCGCGACATACTCCTCATCGAAGAGGTTGCTTACTTTGCCCGGCACGCTGGTCTGAAACGCCAGAGACCAGGCTTGCGGGTGGGGATAACGCACCAGCAGCACCTTGCGGAACGAATTGCCGCTGCCGGACAGCAGCGTATCGCTGACCTGCTTGACGCCCTTGTAGATGCTGCCGACAAACGGCACATGCAGCATCACTTTTTCCGAATACATCCACAGTTGCTGGCCGAACACGTTGCGTATCAACAAGCCGGTCGCAAGCACCACCATGAATGTCAGGATGATGCCCCAGCCGGGGATGTGGATACCTAGAATCTTGTCGGGATGCCATTGCTCAGGCAACAGCGACAATGTCTGATCCATTGTGCCAATAGTCAGGTTCAGCACCCATATGGTAATGCCGAGCGGAACCCAGACCAGCAGACCGGTGACGAGGTATTTTTTCATGCGCCTATATTTCCAAGCATCAGGCGGCGCTGCTGGCAATCGGGCAGGAATTGGCGCTGGCGCAGGGGGTCGCGCAAGCCGGTTCGGCGCTGGACTCGGCTTTTTTGGGCTGGCTGCCGTTCTTGAAGTCGGTGGCGTAATAGCCGCTGCCCTTCAGTTGAAAACCGGCAGCAGTCAATTGTTTGGTAAAAGTGTCCTTGCCGCATTCAGGGCAGGTAGTGAGCGGGACATCGCTCATTTTCTGCATTATGTCCTTTTGCAAGCCGCAATTGCTGCATGCATAAGCATAAATAGGCATAACGTCTTCCTATAGGGTTGTTTTCAAAGGCGCACATTATACATTAGCAGGCTGTTGAAAAAGGCTTACTCGTCATACATAAGGTGCGATTCAAACTGAGGTTGTCATTGGCATTCAGGCGACAACCAGCTTGAAAATTTCCGGTGCCCCCTGCCAACGCTTCGCTGCACGCCTCGCGAGGCGCAACGCATGACTTGTGGTCAAGGCGGCTCGCTATTCCTTTCTGGTATCGGGCTTTCACCGACTATCACTTGCCAGTTTGTGCTGGAGAGCCGCTTTCCAGGTTAATGAATCCAAACACTTAATAGCTAATGCCTCTGAATCATTCTCAGGCAAGGCGGCGTGGGTGTACCTCCCCCTTCAAGGGAAGTGCTAGGGGGAGGATGTGGTCGGAATGCTGATAAACCGGCTTTCTCATGCACCCCATCCTCATCACAGCCTCTCCGTTGAAGTTGAGGAAATTGTGCAGCAACTGAAAATTATTCATACGCATTTGCGATTATGATCCATTGTCGGGAAGTATTTTTTGTATCCCAATCTTGGATTTAGTGTTGATTAGAAAGGGTGCGGATATATTAGCGTAAATATTTTCTTTAACCTGTTTGTGCTTGCATAAAGGCGCATCGCTTTTAACAGACAAAGTTACCAGAACGATAACATCACCCGAATCGTCAATTTCAAGCTCGGCAGTCTCGCTGTCAGTCAACATCAAATTGAAATTAAAACCAAACAATACCGGATCCGTCAAAGGTAACGAAACATCTCCATCATCCATCGATTGAAGATGAACAATCATGGCGTTCGCCAGATTACCTTGGTCATCAATTTCGTGGAATAGCGTCCAATTCTTGTACTCTTCAAAACCGGGTATACCCCGTGGAAAAGTAATGATTTGGTCAGGGTTAATGCTTAATTCGCCAAATTGTGTTTTCACCTCGATATTCGCCATAACTTCTACTCCCGGTTGTTGGTTTTATCCGCATATCATTGATTTTCCCGCTATCCACTACATCTGTAAAGGTTTTTTCAGCGAGGCTATGCGTGTTGATGTAGTTGTGTGGTTGTAGTAATCTCATCGGCTCTGAGAAACAACTCACCGATTTATCGAATTCGATGATCCAAAGCCCTTCTAATCCATCGTCTAGCCCGTCTCCGGACAAGCTGCAGGGGTTTATTGCCAGCTTGCCCGGAATGGCTTGTCAAATCGAGTTGCAAAAAAACGGCACATTTACGTTCCCATACGTCAGTGAAGGTTGTTTGACACTGTTTGGAGTTTCTGCAAATGAACTGCAAGGCGACCCTGCCTGCTTTTTGAATCTCATCCACCCCGAAGATGCGCCTTCGCTTCTTGTAACCTTGAAAATTTCGGCGCAAACCATGTGTTTCTGGAATTGGGAAGGGCGCATTATTTTGCCGAATGGCGAAACCAAATGGATCAGTCTCGGCGCTACCCCACAGGAAACACCGAGCGGATTGCCGCGCTGGGAAGGCATCATACTCAATACCACGCAAAGCAAGCTGGGCGAACTTGAAGTTAAACGGGTGCAGCAGCAATTGATGGAGCTATCGTCGCACATTCAGGATGCCAAGGAGCAGGAGCGCCTGCGCATCGCGCGCGAAGTCCACGACGAAATCGGCAGCCTGCTCACGGCAATCAAGATGGATTTGTCGTGGATGGTACAGCGCTTGCCGGCAGACAACCATGCTCTCACCAACAAGGTCAAAACCATAGAGGAACTAGTAAACAGGGCGATCACCTCCGCGAGCAATCTTGCGCATAGCTTGCGACCGGGGTTTCTTGATTGTTTCGGCATTATTGCGGCGATTGAAATTGAGGCACAGGAGTTCAGCAAACGTAGCGGCATCTCTTGCACCGTCGTCAAATCGCAAGAAAGCATCGAACTGCCCGAAGCTCATTCCATTACCTTGTTCCGTGTTTGCCAGGAGGCATTGAACAACATCCTGAAGCACGCTCATGCCAAGCATGTGCAGATCGAAATCGTCAAAGGAACAGACCATCTCGAACTGATCATCTCAGATGACGGGGTCGGGTTTAGTGAGGCGGCGCGTAATAAGCCGCGTTCGTTTGGTTTGCGCGGGGTGCATGAGCGTGTCGCGCATCTCGGCGGCACGGTTAAAATTGCCAGCACTCTGGGCAGGGGGACGCAAATCGCCATTTTCGTCCCGTTAATAGAAGAAACACCGCAGCAGGCGCTTTTCGGCGATACGTCAATATGATTAATATTCTCGTGGTAGACGATCATGCGCTGATCCGCAAGGGCTTGAAGATGCTGCTCGAGGAGGGGCCCGACTTCCACATCGCCGGTGAGGCGGAAACCGGCCTGCAAGCCATAAACATGGTGCGCGAACAGCACTTCGATTTGGTATTGCTGGATATCTCCCTGTCGGACAAGCACGGCATAGATGTGCTCAAACAACTCAAGCTGGAGCAGCCAGATGTCAAGATTATCGTGCTGAGCATGTACCCGGAAGAGCAATACGGCGTGCGTGCGCTAAAAGCAGGCGCGATGGGTTACATCAACAAGCAGAGTGCGCCGGAAAAGCTGGTCGGCGCGATTCAACAAGTGATCAGCGGAAAGAAATATATCAGCGCACCCCTGGCGGAGCAATTGTTGAGCAACCTGATCGGCGAATCTCAGGAAATGATGCATCAAAACCTATCCAACCGCGAATATCAGACACTTTGCCTGATGGCATCCGGTAAGTCATTGACTGAAATTTCTGAAATCATGGTGCTTAGCCCCAAAACTGTGAGCGTCTACCGCGCCCGCATGCTGGAAAAAATGGGCTTTAAGAATAATGCCGAGGCGGTTCATTACGCCATTGCGCACGATCTGGTAGAAGCCAAAAAATGAAATAGGGGAATACTTTCCCGCTATTCAGCACATCACAATCTCTGTGATATCCGATAATCGCCCGAACTAAATTTCCGTTATAGGTTATAGCTGGCGGCGAATCTGTACCTTGGTAATTTCTCAATGAGCCATGGCGAATGTTCGCCACGGGTTGCCGTGCCACATATGCATGCTTATGCAAGCAAGAAACTTTTTGCAGCACAGCATAACCAGCGGCTTGGCTGTCGATTTATGCCAGCTTGGACGAATGACTGATAGTTGCATCAGTTGGAATGAAATGTGGATTTTTAGAGGTGTACTTTAAAGAAAAATAATTTATTGAGCCATGAGCAAATCAACCCAAAGTCCATCCGATCTTGCGCGCGAAACGCTAAAAACGTTGGCATCACGCAAGACTCCTCCGACGCCGGGCAACTATGCCAAAATTTATGCCGAAATCAGCGGCATAGCCAGTGAAGAAAATAACAGTGCGGAAAAAGTCTTGCGCGGTGTTGCAGATCGAATTGAAAAAGCACCCAAATTCACGCCTGTCAGTATCGCATTGAGGAAAACAATCGGAGCGGGAGACTGGGAGCAATGCCTCAAGGAGATTGAAAAAGTTCTACCCAAAACTGACGGCAGTGAAACGATCCAGTCGTGGTCTGACCTGATACGTGATTTGCTGCGCCAACTGGAAGCCACCCACAAAGGCTTGACCATTGCCCGCAAAAAAGAGGCACTGGAAAATGTGTTGTCACGGTTTGCGGCAAATCCGGAAGTCTTGCATGAAAAACTGGCCGGTCTGATCAAATCATGGAGAGAGTACCAAGTTGCGATTGGCGCTATCGAAATGGAGCCTGCGCTGTCCGGCGCGGTTGAGCCACCGGCTATTAATACTGCTGCATCTACGCGCAGTTTCGGCGGAAATGCTGAAATACTCGACAAGCTTTCGGAATTGTTGGCGCAAGCACTGGAAAGCATACTCAGCGCGTTACCGGAGTCGGCGCAGGATGTGCAGAATCTGGTTATCCAGGTGCGCAGCAGCAAAGCTCCCGAACAGCTTGCCGCGCTGGAAAAACAACTGCGCCAATTCTGGATAAAGGTCGAATTGCGCGCCGGGGACAATGCCAAGATTCACGAAGGCTTGGTGCGCCTGTTGCGTCTGTTGGTAGAGAACATCGGCGAAATGGTCGAAGACGAAGAATGGCTGTTCGGGCAGATAGCCATTCTTCAGGAGATTATCGACAAGCCAATGGACAGGCATGCCATCGCGGACGCTGAGCGCAGCCTGCGCAATGCCGTCATCAAGCAGGGAATGCTCAAGCAAAGCCTGAACGATGCCAAGTCCACCCTCAAAAACCTGATGACCAGCTTTATTGACCGGCTCGTGGAAATCACCGAAAGCACCGGCGAGTATCATCAGAAAATCGAGAGTTATAGCAAGAAGATCGGCAAATCCGACAATATTACCGAGTTGAGCCATCTGCTGGAAGACATCATGCAGGATACGCGCATTATTCAAGCCAGTGCGCTACGTTCGCATGAGGAATTGGTCGGCACGCGCCAACAAGTGCAAGAAGCGCAAGCCAAGATCAAGGAGCTGGAACATGAGCTCAACCAAGTCAGTGAATTGGTGCAGCAAGACCAGCTCACCGGAGCGCTCAACCGGCGAGGCATGGATGCCGCTTTTGAGCGCGAGGCTACACGCGCAGACCGTAGCAGCCATCCGCTGTGCGTCGCGCTGCTCGACATCGACAATTTCAAACGCCTCAACGACACGCTTGGGCATCAGGCGGGTGACCAGGCGCTGATTCATCTGAGTAGCGTAATAAAGGAAACATTGCGCCCCAGCGACTCGGTGGCGCGTTACGGCGGCGAGGAATTCATCATCATCCTTCCGGAAGTCGTGCTCGAAGAAGCTGCGGCTACCGTAGAGCGCTTGCAACGCGAGCTGACCAAGAAATTTTTTCTGCATGAAAACGACCGTGTCCTGGTGACTTTTAGTGCAGGTGTTGCGCAGCGAGCGCTGGAAGAGTCCCAAGAAGACGTTATTGGGCGTGCCGACAAGGCAATGTATGAAGCCAAGAAAACCGGCAAGAACCGTGTGGTCGTGGCGAAATAGGAAGCATACGAAAAATGTATTAAGCGGAAATTGTGAAACTTCACACAAAATAAATTTTACAGTTGTTAATAAGGAGCAAAAATGCCCCAGATCATCAATACCAACGTCATTTCGCTGAATGCACAGCGTAATCTGAACAGTTCGCAAGGCGCGCTGCAAACTTCATTGCAGCGATTGTCTTCCGGTCTGCGCATCAACAGTTCCAAGGATGATGCTGCGGGCATGGCCATTACAGAGCGCTTTACTTCACAGATTCGAGGCCTGAATCAGGCCGCCCGAAATGCCAATGACGGCATTTCCCTGGCGCAGACGGCCGAAGGCGCACTGGTGGAAACCACCAATGCGTTGCAGCGTATCCGCGAACTGGCCGTGCAGGCGGCCAACGATACCAACTCTGCAAGCGACCGAGCTGCACTGCAAGCGGAAGTTGCACAATTGCAATCTGAAATCAACCGGATTGCAACCAGCAACCAGTTCAACGGCAAGAACCTGCTGGATGGCACTTTTACCGCCCAGTCCTTCCAGGTTGGCGCAAATGCCAACCAGACTCTTGGTATCAGCATTAACAATGCTCAAGCAACAGCTATCGGCGATAACCGCGTGACCGAAACAGGCACCATGAACACCGCCAAAACGGCAAGCGCCGCCAAGACTACCAACTTCACCTCTGCCGGGGAAATACTGACTGTCTCCGGCTCTTTAGGTACTGCTACTACAGCAACCACGGTTGCAGGAGACAGCGCATTTACGATTGCGGCGAATGTCAATGCCATCTCTGCCAGCACGAACGTAACGGCAAAGGCGATAACCAAAGCAACGCTGGGTACGCTGAGCGGCACAGGCTACATTTCATTCAGCTTGTTTGGCGTAAATTCGACAGCTGCTACCGTCGGTGCAACGGTGAACACTACCACCGACTTGAGTCCGCTCAATGATGCAATCAACAATCTTTCGGCAACAACCGGCATCACGTCATCCGTATCCACTGGAACGCTCACTCTGACTAACAGCCAGGGGTATGACATCAACATAGCAGATTTTTTAGGCTGCGCAACTGCGCAGTTTAGGGGGTTGGATGGGTTTACCAGCTCTACATCCGGTGCAGCAGTGACGCTGACGGCAACTGCCACAGACAGCTCAGTAGTCGGCGGAACATTGCGCTTCTCATCTTCCAGCGGATTCACTATTTCTTCAGCATCAGTTGGTGGTGTCTTCAGCGCAACCACATCAAATGGCAGCAATCTCACGGCTGTATCCAGCATCAGCATTGGCTCTCAGTTAGGTGCGAACGAAGCGATTGATATCATCGACACCGCACTACAAACAATCAATACGCAGCGCGCTACGCTGGGCGCGGCGCAGAATCGTTTCTCTTCTGTGGTGACAGCATTGCAGACCACCTCTGAAAACTTGTCCGCAGCACGCAGTCGGATTCAAGATGCTGATTTTGCGGCGGAAACGGCGCAACTGACCCGAAACCAGATATTGCAACAAGCGGGTACAGCGATGCTGGCACAGGCAAACGCGCTGCCAAATACTGTATTGTCGCTATTGAAATAGCCGCCATAAAAATGGCAATACATCCACAAAGCGGGTTAAGCAAGGATGGACATTTTTTGCCCAACTCGCAAAGTCACGAAACAAAACAAGATGTTGCAATAGTTCGGCGGCTAACCCATCGGATTTTTCGTGACTTTCGTTAACCAATGACTTAGCGCATGTTTTACCGCGCTTAGTCAGATGGCTAGTTAGTTCACCAGGGCAACTGCTTTTTCCAGGATAACTAAATATAGTCCATGCGTTCAATCAGCTATCCGCAATGGATCGCGAACATTCATGATGAGCCTCTAAAAATTCATTGTTAGAGGCTTCCATGGGTTTTGTTTGTGTCGCAAACGGAAGTTGACGCAGCCGCTCGGCCCGCCAGATCGAGTGTATCGCCAGCAAAACACTACTTTGCGGTGATTTGTCGAAATAACTCCAGCCTGCGCGCATCGATTTCTTCCGCCTCGACGGCATGTTGCAACGCGCAGCCTGGTTCATGCAGGTGGCGACAGTCGTAAAAGCGGCACTGACCGCGATACTTTGCAAACTCCACAAACCCCTCTTCTATCCCGCCAAAGCTCAGGTGATGCAGACCGAATGCCTGTACGCCGGGGCAATCGATCATGCTGCTACTGTCATCTATCCGGTACAAGCGCGCATGGGTGGTGGTGTGCTTGCCGGAATCCAGCGCGCTGGATATTTCGCGCGTGGCTGCCTGCGCATCAGGCAGCAGCGCGTTGATGATGGTGGATTTGCCCATACCCGATTGCCCGACCAGCACGCTGGTATGGCCTTGCAGGAGCGGGCGCAGTTGCGATACATTTTGCTTGGCACTGAGTTCCAGCACGCGGTAGCCGATAGCGCGATAGGGCTTGAGCCGTTTGCGCGCGGCGGCTGCGGCATCATGCAGGTCGCATTTGTTCAGCACGATCAACGCGTCCAGTTGTTGGTCATGCGCCGCAACCAGGCAACGCGCCAGCAGACCGTCGTCGAACGAAGGCTCGGCGGCCAACACCACGATGATTTGCGTGACGTTCGCTGCGATGAGTTTTTCGCGGAACGTCTCGGAGCGGTGCAACAGCGAGCGGCGCGGTGCGATGCGCTCGATCACGCCCTGTGCGTCGTTCTCGGCAGACGCCTCTCCGGTGAGTTTGATTTCCACCATGTCGCCGCACACCACCGCGCTTTTTTTGCCGCGTGTCAGGCAGGCGATCTCGCTGCCATCTGCCATGCGCACCAGATACTGGCGGCCAAATGCCGCAATGACTTGCCCTTGGATGATTTCGGTCAAGATTCGAGCAGCGCTTTCGCGGCGCAAATGAAGTTGCTTAAGGTTTGCATTGTTTATTCCATTCCTCTTTCAAACGGAAAATAATCCGTAGGTCGTGCTCCGCCCGACAACTATATCCGGCGGACAGAGCCCGCTCTACAAAAAAGCATATTTGATATAAAAGTGGAATTGCTGATCGTATCGCACATGTTCATGACCTTCCCTCACTGCACTTTAAGACGCGCAACGCGCACCGCTGCGGGCGGGTGCGAATCGTAGAACGCGGAATATAGCGGATCCGGGGTAAGCGTGGCGGCATTGTCCTGGTACAACTTCACCAGCGCATTCGCCAAATCAGTTGCGGCGGTTTGTTTGGCCGCATAAGCGTCGGCCTCGAACTCATGCTTGCGCGAATAAACAGACATCAGCGGATTAAACAGGAAACTGAATACCGGCAGGATCATGAAAAACAGCAGCAGCGCGAGCGCAGTGGAGCCTTGCCCCGAGACTCCCGAGGTATCGATGGGCAAATGGGTGACTCCCAAACCCTGATAAAACCACGTGGTCTGCATCAGTTGGCCGAGCAGCCACAGGAATCCAAGGCTCATGGCAAAGGTCGCTGCGATGCGTTTCATCACATGATGGCGTTTGAAATGCCCCAGCTCATGCGCCAGCACCGCCTCAACTTCATTGCCGCTCAGCCGCTCCAGCAGCGTGTCGAAGAATACGATGCGCTTGGTTTTGCCGAAGCCGGTGAAGTAGGCGTTGCCGTGCGCGCTACGTTTCGAGCCATCCATCACGAACAGCCCCTTCGCGGTAAAGCCGCATTTGCCGAGCAATGCCTCGATACGCGCTTTCATCGCCTCGTCCTGTAGCGGCGTGAATTTATTGAACAGCGGCGCGATGAACGACGGGTAGATGAACAGGATAGTCAGGTTGAACACCATCCACGCCAGCCACACATACAGCCACCAGTAAGCACCCATGCGCTCCATCAGCCACAGCACGCCGAACAGCAGCGGCAAGCCGAGTATCGCGCCAAGCAGCAGGCTCTTCAACGCGTCGGTCAGATAGAGCGCCAGGGTCATTTTGTTGAAGCCGAAACGCGCCTCGATAACGAAGGTGCGGTACAGGCTGAACGGGGTTTCCAGCAGCGACGAAAGCAGCAACACCGCAACGATGGTCGCCATGCCCTGCGCGAGCGGCGCATCGAACCAGCCATTGCAGATATCGGCGATGAATTGAATACCACCCGCCAGCGTAAAAGCCAGCAACAGCGCGGCATCAAACAGCGCACCGAGCATCGCGAAGCGCGTCTTGGCCGAGGTGTAGTCGGCCGCCTTCTGGTGGTCGGCCAACTGGATTTTTTCGCGGAACGCATCCGGCACTGCGGCGCGATGCGCGGCGACATACCGCAGATGGCGGCGCGCCAGCCACAGCTTGGCAAGCGTGTTCAGCAATAGTGCTGCGCTGAAAATGAAGGTGAATAGTGTCGCGGTCATGGGATGTGAATTCAGTTTTCGAGAGAGGTGCACTTATGCCACAATACGCTTCTTGCAAATCATGTCAGGGCGCGCGGATTATGGCACAAAATCAAAACCACCTTATCTGGATTGACCTGGAAATGACCGGCCTCAACCCGGACACCGACCGGATAATCGAGCTCGCCATCGTCATCACCGACAGCGATCTGGAAACTATCGCCGAAGCACCGGTGCTGGTGGTGCATCAACCTGACAGCGTGCTGGACGGCATGGACGCATGGAACAAATCCACACATCGCAAATCCGGGTTGATCGAAAAAGTTAAAGCCTCCACGCTCGACGACGCGACGGCGGAAGCGCAGATGATCGAGTTTCTCAAGGAATACGTGCCGATCAATATCTCGCCGATGTGCGGCAACTCCATTTGCCAGGACCGGCGCTTTCTGGCGCGCTGGATGCCCAAATTCGAGGCCTACTTCCACTACCGCAACCTCGACGTGAGCACCGTCAAGGAACTCGCCAAACGCTGGAAACCGGAAGTTGTGCAAAGCATGAAAAAGCACGGCAAACATGAGGCGTTGGCCGATATCTACGAATCCATCCAGGAATTGCGCCACTACCGCGAGCATTTCATCAAGCTGTAATCTGCCTGCTCCAATTCTATTTGGAACCCAATAACCCCGTAGGGGCGCGATGAATAAATCAACCTAAAAACGGCAATTCATCCACGAAAAACACGAAAGGCACGAAATAAAACAATAAGTTGCATTGGCTTGGTGACTCGCCCATTGGGTATTCATTAGCAGCGTTGAGTTCTTTGAATTTGTTCGTGTTTTTCGTGACTTTCGTTAACCAATGACTTAGCGCATGTTTTACCGCGCTTAGTCAGATGGCTAGTTAGTTCACCAGGACAACTGCTTTTTCTAGGATCAATGGAATTATTAACGTGCATCCTTCGTAGCCGCCTCGACCAGTGCCGCCATAGCCGCCGCGTCGCGGCATCCGCAACCGCCCAGCCCTTCAATCACCCCGGCCCGATTTTGCGCGGGCTGATTCTGGCTCGCCTTCCATTTGCCGGATAGCCGGGTGATGACGATCTCGATCCCGACGATTGCCTTGATCGTCTCCTTGATAAACTCGCGGGGCGCGTCCGATACCGCCCACGGTTTTGGGAAATTCGCCTCGTGGTAATCGGTGAGCGTTTCGAGATGTTCGCGCACCCAGCCCGCATCGTCGATGGCGCGCAGCGTGCCGTAGGCGTGGACGACGGCGTAATTCCAGGTGGGTGCGACCTTGCCGGTTTCCTGCTTCGTCGCATACCAGGACGGTGTGATGTAGGCATCCGGGCCGTGGAATATCGCCAGCGCCTCGATCTCTTTGGCGAAATCGCGCCACAACGGATTGGCGCGCGCCACATGGCCGCGCAACGTGCCGAACGGCGCGGGCGCATCCGAGAGGTGCAGCGGAATAGGGTTCGCCTCCAGCCCGCCGGAAGACAGCGTGACCAGCGTCGCCAGCGGCCGCGCGCGCATCAGCTCGTGCATGGTTTCGACGCGCGGCTGTTCGAAATGTTTGGGGATGTACATGGGGTTATGTGGTTGCGTTTGGTATTAACCTGAAAATGGTAATTTATCCACGAAAATCACGAAAGGCACGAAAAATTCAAAAAACTCCGTAACTACTCAGGTAGGCGATTTACTTACAACACATTGTTTTAAAAAGACTACCGTTCGTGGTGAGCTTGTCGAACCACAAGTTTGGCACCGATACAGGCCTTCGACAAGGCTCTCCTGAGTTTATCGAAGGGCTCAGGCCGAACGGGTTTATCGTTATTTTTCAATAGGTAATGACTACCTGAGTAGTTACAAAACTCCATGCAATACAATTTGTTTTTATTTCGTGCCTTTCGTGTTTTTCGTGGACAAATGCTTTTTCTAGGTTGAGAGGATCCTCTGCTTCCGTAGGACGCAAACCCTACAATGGCTACATGCCGCGTTTCCGGCGCGCTGAAACCTGCTCACCGGCCACGCCCCAGTTGTCCGTGGGCACCTCGTCGATGACGACCATCGTCGTCGCCGGGTTCTTGCCGAGCACCTCCTTGAGCAGGCTGGTCACGCCCTCGATGAGCCTAGCCTTCTGCTCGGAGGTGACGCCTTCTTCGGTGATCTTGATGTTTACGTAGGGCATGATTACTCCAGTGAATGTTTAAATTAAAACTCCGTAGGGCGCAATAACCAGCGGGCATTGCGCTGTATGTGCCTTTAAACCATCCGGCGCAATGCGCTACGCTTATTGCGCCCTACGCATGCTATTCGTAACCGTAGTAATTTTTACGAGTCATTTTTGTTACAGCCGGATGTTTGCTGCCTGTTGATATTCTGACTTTTGAGATTATCTCTTTTGATTCACATTCTTCGAAATTTGCGTCGAAAATCAAGACGCCATTTTTTATAATTTTTGCACCTCCGTATGTGGCTCCACCACATCGACCATTCAGGTTCCAGTTGCCTGGAACAGGGCGAATTTTCACAATGTATCGATCCTTTCCAATATTGCATCTACGCACAAGTTCGTGAACTGACTCAACATAGTCACTATCTTCCTTATTCTTCTTGAGATAAAAGGTGTCCCATAGATCCATTGTCTTGGTTGGTAGGTTATAGGTTGTAAAATAGCCGATTTCCAATACTTTTAATTTTTTATGGCACTCTATCCCAATTATTCTCATGTCATCAGTTCCTCCCTCGGCTCTATCGTATTGGGGTGCATCAAAAGCAAGGGCACAGTTGCAAAAAACAAGCATAGGAAAGGTGAGCTTGGTATTCATATGCTGTGATACCCAACGAATAGCGTTTATCTGCCGCCCCGCCCAAACTTGTTGCACCCGCATCCCGTGTTGGCGGCAGATAAACCTTGTTGGACTGAACCTTCGGAGAGCGGAACCTA
>Ga0209211_10004264_pt1 | contig 22456 bp, 18 predicted proteins | sample RifGroA2_FD_183992 | JGI IMG/M metagenome (GOLD analysis project Ga0209211, IMG submission 183992) | Groundwater microbial communities from Rifle, Colorado, USA - Groundwater A2 (SPAdes) (version 2) | ecosystem: Environmental > Aquatic > Deep subsurface > Groundwater | place: Rifle, Colorado...
CATTTATTGCCACGACCTGTCATCCTGAGCGAAGTCGAAGGAAGGTCGTGGGTTGAATTGTGAAGAGGAGAAGCGGCTTTAGCCAAAATATTTTTACTAAATCCGTGTAATTTGGCGTAATAGACAAAATTAATGGTAAAAATCTCTATAATCCTTATTGTCATTAACTTTCGGAAAGTTTGAAAATAATATTGTTTTGGCTAAAGCCATGTTATTTATTTTAATATTCCACGACCTAAAGGTCGTGGCAATATACATATTAATTTTGCAACAATTTATTTGGAAAGATGTCTAATGAATATTAACTGGGATTGCGAATTTTTTTTATTAATTCTGAATAGTTACAAAAAAATGTGTAAATTTGTATTAGTATTATTAACAAAAGTTGTAAGATTTTTTAGAATAAGACATCTAACAATTGTATGACCATGTATGACCATTGTATGACTATTGAATTAAAATAAACTTTTTTAAACAATGAACAAAAAACTTTTTCAAACATTAATCATTGTCTCATTTTTCCTGACAATTAATGTGTTTAGCCAAAACTGGATGCAATATCCTTATAACCCTGTAAACAGCACTATTTCTTTCCCTCTTGATGATGGTATGCATTCTGCAAATACAAATACCGAATGGTGGTATATAAACCTACATCTTATCGGCTCTGCACCAAATTTCAAAAAATATGATGTAATGTTATGTTATTTCAGTAAGCCGGCTAACATGCGAATATTTAATATTGCTGCACCCGAATCAGGTCTTTTTGATACCGATGTCAATCAAACACCATCTGCTTTAACGGAACAAACAGGACATTGGCAGCTTACATACAACCCTTTTTTTATTTCCGATTATTCAAACTGGACATATCCTGCCGATAGTATTCCTTATCGTTATTTTTTTCATGCAGAAAACCCCTTCCCTTATAATGGCGACGGATTAGACATTACTGTTACAGGGCTTCGTCCTCCGCTTAATGTTGGCGGCGATGGATATATTCCAATTGGCGACCAGGGCGATTCTTCTTTTTATTATTCTTATACTAATATGAAAGTTGAAGGAAGCATTAAATTTGATAATACAACAGATATTATTACATCAGGTATAGGATGGATTGACAGGCAATACGGACCTTTTACGGTTGGCATAAATACTGCAAACCAGTACGAATGGTATTCAATGCAGTTGGATAAACCCGGAGTAACATGGGGAACTCCTCAAACACCCTCAGAATATAATATCTGGCAAATATATAATGATACCAACAATATACCGGCTGTACCCGCTTGCAGGTCAATAAGTGCCATTTACGCTGATGATTCACAAGACACTACATCAAATTTTATTTTTGAACGTACAAGTTACTGGCACGATGTTACCAACAATGTGTACTATTCGAGCAGTTGGCGAATGATTAATCCGGCACAGGATATCAATTTAGATATGACTCCCACAATTACGAATCAGGTAATAGATGTTATTTTGTTTAAATTTTGGGAAGGCGGTACTGTTATAAAAGGTGTAGTACAAGGTCAAAATGTTGATGGAGTTGGATTTGCTGAATTAGTAGCTAAACACAATTCAAATATTGTAGTTCCTTCGGTTCCTACAGGACTTAATATTTCATATATTACCGACCATTACGCTTTAAATTGGAACGCAAGCACACAAGGAACATATCCTATTGGTGGTTACAGAATTTACAGAGCAACAGCAAACAATGGATACTGGAAGTATATCGGTACAACATCAGGATTGTCATATAACGATTACACTGTAATACCCGACACATCATATTATTATACTATCTCAAGTTTTGATAACCAAACTGCTGTTTCTGCCAGCGGGTACGCTGCATCAATAGCGGTTGAAAATAAAGAAATTTCAGTTACCAATAACACTATAAGAGTTTATCCTAACCCCGCTAATAACCTTATAACAATTGACATTTCGGAATTTGCAATAAGTAATAATACTGTTATTGAATTATTAAACGTTAACGGAGAATTATTAAAAAGTCAGCTTATGCTTAAAAGCAAAACACAACTTGATATTTCCGCATTACCTTCAGGTATATACATACTAAAAGTAACAGATAATAAAAACGTGGTTGTTAAAAAAGTTACAAAAAAATAATTAATCCCTCTTTCAATATAATTTAACGTATTCACTTTTTTGGGACAATATCAATAATGAATATACTAATTGGTTAAATAATTATTAAATTTCGACAATAAATTTTTATTTGATTTACTTTTATATAAAAAGATGAAAATCAAAATACCGGGATATTCTTTTTTCAGGATACTGATTGTTTCTATGGTTCTGTATTTTTTACTTATAACCCCAACTACAACTTATATGGTAGTCAAGAATTTTCCAATGTACTTTGGGAAAAGCCATGGCTCAATGGTTGTGAAAGATACTACCATAATAAATATTCGTACCGACAGCCTTACAAAAACTTTTGCATTAGGGACAATAAATAATGATATTAAAATTGAAGGCAATGGAAATAAATCAGTGTCAATGAATTTCGATAGAGTAAAAGATGGTGTTTCGGCTTTAATTTCTTATTTGATAGGATTCATCCTGATGATTGTTATTATTGGCATCAATATTCCATTTAAATTTTTTTTAAAAAGAAGAAGAAAGAATCTGGAAATATCACCCAAACTTGCTGCTTATTGCCGAAAATACCTTTTTCGTATGCCTTATTTCAACAGCGGTGCTTTGCTTTTTGTTCTCCTTCTCCGAAACATGAATAATGTGTTTAATAATTCTACTTCCCTTTCTAAAACAGAACACGACCTCGGAATTAACATGATGATTATTTCCATCATTTCTTCGTTGCTGGTAGCTCTTTTTACATTTTTCTGGCAACAACATTCAATACATTTCAGAAATTTAGAATATTTTTTCGACAAAAATGATTTATATAAACGTCAGAAAAAATTATCATTTTTAAAAATGAGAGGAAAATTTATTCTTGTACAAGGAATTACAACTTTACTTCCAGTTTCAATAATTGTTTTTTATATTTTCATGAGTATGTCAAAGCCTGCGGATTTCGGAATCACAAAAGTTTCAGAAGAGCAAGCAAAAATTTTCTTTGGAGGTTATTCATCTATTATGCATGATGTTTTTAATGATGAAGCAACTCTAAATGATATTGCATCAGGATATTATATCAATACTGTTGATATGTTTTTTTCTAGTATTGGAATTATTGCAGGAGTAATAGTTACCCTTATTTATGTCATTTTCTTTGTACGCTGGATAACTTTTCAAATCACAAGTCCGGTCAAAAACCTTCTTAAAAAAATGGAAGAGGCAACTGCTACAAAAGAGTACAGTTTTTCGCTGGTTCGTTCCAATGATGAAATGGGACAATTAACAGAAGGATATAACGTAATGGCAAAAAAAATCATGAGTTATATTCGAGAAGTAGAAGCAATAAACCTTGGATTAGAAGCAAAAGTAAAAGAAAGAACTGTTGAAATAGAAGCACAGCGTGATGAAATAGAGGCGCAACGTGATGAAATTGAAGCTCAACGAGATATTGTTACTAAACAAAAAGATAAATTAGAAGAAATTCACAAAGCAGTTACCGACAGTATTAATTATGCCAAACGAATACAACAGGCAAAACTACCAAAAAAAGTAGAAATTTATCTTTCTTTACCAAATAGTTTTATTCTTTTCAAGCCAAAAGATATTGTTAGTGGTGACTTTTATTTCTTTCGCAAAAAAAATCAAAATGTATTTATTGCTGCTGTAGATTGTACTGGTCACGGAGTACCCGGAGCGTTTATGAGTATGATTGGTTCTGAGAGATTAAATGACGCTGTTTCACAATCTTCAGAAACATCCGAAGTTCTAAAAATTTTGAATAAAGGAATAAAAACTTCTCTTCAACAATCCGATAGTAAAGAATCTACCAGAGATGGTTTAGACATTGCGATTTGTTCGGTTGATTTAGAAAACAAAATTGTTAAATATGCCGGCGCAAACAGGCCAATTTGGATTATTCGCAAAGGACATACAACAGTTGAAGAAATAAAGGCAACTAAAACTGCTATTGGAGGTTTAACCGACGACAACCAATATTTTGATACACATGAAATAAAATTGAATAAAGACGATACTTTTTACATATTTTCTGATGGATATGCTGACACTTTCAATACTAAAAATAAAAAATTAACAACAAAGAATTTTAAACAAATCCTTCTGGATATTCAAAATAAAACTTTGCAGGAACAAGAAAAATATTTAGACGAATTTATTGAAAACTGGAAATTAGGAACTGAATTAGTTGACGATATTTTAGTCATCGGTGTACGACTTTGACATCTAGTTACAGACAACAAATTACACATATATGTCCACCTTTTGCAACCGCCACTCATTGTTGTAGCGTTAAAAACAATCCTCTATTAATTTGTATTATGTAACTCATGTTACGCAAGTAAAAAATTTGTCTCGCAAAGCCGCTTACTCAGTTAGATAATTGCTCTTTATATAGTTCGCTCTTTTTTTTAACTATTTAACAGGGCAGGGTTCACAAAGTTAAAAAGTGGCTAAAAAAATCATTTACCCCGTGGGATAATTATGTTGAATAGCCGTTATGCAATAAAAATGGAATATCCAACGGGGTGAATGATTTTTTTATTGCGTGCTTATTATAGTCATGCTATATAAAAGCAATTGGTGTATTAATTGAAATTACTTTCATATAAGTTCGCAAAGTTTTTTAAAAAAATAATTTACCCCATTAGATAAAAACTTATGGAGAGGATTATTTTTATTTATAAGCAAATATCTAACGGGGTGAATTATTTTTTCTTGGCGTAATGGCACAAGAGTTTATGCTGACGAAGGAAGTACGAGAAATAATCATTGTGAGAAACTCTTTTACGTAACATCAGTTATGTAAAAACTTTTAATGTGTGTGGTGAGGATTAAAAAAAGCAATCATTTCTGATTGCTTTTTTTGATTTATAACTTAACCTAAATATTGTTTTAACAATCTGCTTCTGCTTGTATGACGCAAACGTCTGATAGCTTTTTCTTTTATCTGTCGTACTCTTTCGCGTGTAAGAGCGAACTTCTCTCCTATTTCTTCTAAAGTCATTTCAGAACAGGCAATTCCAAAGAAATACCTTACAATATCCCGTTCGCGTTCTGTTAAAGTAGCTAAAGCTCTTTCTATTTCGCGTGCAAGCGACTCGCCAATTAATTTATTGTCGGCAACAGGAGAATCTTTATTTTCAATAACATCAATTAAACTATTGTCTTCACCATCAACAAAAGGTGCATCCATAGAAATATGGCGACCTGAAACACGGAGTGTATCAATAACTTTTTCTCTTGGAACTTCTAAAACTATTGCAAGTTCATCGGGAGTTGGAGTACGTTCAAAATCCTGTTCAAATTTTGAAAGTGCTTTATTAATTTTATTAAGCGAACCTACTTGATTTAAAGGTAAACGAACAATTCTTGATTGTTCAGCCAAAGCTTGTAAAATTGATTGACGAATCCACCATACAGCATACGAAATAAATTTAAACCCACGAGTTTCGTCAAATTTTTCGGCTGCTTTAATTAATCCAAGATTACCTTCGTTAATTAAATCGGGTAAGCTTAATCCTTGATTTTGATATTGTTTTGCAACAGAAACAACAAATCTTAAATTTGCTCTTGTTAGTTTTTCTAATGCACTTCTGTCGCCCTTACGAATTCTTTGTGCTAAATCAACTTCTTCTTCAACAGTAATTAGCTGTTCTTTCCCAATCTCCTGCAAATACTTATCTAAAGAGGCACTCTCGCGATTAGTAATTGATTTTGTGATTTTTAATTGTCTCATATATTTAGCTGAATAATTTTTGCAAATTTACAGTATCTAAAAATGAAAGTCAATACTTTGTTTAAAATTAATTTCAAAATATTACATTTGTGTTTTAATTTAAAAACATAATATTCGTCAACCTGTTAATTTATAGTCATTTATAATTAATTAATAATTAATAAAATAAATTAAATTATTTTGATAAACGAAAGTTAATACAAAATCTTATATGATTCATGTATAAATACATTTTTTTAATCAAATTTTAAGAAAAAATAACATAAAAGCTATAAAATGAAACATCCATTACTATATAAAGACACACAAGGGAATGATTATATTTAAGGTTGAGGTTAAGGGGTGAGATTGAAAAAAGATTGAAAAGATTGCTCAGAAAAGATTGAGAAAACAATATTGAGAAGACAAGATTGGAGAACGTCTTCATCAATCTTATCAATCTTCTTCAATCTACATCAATCTGAAAATATAAAAAATTGAGTATCAATAAACTAAAAAATATGAAAATTACAGTAGTTGGAACAGGTTATGTTGGATTAGTTACAGGAACATGTTTTGCCGAAACAGGAATGGATGTAACATGCGTTGATATTGACATAGAAAAAATTAATAAGTTAAATAAAGGCATTATACCAATTTGGGAACCAGGATTAGAAGAAATGGTTAATAGAAACGTTGAAAAAGGAAGATTGAAATTTAGTACAAGTTTAAAAGATTCTTTAGAAGATGTTGAAGTAGTTTTTAGTGCAGTTGGAACTCCTCCCGATGAAGATGGCAGTGCCGATTTACAATATGTAATTTCTGTTGCCAAAGAAATTGGTCTCTATATGAAAAAATATTTGGTAGTTATTACTAAAAGCACAGTTCCAATTGGTACTGCAAAAAAAGTAAAAACTGCTATTCAAGATGAATTAGATAAAAGAGGTGTAAAAATTCCTTTTGATGTCGCTTCAAATCCTGAGTTTTTAAAAGAAGGTGATGCTGTAGATGATTTTTTAAAGCCCGACCGTATAGTTATTGGTATTGAAAGTAACGAAGCCGAAAAAATAATGCGTAAACTTTATAAACCATTTTTGCTAAATAATCATCCGATTTTTTTTATGGATATTCCATCGGCAGAAATGACTAAATATGCTGCTAATTCTATGCTGGCAACAAAAATTAGCTTTATGAACGACATGGCAAATCTTTGCGAAATTGTTGGTGCCGATATTAATATGGTACGCAAAGGCATTGGAAGTGATAGTCGCATTGGAAATAAATTTATTTATCCAGGTGCAGGATACGGTGGCTCTTGTTTTCCTAAAGATGTAAAAGCACTTATTAAAACAGCCGACGAAAATAAACATTCATTAGTAATTTTAAAAGCTGTTGAAGATGTTAATGAGCGTCAAAAAGAAGTTGTTTTTAATAAAGTTAACAAACACTTTAATAATAACTTAAAAGGTAAAACTTTTGCAATTTGGGGATTATCTTTTAAACCAAATACTGATGACATGCGTGAAGCTCCATCGTTAGTAATAATAGAAAAATTGTTAAACGCTGGTGCAAAAGTAGTTGCTTATGACCCGGTTGCTATTGAAGAAACAAAACGTAAAATTGGAGATGTTATTAAATATGCAAAAGACCCTTTTGATGCTCTAATTGATGTTGACGCACTTTTAATTGTTACCGAGTGGAGCGAATTTCGTTCACCTAACTTTAAAATTATGGAAAAATTAATGAAAAATAAAATCATTTTTGATGGCAGAAACATTTTTGAATCTACCGAAATGAATGATTTGAATTGGACTTATTATTCTATTGGCAGACAACCAGTAATTAATAAATCTACAAATTCAAAAAAATAAATTTAACTTTAAACACAGAAATATATAGAAATTGATAGAAATATATTGAAACTAAAAACCGGAAACCAGAAACTAAAAACTCAGAAATAAATAGAAATTAATAGAAATAAATTGTTGTCATTCCGAGTGATTAGCGAGGAATCTATGTGTGAAAATCGCATAACCATTAATGATAATATATGACTTTAAACTTAAAAATTTTTTAAACATTAAACTTTGAACTTTTTTTAACATGAAAAAAATTCTAATTACAGGCGGTGCAGGATTTGTTGGTTCACATCTTTGCGAAAGATTGTTGAACGAAGGAAATGAAGTTATTTGTCTCGACAATTATTTTACCGGTTCAAAAGAAAACATTGCCCATTTATTAAACAAACCATTTTTCGAATTGATAAGGCACGATGTTACAATGCCAATTTTTCTTGAAGTTGACGAAATTTACAACCTCGCCTGCCCTGCCTCACCTATTCACTATCAATATAATTCAATTAAAACTATTAAAACTTCGGTAATGGGAGCAATAAATATGTTGGGACTGGCAAAACGTACAAAAGCAAAAATTTTGCAGGCATCAACAAGCGAAGTATATGGCGACCCAGATATTCACCCACAACTCGAATCTTACTGGGGAAATGTAAATCCCATTGGCATTCGTTCATGTTACGATGAAGGCAAGCGATGTGCAGAATCTTTATTTATTAATTATCACAAACAAAACGATGTAAAAATTAAAATTATCAGAATTTTTAATACTTATGGTCCTCGTATGCACCCCAATGATGGTCGTGTTGTTTCCAATTTTATTGTGCAAGCTCTTAATAATAAAGACATTACAGTATTTGGCGATGGCTCACAAACCCGTAGTTTTCAATATGTTTCCGATTTGGTTGAAGGAATGCTCAGAATAATGGCAACTGCCGATAATTTTATTGGACCAGTAAATATTGGTAATCCTGGTGAATTTACTATTTTGGAGCTTGCCGAAAAAATAATTATACTTACAAACTCTAAATCTAAAATTATTTATATGCCACTTCCCGAAGACGACCCAACTCAACGTCAACCGAATATTACACTTGCAAAAAAAGAATTAAACGGCTGGGAGCCAAAAATACCTTTAGAACAAGGACTAATTGAAACAATTAACTACTTTAAAAAATCATTAAAACTATAGTTTTTAAATTTAAAATAAATAGATATTTTTACAAATAAAATTTTAAATGGAAAATAAAAGAATTCAATCTATTGAACCCGAAAAAGGAAATGAAAATGTACAAAATGAAATTCCATTTAATCCAAATGAAATTTCGATTAATATTATACCAAGAACAATCGGACAGCTTGTTGAAAAATTAGAAGATAATCAAATACTTATTCCAAAATTTCAAAGAATACCGAATCTTTGGGATATAAAAAAAAAGAGCCGCTTTATCGAATCATTAATGCTAAATTTGCCAATTCCTTTATTTTATTTTGATGAAAATAGCGATGATAAAAATATTTGGAGTGTGATAGATGGCTTGCAACGAATGAGTACATTAGAACATTTTATACTTAGTGGTAAAAATGAAAAATTAGTAAGTATAAGTGGGAAAAAAAACTCATTCAGACTTGAAAAATTAGAATTTAAAACAGAGTTTAACGGATGTTCTTGGGAAGATTTACCAAGAGATATGCAAAGAAGAATTAATTCAAATCAGGTTACTATTAATTTAATTGGCAGAGGCACACCCGAGCAAGTTAAATTTAATATATACAGCAGAATTAATCAAGGCGGTATTGAGTTAAAGCCTCAAGAAATCAGAACTGCTCTCTTTCAAGGTTATAGAATTGAGTTTATAGAAAAATTTGTAACAAATGATACAGAATATGGAAAATCTTTTCTAAAAGCAACAGACAATTGCGTACCAACAAAACGACAAGAAGATTTTGATTTCGTTACACGATTTTTGTCATTTTATCTTGTAGGATATAAAAATTATGAACCAGATATGGATTCGTTTTTAACTAAAGGAACGAAAGAAATACCACGTTCAGAATCGCAACAACAACAAATATTAAATTCTTTTAAAATTGCAATGAATTTAGCATTTGAAATTTTTGAAAAAGAAACATTTAGAAAATTTAAACACGATAAGAAATTTCGAAATCCCTTAAATAAAGCTTTATTTGAGATAATAAGTGTATATTTTGCAAAATTAAGTGATGCTGAAAGAAATATATTATTAAAAAACAGAAAACAATTTATTGAAAATTTTTATAATTTACATAACGATACAAAATTTTTTGCAGCTATTACTTCAGGTACTGCAACTAAAGAAAGCGTATTCAAAAGACATGAAGAATTTCAAAAAATATTAGACCAAATAATAAAATGATAAAGAAATTTATTTTAAAAAATTTTAAATCTCATAAAAACACACAATTAGATTTTTCAAATTTAACAGTTTTTTGTGGTATTAACGGCGTTGGGAAATCGTCTATTATTCAAGCTTTGCTTTTAATTAGAGAGTCGTATCTTAAAAACTCAAAATTTGATTATTTAGACTTAAAATCTAACCCTGTTAATATTGGAACAGCACAAGATGCCCTATATCAATTTAATACAAATAACATTATATCCTTTGAAATTACAACAAATAAAAACAAATTACACTATTCTTTTGAAATACCAAAAGATTCAGACTTAGTAAAAACACTTATTTATAAATCGAAAAATGTCAAGCATATTTCTGATAATAATATTATTGCAAATGAAAATTTATTTAATAAAAATTGTCAGTACATAAGCGCATCAAGACTTGGTCCACAAGGTGCTTATAAAAAAGATGATGTAGTAATTGATGTTTATAATCAAATATCTGTAATAAATGGTCAGGCAGAATATTTTGTCCATTTTTTAGAGAAAAAAAGAAATAATGAAGTTTTGAAAATATTATGTAATAACAAAGTTCAGTTAAACGATTTATTTAGTCAAACAACTGCATGGGAAAGAGAAATTAGTGAAGGAATAAATATTGAAATAAAAGATATTGGTAATTTGGGGTTTGAATTAAATTTTGATTTCAATACAGAATCCGGAAAAACTAATAAGTTCAAATCAACTAATGTAGGGTTTGGAATTACATACACAATGCCGATATTAGTTGCAATTCTTTCTTCAAAACCTGACAGCATATTATTTATCGAAAATCCTGAATCACATTTACACCCAAATGGACAGTCAAAATTAATTGAATTAATTTGCCTTGCAGCTCAAGCTGGCATTCAGATTGTTCTCGAAACGCATAGTGACCATATTATTAATGGTATTTTAGTTCAATGTAAAAAATTTGAAGAATCACAAAAAGGACTCTCAAAAGAAAATGTTTCAATTTATCATATAGAAAGAGATGAAAAACTACATTGTTCAGTTTCAACAAAAATTAAAATTGAAGAAGGAGGACGTGTCAGATATACTCCTAAAGGATTTTTTGACCAATTTACAATAGACCGCAAATTTTTAATGGGTTTCTAATGTATAGCAATTTACATTTTTATATTGACATTGATTGGGAAAAATTTGTTATCGAACAAAATGTTTATTCTCAAAGGATTTATGAAATAATTGATTTTATTTATCAATATAAAGCGAAAGTATATTATAGTGAATTGCAAATTAAAGATATTTGCTATTTAGATTTGAATTATACTCAGTCCAATGGAAATAAATTAGGAGTAATTCTAGAAAATGCAAACCCTGTTAATCAAAATCACTATTCTTTTGAGATTTGTTTTAGTTCAAAAAATACAACTTTCAATTATATTGATAACAAAATTATTAACTCAATATCTTCTAATGAAAGAAATGCATTAATATCTTTTTCTAAAATAAAAAGTTCAACTATACTAGGAGTAAAATCAAGTAATGAATTTGAAAAGATTAATTTTTACATATTTAATAATGTTAAAAATATTTTAGATTGGATTAATAAATTATCTGTAAGAAACTTCAACAAATCAGATAAACACGGTGAGAATGGTAAAGGAAATTGGAAAAATGAATCTGTTTTACTTTGCAGTGAAAATGAAGCATCAAAACTATTAAAAAGTGCAATTCCTGATTTTCGAGTGAAAAATAGACTTTTTAATTATGATAGGAAACTTAAAACCTACATTGAATTTTATTATGAAGGTAAAAATCCATCAAATCAATGGCATGGGTTTCATCTTAAGAAAGAAGAATGGGAAAATAGAGTTCCAATAAGTATTAGAAAATTTTATAAAAAACTATAATTATGAAAGGCATTATTTTAGCAGGCGGTTCTGGCACAAGACTTTATCCCATAACCCAAACAATCTCTAAACAAATTATACCAATTTACGATAAACCAATGATTTATTACCCGTTATCAGTTTTAATGATGTCGGGAATAAAAGAAATACTTATAATTTCTACTCCAAAAGATTTGCATCTTTATAAAGATTTGCTTGGAAATGGTTATCAAATAGGAATATCAATTGTTTACCAAGAACAACCCTCGCCCGATGGATTGGCACAGGCATTTATTATTGGCGAAAAATTTATTGGAAACGACAGCGTTTGCATGATTTTAGGAGATAACATTTTTTACGGTTATGGCTTTAGAAAAGTATTAAAAGAAGCCGCTTATGTAAAATCAGGAGCAATTGTTTTTGGATATTATGTTAAAGATCCCGAAAGATATGGAGTTGCTGAATTTGATAAAGACGGAAAAGTAATTAGTATAGAAGAAAAGCCAAAAGAGCCAAAATCGAATTACGCTGTTACCGGACTTTATTATTACTCTAACGACGTAGTTGAAAAAGCAAAAAATCTAAAGCCTTCGTCGCGTGGCGAATTAGAAATTACCGATTTGAATAAACTCTATTTAAACGAAAATAGATTAAGTGTTAAATTACTCAGTAGAGGAATGGCATGGCTCGATACCGGAACTCACGAAAGTTTATTGCAGGCATCAAATTTTATTGCTACTATTGAAGAACGGCAAGGCTTAAAAGTAGCATGTATCGAAGAAATTGCATACCGCGAAGGATTTATTAACAAAGTGCAATTACTTAAACTTGCCGAAATTTATAAGAAAAATCAATATGGGGAATATTTGTTTCAGATTGCTAATGAAAAATTTATTAATTAATTTGGAAAACAAGATTGAAAAGATGGTTTTTATTTTCTGGTTTGAAGTTTTTAGTTTCAAGTTTTATGTTTTCAACAACCAAAAACTCGAAACATTAAACCAATTAACATAATGTAAAATATAAACAGATGAAAGTGATAGAAACATTTATAAAAGGATTAGTTGTAATAGAGCCAACTGTTTTTGCCGACAAGCGAGGTTATTTTTTTGAATCATTTAACGAAAAACAATTTACAGATTTAGGTTTAAATTACAAGTTTATTCAGGATAACGAATCAAAATCAACTTATGGTGTTATACGCGGATTACATTATCAATTAGAACCTTATGCACAAGCTAAACTTGTAAGAGTTTTGCAAGGTAGCGTGTTTGATGTTGCGGTTGATATCCGCAAAGGAAGTCCAACATTTGGAAAATGGTTCGGACAAGAATTAAATAGCGAAAACAAATTACAATTGCTTATTCCACGTGGATTTGCACATGGTTTTTCAGTTTTATCAGAAACTGCAGTTTTTATTTACAAATGCGACGAACTTTACAATAAAGATGCCGAGCATGGAATTAATTTATTTGATAAATCATTATCAATAGATTGGAAAATTGACACAAATAAAAACGTTATTTCGGAGAAGGATAAAATGCAACCATCTTTTAATAATGCAGAATATAATTTTATTTATTAAACAATGGCGAACATATTAGTTACAGGCTCAAACGGCCAATTAGGCAATGAAATCAGAGAATTAAGAAAAGAATTTAATCATTTTAATTTTATACTTACCGATGTAAATGAACTTGATATAACAAATGTTCCAATGCTTAAGCAATTTTTTAATAATAACAAAGTAAATTATATTATTAATTGTGCTGCTTATACAGCTGTTGACAAAGCTGAATCGGATTATAAAAACGCTGATAAAATAAATGTTACAGCAGTTTCAAACCTTGTAAAACTTGCTGCAAATTATAAAATTAAATTCTTTCATATTTCAACTGATTATGTTTTTGATGGAGCATCTAAAACTCCTTACACCGAAATTTCCCAAACAAATCCGAAATCAGTTTATGGTTTAACAAAATTAAAAGGCGAAATTGAAGCATCAAGATATATTCAAACTGTTGTTTTTAGGACTTCGTGGTTATACTCTTCTTATGGAAACAACTTTGTAAAAACAATGTTAAAATTAGGCAGCGTTCGCGAAGAAATTAATGTTGTTAACGACCAAATTGGCTGCCCCACTTATGCTAACGACCTTGCAAGAGTAATATTAAATATAATTTCGACAGTTGACGAAAAAAATAATTGCTTTAAACCTGGAATTTATAATTACTCGAACGAAGGGAGTTGCAGTTGGTGCGATTTTGCTACCGAAATAATGAAACTTGCTAATTTAAAATGCAAAGTAAATCCTGTTGAAACCAAAGATTACCCCACTCCTGCAAAACGTCCAAAATATAGTGTGTTAAATAAAAATAAAATAGTTGAAACTTACAATATTGAAATCCCTCCTTGGCAGGATAGTCTCGAAAAATGTATAAATAAAATAAATAAACAATTAATTAAATAATGAAAAAGTAAAAATTAATAGAAATAGGTAGAAATACAATAGAACAGTAGGCAGTGAACAATGAACATTTTTGAATATAGAACAATAAACTTTTTAAAAAACAGAAATAGATAAAAATACATTGAAATAACTAAATAACAAATAACATAATAACTTAATAACAAATAACTTAATAACTAAATAACTTAATAACTAAATAACAAATAACTTTTTTAAACATAGAACAATAAACTTTTTGAACAATAAACGATAAACAATAAACTTTTTTAAACAATAAACAATAATATATGGAAGATTCAAAACTCCTAATTGCATCTCAAAAAGCTGAAAAATGGTTGCAAAGTGGTTTAGATACTGAAACTTGCAATCAGATTAAAGATTTACTTAATAACCCTCAAGAGCTAATCGAAGCATTTGCCAACGACCTTGAATTTGGAACCGGCGGTTTACGTGGAATTATGGGTGTTGGTACAAACAGAATGAATGTTTATACTGTTCAAATGGCAACACAAGGTTTTTGTAATTATATTATTAAAACCTTTCCAAAACAAAAAGATTTAAAATCAAGTATCTATCGGATTGCAATAGCTTATGATAGCCGTAACAACAGTAAAATTTTTGCCGAAGTAACTGCAAATGTTTTTTCTGCGAATGGGTTTAAAGTTTTTATTTTCGAGTCGCTTCGTCCAACTCCAGAACTGTCATTTGCTGTTAGAAATTTAATATGTAATGGTGGAGTTATGCTTACTGCATCTCATAATCCAAAAGAATATAATGGTTACAAAGCATATTGGACCGATGGTGGTCAGCTTGTACCACCACACGATAAAAATGTAATTTTAGAAGTTAATGCTATTAAGTCATTTAGCGATGTTAAAAATCAAAAAGTTGCTGATTCAATAACAATACTTGGAAAAGATTTTGATAATATTTATATAAACGAGGTAATTAAAACTCTTTTGTCTCCCGCCTCAATAAAAAATCATCACAATTTGAAAATTGTTTATACTCCTATTCATGGTACTGGCGTTGAGCTTGTTCCAATGACATTAAAGAAAATCGGTTTCACAAATGTACACATTGTTAAAGAGCAATCTGTTCCCGATGGAAATTTTCCAACAGTTATTAGCCCAAACCCCGAAGAAAAAGCAGCTTTAAATTTAGCATTAGAACTTGCAAAAAAAATTGATGCAGACCTTGTAATGGCAACCGACCCCGATGGCGACAGAGTTGGAGTAGCAGTTAAAAATTTAGAAGGAGAGCATATTCTTCTTAATGGAAATCAAACTGCAACTATTTTAACATACTACATGTTAAGCAAATGGAAAGAAAACAAAAAATTAAAAGGAAACGAATATATTGTTAAAACAATTGTTACAACCGAACTTATTGCAGCAATTGCAAACGATTTTAATGTCGAATATTTTGATGTTCTAACTGGTTTTAAATATATTGCCGAAGTAATTCTCGAAAACGAAGAAAAAAAGAAATATATTTGCGGTGGCGAAGAAAGCTATGGGTTTTTAGTTGGCGATTATGTTCGCGATAAAGATGCCGTTTCGGCATGTGCTATGCTTGCCGAATGTGCTGCATGGGCTAAAGAACATCGAAAAACATTATACAATTTGCTAATCGAAATTTATTGTAAATATGGATTTTATAAAGAGTCATTGCTTTCAATTACCAAAAAAGGAAGCGATGGCAAAGAAGAAATTAAAAAGATGATGAAAAATTTCAGACAAAACCCTCCTACTTCAATTGCCTCGTCTAAAATTGTTTGCATGAAAGATTATCAGTTACAAATATCTCATGATTTTACAAATGGGTCAAAAACCACAATTGAACAACCAAAATCAGATGTTTTACAATTTATAACAACCGATGGTTCAATTATTTCTATTAGACCTTCGGGTACCGAACCAAAAATTAAATTTTATTTCGGAGTAAAAGAAAAATTAACTTCACCTAACGATTTTAATGCAACAGGGTTAAAACTTGATTTAAAAATCGAAAATATTATTAATTCATTAAATGTAAAGTAGTTAATGAAATCATACAGAAAAGAACTCTGGTTCGAAATAAAAGCAAGGCGTGAACTTTTTAATATAACTTCATTTGTAAATCAATGTCTTACCGAAAGTGGAATTAAAGAGGGATTATGTTTGGTAAATGCAATGCACATTACTTCGAGTGTTTTTATAAACGATGATGAGTCCGGTTTGCATCACGATTTTGAAGTTTGGCTCGAAAAACTTGCTCCCGAAAAACCATACTCGCAATACAAACATAACGGTTTTGAAGATAATGCCGATGCTCACTTAAAACGCACAATAATGGGACGCGAAGTTGTTGTTGCAATTACAAATGGGAAACTTGATTTTGGACCATGGGAACAAATTTTTTATGGCGAATTTGATGGGAAACGGAGAAAGAGAGTATTAGTGAAAATTATTGGGGACTAATACAATCCGCTGGTGTTAACTTGCAATAGTAATCTATATTAAAAATAAATAACATAAAACATAAAACAAGAAATGACTAAGTGTTTTTCCCTGATTTGTTTTACGTGCAGTTTCTATGCTTTTTGCAAAAATTGAAATCAACCCTTTACATTCAGTTATTGCTTTATCAACTTTTGTTATGTCATTAACAAGTGGTTTTCTGCTATACTTTAAGTGGTCATAATTATTTATAAAGCAATAAGCGTTTCTTTCAATTCCATTAGACATACTTAAAAATTTATCATTTTTTGTTAAGTGTTATATGTTTTAATAATGTAGATTATTTATGCAGTTAGACACTAGATAGCGGATTGGTTTTGCGAGAGAGTTCTGAATTGTGTATTTACTAACTAGTGTCTGTATATAAACTCAGTGTCTGATTCATAATGTTCGAGTTTGAGGCTTGCGAAGTTTTGAAAACCAAGGAGTTTACATTTGTAAATGACTGTTTTCAAAATAAGCATAACGAAAAAATCGGACATTATGGACAGACACTAGATAGCGGATTGATTTTGCGAGAGGTCAGGAGTTCTGAATTGTGTATTTACTAACTATAGCAATGGTTATATACCCATGCTGAATGAGATTGTTTCTAACAAAGTTAACTTGTCTTGCAAAGGTCAATCCTTCCTCAACAAGTTATCCTTTAAGTTTTTTATTTCCTGTTCATACCATTCAATTTTTTGTATTATCTTTTCGGTGTATAAATTTTTATTTATTTCAGCCCATATTTTGGGATTTCCTATTATTTTTGAATAGATGTATTCTGGATCGGAGCAAAGTTTTTTATGCAGTTTAAGATAATGGAGAATGGTAGCGTGGTTTCTGTGCAGGATATAACCTATTTTCATAAAAGTCAATCCGTCCTGCCGAAGATAATTGGCAATAATACATCGGGCATATACATATTCCCTTTTTCTTGATTTGCTCATAATATTTATTACAGGGATGTTAGTAAACTCGCTTATTTTCTGTATAATTATTTCTTCCATAAGGTTTTGTTTTATAAATTTTATTGACGAAGTATTAACTTTCATTTTCTTCATAAATATATTCCTTAAAACATCATCGGAAGGATTTGCGGTGATGATGATTTTTTCTTTTTTCACAGGATGAATGACTATTAAATGACTATGAACTTTTTTGAACAATAATTATAATTTTCTATTGCACCTGTCCCTTCAAATAAACCGATTCAATTACGTTATTTCCAAAAGAATATGGAATATATTCATAAGAGGAAATTGGTTTTGTAATTATAAAATTAGCATCTTTTCCTAAAGCAATACTTCCTAATTTATCAGAAACTCCCATAGCATAAGCCGAGTTAATTGTTGCAGCATTTATAGCTTCTTCGGGCAACATTTTATAATTAATACAAGCCATCGAAACTATTAAATTCATATTTCCCGAAGGTGATGAACCAGGATTATAATCAGATGCAAGAGCAACTGGTAAACCGGCATCAATCATTTTGCGAGCTGGCGATAAAAGCATATTTAAAAAGAAAGCTGCACCTGGCAATATAGTTGGCATTGTATCAGAATCTAATAAACACTTTATTTCATCATCACTAGTATATTCAATATGGTCAACTGATAAAGCTCCATATTTCACTCCAACTTGTATTCCGCCCGATTTTGCAAGTTCGTTGGCATGAATTTTTGGGCGTAATCCATGTTTTATACCAGCCATTAAAATTCTTTCGGTTTGTTCTGTTGTATAAAAACCATCATCGCAAAAAACATCAATAAAATCGGCTAAATCTTCGGCAGCAATTATTGGAAGCATTTCATTTATAAGCAAATCAATATATCCTTCTTTATCGTCTTTAAATTCAATCGGAAAAGCATGAGCTCCTAAAAATGTAGCTTTTATTTTTGCACAAGTATTTTCTTTCATTTTACGAATTACACGAAGCATTTTTAATTCACTTTCGGTATTTAAGCCATAACCGCTTTTTATTTCTATTGCACCGGTGCCTAACTTTATAACTTCGTTAAGACGAAGCATTGACTGTTCATATAAATCTTCTTCTGATGTTTTTTGAAGCTGTTTTACAGAATTTAAAATGCCTCCTCCTCTCTTTGCAATTTCCTCATAACTAAAACCTTTGATTTTATCAACAAATTCTTTTTCGCGACTTCCAGCATAAACAATATGTGAATGCGAATCGCACCATGTTGGTAATATTGACTTGCTATTCGCATCAATTATTTTAGAAGACATGCTGTAATATCTCTCACGTTTTAAATTAAAATCTTTCATCGAACCAAAACCCATAATTCTACCACTTTCAACATATAAAAAAGCATCTTTAATTGAAGGAAGTTTCGACATTTGCTTTCCACACACTTTTAAATGCGACTTTTGCTCAACCTGAATAAGTTCTTTAATATTAATTACAAGAAAATTCATTTTAACAAATTATTGTTATTTTTAACATTCAAAAATAATCATTAAAATCAAATTCAAAAACTTATTTTTGTAAATTATCAAATGTTAAACAAATGCTAAAGAAAATTCCGCATACTTATGTAATTGTATTTTTTATAATTGTAGTTGCTGCAATTTTAACGTGGTTTATTCCTGGTGGCGAGTACAACAGGCACACAATTAATGTTAATGGCATTGACAGAGAAGTTATTACAAATAATTCATTTCATTATACACAAAACTCACCACAAACCTGGGAAATATTCAGTGCTTTGTTTAAAGGTTTCCAAAAACAGGCACATATTATTGTTTTTATTTTAATTATTGGCGGTGCATTCTGGATAATGAATAGCACAAAGTCAATTGATGTAGGTATTGCAGCTTTTTTAAAATCAACTAAAAAATTTGAAAAAATAAAAATAATTAATGCAATAGGTATCAATAATATAGTAATGATTTTGATTATGCTAATTTTCAGCATTTTTGGAGCTGTTTTTGGCATGAGCGAAGAAACTATTGCATTTGTTGTGATATTTGTTCCTCTTGCAATTTCCATGGGATACGATTCAATTGTTGGTGTTTGCTTGTGTTATTTAGCTGCCCACGTTGGCTTTGCCGGAGCAATTTTAAACCCGTTTACTATTGGCATAGCACAAGGAATATCTCAACTTCCATTGTTTTCAGGTATCGAATATCGCTTTTTTTGTTGGCTCATTATAACATTTACAGGAATTGCTTTTGTATTATGGTATGCACGTAAAATAAAACGAAATCCAAAATCATCACTAATGTACAGCGAAGATGAAGATTGGCGAAAAAAACATATTGAATCTTCGGATAAAATTGAGTATAAGAAAAATAAAAGCGGTTGGGTTGCTTATGTTATAACGTCAATTTTATTAATTGTTATTTCAATTCTTTTTCCAAAAACAACTTTAAGCGTTGGACAAAGTTCTGTAACAACTCCTGTTTTACCTGTTATTACTGTAATTTTCTTTATCACAGGTTTTTTTGCCATGCGTAAATCTGTCCATTTTTTTATAATTAATTTGTTGTTATACACAATGTTATTTCTTATAATTGGTGTTATGGGATATGGTTGGTATGTTATGGAAATTGCAACTTTATTCCTTGTTATGGGATTATTGTCAGGAATTGCTTATGGATATGGAGCAAACGAAATTGTGAAAAATTTTAACGAAGGGGCAAAAGATATTTTTTCGGCAGCTTTTATAGTTGGTTTAGCCGGCGGAATAATTGTTATTTTAAACGACGGAAAAATAATTGATACAATTTTATATAATGTTTCAAATTCAATGAGCAATTTAGGCAAAGTTGGTTCTATAAGTGCAATGTATGTTATTCAAACAATGATGAATATAATAATTCCATCGGGTTCTGCCAAAGCCGCATTAACAATGCCAATAATGTCGCAATTTTCCGATTTAATCGGACTTTCGCGCCAGGCAACTGTAATGGCTTTTCAATTTGGCGATGGTTTTACAAATATGATTACTCCAACTAGTGGCGTTTTACTTGGAGTTTTAAGCATGGCAAAAATCCCATACGGAAAATGGTTTAAGTGGATTTTACCTTTTATGGTAATTCTTTTTTTATTAGGGTTTCTATTGTTGTTGCCAACAGTTTTAATAAAATTGAATGGGTTTTAAATAGAGTTTGTCTGTAAAGTAGAGGAAAATGTAAATTTATATTATATTTTTAATTCTGAACTTATGAAGATAAGGTATAAAGTTATATGGTATAATGGTTTAGCCGTCATTACCTATTTCCTTATACCATTTTCCCTTTTAAATTAAGAATGCTGATATTACGAACGAATACTAAATAATTAACATTATGTACACAAAATTCTTTTTAACAGTTTTTGCACTTAATTTTTCATTTTTTTTGTATTCTCAAAATGATAATTGGTTTGAGCCAGCTCCGAAAGGAATGCAATTTGTAAAACAAGGCGGTTTCGATTTTATTGGCGATTCAACAAGTAAAAAAATTACAATTGCTCCATTTTGGATGAGTAATGAAATTGCAAATAAAGAATATAGGGAATTTACAGATTATGTTAATGCACACCAAAACGACACATTGAATTTTACCATATTTGATTCAATTTCTGTTAATAAATACATTGTTTACAAACAATTAAACAAAGAAATTATTGACTCAATGGCTTTAGCAAAAGAATACCCCGTTAATTCTGATAAATATCATTTATATCTAAATTATTTTTCTGATAAAAAATTTGATAATTACCCGGTTGTTGGTGTATCATATTTCGGAGCAATATATTACTGCATCTGGAAAACAATGATTGAACAAGCTAAAAATAAAAATATTTTAATAAACGATTACCGTTTACCAACCGAAGAAGAATGGTTTTATGCAGCATTTTTAACAAAAGATAATAAAGAAGAAATCTGTAACGAAATAAAACCATCTTTGAGTGGAAAAAGCAATAATTTAAAGTTGTATAATATTAATAGTAATGTATCTGAATGGACATCAAAATCCAGTATTGATAAGCAAATAAAAATAATTAAAGGAACTTCATGGAAAAATGAAATGAATATAAACGATAGAAAATTTATTGATAAAAATACTAAAGCAGGTTATTTAGGATTTCGTATAGTTCGTTCATATATTGGAACTGGGGTAAATATGGTTATCCAAAAATAAGTAATTTGAGTTTAGCATTTATTCATCGATTGAAAATAAAATAAAAAAATATTTTAATCTTCCTCTTTCATTTCTTCGTGTAAATAGTGCCTGTCTATAAACTCTGTGTCTGATTCATAATGTTCGAGTTCAAGGCATTCGAAGTATTAAAAAATCAGGAGTTTACTGTAGTAAATGACTGTTTTTTAATACGAGAATAACGCAGAACTTAGCGAAGCGATTTCACGAACACCTATAAAAAATAAAAAAAATGTGAGTAAATCGGACATTATGGACAGACACTAAATAGTGTCTGTCCATAAAGTCAGTTGTCTCGTCCTAAAAAAAGTTTACACTTTTTGGTTAATAATCCTACTACAAATTTACACATTTTTTTAAA
>Ga0209211_10004265_pt1 | contig 22455 bp, 18 predicted proteins | sample RifGroA2_FD_183992 | JGI IMG/M metagenome (GOLD analysis project Ga0209211, IMG submission 183992) | Groundwater microbial communities from Rifle, Colorado, USA - Groundwater A2 (SPAdes) (version 2) | ecosystem: Environmental > Aquatic > Deep subsurface > Groundwater | place: Rifle, Colorado...
AGAAGCCGATCCCGCTTCAAAAAGCGCTTTCAGTTTAGGGCAGTTAGTTCCGAAACCCAACCAAGTTAATCAAAACACATTATTCAAAATGATTGAAGCTGCAACAAAGTGTTTCCTTAGTGGAACTTTGTGTCTTCTTCGAGTGGCTTTGTGTAACAGTACTCTTTCATGCAATAGCACAAAGAGCAGTTCTTTAAAAGATCGTAATATGGAAAATGAACGAAAAAGACTCCTTCCCTGGTCAGTTTGGTAAAAAGGAAACAAAGTTTAGCTCTTGGCTACCTTAGTTTGGAAGGAACGAAACTAATATTTGTTCCTTGCTATCTTTGTTTGGAAGGAGCGAAACTAACATTTGCTTCTTGCTATCTTAGTTTGGAAGGAACAAAACTAAGATTTGCTCCTTGCTATCTTAGTTTACAAGGAAGGAATCTTAGTTTGCAATGAATTAAAATGAGACAAAAAGGAACAAAAGTTCGATTTTGACGAAAAAACGAGGCATTCCCCTTATAGATGCAGAAATAGCTGCACAGATTGCCGTTGTTGAGTCCAAAAGATCGGATTATAACAAAGCGTTAAAAGCTGCCGATGAACAAAGCAACATTATGGATGCGGAAGAAAAGAAACTTAATGATATGTGTACTATTGTATTAGCTTCGGCTGTTAGTGAATTTGGAGACGACTCCGACGAATACGAACAGCTCGGCGGTACAAGAAAATCAGACAGAAAGAAGCCGGTAAGGAAGCCGAAAGCTAAATAGTTGGAAAGTTGAAAGTAAAAAGTTGAAAGTTGAAAAACTGATTACTGAAAACGGATAACTGAAAACTCTTTGAGGATGATAGACGGGCGAGAGCTTGTTTATCATCCTTGGGAAAAGGATTGAAAGAAAGTTTTAAATAGAATATAGTTTATAGGCTGCCATGTTTACTATATGGGATTTTGGGTAGTATAATTAGAATTTAAAATGGCAGATTTTATGGTGTATATTAAAGTAATATTTTGGTGGACATTCTCATTGATTTCCATTATAGTTTTAATTGTACTCCATCCTGTTTTTTACCCCATTTACTGGATTCAAAGGAGAAGAGGAAAAATAAAACCTCGAAATAAAATCTATACTGACTATAGATACTTTGTAGCTCCCGGTTATGATTCAAAATGTACGACATGTTCATTTAAAGATATTAAAAAATTTCCGGCTTCCTGGGATTATGAGAATTTTGAAATATGGTTTCGGAAAGCAAATTTTTCTCTTTGGGGTAGGGTTAATGGAATGACTTCAGGACCTGACTGGAAATTCGGTTTTGTACAATACGGAAATGTTACTAATTTCTACGGCGCACATATTTATAAATGTAATTCATGTAACTCTCTTTGGGAACTATCATCCCCTGATTATTCTTGGCGTGGATACTTTAGAAGAATAGAATTAAAGCCTACGATTCCTGAAGATATAATTAAGAAAGTCTAAAGTTTAAGGCTAATAATGATAATGGAATGATTTTAAAAGTGATCATTAAATAACTGAAGTTATACACATTGTGCCAACTTAGTGTCTTTGTGACTTTGTGGCAACAGAAAATAAAAGAAATTGAGCCACAAAGACACTAAGTCACCAAGTTTCACTAAGGGAAATTCATAAAATTCAACTCGTGCGTAGCTTCGGTTAAATAATTAATTCAACAACAATGTTTTCTTATGCAAACAGAATTAGAACACATATTAATAAGCACATATAAAGATGGGATGATCGCATATATGGAGACTCATCCCGCAGCTTATGAGGAAGCTGTTCAATTAGCAATATCGGACAAGCAGCCTTTTGCATGGCGGGCAGCCTGGTTATTATGGAGCTGCATGGAAGAGAATGACCAACGGGTACAGAAACACGTAAAAGAAATAGTTAAATCTGTTAAATCAAAAAACGACGGTCATCAGAGAGAATTACTTAAAATACTTTTACTAATGGACATCGATAAAAAGTATGAAGGAATATTATTTAATCTTTGTTTAAATGTTTGGGAAGAGATAAACAAAGCACCCTCGGTACGAATGACAGCTTTTAAGTTCATCTTAAAGCTTGTAAAAAAACATCCGGAATTATCCAAAGAGATAACCTTTCTTCTACAAGAGAGATATTTAGAAACTTTATCACCCGGTGTAAAGAAATCTATTTCAAAGATGATGAAGGGAGTTACTTATATGGAGAGGGAAAATGTTTAGCAGTGATTTTAAGTTTATAAATCCTCTACGAGGATTAGTATTATCGGGGCTTGAGTATTACAATAATGTAACCTCTACGAGGTCTTGCAAACAAGGAATGAAAAAATGAATGACATCTTATATAAATAAAAGAGAGAAATTTTTAAGAGTAATAAATCTATAGAGGATAATTTATGAAAAAGTTGTTTGCAGTTCTTATTCTATTAAGTGTTCTTGGTATTACAAACGCACAACCAAAGGCAAGAATAGTTGCAGGCGATGGAAAAGTCTTCCTTTCATGGGACAATAAGGAAGAAGATTGGAGAGACCCGTTTTATGGATATGAATATGACGAAAATGGAAACCCTGCTGGTTTTAAAAAAGTTTTTGAAGGGTATTTAATTTACAGAAGCAAAGACGCACACTTTAGTGATATTAAAATAATCACAGACTCAAAGGGAAATCCAGTCTATTGGAAACCAATTGCTCAATTTGATTTAGTTGATAGCATTTTTGGCCCTGATCCGGTTGGAATTAATGGCGCTCATTTCTGGCGAGGTGATGATACAGGGTTACAGCATGCTTATATCGACAACAACGTACAGAATGGGCAAAAGTATTATTACGCTGTTGTTTCTTATTCAAAGGGAGACCCTACTTTTGGTACACTTGGACTTCAACCCGCAGAATGTACAAAAATTATTACTGAAGATAATGAGGGGAATTTAAGATTTGTCGATATTAATTGTGCGGTTGTTTTTCCTAATCCCTCACCGGAAGGATATATTCCTCCACAAATTATTGGTGATACTAAAGCAGTTGCAAATGGAATTGGAACAGGTTCAATTGATATTAAGATATTCGATCCAGCATCTGTATTAGAGGGGGCGTCATATTCTCTTAAATTTAAATCGGACTCCTTACTTTATAACTACAAAACCCTTTCGTATAGTGTTATTCGATCATATCAAGGTGTTGATTCAATAGTATTAAGTGGAATTGACAAATCTGAATTTGGTGCAAATAAACTAAGCCAGGTGTTTGATGGACTTTCGGTTTCAGTACTAAATGACACCGGTGTTGCACTTATTTACGAAAAAACCGGTTGGGTTATCGGCAAGTGTAATGCAAAGATGGTTGTTACTCAAAATCCTTATCTCTCTGCTTTTACTGCTTGGCCTGCTGATTATGAGATAGAATTTTATGATCATATCGTTGATTCGTCTTTTATAAAAGAAGGACCATATATAATCCTTCCGGTTAATTTTAGAATTAAAAATGTTACAGAAAACCGAGATGTTAAATTCGGCATGACTGATCCTGATAGATCGGGAACACTTTCTGTAGGAGATGAACTTAGAATTATTGAATATAAGGGGACAAAGGTAACGTCGGTATGGCAAATCGTTTATTCTCACCCGGAAGATCCAAGTACTGTGCTAATTGATCCTGCACCAGGTGATATTTTTAGAATTGCTACTACTCGTCGATTTTACAATAACGATGAATTTAAATTTAGTACGAAGGCAATGGTAACAGATGTAGAAGAAGGTGGTAGGATTGTTACTTTTAACTTAGAACAAAATTACCCCAACCCCTTCAACCCAACCACCATGATAAAGTATTCTGTTATGAAAAGTGGAAATGTAAGCTTAAAGGTATACGATGTACTTGGTAATGAAGTAGCGACACTTGTTAATGAAGAAAAACAACCTGGAAATTATGAAGTGGAATTTCAGTCGACAGTGAGCAATCAGCAGCTGGCAAGTGGAATATATTTTTATCAGCTTAGGGCTGGAGAATTTGTGCAGACGAAAAAGATGTTGTTGTTGAGGTAGTTTTAAGATGTCATAAAAAAGTAACTGTATTTATAAATTTAATAATAATCAAATAGGGTTAAAAAATGAAAAAAGTGTTTGCGCTATCATTTGTAATTGTTGCATTCCAAATACTAAGTGCTCAACAATCACTCATTCCACAATGGACATTTGTCAATCCAAAGCCATTTAGTTATGATATCTATTCATCATCTTTTGTTTCGGATTCCGTAGGATGGACTGCAGGTGAAGACGGAACGATTAATAAAACGAGCGATGGGGGTATGAGCTGGACATCTCAAAAAAACAGCCGGGAAAATGAGATGCACAACCTAATGTCAATAAATTTTTTTGATGATAAAACGGGATGGGCGGTGGGTTATTATGGCAACATTTTAAGAACAACCGATGGAGGTGAGAATTGGATTGCAAAGAATATCGGTTTAAATGAAATGCTATATTCAGTTAATTTTGTTACTAAGGATTTGGGATTTGTCTTGGGAGGATATGGAGTAATTTTAAAAACAACTGATGCCGGTGTTAACTGGACGAAATTGCCTGCAACCAAAGCATACATTTATTCCTCTCAATTTATAAATCAAGATGTCGGATATGCAGTGGGATCTACTGAGTCGACGTATCAAAGTACAGTGCTAAAAACAACCGATGGAGGAAAAACATGGAACACCAAGATTATTGACGTCTACGGAAAGTTTAACGCATGTTATTTTGTCGACGCACTTCTGGGATGGGTTGTTGGAGACAAAGGACGGGTATATAAAACGACCGATGGAGGGGGAACTTGGGAAAAAGTTGAAATTGATACATTAAAGTATTTTACTGCGGTATCGTTTAAGAGTGAACTTATTGGATGTATAGCAAGTCAGGACGACTCGTTGATTTATAACACTACTGATGGAGGAATGAGTTGGCAAGGTGTACCTCTATATTCGAATGTTAGTGTAACAAGCATCAAGTTCACAAAAAATCTTGTATTTGCAAGCGGTGGAGTGGGCACTATTTTTCTCTCGAGAAATAATGGGAAGACTTGGTCCCCTCTGAAAAGAAGCGTGACGAGTAGTGAGCTAACCTCAGCCTTTTTTACGAGTAAAAAAAATGGCTGGGCAGTAGGCTGGGATGGGGCAATAATAAAATCGACTGATGAAGGGATAACATGGCAGTTACAAGAGAGTAATACCAGTTATCCACTTAACGGAGTCTTTTTTAGTGACTCATTAAATGGAGTAGCATGTGGTTACGGAAGCACAATGTTAAAAACCACTGACGGAGGAGAAAGATGGGAAAAAATATTACTCGATTCAGCAGAGATGAATCTTATCTCGTTTTATTTTGTCGATAGTAAAACAGGTTATTGCTGCGGTAGGGATAAAAATTACAAAGGGGTAATAATGATCACCAAAGATGGGGGATCAACATGGAAAATTTTGAAGAGTCCCGGAAATGATTCTTTTCTATTTTCTATGTACTTTAAAGATTTACTGAATGGTTGGGTAAGTGGATATGATCTTTATAAAACTACTGACGGCGGGAATTCGTGGATTTCAGTAACAACGGGACAAATAAATCCAATCAATCAAATATTCTTCTGCGACTCATTGCATGGCTGGGTAATGGGATATAGTATGTCCCTAAAAACAACTGATGGAGGGAATACATGGATTGAACTTAATTGGCTTGAATATACGGGTAACTCACTCTATTTTAGAGATGCAAATGAGGGTTGGAGCATAAGCGGTTATGGTACAATCTACCATAGTATCAATGGTGGAGATACTTGGAAATTATATTCAAAAAGTTATCCAGATCTTAATTTCATAACATTTATAGGCAACAAAGGGTACATCGTTGGTGCTCAAGGAGTTATTCTCACAACAACTGTAGATGAAATCAATTCAGTCAACGAGAAAGAAGGAGCGATTTCTAATATAGGATACAATATGGTACAGAACTATCCCAACCCGTTTAACCCAACAACCATCATAAAGTATGATATAGTAAAACGCGGCAATGTAAGCTTGAAAATTTACGATGTTCTTGGAAATGAAGTGGCGACACTTGTTAATGAAGAAAAACAACCTGGAAATTATGAAGTGGAATTTCAGTCGACAGTGAGCAATCAGCAGCTGGCAAGTGGAATATATTTTTATCAGCTTCGGGCTGGAGAATTTGTGCAGACAAAAAAAATGATTTTGTTGAGGTAATTTTATATCAGATTATTACAAATGGAATGGTTCCGACCATTGCTTAAGTTATAAAAATCAATCGAAGGAATGCACAAAAGCATTCCGATAAACTAAATATAATGGGAGAGTTATGAAAAAAATACTTATCGTTTTCGTTATCCTTTGCAGCCTTTCTGTTAAGGGACAATGGACAAAGTTGAATAGTACAACTAGTAAAGACCTTAATTCAGTTCACTTTTTAGATGACAAAACTGGCTGGGTTTGTGGTGATAGTGGAGCGATTATGAAAACTACAGATGGAGGAACGAACTGGAACTCCTATAATGTGAGTGATCTTTTTAATTTACTGTCTATCCGGTTTTATGATTCTCTGAAGGGAATTGTAGTCGGTACAAAATCTGTAATTTATACTACAGAAGATGGAGGTATTACCTGGTCGCTTAAAAATTTAAATCCGGATATTAATCTTAATCAAGTAAGGTATATTGATTCCGCAAAAGTTTTAATAGTTGGAAACAGTGGAAGAATGTTATTGTCAACTGATTGGGGAAATAGTTGGATAACACCGGGAACTCCGGCTTTGAGTAATAATTTACATAGTATATCTTTTTTAACAAATAAAGTGGGCTGGGTTGGTGCTGACAATTCAATTATTAAAACTATTAATGGAGGAACTATTTGGCTTTCAAAAGGAGAGAGTAGGAATGAAACAGAAATATTTGCCCTTAATGATACTCTTCTCTGGAAAACCAGCTGGAAGCAGATAACAGGCAATTTTGACCCACCACATAATTATATAGAGCAATCTACCAATGGTGGGTCAAGTTGGACACAACAGTATACGGGTATCGGATATGCTTTACCTGCCATCTATTTTGACGATCTAAAAAGAGGATTTGTCCTAAATGGTTACGTTGGAGGATGTTTTGTTACTACAAATGGTGGTCTTAATTGGAGTAGTCAATCAATCGATGGTAAATTAAATGATTTTTGTTTTATTGATATTGCAAGGGGCTGGATAGTTGGAAATGCGGGTATTATTTATAAAACCACAAATGGCGGCGGGGTATTTACGGATGTTGAACAACAAAAAGAATACTTCCCCACCTCACTTGAGATGCAAAATTATCCCAATCCATTTAATCCGATGACGAAAATAACTTATTCAATTCCACAAACTGGTTTTGTGAAATTAAAAGTTTTTGATTTACTTGGGAACGAGATTACAACTTTAGTAAGTGAAGAAAAACAAAAAGGGAATTATGAAGTTGAGTTCGATGGTAGCCGGCTGTCAAGTGGAATATATTTTTACCAGGCGATTGTTGGTAAAAATGTAATAACTAAAAAAATGATGCTCATTAAATAACGCAGCAAAAGGACAACAATCTTTTTATATAAATTGGAGAGAAAAACAAATGAAGTACATGAACCTTCTTTTCGTACTTTTGATACTTACTACTATAGAAAGTATAGCGCAAAATTATTTTCCTGCAAGAACTGAGGACAAATTTCAGGTGGAAGCTTATATAAAAAATTCCAATAGTCTTGGCTTTAAGATGGAGAATTATACTTACCCAAATATTTCTATCTCAGACTCCATACTCTTTGATAATGTAATGTATTATAACTATGATGGTAAATATTATAATTACGATTCTCTCAATCAACGATTAAATATTTATATAAATGGAAAAGTTCACCTCGCTGTAGATTTTAATCAACCTGTCAATGTTTCCCAAGTACTCTACTTTGGCGGAGATCATATGAACTGGAAATCCTATGGAGTTTCGGTAAAAAATATTTTGGGCAAGGATCGATTAGTTTATGAGATGGCAAAAGATTCTTCTTATTTAGGTGGACCCTCAAATCGATTTATGGAATGGGTTGTTGAGTTTGTTGATGGTATCGGATTATATTCGTATTACTACCATGTTTGGGATATGTGGTCTAGCTGGGACGAATATAAGACAAATTCAGAAAAAATTGTTTTTGCTAAAGTTGGTACATCAGCAATAAATTTTTACAACCAAAAGATTTCACTTACAGAATCGGTAAGGGATAAAAAACTCAGCGAATTCGGTTACATTTTAGGAGTCAATGTTGAAAATCCGTTCCCGAGTTTAATCTCAAAGTTTTATGTTGAATACAATATCTACCGGAGTGGTATTCTAAATGCAACAAAGATTTTTAACATTGATCCGTCCACTAATTTAGCCCTCATAAATCCCGCATCAAACGATCTTGCAGAAGGTGATTCAATTGCGTTTAGATGTGTCCTCCAGGATACATCAATATTTAACAATATGACAACTTGTCCTGAGACTGGTTATTACACGTACAAAATACTTTCGAATGTATCTTCAGTTGAAGGATCAGAGGGTGAAAGAGTCGATGAATATCAATTAGAGCAAAATTATCCCAACCCCTTCAACCCAACCACCATGATACAGTATTCTGTAGTAAACACAGGCAATGTAAGTTTAAAAGTTTATGATGTACTTGGCAATGAAGTTGCAACGCTTGTGAATGAAGAAAAACAACCTGGAAATTATGAAGTGGAATTTCAGTCGACAGTGAGCAATCAGCAGTTAGCAAGTGGAATTTATTTTTATCAGCTAAGAGCTGGAGAGTTTGTGCAGACGAAGAAAATGATTTTGTTGAGATAAAGTGGATAGGTGCAAGAAGTGAAAAGTAGATAACTTAAATTTATTGGGAAACTATTATGAAATCACTTATGAAAAAATTGATGTACTCTTTTACAATACTCTTGGTATTTATTGTTGAGTTCTCCCCGAATCTTCTTGCCGCAAGTGGTGGATGGGAAAAAGTAAATTTTAGTGGGGGCGAAATACTAAACATGAAAAGTTTTCCCGGTAATCCTGAGATTATGTTATGCTGTTTGATAAAGGGAGGACTTTATAAAAGTGAAAACCGCGGAAGAACATGGACTCAGCTAAGAAATGAACCAACATATGATATTGCAATTTCAGAAGAAAACATTGCTTATGCAGCAACGCAGGAAGGATTATTTCTATCAAAAGATTACGGAAATCAATGGTCTAGAATTATTGATCATGCTACTTGGCAGGTTATTTGTCATGATAGCGGAATTGTTGTTGCCGATACGATGACTCAAACCCGACCCTCTAACAATAATCCGCCATATGATCCATGGCTCATCAGCTTTGATTATGGCTCAACATGGAAGTCATGGGAAGGAACGGGTTCAGAATATGGTTTTATAACTTCTTTGAATGAAACTAAACGGGGAGATATTCTTTTTTATAAGGACGGGACGGTAATTCGGACAGAGCACACGGATGTGTATAGAAGTGATCCTAATGATTGGAATGTATGGACATATCTTCCTGCAAGATCATGGATGGAGGCTCCTTTCTTGTATTTTATTCATACCCCTACTAAAGATTCAATACTGTACGGTTATTCTAAATATTATGATTTTCATCCAATGGGTTTTATCCCCGGAGGGTTATTTAAAAGTACGGATTTGGGGCAGACATGGAGCTCGCGTTGGAGTTATACTTCCTCTATAACCGCAGCCATAGCTAAAGATTCTTTTTTCTTTGTAGGCGAAGAAAACGGAAGAGTTTCATTATTAAATTCTCTAAATAATGATTTTACAACTCTTGGTAAACTTGGGGGTGCTATTACTGCGCTTGAGGCAGAACGGTGGGCTGCCGGAGAGCTTATTGTTTCAACCAAAGGAGGAATTTTTAAAACGACAGATAAAGGACTTAACTGGTATAAAAGTGACGATGGAATTCTTCATCCACATTTAACTGCGGTCCAAATAATTCCTATGGATCAGACAAGAGAACGAATAATTGTTTCAGAAAAATACAGCGGTATCTGGATTAGTGATGACGATGGAGTAAACTGGAAGAGTACTGGTTTAGAAGTTTATACCATTCCAGGATTGCTGAAAAAAGCTCCATCAAATCCGAAAGTAATTTACTCTGGCGGTGCTCTCATTTATATTTCACTAGATGGTGGGGAGCATTGGGTTGCTAGCAAAAACTTTCCGGCTACATACTATGGATGGTATTCAAGATGTGTAGATATAGATGTAAACCCCAATGATCCAAAAGAAATTATCGCAAGTCTTTACGATCACAGTATGGATGATTACCGTGGTTTGGTACTCGCCCGTGGTAATTACTCTGAGAATAGTGGCTGGAGCTGGTTTGGTTTTGATTGGATTTTTTCGAAATTATATAATCCCGAAAGATCACAATTCGGAAACAAATCAGACCTTGTATGGATTTCTCAATCAAGGGATTGGAGTCCAAATAAAATTACTTTATTATCACTTGATTTGAAATCATATAGTAAAGCAGACACGCTTTATGTACCGGATAGCAGTTTTACTGACCTCTGGCTAATTAAGGACAGTACCTGTTTATTATTTAACCAAAAAAATAGACGTTTGTGGAGGTCACTAAATTTTGGAAAGAGTTGGACTTTTTACACATTTAATTTTAAATATAATCAACGCCGTGACGACTGGCATTCATTGGGGCCTGATGGAGACCTAATATTTTCTCCTGACGACAAACACCTATTTTTCATGTACCCCAACTATGGTATTTTCAATAGTAAAGATAGTGGAGAAACATGGCAAGAATTAAATACAGGACTTGAAACTCTTTCTGCTTATCAAATGGATTTTTCATTTCACAATTCTTCAACTGCATATGTGGCAACCAATGATGGTTTATACAAAAACGATCTAAGTATAGAAGTTGAAATCAAAGAGAAGACAGTCGGTGAAGTTAAAAACTTTGCTCTGTTGCAAAACTACCCCAACCCCTTCAACCCAACCACCATTATAAAGTATGATATAGTGAAAAGCGGAAATGTAAGTCTAAAGATTTATGATATTCTTGGCAATGAAGTGGCAACGCTTGTTAATGAAGAAAAACAACCGGGAAGTTATGAAGTGGAATTTCAGTCGGTCCGCCTTAGGCGGAGCAGTCAGCAGTTGGCAAGCGGAATATATTTTTATCAACTTCGAGCAGGAGATTTTGTGCAGACGAAAAAGATGGTGTTGTTGAGGTAAAGAATATATAAATCATGATCAACCCAGACATACTTCATGAGTGTTATTTAGTTTGTGTGTTAATTAAAATGATAAATTAATTCAAGGTTTATATGAAAAATATAATTACAAACTCTGGTCTAATAAAAACAAATTTAAAATTGTTTTTATTGCTAATTTTTCTTTTTGGTCTTGAAGCAACATATACGCAGATTCTTCCATGGAAAAATATTTTAAAAGCGAATACCAACAGTTTTTATACAATCGCTATATCTAAAGAAAGCAATAAGTTGTATGTCTCAAGTGATAATCGTTACCTCTTCAAAACGACAGATAATGGAGTTTCCTTTGATACTACATTTAATTCGTATAATTCCGTAAAAGCTTTTTTGCCGATAAACAATGAGTTAATCATTTCTGGTCAGTATGGGTCTAGTGGTGTTTTAAAAAGTACTGATGATGGGAATACGTGGACAAGCATTTATCCAATTTGGAGAATAACTGAATTGTACAATAATGGGAATGATATTTGGGGAGGGACCGAGGAAGGAGAAATAATTCTGTCGAGTGATTTAGGGAACGAGTGGACAAAACTGAATTCCCCCACAACTCGTAAAATTAATTCATTTTTAGCTGACAGCACTATAATTTTTTTAGGCTCTTACTATAACGGGTACTTCTTTTCAACCGACAGGGGATTATCCTGGAATAGAATTTTAGACTTTTCCGGTATTGGCTTCATCAGACAGGACTCAAAAAGAGGGATGTGGTTGATGTCTAATGATACTTTGTTTTACACTCCGTCTTTTGGTAAGGATTGGACGCCAAAAGGAACATTTTCGAATTCTCGATATTTTGAAATAGATAAGTATGATAACTTGTATGTAAGCTGCTACGATGGTTTATTCAGATCTGAAAATTATGGGACAAGTTGGGGGAAAATAGCCGCTTACAAATCCGATAAAATAGTCTTTAGCGATAGTACAATTTTTATTATGGATTATAATAGTATTTATGTTCATGTCCCGGGATACAAACCACTTCATGAGAAAAATATGTTCCCCCTTTCGGTAAATAGCATATATCAATACTTTGTTAACCGATACGGTAATCATTCCGGATATTCTTATGGAATTGGAACAAGAAAAGTAATAAGAGATACTAGTATTAACGCTTTAAAGTATTTTAAATTTTCTAATTCAGAATCATGGTATAGATATGATCCGGATTCAAATAGAGCCTTTATCCGCCAAAACGGGAATGAAGGTTTGTATTGCGATTTTAATTTACTAAATGGGGAAACATTCGAGAAATATGATCCAAAGTATAATGTATATCTAACCACAACAATTTTCGAAGACTCAATTAAAATATTCGGATCAAATCGCAATACTATTGAATGGTATAATCATCAATGGGGATATTACAACTACGAAAATTTTGCAAATAATATAGGGATAATTGATTTTACCGATGGCTATAGTGGGAGTGGACCGGATTATGAGCATTATTCAAAATTAATCAGTGCTTTGATTTACGATTCAACCGGGAATTATTCATATTATTCGGAAGATATCAAACCGGAGATTGTTTTTTCACCTTTAAATAAATTGTCTCTGTATGATAGTAATAATTTCACTATGCAAGTGAGTCATAAATACAACAGAAATTCGACTCCATACAGTGGTGAAATTGTCTATATCGATACTGTTTTTATCGAATACAGCAATAATAATAGTGTAGGGAGTTCACCGGTTAAGTTCGTAGGCGGGGCAAGAACCCCATTAACCAGTGATTACAAATTTTCTTTATTGTTTGATACTTCTGCTTTTAAATTAGATGATACGGTAAAATACAGGATAGTAACAAGAGATATACAAATAATTCCGAAATATTTTTATGAACCAAGTGACGGATATTTTACCGCAGCTATAGGTAGTTTGAATTCATTTAGGGATGAAAATACAGAAATAAAAAGTTATCTACTTTATAATAATTATCCCAATCCCTTCAACCCAACCACCTTCATAAAGTATGATATAGTAAAAAACGGGAATGTAAGTTTAAAAGTTTATGATGTTCTTGGTAATGAAGTAGCGACACTTGTTAATGAAGAAAAACAGCCGGGAAGTTATGAAGTGGAATTTCAGTCGACAGTTGGCAATCAGCAGCTGGCAAGTGGAATATATTTTTATCAACTAAGAGCTGGAGAATTTGTGCAGACAAAGAAAATGGTATTGTTAAGGTAGGAATATGCGAAGTTTTTAGAGAGTTATAATAATGAACATCAAATAATGAATAGCGAATGATGAAGTCACTCGTTCATAATTCAGTATTCCTTGTTCATTATTCGATATTCTCTTTTTACTCGCCATGTCGATTCGGAATTCGGTATTAATAAATTGGATCCATTCCATATTTTCCGCAGGCGTACATCATCAGTAAAGCGGAAAGATCAACAAGCGCTTTTTTCTGATCATCAATATAGATTACGAGATCATACACTTCAGCTACAAAGCTTAGATTTTTCAAGACTTTTCTTAATTCGGGGTATGTTGGAGTCCCATGCCAATTGGCTGTCTCATGTACAAGAATTTTTTCGTACCGGCGCAGAAATTCGTTAAACGAAATTGTTTTGTAACTGTTCGGAAATTGCGGACGGCAAATAGAGATCAGATCATTAAAATAAGTATCCCATTTTTCCGCAAGATTTTTGTTCCGCTCGCGCATAACGTAACGGGCTTTCTCTAATGAAAAATGAGCTTTGGTTGTAACTTTTAATTTTGGAATAACCGCATAACCGTCGTAGCTTGTATCACCTGATTCTTCATCCAGATATTTCCATCTTTTTAAAAGTTGAGTTGGAGTATAAATTACAATAACTTTATCCAACGCACTATCAACAATAATATATTTATTCTGCTGAAAGTTGATCACCGTAAACCAATGTTCCCAATTATCAACGCTCATTACACATGGGTAACCATCCTTTAGATGATTGTTTAAAACTTTTAATGCTTCAGTTGGAATTTCGCGCCGGAAGTATTTCATCTTGCAATTGTATGCTTTTGCCGCTTTTGCAAGTCCTATTTCATCAGTTCCATACCACCAGTTGCTTCCTGCTTTTTTGCCGATCTCATTTTCATTCTGAAATTGCCCAAGCATTACTAATGCATATTTTAGTGCAAATGGACCACACTGGTATTTATATGGCTGAGGATAGAAACTCATAGACGTTATTCTAAGTTTTTAATTATAAATTGATTGTTGTAAATTTAATTCAAGGAAATGAATTTATCGAGGTATTTTTTAAAAAGATGAAGAAAAATAAGTTAAACGGAGTAATTAACGGGATGAAGATGCGAGAATCCGGTTTACCTACGGTAGCCGTAATTTATAACGAGCCGGAACCGGAGCTGTATGTAAAGAAATCCCCCTCAAATTTTGATAACCTGAATTTTATTCCATACTTCGAAGTTGAAAACACCACTCCAATGGAAGATTACGAGACTTTTGCTCATAAAATTGAGTCAAGGGGATTTAATTGCTACACTTTAAACTTGAAGGACGATTTTCATCTTCTGATAAATGAATTAACGAAAAATCGTCCGGATGTAATTTTCAATTTTGTTGAGTTGTTTTACAACAATCCTAAACTTGAAATGAATGTGACCGGGATTTACGAACTGTTGGAAATTCCTTACACCGGAGCGCCTCCGTTAGCTTTGGCAAATTGCCAGAGTAAAGTTTTTACAAAAAGGTTACTTGGCTCGTACGGAATTAAAACCGCAAATTTTGAACTTAAAAAAACTTTTGCAGAAAGATATAAACACTCACTCAGATTTCCCATCATTGTAAAACCCGCCTTTGAAGATGCGAGTGTTGGAATTGATTTCAATGCGGTGGTTCATAACAATTCAGAGTTAAACGCAAAGATCAATTATATTTTTAGCGAATTTAAACAAGCCGCGTTGATTGAAGAGTTTATTGAAGGACGGGAATTGAATATTGCCGTTATGGGAGACGAGAATCCGATAGTTTTGCCGATAAGTGAAATTGATTTTTCCGCTATGCCCGATCATCTTCCGAATATTGTTAGTTATCAGGCAAAATGGGATCAAATGCACGAAGCATACCATAAAACCATTCCTATTTGTCCGGCTGTACTGCCCAAAAGAGTTCAGGCGAAAGCGGAAAAAATTGCGCTGATGGCTTTTAAAGCGATGGGCGTACGCGATTATGCAAGAATCGATATGCGTCTTTCAACAGATAATGAACTCTTTGTATTGGAGGTAAATCCAAATCCGGATTTGACTGAAGGAGCCGGTTTTATGCGGTCTGTAGAAGCTGCCGGTTTTACTTATGATGAAGTGCTTGAGAAACTAATTCGTTTCGCTTTACAGCGTGGGGAAAAACATAAAAGCCGATTTAAATAAAAAAACCTTCACAGAAATTTTATATTCCACGAAGGTTTTTGAAATTTTAAGAATGAGAATTTAACGAACTTTAACCACCTGTGGTAATTTTACTTTTACAACTTCATAAACGCCAAAGAGCAAACCGGTATAAAACAGATCGCCCAATAAAGTATTTTGGAAAAATGGGATTGCGGCGGTGAAGCAAATAATTAAACCCGCTAAATCTTTTGTGTAAAGAGTTCCTAATGCCCACATGCCAAAGTTGGTGATAACAAAAAAGAGAATAGAAGAAGCGACCGAAGCAAGCGCTATCGTACCAACCGATTTTCTGTTTTTTACCAAGAATCCAATTCCTACAATCAAAACAAAACTTAAATAGATCGTTACCATTTGGGAATGAAGCCCGATAATCAAATCCGAAATGAACATCGCTAAAACCGGAACGGCAAAAGCGAATTTCTTTTCATCAAAATAAACGGCGGCGAATAATGCCATTCCCGTTATCGGTGCAAAGTTTAACGGATGAGGAATTAATCGGCTGATGGCTGCGAGTAAAATTAATCCGGTTAGTACCAGAAATTTATTAGAGGATATTTTTTCTTTCATGGGAGTTCCTTTTTCTATTTGTTCAAAATTACAAAAAAAATGAAATGTTTAGTTAAAAATTTGTTCCGTTATTTTTATTATTAAACCGGAACGGTCTTGCCGTTCCGGTTTATTTGATAACATGACCATTGACCGATGACTAATGACAAGCACTAAAGCGAAAAATTAATTCCGGCGTAAACAGATTGTCTTTCCGTTCCGTAACCTAAAATCTCCTCATATTTTTCATCAAAAATGTTGTACAACTTGGCGAAAACTTCAAACATGTTTGTGATTTTGTATGAAGCCGACATATTTACCAACGTATAACTCTTTAGTAGAATGCGTTGCCCGGTTGAAAAATCTTTATCATCTCTTGATCCTGTGTATAAGAACTCAACGCCAAGGTTTAGTTTTTCGTTTAAGAAAAAAATGGTTGATAAAGATGCTTTTTCTTTTGGTCTACGCAATAGCGGTAAATCTTTATCTGGACTTCCATTGCTTTTATCTTTTGTTTTTGTGGATGTGTAAGTGAAATTAAAAGTTGCAATACTTTCCACTCTGTATTTCAAGCCGAATTCAATCCCTTCAGTTTCAGCTTTGGCAAGGTTAATCATTTGAGAAGAAAATGTTATGGGATCAAAAACAAAACTGAACAAATCATTAAATACATTTGAGAAGTAAGAAACTTCAAACGAAAGATTTCCATTCATTGAAAATTGTTCTATCCCAACATCCCATCCTTTGCTTTTTTCCGGTTTTAGATTGGCGTTGCCGAAAGCAGGATCAAAAAGATTGAAAAGTGATGGGGCTTTAAAACCTGTTCCGTATGTCGCGCGGAATTTTGTTCCGGTTTCTTCAATAAAACAAACCGGTGCGATACGATAAGTTATAACCGAGCCGAATCGTTTATGTTTGTCGTAACGAATGCCAAGTGTTGCATTAAAATTTCTCATTATCGTAATTTGATCTTGTGTGTACAAACCGAAAGTTGTTGTACTCGTTTGCGGAAAGAAACTGTTGTAAGGACCCCAATCACCGTTGGAGTAAAAATCTGAAACGGCGGTTTCTTCTTCAGCTTCTGCTCCAAAAGTAATACGATGATCATCAAAAAAAGATAAAGTATTCAACCACTCAATTTTATTTTTTCTTCCTTTATACCACGCATCTGATGAAGTTGTTGGACGGTTTGCGTCAATTCCGTCAGTATATTTTCTTAAATTGTTAAGATGATTGAATGATATGGATTGGTTCCATTTTTTATCCAACAACGGAAAATCGAGTGAAATTTTTATTACCGACTCCTCCAATGAATAGGAATTATTTGGATCATCGCCTTTAATTCCACCGGTATAGTCCAAGTCAGCATTTGCTTTGTTGAAACGAAGCAACACAGAAAACGAAAAATCTTCTGGCAGAACAAAAGTTAATTTTTCTGTTAATGACGTAGTTCTGTATCCGTCGGCTTCTGTATTACCGTCCAATTCCGATGCAGCCGAAAATCCTTTTGTTTTGAAATCATTTAGTGAAATTAAGTAGTTTGATTCACCTTCATTGCCGGAGACCGAAACGCTTGAACGCAAACTATTGTACGAACCACCTTCAAGATGCGCGGTTGCGTTTAATCCTTGCGAGCCTTTTCTTGTAAAGATTGAAATTACTCCTGCAAGCGCATCGGAACCGTATAATGTGCTTTGCGGTCCGCGCAGAATTTCGATCCGCTCAATATCGGAGGTTTGAAGATTTGAAAAATCAAATGCATTTGAAACGTCGCCAGGATTATTCATTTCAACTCCATCAAGAAGCACAAGCGTCTGACATGGATTAGCGCCTCGCAAAAAAACAGTAGCAAGTTTTCCCGCTCCTCCTTGCTGAACAAGAGAAACTCCCGGGACTTCCGAAAGTAATTCAAGTACCGTTCCTTTTTGTGATTGTTCAATTTCTGTCCGGTCAATCACCGTTATTGCTGAACCGACTTGAGTTGAAAGTGTTGCACTTTTTGTTGCCGAAACGACAACATCAGAAAGATGATAAGTGCGAAGAGTATCACTTACCGGTTTATTTCCTTCAGCTTTTACAACTGAAAACATGAGGAGAATAAAAATGAACACCCATGAAAAAAAAGTTTGAGCCATAGAAGTTACTCCTATAAAAATAAGTTAATTGAAATTAGGTTGTAACTTCGTGGGATATAAAGAAATGAATTACGAAACGGCACGCAAGCGCGGACAAGCTTCATTAATCCAACCTTACCCGCGAAGGTTGATTAAAATTTGTACGGCAGGTCTCCTGACTTTTAACCACTAATTTTAGAAGCAGTTATTTCACAGTTGCGCGACAGCTCCGGATTCTCACCGGATTCCCTATCTTTCCCTTTCTAACCGGGACACCGTAACAATCTTAAAAGAACGGATTAAATCTAAGGGAATTGTTTTTGAAAACAAAATGGAGTGAATTGGATGTTGAAAAAGGAGTGTTTTTAGTTCATGAATTAATTCAAAATTATTTTGTCCAGTTTTCCAAAGCAATTCCTTTTATCCTCTTAAAATGGTCGGTATTATTTGTTACCAATGTCAGATTATGAGTTACTGAGGTTACACCAATCAAAAGATCGAAGTCATCAACCGGGGTTCCTGTTTTTCTTAACCGAGTTTTCTCTTTTGCATAGAGGTCAAGTGAATGAAAAATGGGAACGATTTTCACCCCCATCAAAAAATTATCAAGTGCTTTTTGGTTTTTATCTTTTCGCTCGCTGTTTTCAACACCAAATTTTAGTTCAGCAAGTGTAATTTCAGAAATAAAACAATTGTCTGGATCGACCTGTACAAATTTTTCGTTAAGGTCAAACATGCCTTTTATATAATAAATACAAGTGTTCGTGTCGATGAGATATTTTTTCAAAACTTTTCTATTTGTCGGTTAAAAGTTCTGCTGTTATGTAAGTTGTTGATTATTTCATCAGCTGATTGTGTAGATTCCCATCCCCCAAACGCTTTGTAAAAAGATTTTTTACGGTCGGAAATATCATTTTTAACTGAAAGAGTTAGTCTGGAGATCAGGTCAAGTTTATTACTTGGACTGAGATTGTCAAGTAACTGCAAGTATCCCTCAATGAGGGTCATATTTATGTCTATCGTTTTCATTTTAGTTCTGTATTTTTATGATAGCTAACCTAATAAAAAATATGGTGTTTTTCAAGTCCCTCCGCGGCAGAAAAAATTGAAGTATTTTGCTACATCAAGATTAAATAGAAGCGGAAACAACTTTATGGATGGATTTCATGGATCAATCTTAATCGTGATTTCTGTTTGACACTTGTGTATTGAAAGACTAAGTTGCAAGGGTAGAGTTTAGGTTCTTTGTTTGGGCGAAAATTGATAGTATGAAACATAAAACAGCAAAGGTGAAGTGATGAAAACTTGTATTAACCATCCCAAAAGAGAAGCATTATCCATCTGTCATGGTTGCGGAAATGATTACTGTGAATTATGCCTGGATGAGGGGAAAGAATTCTATTATTGCAGAAAACCAGAATGCCAGGAGTTGTTCAAAAAAGAAATGCCTGTAGGGAAATTGGCAGAAAAGATTATTTGTCCCAACTGTGCATGTGAATTAGACCTTTCGGAAGATGAAAGGTTAAACGGAATAGTTCACTGCCCTGAATGTGAAGTGGCAATTGATTTCTCAGTTATCCCAACCTCAATAATAAACAAAGAAAATTATGTAGAATTATTTTCTTCACTTAACCAGGGAGATATAGCATTAATTAAATCCCTACTGGCAGATGCTGAAATTGATTACTACACCACAGGAGAAAACTTTTTGAGTGTTGATCCGTTGATTCAGCCTGCCAAATTTTTTGTAAACGAAATCCAGGTAGAAGATGCAAAGGAATTGCTAAAAGACTTTGATCTACATATTTGGGGCACTTCAAAAGAGCAGGAGGAAGAATCTTTATCTGAATGATCTTCGAAATAAACAAAAATGTCTAACTTTTTTCCTCTCAAATTACATATCGTAGTTAGAATTCTTAATTTTCTTTTAGGATTTCTTTAGCGCCAAGTTATTTTATTTTTTCCGCACTGTAAAGCTAAATCGTCTTAAAATACGTTGCAACAGACCAGGGTTATTAAACGGAAATTTTTCCAAAAGAGATACCACATCTTTAGTAAGGTAGGAGTACGTGGCACTTAAATTAATTTTATGTTTACTGCAAGTAGTTAGGTATGAAAAAAGTTTAACATCAGTTCCAATATAACCTAAGTTGACCGACATGCCCTCAACACCACTTGCCTCAATTGCCAAACCATTTAACACAAGTTTACCAAAGCCAATAGCAATAGAGGCAAGATCGGTGAGTTTTTCATTTTCATCTAAATTAGGATAATACATTTTGTTGAGAGCTAGAATTTGATGACTCATTTCATGCGCTAAGATGGCACCTATTGCATACGGTTTGCCTACGCTTGAAAATGGAATACTAATAACGCTAACCTCTGTACCTGAATTTTTATCTGTCCAATAGCATGAAAAGGTATTTTCAGGCTCCAGTCATATTTAGCTATTGGTATATGAGAGAGCTTGAGATGGTTGCTCATCAAATCAACCACGTTTTGCAGTTCGCATGTATCCCCTGTAGCAAGTTTTTCATAGATATCATTAGTGGGTAAAAACAACGACCATGGTTTTATGTTTGATGTAATACGTTCTAACTTAATCAGTTCTGTATTAATCCAACTATAATTTGCTTTGACCATTTGTTGTTTGTCCTATTCTGTGCAGCTTGTAATTGTTCATTTCTTGCATTGCCTTTTTATTACTTCAGAAACAGCACTACGCATAACATTAATTTGCGCTTGATTTAAAAGAAATGGAGCCAAGAGTCTAACACTAGTTTCTTTTTGCGATGCTCTTTCCTTAGCGCTGGCCCAGATAGTTCCATTAGCATCAATATCGAGTGTAAATTCAATTTGAGGAACTCCTTTCTTGGCGCTTGGAATACCAGAAAGTATTAGCTTTCCAATGAAGATATTGCTTTTAGCATGCTTACTTTCACCTTCAAAAACTCTTATTTCTATTTCGGTTTGGTTATCTCGAGTAGTAGAAAATGTTTTACTAGATACCTTGGGAATTGTTGTATTTCGGGGGATTAGTACCTGGGCGAGCCCATCAGAACTTTCAACTGAAAGCGAGCATGGAAACGTATCAAGAAGTAACATATCTTTCATATTCCCTTGTAAGACGCCGGCATAGGCAGCAGCCCCTTTTGCAATACATTGCTCAGGATCAATATTACCTTGTGGTTGAAGTCCTATGTATTGTGATATCATTTCCCTTATTTTTGGAATCCTGCTTGAACCGCCAACCAAAATCAATTTGTCTATTTGTCTGAAAGTGAGTTCAGAAATTTTCTGTGCCTCGTCGATGAGAGATAGAATTCTTTTCAAAAAGGGATCAAGAAGATGAATGAAATTATCCCTTGTCAATGTAAAGTCAAGATCGTCATATGTCCTTCCAGCTCTTTTTATGAATGCAGGTAAATATATTCGAGTTGAAGAAGAATCACTAAGATCAATCTTTGCAGCTGTTGCCGTATTACGAAGCACAAATTCCTGAACAGTGGCGAGGGCTTGCAAATCTTCACTTTGATTCTTCAGTACGGTTTTTATTTGATCAACTATAACCTGGTCGAAATCATCTCCACCAACATAGTGTTCGCCTGTTGTACTTTGAACCTCAATTACACCTTCTCCATAACTAATAATAGATACATCTGTAGTTCCGCCTCCAATATCAACAACTATTGCATTTCCCTCTTTAGAAATGCTATGAGCATAAAAGGTTGCCGCCGCAGTTGCTTCATTAATAAGGCGCCTCACCTTAAAACCAGCAATCTCTGCAGCTTGCAAAACTGCCCAACGTTGATTGATGTCGAAGTGAGCTGGTATTGCAATGACCGCATCTGTTATTTCCTCACCAAGATATATTTCAACTTCTATTTTCAAGCGCGCAAGAATCAATGCAGCAATTTCTTGCGGGTGGGTTTTCCAATTTCCCCAGGCGCAATCATGTTCTTTGCCGAGCACACGTTTGATGGAATTAATCGTAATATGTTCACTCACGTACCGTTGAGGGTGAAGTTTAGCTTCCCAACCCACGAAAATTTCCTCTT